>Ga0208357_1002149_pt1 | contig 13405 bp, 14 predicted proteins | sample NGESurdeep092012_6_FD_184487 | JGI IMG/M metagenome (GOLD analysis project Ga0208357, IMG submission 184487) | Arctic peat soil microbial communities from Barrow, Alaska - NGEE Surface sample F52-2 deep-092012 (SPAdes) | ecosystem: Environmental > Terrestrial > Soil > Wetlands > Peat ... | reverse complement strand
CCTGGCGCACAATTTCGGTGCGCTGGACCATGTGCTCGGCCTGGGCCCGCACGTCGTCCATGAGCGCCTCGGCGTCGCGGTTGCGCTCGGCCATGAACTCCTCCCGCTCGCGCAACAGCCAGCGGGCCTGGCGCAGTTCGTCGGGCAGGCACTCGATGGCGGACTGCACCAACGAGGTCACCTCCTCCCGCGAGACCATGACCGACGAGGAAAGGGGCATCGACTTGGCCACGGCCAGAATGTCGAGCAGCTGGTTCAGAATCGACTCGATCCCGACTTCCTCCACCGGTGGCTCGTCGTCGACATCGAGAAACTGGTCGCTCACCCGTCTCCACCCCCCGGATGCCCGTCGGCGAACTTGGCGGCGATGTGCTCCGCCACGACCTTGGGCACGAAAGCGGAGACGTCGCCGCCGAAGCGGGCCACCTCGCGCACGAGCTTGGAGGCCACGAAGGACCACTCGGGGCTGGTCGGGATGAAGATCGTCTCGACGCCCGAGAGATGGTTGTTCATCTGGGCCATCTGCATTTCGGCTTCAAAGTCCGAGACGGCCCGCAGGCCGCGCACGATCGCCGAGGCGCCGACGTCACGGGCGACGTTGACCAACAGGGTCGACATGGAGATGATGCGGACGGAGGGGAGATGGGCCACCACCTCTTCCAACATCGTCTCGCGCTCCTCCAGATCGAAGAGCGCCGTGCTCTTCTGGGGGTTGCGCAGGGCGGCGACCACCACTTCGTCGAAGAGATGGCTGGCCCGTTCGACGATCTCGAGGTGCCCGTTGTGGAAGGGGTCGAACGACCCCGGGAAGAGGCCTACCTTCACGAGTTGTCAGCGCTGCGATGAGCCACGGTGACGAGCGTACCGCCGTACCGGCGCTCTCTCGCGACCACCCAGGCCTCGGGCAGGACAATTGGCGCCGCCGATTCCATGACGACGGCGTCGGCCCGCAGCGCGCCGAGCAGCGCCGGCCACTCCTCGAAGTCGTAGGGCGGGTCGCACAGGGCGAGGTCGAACGGCCCGGCCGCGGCGGACTCGAGCCAGCCGGGCAGCGCGGCCCGCACGAACGTCACCGGCTCCTCGTGGAGCCCCACCGCCGCCAGGTTCTGGCGGACGGCGGCCAACGCGTCCGCGTCGAGGTCGACGAAGGTGGACGACGCCGCCCCCCTGGAGAGAGCCTCGACCCCCAGCGCGCCACTGCCGCAGAACAGGTCGACCACCGTCAGGCCCTCGACACCACCCTGGGAGCCCAGGATGTCGAAGATGGCCTCGCGCACCCGGTCCGACGTCGGCCGGACCGTCTTGGGCAGCTTGGCGGGCAGCCGGCGCCCACGGCTCCGGCCTCCGATGACCCGCATCGCCCTCACACTACGGCGACGTGACCCGTCAGCTCCCGCCGCGGTCAGCTCTTGAAGAGGTACTCCTCCTCGTCCTCGCTCAGCAGAAGCCCGACCTCGTCGGCGAGGTCGGCGTGTGCCTGCAGTTGGGGATCCGCATCGACCATGGTCTCGGCCACCTGGCGCGCCTCGTCCAACAGCGCCATGTCGCCGGCGTCGGTGAGCGAGGCCAGCCGCAGATCGCTCTGCCCCTTCTGGCGGGCGCCGAGCAGGGTGCCCTCGCCCCGGACGCGCAGGTCCGCTTCGGCCAGGGCGAAGCCGTCGGTCGAGCCCGCCACGGCGGTGAGCCGCTCGTTGCCCTCCTCGCCGCCCAACAGGTAGCACCAACTGGCGGTGCCGCCCCGGCCCACCCGGCCGCGCAGCTGGTGCAGCTGGGACACCCCGAACCGCTCGGCGTCCATGATCGCCATGACGGTCGCGTTCGGCACGTCGACGCCGACCTCGATCACGGTCGTGGTGATTAGCACGTCCACGCTGCCGTCGGCGAACGCCAGCATGACCCGGTCCTTCTCCTCCGCCGGCAGCCTGCCGTGCATGATCCCCAGTCGCAGCCCCGCGAGCGGTCCGGCGGCCAGTTCGGCGGCCAGGTCCAGTACGGCGATCGGCGGTCGCTGCGGGCCCTCGTCGCCCTCGTCCTCGAGCCAGTCCGCCGAATCGCCCGCCTCGGCCCCGCCCGGCTCCGCCGTGCCGCGCCCGCTCGCCCCGGCTGACGCCGACGCGCTCGGCGGGCCGTCGCCAATGCGCGGGCAGACGACGTAGGCCTGCCGTCCGCTGGCCACTTCCTCCCGGATCCGCTCCCAGGTCCGGGCCAGGTAGTTCGGCCGCTCCGCCGCCGGGACGACGTGGGTGGCGATGGGCTGCCGGCCCGCAGGCAGCTCCGTCAGCGTCGACACGTCCAGGTCGCCGAAGACCGTCATGGCCACCGTGCGCGGGATCGGGGTAGCGGTCATGACCAGGACATGGGGCCGCCCGTCGCCGGCCTTGTCCCGCAGCGCGTCGCGCTGCTCGACGCCGAACCGATGCTGCTCGTCGATCACCACCAGGCCGAGGTCGGCGAACTGCACGCGGTCCTCGAGCAGGGCGTGCGTGCCGATCACGATGCCGGCCTCGCCGGACGCCGCCTCCAGGAGCGCCCGGCGGCGGCTCGCCGCGCCCTGCGACCCGGTCAGGAGCGTCACCCGGGTGGCGTGCTCGGCCCCGCCGAGCTGCCCGGCCTGGCCGAGCGGGCCGAGCAGGCTGCTGATCGACCGGCAGTGCTGCTGCGCCAGGACCTCGGTCGGCGCCAGCAGCACCGCCTGCCCGGCCGCGTCGACGGCCTGCAGCATGGCCCGGACCGCGATCACCGTCTTGCCCGAGCCGACCTCCCCCTGCAGCAGCCGGTTCATCGGGTGGTCGCGGGCCAGCTCGTCGGCGATTGTCGCCCCGGCCAGCTGCTGGCCGATGGTCAGCTCGAACGGCAGGGCCGCGTCGAAGTCGTCGAGGAGGCCGCCGGGCACCCGGGGCCGCGCGATGGCCGAGTAGTCGGCGGCCGCCCGGCGGCGCTGGGCCAGCGCCACCTGCAGCGCGAACGCCTCGTCCCATTTCAGCCGGGTCCTGGCCCGGTCGCGGTCGGGGAAGTCGACCGGCCGGTGGATGCCGCGCAGCGCGTCGGCGTACCCGATGAGGTCATGCTCGCGCCGGAGGACAGCCGGGAGCGGATCGGCGGGCACGTCGAGCACGTCGAGCGCGATCCGCACCGAGTCAGCGATCCGCCACGAGGCGATCTTGCCGGTCGCGGGGTAGATCGGGATCAGCTCGGCCGCGAACTCGGCCGCCCTGGCATCGGACGTCCCCGCGCCGATCACCTCGTAATCGGGGTGGGCCAGCTGGCGCTTGCCCCGGAAGCTGGACACCTGCCCCGAGAACAGGCCCCGCATGCCCGGCTGCAACTTGTCCTCGCGCCAGTCCTGCCGGCCGCGGCCGAAGAAGGTCAGTGTGAGCCGTCCGTGCCCGTCGGTAACGACCGCCTCGAAGATCGAGCCTCGCCGGTTCCGCATCGGCCTGGACGAGACGGCGGCGACCTCGGCCATGACCGTCACGTGCTCGCCGTCGCGCAGGCCGGTCAGGCTGGTCAGCTCACCGCGGTTGGCGTATCGGCGCGGGTAGTGGCGCAGCAGGTCGCCCACCGTGCGCATGCCGAACGCCTCGTCCAGCCGCTTGGCGGCCTTGTCGCCGATGACCAGGCGCAGCGGGTCGGAGATTATCGCCATCCCTGTGTCTACCTCGCCTACTCCACTACTCCGCGCCGGCCAGCAGGACGACGCCCGCGGCGACGCCAGCATGGCACTCGATCTCGGTCGCCGGGCTCACCTCCCGGACGTGGGCCAGCACGCGCTCCGCCAGCCGGGGATGCGCGCCGGCCCCGGTCAGCACGGTCAGCAGCTCCGCGCCGGGCGCGAGCAGCTCGTCGATGGCTGCCACCGCGCGGGCCAGCTGGTCCCGGCCCGGCTGCCCGGCCGCCGCCCCGACACTCGCGTAGCGCATCCGGGCGGCCGCCCGGCCCATCGCGGCCGCGTCGGCCCGGAACTCCGCCGCAGGCTCGTGCACGGCCAGCGCGGGCAGCGCCTGCACGGGCGAGCGCACGTCCACGACCAGCACCTCGATCCCGTCATCGCCCAGGTCCTGCGCTGCCGTGGTGGCCGCGGCCAGCGCCTCGGGTCCGTTCGGGACGATAATGCAGTGCCGGGCCAGCGGCCGGATTGCCGCGCTGACCTCCTCGGCGGCTGGCCGAAAATCCGAGTCATAACGGAAGACTGCCGCGCCGGCCGAGTCCGCCAGCGCGGCCAGGCCCGGGGTGTCACACATGGCGAGCACCCGGTGCCCGGCGGGCCGAGCGCCGAGGTAGGTCACGGTGATCCGCCGCAGCGGCCCCGCCCGCAGGCCCGCCTCGATGGCGGCCCCGGCGTCCTGCAGGTGCACGTGCACGCTCCACAGGCCCGTGCTGCCCGGTGACCGGGCGCCGCCGGCGATGACGAGCGAGTCCCCCATCGAGTCCAGCTGCTCCCGCAGCCGGGCTACCTGGTCGCCGGGCGCCTCCAGCAAGTAGGTGACCTCGTAGCCGAGCGACTGGTGCTCGCGGGAGGCGGGCTCGCGGGGCATGACCGGCGGGTTCCGCGGTCCCGGCACCGCAAACGTGGCGGGCGGCGACCCGGAGATCGCGGCCGCCCAGGCGTCCAGCAGCACGCAGAGCCCGGCCCCGCCCGCGTCCACGACGCCGCTGGCGGCCAGTGCCTCCAGCTGGTCCGTGGTCAGGTCCAGCGCCCGGCGGGCTGCCCTGGCCGCCGCCAGTACGACGGCGCCCAGCTGGGCGCCGTCCAGTGCGGCCGCGGCCAGCGCAGCCGCGTCCGCGACCGTCAGGACCGTGCCCTCGGCCGGCCTGCTCACCGCCGCCCTGGCCAGCTCGGCCGCATGACCGAGCGCCCGGGCCACGACCCGGCCGTCGCACGGGGCCGCCGGGCCGCAGATGTCGGCCAGCCCGCGAAATAGCTGGCTGACGATAATGCCCGAGTTGCCGCAGGCGCCCAGCATGGCGCCGTCCGCCGCCGCCCGCCAGACGGCACCAGGGCCGGCCGCCGCCGGAAGCTCGTCCACCGCCTCGGCCGCCGACCGCAGCGTCCGGTACAGGTTGGTCCCGGTGTCAGCATCCGGCACCGGGTAGACGTTGAGCGCGTCGATCGCCGACCTGGCCTGGCCCAGGGCGTCAGCGGCCAGATGGCACCAGCGGCGGACCACCGCGCCGTCCATCACCTGTGCCGCGACCACACCGGAAGAATAGGCCGAGCCGCCGTCAGCGGCGCCCCGGCAGACCGCCCAGCGCCCCAGCGGGAGCCCGCACAGTGCCGTCGGCGGGACCCCGCGCAGCGCCCGGCTCGCGCGAACTGCGCTGGGTCGGTTATCCTTCAGCGACCGTCCCGGCAGGTTCGGGCCGATGACTTGTACTAGCTAGCACACCTCTCACACCCTTGGAGCGATCCCGTGGCTGCCGTCTGCGATGTCTGCGGTAAGGGACCGGGCTTCGGCAACAACGTGTCGTTCTCGCACCGCCGCACCCCGCGTCGCTGGAACCCGAACATTCAGCGCAGGCGCGCCGTGGTGGGCAAGACGCCCCGTCGGCTGAACGTCTGCACGTCCTGCATCAAGGCGGGCAAGGTCCCTCGCTGATCTTCCGTGATCATGCCCGGGCGCGCTGCCGCCAGGCGTGATCGACCGGGCCGATTCCCGCCCCCAGCGCGAAACCCGACGCGATCGCGCCGGTGACGTATTCTCGCGCCAGCTTGACCGCCCCCGGCATGTCCTCGCCCAGCGCCAGCCAGGACGCGATCGCGGAGGCCAGGGTGCAACCGGTTCCGTGCGTATGCCGGCTGACGATCCGCTGTCCCCGATAGCGGACCCCGCCGGCGCCGTGCGCGCTCGCACTTTCCGAGCTGACCAGCAGGTCAACCGGGTCTCCGGGCAGGTGGCCGCCCTTGACCAGGACCCAGCGCGGTCCCATGGCGCTGATCAGCCGGGCCGCCCGCGCCATGGCGTCCTCGTCACGGATCTGCATGCCAGTCAGAAGCTCTGCTTCCAGCAGGTTCGGCGTCACGACGGCCGCGAGCGGCAGCAGGCGTTCCCGGACCGCCTCGAGGGTGCCCGCCGACAGCAGGCTGTCGCCGTGCTTGGAAACAGCGACGGGGTCAACCACGATCGGCGCCGAGGTCTGGGCCAGCTCGTCGCAGACGGCCTCGACGATGTCCGCCGAGGCAAGCATCCCGGTCTTGACGGCATCGGCCCCGATATCGCCGAGCACGGACCTGAGCTGGGCTCGCACGGCCTCCGGGGGCAATTCCCAGTAGCCCTGGACCCCTACGGAATTCTGGGCCGTGACCGCGCTGACGACCGTCATGCCATGCACGCCGAGGGCCAGCATCGTCTTGAGATCAGCCTGGATCCCTGCGCCGCCGCCCGAGTCCGAGCCGGCGATAGCCAGGACCCGCGGCGGAGTCGGCACCATGTCAGCCAGCCTACGGCCGGCCGCGGGGGCGTTCAGCCGCGCCGAGCGGGACGGCGGGGCGTTCAGCCGGGCCGGACGGGGCGCTAGCCGAAATGACAGTGAGTCCCGTTGAGCACGCAGGCCACGGGCGTCACCGGGCTACCCTGGGCCGTCACCACGAACCTCAGGGCCAGCGGGGCCCCTGGCCACCGGTCGCCCGGCTGCCCGTCCCCCGGCTGCCCGTGCCCGGGCTGCCCGTGCCCCTGCTGCCCGTGCCCGGGCTGCCCGTGCCCCTGCTGCCCATAGCCTGGCTGCCCTGACCCACCGGAATTACCAGTGGGCAGCTGACCCGCGCCCGGAGGGTCCGGGGAATGGGAGCGACCGGGAAATCCGGGCAGGCCGCCCTGGGCCGACTCCATGCTGGCCAGGCCGCCGTAGCTACCCGGCGCCGGCCGCCAGTTCGCTCCGAGCACCTGGATGATCCGCCGCCCGGGAATCCTGAACCTTAGCTTCCAGCCGTGCCGGGCCCGCGCGGCCGGCACGGTGATGATGGCGGTGAACGTCCCGTTCTGCTGGCCGACCACCTGAAAGCCGATCTCCGGCCCGGCGACGGATGCCGGATCGGCGCCCACGGCCGTCGTGCCCCGGCGGGCGTGCGCGGGCTGAACCAGCCGGGGAGGCTTGAAGTGCAGGCCGGGCCGAGCGGTGGCCAGCGACCCGCGCGCGACACAGACGGAGCACTTAGTGGTGTTCGGCCGGTAGGTGAGCACCGTATGGGGGGAGTTCAGGGCCAGGGCGGCCGCGATGACGAAGCCAGCCCCGGCGGCAAACCAGGGGGTCACCAGCAGTCCGCGCATCCGGTGCGGCGGGGCCGGGCTAGTCCCGCCCGCGGGCGGGCGCCGAGAGCCGGACTGGCGGGGGCGACCCCGAGGTCGGCGCCGCGCCTGCGCGGCGGCAACCCGCCCGTCACGAACCTGCCTATCGGTGTCCTGGCTATCGGCCCCCGGCTCGGGCTGCTGAGCCGCGAGTGCCGCCCTGGCCGCCTCGACGGCAGCACTCAGCTGGACGCGCCGACCGGAATTGTGACCCGGCGGCTGCGCCCTGTGCTTGGGTATGCACTCCCTGCGATGACGAGGCATCACCGGGTTTATATCAAGCTGCAGCCAGAACAGCTAGGGCGAACACTGTAATCAGGGCTGGATCAGTTCCGCTAATCCGGGCGAGGTCAGCGGAAATGGTTCCAGCCGCCCGGGCCGGCCCACGGCCGGGAATTTACCAGCACGCCGGATCCGGATCGGACCGCGCCAATCACCGCCCAGTTCTTCGGCAACAGAACATCAGCCGGGAATGTGGCCACGAGGGCGTGGTCCTCGCCGCCGGCCAGGGCCCACTCCAGCCAGTCGGCGGCCAGCACCGCCGCCGCGCTACGCAGGGGGCCGGTGTCCGGCAGGCTGGCCGTCTGGATGTCCACGGACACGCCGCTGGCCGCGGCCACGTGCCCGAGGTCCTGCACCAGGCCGTCGCTGATATCGATCATGGCGGTGGCGCCGAGCCCGGCCGCCTGGGGCCCGGCCTGGTACGGAGGCTGCGGCCGCCGGTGCGCGGCGACCAGCTCAGCCAGGTCGGCCCGGTCGCCGTAGCCGGCCGACAACAGGGCCAGGCCGGCGGCCGACCACCCGAGCGGGCCGGCGACGGCCACCCGATCGCCGGGGCGGGCCCCGGCCCTGGTGACGGGGGCCCGGCCGGCCAGGTCGCCCAGCGCGGTGATGGCCAGCACCAGGGTGCCCGAGCTCGTCACGTCGCCCCCGGCGATCGACGCCCCGGCGCGCTGGCCCTCGGCCACCAGCCCGCGCATGAGGTCCAGGGCCCAGTCGACGGGCAGATCGCCGGGGGTGGCCAGGCCCACGAGCAGCGCGGTGGGCACCGCTCCCATGGCCGCGACGTCGGCCAGGTTCTGCGCGGCGGCCTTCACGCCCACGTCGCGCGGGCTCGACCAGTCCCGGCGGAAATGCCTGCCCTCGACCAGCAGGTCGGTCGTCGCCACGACCCGGCGGTCGGGCGCGCTCACCACCGCGGCGTCGTCGCCCACGCCGAGCAACGGCGCCCGATCCGGCGGCAGCAGCTCGCGGATGGCCGCGATCAGGCCGAACTCGCCTAGCTCCGCGACGGTGATAGCAGCCTCCAGCCAGACAGGCGATACGGGACTGCCCCGGTCCCGCTGCGTCCCGCGGGCAAAACCGGCGGCCAGCGACCGCTCCAGTTACCAGGGCTCTACGGTAGCGTGGTCCTCACTCATCCGACCGAGGAGGACGACATGGTCCACGCATACATCCTCGTCCAGACTGAAGTCGGAAAGGCGGCGGACGTGGCTACCCACATTTCTAAGATCACGGGCGTCATGCAAGCAGACGACGTCACGGGGCCCTACGACGTTATCGTCCGCGCCGAATCCGACAATGTGGATGATCTCGGCAAGCTTGTCGTCGCGCAGATTCAGGCGGTATCCGGTATCACCAGGACCCTGACCTGCCCGATCGTGCACATCTAGGCTAGCCCAGGGCGGCCAGGGTTCGCGGGCCCAGGCCCAGGTCGGCGGCCAGCTCCAGATCGGCTCGGGTATCCACGTCCTGGCGCAGGCCCCGCAGGTCCGGCAGGTCCAGCTCGACGGCGCCGGCGGCCAGGTGCCGGTCGCGCGAGCCGGGACCGAAGGCGGGCCGGAAGGCGACACCGGGCCCGGCCGCGTACAGCGTGGTCCCGGTGCCGGCCGCGTCGGGAACGAACGCCTCGCCGGACGTCGCGGCCGCCCGCAGGACCAGCGCCAGCTCGGCCGGGCGCAACGCGGGCAGGTCGCCGGCCATCGCGGCTCGGCCGCGCCCTGGCCACCGGTCGTCGGCGTAACCGGCCCCGAAGACCAGGGCGGCGTTCAGGCCGGCGGCCGGCTGATCCTCGATCACGACGGCGCCCAGGCGGCCCAGCTCGGCACCCACGACCTGGTCATCGGTGACGACGATGACCGTGGACACCGCTGGCGCGGCCAGGGCGGCCGCCACGGTGTCGGCCGCCATGGCCAGGGCCAGCTCGGCTCTGGCCGGCCCCGCCAGGCCGGTGAGCCTGGATTTGGCCCGGGCAAGTACCTTGACGGGGATCACCAGCGACCAGCCGGCCGCGCCGGGACCGCCGGCCGGCCCGCGGCCGGCCTGCGCGGCGGTGACCGGCGGAGAGGCGCCGTTAATCGAAGAAAGAGCTCCAGCCGGCGAGACAGGGGATTCCATGAGTCCGATCTTGCCTCGACACGGCGCGACGCGAGCGGGGAGACTGGCCAGATGACAAAAGCGCACCCGGACCAGCGGGCTGACGGCAGCTATTCGCCTGCCTGGCGGAACTTCACGAAGATCGTGCTGCCGCCGACCATCCGGGCCATCATGCGGCTGGACTGGGACGGCCAGCAGAACTTCCCGGCCTCCGGCGGCATGATCCTCGCCGCCAACCACCTGTCCTATTCCGACATCCTGGCCCTGTCGCTGTTCACTCACAGCGGCGGCCGTTACCCGGTCTTCCTGGCCAAGTCCTCGCTGTTCGACGTGCCGGTGCTCGGGTGGCTCATGCAGCGGCTCGGCCAGCTGCCCGTGCACCGGGGCCAAGTGGACGCGGCGCTGGTGCTGCGGGACGCCGAGCGCGTCGGCGTGGACGGCGCGGCCGTGATCTTCTACCCGGAGGCGACGGTCACCCGCGACCCCGACCAGTGGCCGATGGTGGCCAAGACGGGCGTAGCGCGGCTGGCGCTGTCGGCTGGCATCCCGGTGGTCCCGGTGGCGCACTGGGGCGCGCAGCGCGTGCTGCCCTACGGCAGCTACCTGCCGCGCCTGCTGCCCCGCAAGACGGTCCAGGTGCTGGCCGGACCCCCGGCGGACCTGTCGGAGTTCGAGGGCCAGCCGCTGACCAGCCAGGTTCTCCGGGCCGCCACCGACAAGATCATGGCGGACGTGGCCGGCCTGCTCGGCCAGCTGCGCGGTGAGACCCCGCCCCCTGCGCCGTATCACCCGGCGGTCGCGCGGCGGAAATTCCGGCAGGACCTGCACGCGCTCCAGGACGCTAACGGTGAAGCGGCGCCCTCGCCCGACCTAGCCGCGCCGGGGGCCGACTCGCCGTGAGAGCGGCCGTCATGGGCGCCGGGTCGTGGGGCACGACGTTCGCCCAGGTGCTCTGCGACGCCGGCACCCCGGCGGTGCTCTGGTGCAGGCGGCAGCAGCTGGCCGACACCATCACCTGCGCCCACGAGAACCCGGACTACCTGCCGGGCATCCCGCTGACACCGGCGCTCACCGCGACCACCGACCCGGCCCGCGCGCTGGCGGGCGCCGACCTGGTCGTGCTCGCGGTCCCGGCCCAGACGCTGCGGGCCAACCTGGCGAACTGGGCCGGCCTGCTGCCGCCGGACGGGCTGGTAGTCAGCCTGATGAAGGGCATCGAGCAGGGAACCTGCCTGCGGATGAGCCAGGTCATCGCCCAGGTCACCGCGATCGCTCCGGACCAGATCGCGGTGGTCTCGGGACCCAACCTGGCCCAGGAGATCGCCCAGCGGCAGCACGCGGCCTCGGTGGTGGCGTGCCCGGACCAGAGCGCGGCCGGCCAGCTGCAGAAGGCCTGCCACACTGGCTACTTCCGCCCGTACACCAACCCGGACGTCGTCGGCTGCGAACTCGGCGGCGCGGTGAAGAACGTTATCGCGCTGGCGGTCGGCATCGCGGTGGGCATGGGCCTGGGTGACAACACCCGGGCCATGCTCATTACCCGCGGGCTGGCGGAGATCAGCAGGCTGGGTGCGGCGCTGGGCGCCGATCAGCACACCTTCGCGGGCCTGGCCGGCCTGGGGGATCTGGTGGCGACCTGCAACTCCCCGTTGTCCCGGAACCGCACGTTCGGGGAGCGGCTGGGCCGCGGCCTGCAGTTGGATGAGGTCATTGCCAGTACCAGGCAGACAGCGGAGGGGGTCAAGTCGGCGCAGTCGGTCCTGGAGCTCGCCCGCCGGCATGGCGTGGAGATGCCGATCACCGAGGTCATCACGGCGGTGCTGCAGGGCGGCCTGGAGGTGGGCCAGGCCGTGCTGCTGCTGGCCAGCCGGTCGGCCAAGCCGGAGCGTTATGGCGTCTAAACCTGGAGGGTCACACGTGAGCGAGCAGCGCAAGACCAGGGTCGCGGTCGTATTCGGTGGCCGTGGCCCCGAGCACGCCGTGTCCTGTATGGGGGGCGGCAACATGCTCGGGTCGATCGACCGCGCCAAGTATGACGTGGTGCCGATCGGCATCACGCAGGACGGCAGCTGGGTCCAGGTGGCCGACGAGCCCGCCCGGCTGGCCATCACCGATGGCGAGCTCCCGTCGGTCGAGGCCATGGCGGAGTCCGGTTCCACGGTCGTGCCGTGGGCCAGCAGTGGCCTGGTGGCCAGCGCGCCCGGCCAGATCCCGCACCTGCTCGGTGAGGTCGACGTCGTGCTGCCGGTGCTGCACGGGCCGTTCGGCGAGGACGGGACGATCCAGGGCCTGCTGGAAATGGCCGGAGTGCCCTACGTCGGCGCCGGAGTCCTCGCCAGCGCGGTCAGCATGGACAAGGAGTACATGAAGCTGATCTTCGCGGCCAGGGGGCTGCCGGTCGGGCCGTATGTCGTGCTCCGGGAGCAGGACTGGCCATCTGGCTGGCTGCCGGGCGAGGTGGCCGACCTGGCCGACCATCCGGAGCGCAAGCGCATCCTCGACGACGTCGCCGACCTGGGCTGGCCGGTGTTCGTCAAGCCCGCGCGGGGCGGATCGAGCATCGGCACCTCGAAGGCCCGCGACCTGGACCAGCTGCGGGAGTCCATCGCGCTGGCCCGCCGGTACGACCCCAAGGTGCTGGTGGAGGCCGCGATCGACGGCACGGAGATCGAGGTGTCCGTGCTGGAGGGCATCGGCGGCACGCCCCCGGACACCAGCGTGCCGGGCCAGCTGATGATCGACGGCGGCGAGGAGTTCTGGGACTTCGAGGCCAAGTACCTCGACGCGGCCAGCGGGATGGCCATCCCCGCACCGATCCCGCCGGGAGATGCCGACGAGATCCGCAGGCTGGCCGGCGCCGCATTCGATGCCGTCTCGTGCGAGGGACTGGCGCGGGTGGACTTCTTCTACACCGCCGACGGCGAAATCCTCATTAACGAAATTAACACCATCCCCGGACTGTCACCCGCCTCGTACTTCCAGAAGATGTGGGAAGCCAGCGGCCTGCTGTTCCCGCAGCTCATCGACCGGCTGCTGCAGACGGCGCTGGGCAAGGACCGCGGCCTGCGCTAGCCGGGAGGGCGGGCGCGGGCGAGTGGCAGCTGGCGGCTGGCGGCTGGCGGGGCGGCGTGGCACGTTGCGGGCGGGCGGCGCGCCGTGGGCGGGCGGCGCGCCTTGGGCGGGCGGCGGGCGGCGGCCACCCACATCGCTATCCGCCAAGCTGCGCCGCGAGACAGCAAGGCTCCGATCCGCATTGGCGGGCCGGAGCCTTTTTAGCCGGTTTTCCTGCTGTCAGGGATAATCGCGGCGGTCGGCGTCGGCATCAGCCTGCTCGCCGCGACCGTCGTCATAGGTCCGCCGCTGATCTTCGGTGGCGGCGTGGTCATCCTGGTAGGCCTGCTGCTGGCGACCTTCATCATAGGCCCGACGCTGGTCGGCGCGATCTTCGCGGGCCTGCTCATGCGAGCAGTCCTGGGCGCGATCAACGGCATTGCCGGCAAAGCCGCCGACCACGCCGCCGATGATGGCGCCACCAATGCTGTGTGAGGCGAGTCCACCGATGGCCGCGCCGCCAACGGCACCCACCGCCGTGCCGGTGTCGTGGCTATGGCCGGTGCATTCGTCCGCCGAGGCCATGCCGGCGGTTCCAAGAACCAGAACGGCTGTCGCCGCGCAAAGACATGCCAGTTTGGCCATGTGCGTCTCCTTCGTAGGAGCCCACTTGCGACAGCCGGAGAGCTAACACT
>Ga0208357_1002148_pt1 | contig 13415 bp, 10 predicted proteins | sample NGESurdeep092012_6_FD_184487 | JGI IMG/M metagenome (GOLD analysis project Ga0208357, IMG submission 184487) | Arctic peat soil microbial communities from Barrow, Alaska - NGEE Surface sample F52-2 deep-092012 (SPAdes) | ecosystem: Environmental > Terrestrial > Soil > Wetlands > Peat ... | reverse complement strand
GTGTACACGTTGAATCAGTAAGCTTCGGGAATGGGCTTGAACGGACGCGTTCTGGTCTCTGGATTTGGAACGCCACGGCGTGAAGTTGAAGCAGGGAAAAGGAGATACACGATGAAGATGTCCAAAATTTTGCTTGCGGTGATCGCGCTGGTCGTATTGGTCGGAACAGCGGTCCCGTCTGAGGCGGCGGTGCATCATCGCCATCACCATCATCATCATCACAGACACGCTTAGAGCGTGGAGTTGTACGTAGAGAGGCCCGGCCGTGATGGCTGGGCCTTTTTGCTGGGTGAACGACTCGGATTAGTGAGTTTTTGACAGGGGGTGCTGATAGAATCAAGTGATCCTCTCGCTACAAAGCCGTATTCAGGCGAATGATCAAATCTCACTGCAAGGGAGAGGGTATGCGTGCAATTCTGGCCCTCGAAGACGGGCGTCTGTTTTGGGGTAAGGCCTTTGGGGCTGGCAGTGATGCCAATGGACCTGCGGTCGAACGCGTTGGCGAGGTGGTGTTCAACACTTCGTTGAGTGGATACCAGGAAATTTTCACTGACCCGTCGTATGCGGGGCAGATTGTGGTGTTGACCAATCCTCACATTGGGAACTATGGGACGAGTCCGAGCGATGCGGAGTCGGGGCGGCCGTATATCGAGGGGCTGGTGGTGCGGGAGTTTTCTCCGGTGAGCTCGAACTGGCGGTCGACAGAAGTTGCGGACGAATATTTAGAGCGCAATGGCGTGCCGGTGATCGCGGAGATCGATACGCGGGCGGTGGTGCGGCATCTGCGGACGCAGGGCGTGATGCGGGGCGTGATCTCGACTGCGGTGGAGGACACGGATGCGCTGGTGGCGAAGGCCTTGGCGCATAAGAAGATGGATGGGACGGACCTGGCCAGCGTGGTGACGACCAAGGCCGCGTATGAGTGGGATGCCAGCGAGCCTCGCAATGAAAGCGGAGATCATCTGCTGCCAGTTGGTTCCGAGGTGGGCGAGCAGATGCACGTTGTCGCGTACGACTTTGGGATCAAGCAGAATATTTTGCGGATGCTGACGCGAGAGAATTGTCGCGTGACAGTGGTTCCGGCGAAGACGAGTGCCGCCGATGTGATGGCGATGGCGCCGGATGGGGTGTTCTTCTCGAATGGGCCGGGGGATCCGGAGCCGCTGGAGTATGCGGTGGCGAATGTTCGCGCACTGCAGGGGAAGGTTCCGATGTTTGGGATCTGCCTGGGGCACCAGGTGTTTGGGATTGCGCTCGGTGGAAAGACGTACAAGCTGAAGTTTGGGCACCATGGCGGGAATCATCCGATCAAGAATCTGGCGACAGGGAAGGTGGAGATTACTGCGCAGAATCACAACTACAACGTTGACCCGGATTCGCTGCCTCCCGATGTGGAGCGGACACATACGAATTTGAATGATGGGACGCTGGCCGGGTTGCGGCATAAGACGGACCCGATGTTCAGCGTGCAGTATCACCCGGAGGCTAGCCCGGGGCCACATGATTCGCATTATTTGTTTCGGGACTTTCGGAAGATGATGGAGGGGTGGAAGAAGTAATGGTGCCGATGCGTGAGGTTGCGACGAACAATGGGCAGACCTATTTCGTGAGCTTCCAGACGGCGAAGCACGCTCCCTTGTTTCGTAATGAACGTTGGGCTCAGTTTCTGCTCAACATGATCGAACGCTATCGAATGGACTATGGGCTTCGCGACTTTGTCATCATGCACGATCACCTCCACCTACTGATGACTCCGCAGGGAGCGGTGGCGAGGTCGGTGCAGTTGATCAAGGGGGGATATTCCTTCCAGGCTCGTCGCGAGTTCCACTGGAAAGGACCGATCTGGCAGGATGGGTTTTCTGATCATCGTCTTCGTGATGCTGAGGATGGTCAGGTGCATCTTCGGTATATCGCGAAGAATGTGGCGTCGCTGCCGGGTGGGGGTACCAGCTTTTGTGGAGCGCAGTCTAGATTACTGCTCGACGCATTCCCCCAGTGGCTAAAGCCACTTTCCATGCAGAGTTCTAATGGCGGGGCTGAAGCCCCGCCCCTTCAAAGCGAGACAGCGCCGATTGTTGAGGGCAAGCTAGTGCACCTTCAAAGCGAGCTGGCACGGATTGTTGAGGGCAAGATTGCGCCCTTTCAAAGCGAGAAGCATACGCAGGAGACAAGGTAAGAGATGCCACGTAGGAATGACATTGCGAAGATTTTAGTGATCGGCTCCGGGCCGATTGTGATTGGGCAGTCGGCTGAGTTTGATTACTCGGGGACGCAGGCTTGTAAGGCGCTCAAGGCTGAGGGGTATGAGGTGGTGCTGGTGAACTCGAATCCGGCGTCCATCATGACCGATCCGGAGGTGGCCGATCGGACGTATGTGGAGCCGTTGACCCTGGCCTATCTGGAAGAGATTTTGCGGGTTGAAGTGGAGATGATGGGGGATGGCGGTGGAGAAGCAGATTCCTCCGCTGCGCTGCGGAATGACAGCCAGAAAAGCAAGGACAACAGCAACGACAACGACAAGGACAACAACAAAAGCAAGAGCAAAGGGATTTTTGCTGTGCTGCCTACGGTGGGTGGGCAGACGGCTTTGAATCTGGCGGTGGATTTGGCTGATGCGGGGATCCTGGATAAGTTTGGGATTGAGTTGATTGGGGCCAAGCTGGAGGCGATTAAGAAGGCTGAGGACCGGTTGTTGTTCAAGGACGCGATGAACAAGATCGGGCTGGATATGCCGAAGTCGCAACTGATTAGCAATACGGGTGCGGGGCTGGAGTATGCGGGGAAGATCGGGTATCCGGTGGTGATTCGGCCGAGCTTTACGCTGGGTGGATCGGGCGGCGGGATTGCTTATAACCGCGAGGAGTTGAATGAGATTTTGACGCGCGGGCTGGATCTTTCGCCGGTGCATGAGTGCTTGCTCGAAGAGAGCGTGCTGGGGTGGAAGGAGTATGAGTTGGAGGTGGTGCGCGACTTGAAGGACAATGTCGTGATCATCTGCTCGATTGAGAATTTTGATGCGATGGGCGTGCATACGGGCGACTCGATTACGGTGGCCCCTGCGCAGACGTTGACGGATCGCGAGTACCAGCGGATGAGGGATGCGGCAATTGCGGTGATTCGCGAGATTGGCGTGGAGACGGGAGGGAGCAATGTGCAGTTCGCGGTGAATCCGCAGAACGGACGCATGACCGTGATCGAGATGAATCCGCGGGTGTCTCGGTCAAGCGCGCTGGCGTCGAAGGCTACTGGATTTCCGATTGCGAAGATTGCGGCGCGGCTGGCGGTGGGGTACACGCTCGATGAGTTGCAGAACGATATTACGAAGGCTACGCCGGCTTGCTTTGAGCCGACGATTGATTATGTGGTGGTGAAGATTCCGAAGTGGCAGTTCGAAAAGTTTCCGGGATCGGATGAGACGCTGGGGCCGCAGATGAAGTCTGTGGGCGAGGTGATGGCGATTGGGCGGACGTTCAAAGAGGCGCTGATGAAGGCGGTGCGCTCGCTCGAGACGGGGAAGAAGGGGACCGATGATGGGATCGATCCGCGCAGGCTGCGACAGCGGTTGGTGACGCCATCGCCGGAGCGGTTGGCGTATCTGCGGTATGCGTTCGACAACGGGATGAGCGTGCGGGATGCTGCTCGGTACACCGGAATGGATCCCTGGTTTCTGCACCAGATGAAGCAGATTTCGGAGGAGTTGAAGGTCGTTGCGGAGATTGGGTTCGAGAAGATTGATAAGCAGGAATTGCTGACGGCGAAGCGGATGGGCTTGAGTGATGAGCGGTTGGCGGCTACGTTTGGGGTGAAGGAAGATGGAGCGGCGAAGGTGCGGGCGCTGCGTGCTCGGCTGAACGTCAAGCCTGTTTATAAGCTTGTCGATACGTGCGCGGCGGAGTTTGAGAGCTACACGCCATACCTGTATAGCTGCTACGACGAAGAGGATGAGGCGGCTCCCACGGCAAAGAAGAAGGTGATCATCCTGGGGAGTGGACCGAACCGGATTGGGCAGGGGATTGAGTTCGATTACTGCTGCTGCCATGCTGCGTTTGCGCTGCGTGAAGATGGGTTCGAGACGATTATGGTGAACTGCAATCCGGAGACGGTGTCGACGGATTATGACACGAGCGACCGGTTGTACTTTGAGCCTCTGACGCTGGAGGATGTGCTTGCGGTGTATGAGCACGAGGCCTCGGGGGGCGCGGAGATTGGGATGATCGTGCAGTTTGGCGGACAGACGCCGCTTAATCTTTCGCTGCCGTTGAAGGCTGCTGGCGTGCCGATCATTGGGACGTCGCCGGAGTCGATTGATCTGGCTGAGGATAGAAAAAGATTTGGGAAGTTGATTACGGAGTTGGGGATTCCGCAGCCGGAGGGAGCGATGGCGACGAGCGTGGATGAGGCGCTTGCGGGGGCGCGGCGGGTGACGTATCCGGTGCTGGTGCGGCCGAGCTATGTGCTGGGTGGACGCGCGATGGTGATCGCGTATGACGACGCGGATGTGGTGCGGTATATGTCGACTGCGATTGAGTATTCGCAGGAGCGGCCGGTGCTGATCGACCACTTCCTCGAGGACGCGTCAGAGGTGGATGTCGATGCGCTGTGCGATGGAACGGATGTGATTATCGCGGGCATCATGCAGCATATTGAAGAGGCTGGAGTGCACTCGGGAGATTCGAGTTGCGTGCTGCCGGCGGTGGATTTGACGCCGGAGGTGTTGGAGAAGATTCGAGCGTATACGCGGAAGCTGGTGATGTCGCTCAATGTCATCGGCCTGGCGAATCTGCAGTTCGCGGTGCAGCGCGGGACGGTGTTTGTGATTGAGGTGAATCCGCGTGCGTCGCGGACGGTGCCGTATGTTTCAAAGGCGACGGGGGTGCAGCTGGCGAAGATTGCGTCGCGACTGATGACTGGGCGGACGCTGAAGGAGTTGTTGCCGGAGCAGTTGGCTAGCGGCAAGGATTTGAGTACGGGCGAACATTATTTTGTGAAGTCACCTGTGTTTCCGTGGGGCAAGTTCCAGGGAGTGGACCCGGTGCTGGGGCCGGAGATGCGGTCGACGGGCGAGGTGATGGGCGTGGCACGGACGTTTGGCGAGGCGTTTGCGAAGGCGCAGACGGCCGCGGGATTGCATCTGCCGACGACAGGGACGGTGTTCTTCAGCGTGAATACGCACGACAAGGAGAGCGTGGCTCCGCTGGCGATGCGGTTTGTGGAGATGGGGTTCAAGCTGGTCGCGACCCATGGAACCGCCGATGTGCTGGAAGACGCGGGCATGCAGGTGGAGCGGGTGTTTGCGGTGAAGGAGGGCCGGCCGAATGTGGTGGATCTGATCAAGAGCGACCGGATTCAGTTGATTGTGAATACGCCGAGTGGACAGGTGAGCGTGTTTGATGAGGCGGCTATTCGGAGAGCGGCGGTGAGTGCGCGGGTGGCGACAATAACGACCCTGGCGGCGACACGGGCTGCGGCGGATGGGATTGAGGCGCTGCAGCGTGGGGAGTATCACGTGGAGTCGCTGCAGGAGTTGCATGCCTCGCGCGCGGGGTAGGGAGATTCCCTCAGTGGCTAAAGCCACTTTGCTTTGGAGAGGTTTATGGCGGGACTGAAGTCCCGCCCCTTCAAAGCGGGATTTGGAGAGATTCAAAGCGGGATTTGGTGTGGTTCAAGGCGGGATTTGGTGTGGTTCAAGGCGGGATTTGGTGTGGGAGTGCGGTGGAAGGGTAGACTTTAATCATGCTGATTGATGGGATTCATATACCGCTGACGGTGCCGTTTACTCGCGACGGAGCGAGCTATTTGCGCAAGCTGGAGTACAACGTTGGGCGTTACTCGTTGACGCCGGCGGCGGGGTTTGTGGCGCTGACGACTGAGCGTTCTGCGCTGTCGGATGAGGAGGTGGGCGACGCGCTGCGCGTGATTGGCGAGGCGGCCGCGGCGGAGAAGGTGTTGGTTGCGGCGATCGCGAAGGATAGCGTACGGGGTGCGGTGGCGATTGGGGAACAGGCTGCGGGCGCGGGTTTCGATGCGGTGTTGCTCGGTGCTCCGGCGTTGTGGGGGCGGCTTTCGGGTAAGGAGTTGATGGTATTTTTTGAGGCGGTTGCAGATGCTTCGCCGCTGCCGGTGATGCTGAGCAGCGATGCAGAGTGTGGGCTGTCGGTGGAGATGATTGGAGCGCTGGCGCGGCATCGGAATGTGATTGGGCTCTATGACGCGGGGTTGACGGTGGAACGGTATCGCGCGATTGTTGCCGCTACAAAGGATGTGAAGCGCGAGGCTACGGTGACGACGGTGTTTGCTCCGGTAACTCGGCGGATGGTGCTGCGCGGGCGACGAGAGGAACAGATTGAGGCAGGGTTTGTGACAGCGGAGTCGCTGGCTGGGGGGACGGCGGTGGCGATGGTGGCGACTGCTCCGGTACTGAAGACTCGGACGAAGGTGGTGGGGTTCCAGGTGATGGCCGCGGGGAGTGCTGGCGGGATGGTGGAGCTGTTGGAGGCGGGGGTTGCGGGCGCGATGCCGGCTATGTCGGCGTGCGCTCCGCAGGGGTGCTATGAGGCGTATGCGGCGTTCAAGGATGGTGATCCAGCGCTGGCCGCGGAGAAGGGGCAGAGGCTGCTAGAGGCCGATGCTGCTCTGTTGGAGTTGGGCGTTGCGGCGATCAAGTATGGGTGTGACTGGAATGGGTATTACGGGGGGGTGCCACGATTGCCTCGATTGCCGCTGGATGTAGAGGGTAGAGCGACGGTGGAGAGGGTGTTGGCCGGGATACGGAATTAGCGCGGTGAAGGTCTGGGCTGTGGCCCGGAGCAGGCGCAGGGGCAAAAGCAAAGACCAATACAGGGGTCTCTCCGCTTCGGTCGAGATGACGGGGGTTTCGGGTGGGTGCGGGAGAGCAAGGGCAAGGACAACTGCAAATGCAGAAGCAGATCCCTGCGGGATGACAGCCAGAAAGTCAACGGCAACGGCTACGCCCAAAGCAACGGCAACAGCTACGGCAAAGCCAATACAGGGGTCTCTCCGCTTCGGTCGAGATGACGAGGGTTTGGTGGGTGCGAGAGAGAGCAAAAGCAAAGGCAGAATCAAATGCCGAAGCGAAGGCTGGAGCTATTGGCGGGCGCGGAGGCTGTTGAGTTTGGCGCGGGCCTGGGAAGATTCGGGGGAGTTGGGGAAGCGCTGGATGAGGGCACGGAGTTCGCGCTCGGCAGCGACGTTCTGGTGGGTTGCGATGAGGGCGTCGGCCTTGTGGAGATGGGAGGCCGGGATCTTGGCGTTGTCGGGGTAGCGCTCGAGGACCTGATCGTAATCCTTGATGGCCGCGGAGGGCTTTTCAGTGCGCAGGTTCATCTCGCCGAGATAGAAGTAGGCGTTGCCGGAGAGGTTGTCATCGGGGTAAGCCTTGATGAGGTCGGAGAACTCGGAGGAGGCGAGAGGATACTTGGCGGAGATGTAGTCGGCGTAGGCGGTGCGGTACATATCGCCAACGGAGGGGCCAGCGGGCACGGGTGCAGGCTGGGTGTTGGAAGGGCCGCTGTTGCTATCGGAGACGGGGCCGGCAGGGATGGCATTCGCGGAGCTGTTGAGAGCGCCGTTGGGGTTGCTGTTGGGAGTTCCAGCAGGGATGCCGCCACCGGCCTGGGGAAGATTGTTGAGAGCGGCGGCGGTGGACTGCTGCTGGCTCTGAATGTCGCTGATGGATTTTTCCATGCGAGAGAGGCGGGCCTTTAACTCATCGAAGGAGTCGTTCAGGGACTGGACCTGGCCGGAGAGTTGCTGGTCGCGGGTGGCGGCAGCGTCCTGCTGATTTTGCATGCCGAGCTTGAGGCCGTTGACGTCGACGGACATCTTATTGATGGCGTCGGAGGTTTGCTGGACGAGGTCCTTGAGGACACCCATGCGCTCGTCGTTGGACTGCTGGAGGCGAGCGACGGCGTCCTGCAGTTGCTGGACCTGGGTCTGGAGCTGGATCATGTCCTTGTTAGCGGCGTGGGCCGGGAGAGAGGCCATACCGGCAAAGAGAGACAGTGCCACGGCAAGGCGAAGCGAACGTGAGTGGATCATGGTAGTGGCTCCTGAAGTTCCAGTATAGGGAACTTGTGGGTGAGACAAAAAAGAAGGGCCGCGACGCTTTTCGCCACTGCCGGGCGATTAAGCATAACGCGGCCCCTCGGTTCATTGCTAGTTACTAGCTAGCGATCGATGGAGAACTGATCGCGGCGATTCTGCTGCCAGCAGCTTTCGGTCTGCTCAGAGCAGAACTGCTTCTCCTTGCCATAGCTGACGACGCGGATGCGGTTGCCGGCAACTCCTGCACTGACGAGAGCCGTCTTTGCAGCGTTGGCGCGGTTTTCGCCGAGGGTGATGTTGTACTCGGCTGAGCCACGATCGTCGCAGTAACCACCGATGAGGATCTTGATGGCTGGGTGTGCGTTGAGGTAGGCAGCAGCGGAGGTGATGGAGGTGTCGGCTTCGGGGGTGAGATCGAAGCTGTCATAGCCGAAGAAGATGTCCGCAACCTTGGCGTGGAACATGGCGTCGGTGCCCATGTCACTGTTGTCCGCAGGCGCAGAGGGAACTTCAGGAACGCGGACGGTGACGCGAACGTTGGCTTCGGTGGTGCCGCCGCCATTCTTGGCAACGAGATGGAAGTTGGTGGAGCTGGAAGGAGAGACGGTCTGGGTGCCGTTGACGGCTACCTCACCGATGCCGTCGATGCTGACGCTGTCGGCGTTGGAGGTGCGCCAGTTGAGGACGACGGACTGGCCGAGGTCTATGGCAGCTGGATCCGCTGTGATGGAAGCGGTTGGAGGCGGAGTGGAGGCCTCTGGTGCCATTGCGGCGGGGGAAGGAGCGGCCTGCTTCTTGTGGCAACCCGATGCTGCCAGCAGTGCAAGCGTTGCGACCAATGCAGCCTTATTCCAAAACGTAGTGCGGTGAGCGATCATGTCTTCCTCTTCTATTCAAATGGTAGTGCGATGTGGATGCGATGGATGAGAACTAAGGGAACAAACCCAATAAGAATATCGTAGCCCGACAATCAACTAATTACCAGCATCGGTTCTACTTCCAACTCCAGTTTGGCATGTCCGCACCGTACTCTGTGAGGGCACGCTTGCCGGTGCCGTCGACGAGCATGGTCATGATGCGGTTGTGGCTGTCGGCGCCGTCGGGGGTGTTGGCGAAGGCGATGTGGCGGCCGTCTGGAGACCAGGAGGGAAAGTCACAGCGGCCCATGTCGTGGGTGAGCTGAATCCAGCGTTTGGAGGCGACTTCCATGACGTAGATGTCCTGACCTCCGGGTGCGCCGGGGCCGTATTTGCGGTTCCATGCGAAGGCGATGAATTGGCCGTTGGGGGACCAGGAGGGGGAGGTGGCGTAGCCTCCGTCGGTCATGCGGGTGACGCCGGAGCCGTCGGCGTCCATGATGTAGAGCTGGGGGAGACCTGTGCGGCCGCTGATCCAGGCAATCTGTGCGCCGGTCTTTGGATTCCAGGTGGGAGAGACGTCAGGACCCTTGTAGTTGGTGATGCGGTGGGCGACGGCACCCTGGGGATCGGAGACCCAGATTTCGGGGTCTCCGGTGCGGGAGGAGGAGAAGGCGAGTTGCTGGCCGCTGGGGGACCAGGCGGGGGAGAGATTGGTGCCGCCGACGGATTGGAAGTTGACGAGGCGGCCGAGGAGGAGCGAGAACATCCTGATCTGGAAGCCGTTCTTGCCGAGGGCGCTGAAGGCGACGCGGGAGTTATCTGGTGAGACGCGGGGAGAGAGGGAGATTTCGCCGAGGTGGGTGATGGCGTGCTGGTTGGCGCCGTCATAGTCCATCTCCCAGATTTCCTTGCTGCCGTGGCCGAGCTTGACGTAGAAGAGTTTGGATTCGGCGATGCCGGGAGTTCCACCGCTGAGGCGGAAGATGATCTCGTCGGCGAAGCGGTGGGCGACTTGCCGGGCGCTGTCGTCGGTGGCTTCTTCGTTATATTGTTTGGCGAAGACCTGTGGGAACTGGGTGTTCTTTGCGTCGTCGAGGAAGCCGTTGACGACGAGGCGGTTGTTCTGAACTCCGAGACTTCCGAAGGCGACCATGGCGGCGCTGGCGGGGGCGCTAGACCATTGCGAGAGATTGATCTCTGCCTGAGCGCCGGGAGTGGTTTGCGGTGCAAGACTCCTGGAGACCATGTCGAAGATGCCGGCGTTGGAGAGGTCGGCGAAGAGGGTGGTATCGAAGGTGTTCTTGAAGGTGGTGGTGTTGGCGTCGGCGGAGGAGGGCTTGAAGTTTGCAGCGGCTAGACGAATGCTGGTGGCGCCGGAGCTGGTCTCCAGATGGAAGGTGTCCTGCGCGCGGAGGGTGGAGGTGGAGAGTAGGAGGAGAGGCAAGGTAAGCAATGGCAGGGCGGCCCGGATGAGCGATTTCCTTGCGTGCGATTTCCCTGCGTGTAAAGGTCGTGCTGAAAGATTCACTATCTCGTCTCCGATGAGGTTTGGTGGCCGGGGTGATGGTGCACGGGTGTGTTCACAACTGATGTGATGTTAGAACTGGACCCGACATCCGGCGAGTGTTGAAAAAAACTCTGCGGACGGTATGACGCGCCTGGCTTGCTTAGGTGATTAAGGCTGGCGGTAATCAAAGGTGTACTCCACTGTGATTTTATTGCCGGCGGGGAGGGGGCCGAAGCCGTCGACGCGTTGCAGGGCGCGGATGGCGGAGGTGTCGAGTGTGGGCGAGCCGCTCTTGTCGAGGATGCGAACGTTGGCGGGTGTGCCGTCGCGCTCGATGTCAAAGACGATGGTGGTGCGTTTGCCTTGGGACGCGTGGGCGTCTGCTTCGTAGGTGTACCAGTTCTGCGCGACCTTCTGACTGACGATCTGCACATAGTAGGCGTAACGATTGCCGAAAGTGCGGTCCTGAACGGTTGCGGTTGCGGTGCCGTTCTTCAATTGCGTGATGGATTCCGGGAGCTGGGTCGCGCTCTCGCCGGTGGTGGCCTTCGCGGTGGGGGGCGTGGGCTGTGGATGCTTGGGTGGAGCGGGCTGCGTGATGGGGCCGAGCTTTTTGGGCTGGTCCTTACTTTTGACGAGAATGTCGGTGTCACGCGGTGGAGGAATGGTGGCCTCCTTGGGTGGAGGCTGGGGTGCGGGGCTGACGTTGTCGGGTGTGAGAACGGATTTATCTACGGGCTTGAATTTCTGGGGGAGTGGGATGGAGGAGACCATGGAGGCCTGGATGGCTCCGACAGATGCGGCGTTTTCTCCCCAATGGCTGGAGGAGGTGTGGACGAAGAGAGTCACTCCAACGAAGATGCCTGCGAGCGCGAGGTGCAGGATGACGGCTCCGGTGATGCCACTGCCGAATTTGTCGTCGCGATCGTCGGTGATGTTGGCGTGCATGCGGATAGGCTCGTTACTTCTGGATGGGCTGGGTGACGATGCTGATGTTGGAGATGCCGGCTTGTTTGACCGCGTCCATGACCGAGGCGAAGGCGCCGAAGGGGACGGCTTGATCGGCGCGGACGTAGATGACCTTCTTTTCGTTCTTCGGGTTCTTAGCGAGTACGGCAGAGAGGTCGTGGATGTTGACGGGCTTGTCTTGCAGGAAGACGTTTTGATCCTTGTCGATGGTGACGACGAGATGCTCCTCGGTGAGTTGGTTGACGAGGCGCGTCTGGGGCACGGCGACCTGGACGCCGGACTGCAGGACGGGCGCGGTGACCATGAAGATGAGGAGAAGGACGAGCACCACGTCAACGAGCGGCGTGATGTTGATGTCGGACATGGCGGTCTGGGTCTTGCCGCGAGCGGTGAAGGCCATGATTATTGCCTCCGGCGAGGATCGTCAGGATTGGTGGGAGGAGCACCGGGCTGGTAGAGCGCGGCGTTCTCGATCGCGTTGAGGAGCTCGCGACCGAAGTCGTCCATGCGTGCGCCGAACTCGCGGAGACGGGAGGTGAGCTGGTTGTAGCCCATGACTGCGGGGACGGCGACGATGAGGCCGGCGGCGGTGGTGATAAGGGCTTCGGAGATTCCTGGAGCGACGGCGCGGAGAGTGGCGGCACCGGCGGTGCCGAGGCCGTGGAACGCGTCGATGATGCCCATGACGGTGCCGAAGAGCCCGACGAAGGGACCGACCTGGGCGATCGTAGCGAGCCAGGTCATGCGGTGCTCCATGAGGGTCAGGGCTTCGCTGGAGGCTGTCTGGGCGGCTCGCTCGAGGCCTTGAGGATTGGGTGGTGTGCCACGGCCGCCGCTCTGGCGCTGATACTCGTCGTGGATCTCGTTGAAGACTTCGACGAGGGGGCTGGGCTTGAACTGGTCGGAGATGGCGGCGATTTCGGACAGACGGCCGGACTTGCGGAAGGCACGCAGGAAGCGGCGATTCTGAGTTTCGGCGGTCTTGAAGGAGCGCCACTTGGAGATCATGACGGCCCAGGAGACGATGCTCATGATGAGCAGGATCACGAGGACAGTGATGGCGGTAGGGCCGCTGTTGTGGAGCATGTCCATGATGGCGCCGGAGTGGGCGGCGGCGGGTGATTGGCCGAGAGAGGTGTCGGCTGATGATTGTGCGGCGGAGTCTTGGAGGAGGAAAGCGAGAGCGAGCAGAGTCATAGGCGTCGTTTTAAGTGTAACTGGGTGGGGTGTGGGAGCGAGAACCCAGGTAGATGCTCGCTGCACGATATTTCATTTCTTTGACGCAGCCGGAGAACGTTTGGGGTGGAGATGTGTGTTTGTTCTCCTCCTGCTATGCTCTTGCGAGAAAGAGATCAACAGATGCTGCTGGAACTGCGCGCAGAGAACTATGCCGTGATCGACCACGCGGTCGCCGTGTTTGGGCCGGGGTTGAACCTGCTGACCGGAGAGACGGGAGCGGGCAAGTCGATCTTGATTGACGCGCTGGCGCTGATGCTGGGGGGAAAAGCGTCGAGCGATGTAGTGCGCTTTGGGGCCGAAAAGGCCGTGCTGGGATGCGTATTTGAGACGACTCCGGGGGCGGAGGAGATTCTTGAAGCGAATGGGATTGACGCCGAGGGCGATGAGATTCTGTTGCGGCGCGAGATTTCGGGGAGTGGCAAGGGGCGGGTGTTTGTGAATAACCAGCCGGCAACGGTGGCGGTGCTGCGGCAACTGGCTCCGGAGCTGGCGTTGGTGCATGCGCAGTCGGAGACGCTGGTGGCTTTCGATGCGGCGCAACAGAGGATGCTGCTGGATAGGTTTGGGGATATCAGCAGTGAAGATGTGGGCGTGGCTTATGCGAAATGGCGTGGGCTGGCGGGGCAGATCGACGAATTGCGGAGTGCGGAGCAGGACCGGCTGCGGCTGATCGACTTGTGGAGCTTCCAGGTGAAGGAGATCGACGGCGCGGGGATTTTGGACGCGGAAGAAGATACGCGGCTGGAGACGGAGAAGCGGGTGCTGGCGAACTCGGA
>Ga0208357_1002147_pt1 | contig 13416 bp, 19 predicted proteins | sample NGESurdeep092012_6_FD_184487 | JGI IMG/M metagenome (GOLD analysis project Ga0208357, IMG submission 184487) | Arctic peat soil microbial communities from Barrow, Alaska - NGEE Surface sample F52-2 deep-092012 (SPAdes) | ecosystem: Environmental > Terrestrial > Soil > Wetlands > Peat ... | reverse complement strand
CGGAAATCGGCAACGCGCTTCCGCTCAAGGCGATTCCGGTCAGCACGGCGATCCATAATTTGGAAATCACTCCCGGTCGCGGCGGACAGATGGTCCGTTCAGCGGGCGGTTCAGCGACGTTGATGTCGCGCGATGAAGGTTACGCGCAAATCCGTTTGCCCTCGGGCGAAATCCGCAAGATCAACGAGGAGTGCTACGCGACGATCGGTCAGGTCGGAAACACGGAACACGAAAATATTATTTTAGGCAAAGCGGGTCGCACGCGTCATCGCGGTCATCGCGGCATCACGCGCGGTGTGGCTCGGAATCCGGTTGACCATCCGAACGGCGGCGGTCAGGGCAAATCCAAGGGCGGCGGCGGCTGGCAGGCGTTGGTTTCGCCGTGGGGCTTTGTCGCGAAGGGCGGCAAGACGCGCGCGAAATACAAAACCTCAAACCGTTTCATCGTTGTTCAACGCAACGGTCTGCCGATGAAAAATAAATAATTTATGGGACGTTCGATAAAAAAAGGTCCGTTCGTGGATTTCAGCCTGCTGGACAAAATCCAGAAGGCGAAGGCTGCGAACCAGAAGACGCCGATCAAGACATGGTCGCGCCGCTCGACAATCACGCCGGAATTTGTCGGCCTGACGTTCACCGTGCATAACGGAAAGATTTTCAACCCGGTGTTCGTGACGGAAAACATGGTCGGCCACAAGCTCGGCGAATTTTCGCTGACGCGCACGTTCAAGAAACACGGCGCGCACACGGCCAAGGCGGAGGCCAAATAGAAAGTAGGACAGGCGTCGCGCCTGTCTCAAAATAAAATGATTTCAAACAAAATTACGATTGAGAAAAAAAAGAGACAGCCGGGACGGGCTGTCCTACGCTGATTATGGAAGCTTTTGCAATAATGAAAAACGTGCCGATGTCCGCGCAGAAAATGCGCGAGGTTGTCCGGCAAATCCAAGGTCTCGGCGCGCTCGAAGCGCAGTCCATCCTGCAATTCGTTCCGCGCAAAGGCGCACGGCTCGTCGCGAAGACTTTGAAGTCGGCCATCGCCAACGCGGAGAACAACAACAAGCTCAAGCCGGAAACGTTGCGCGTGAAGGAAGCGGTCGCCGGAACTGCGACGACGCTGAAACGTTTTCAACCGAAGGCGCGCGGCTCGGCAGGGCCAATTTTGAAACGCCGTTGCCATATCAGAATCACCGTTTCCGACGAATAATTGTAGGACAGGCGTCGCGCCTGTCTCTGTATAAAATGAAATACAAACAAAATTTTGAGCAAAAAAGATTAGAGACGGCCGCGACGGCTGTCCTACGTCAATAAATATGGGCCAAAAAACAAATCCAATCGGTCTGCGCGTCGCGGTCAACAAAGACTGGCGATCGAAGTGGTATGCCAACAAAAAAGAATTTGGCGCGCTGTTGACCGAAGACCGCAATATCCGCGCGTTTTTGAAAAAGAAACTCGAAGGCGCGTCCGTGCCGAGAATTTTGATCGAACGCGCGACGAGCCGTTGCCGCGTGACGATTATGACCGCGCGTCCCGGAGTTGTCATCGGCCGCAAGGGTTCGGAAATTGACAAGCTCAAGGAAGATTTGAGCAAGATGACCGGCAAGGAAGTCTACGTGGACATCGTCGAGGTGAAGACGCCGGAACTCGACGCGCAACTTGTCGCGGAAAATATCGCGTTGCAGCTTGAGCGCCGCGTGGCGTTCCGTCGCGCGATGAAAAAGGCTTTGCAGACGGCGAAGGATTTTGGCGCGCAGGGAATCAAGATCCGTTGCGCCGGACGTCTTGGCGGCGCGGAACTCGCGCGCACGGAATTGTATCACTGGGGCCGCGTGCCGTTGCACACGTTGCGCGCGGACATTGATTACGGTTTCGCGGAAGCGTTGACGGTTTATGGCAAGCTCGGCGTGAAATGCTGGATTTGCAAGGGCGACAACAAACCGCAGAAAAAACAGGAACAACCCGCGCCAGCAGCCCAAGTCGCGGCGAATTAATTTTTAGAAAAGATATTTGTTATGGCAATGCAACCGGCAAGAGTGAAGTTTCGCAAGATGCACCGCGGCAGCCGCACAGGCACCGCGCGCAGCGGCCACACGGTCGCGTTCGGCGAATATGGTCTGATGGCGCTGGAGCGTTGCTGGATGGACGCGAAGCAGATCGAGTCCGCGCGCGTGGCGATTGCGCGCAACATGAAGCGGCACGGCAAAATGTGGATTCGCGTATTTCCGCAAAAATCTTTTACGAAGAAGCCGCTCGAAACGCGAATGGGCAAGGGCAAGGCGCCGCTCGAAGGCTGGGTGGCCGTGATCCGTCCGGCGAACGTGTTGTTTGAAGTGGACGGCGTGACGGAAGCGATAGCGCGCGAGTCTATGCGGCTGGCGGCGACGAAATTGCCGATCAAAACGAAATTTATTTCACGACACAGCCATTGATGAAAATTGTAGCGGCGCTCTGTGAGCGTCGCAAAAAATCCGGCGGTCACAGGCCGCCGTTACAGAAAAGAAAATGAAATTTGCAGAATCAAAAGACATGACGCTGGTTGAGCTGTCGGCCAAAAGCCGCGACTTGCGCCACGAGATGTTCAACCTGCGTTTGCAGCAGGCGAGCGCACAGTTGGAAAAACCCGCGCGCCTGACGGTGTTGCGCAAGGACATCGCGCGCATCGAGACGCGCATCTCGCAACTGCGGAACAAGGCGAAAACAGTTTAATTTTGTATGGCTGAAAATGTGAATCAACCTGAAGCGAAACGCGGCAACCGCAAGGAACGCGTCGGCGAAGTCGTCTCGAACAAAATGACCAAGACGATTGTCGTCAAAGTCGAGCGCCGTTTTCCGCATCCGCGCTACAAGAAGATAGTTACCGCTTTCAAGAAATTTTACGCGCACGACGAGAAGAACGAGGCCAAGATCGGCGATCGCGTGCGCATCGAGGAAACGCGGCCGTTGTCGAAATTGAAATGCTGGCGGCTCGTTGAAGTCGTCGAGAAGGCGGTTCAGGAAACATCGGTGGCGGCCTAAAAGATTTTATGTTGCAAGTTCGTTCCAGTTTGGATGTCGCGGATAACACGGGTGCAAAAATCGCCTGGAACATCGGCGTGCTGGGCAAGAACCAGCGTTACGCCGGCATCGGCGACGTCATCAAGGTGCATATCAAGGTCGCCGCGCCGGATGGCACGGTGAAAAAGGGCGAGGTGCATGACGCGGTGGTCGTCCGCACGCGGGACATCATCCGCCGCAACGACGGCTCGTATCTGCGCTTTGACCGCAATGCCTGCGTGATCATTGACAAGGAACTGAACCCAAAAGGCACGCGTATTTTCGGCCCTGTGGCGCGCGAATTGCGCGACAAGAAGTTTATGAAGATTATTTCGCTCGCGCCGGAAGTGATTTGAAAAAATTTATGAAGCGTCATGTTAAAAAAGGTGATGAAGTGGTCGTGCTGGCCGGAAAAGAAAAAGGCAAGCGCGGCAAGATCATCGCCGTGCTGACGAAAAAATCGCGCGTGATCGTCGAGGGCGTGCAGATGATCAAGCGGCACACGCGCAAGAGCCAGCAGCATCCGCAGGGCGCGATTGTCGAGCGCGAAGGCACGATCCACATTTCCAATGTGATGAAGGCCGAGCACATGAAACAACCGGCGGAAGCAGCCGCATAAATAATTTTGTCACGGCAAAACCCGTGACGCATAAAAATGAAAGCCAGACTTTACGAAAAATACGCGAAGGAAGTCGCGCCGGCGCTGAAAGAAAAGCGCAAATACACGAACGTCCACCAGATTCCGAAGATGGTGAAGATCGTGGTGAACATGGGCGTGAGCGCGTCGCTGGAAAAAGGCGCGGTCGAGGACGCGGCGAAGGATTTGTCGCTCATCACCGGTCGCAAGCCGGCCATCAGCAAATCGCGCCACAGCATCGCGCAATTCAAGCTGCGCGAAAGCCAGGCGATCGGCTGCCGCGTGACGTTGCGCCGCGACGAGATGTATGAATTTTTTGACCGGCTCGTTGCGACGGCGCTGCCGCGCATCCGCGATTTCCGCGGATTGTCGCCGCGCAAGTTTGACGGTCGCGGAAATTACACGTTTGGCGTCGGCGACCAGACGATTTTTCCGGAAATCGAACTGGACAAAATCAAACGCCAGCAGGGCATGGACATCACGATTGTGACGAGTGCGCCGACGAATGAAGAAGCGCTGGATCTGCTGAAACTGATGGGTTTTCCGTTCGCAGAGAAATAATTTAATTTTTTATGGCCAAGAAAGCATGGTTGGAGCGCAACAAGCGCAAGCAGGAAACTGTGAAGAAATTCGCCGCAATCCGGGCTGAAATGAAGGCGAAGCGCGATTACGCCGGCCTCGCGAAACTGCCGCGCGACGCCAGCCCGACGCGCGTGATCAACCGCTGCTCGTTCAGCGGACGCCGCCGCGCTTATCTCCGTAAATTCGGCTGCTCGCGCTTGACGTTCCGCGAGGCGGCTTTGAACGGTTTGATTCCGGGCGTCACAAAGGCGAGCTGGTAAGCAAATTAAAAATTAAAAATGCAAAATGAAAAATGTGGAAACAGAGCAAAGCTTTTGTGCGTGTGCCGTGTGCATTTTAATTTTTAATTTTTAATTTTGCATTTTTAATTGAATTTATGAGCGATCCGATTTCCGATATGTTGACCCGCATCCGCAACGCGAGCCGCGCGTTGCTGCCGGCGGTGGAATTGCCGCACTCGCGGATGAAGGAAAGTCTTGCGCACATCTTGAAAAAAGAAGGCTACGTCGCGGAAGTGTCCGTTGACGGCAAGACGATCAAGAAGCTGAAAATCCAGCTCAAGTATCAGGGCAAGAAAAATGTCATCGAAGGCTTGAAGCGCATCAGCAAGCCCGGTCTGCGCAAATACGTCGGCGCGACGGAGATTCCGCGCGTGCTCGGCGGCCTGGGAGTTTCGATCGTTTCCACGTCCGAAGGCGTGATGACGGGCACGCAGGCGAAGAAAAAAAATCTGGGCGGCGAGCTGCTCTGCTATATTTGGTGACGACTTAACAATTTAACGAACAAAAAAGCGGAAAAGCCGAGGCTTAAATGTCTCGGCTTTTTTTATTTTCAAATCGCAACTTGCCTTTTTTTGGCAATCCGTTAAACCTTCGTCAGTTCTTTTACATTGAGTCTTTGCGTTGCGAGGACTCGAGCTTCATTCTAAACACGACCAATAGTTTTTTTCGGAAGTTCGCCTTGACGCGCCCAAGCGGCGCGTCCTGGTGTGCTTTCCGAAAAGGCCGCTTGGTCGTGGCCCAGAATGAGAGTGCGTCAGTGACGCGCTTTTTATTTTCGGGCAATGGCAGGAGGTTCGAGTCCGTGCAAAATGCTCGGATGAAAAACTAAAACAAAAAATGAAACTATGAAAGCCACCAAAATACTCGGAAGGCTGATAGTGGGTTGCTTATTCGCCTGCTGCCTGACCTTGAAAATTCACGCACAACCATCTCCACCGAACGATCCCGGCGACACCAACGACCCGCCCACGCCGGAAGAACTTGCAGCGCAATACGCCGCAATGGTCGCCGCACAGCAGGCAGACTACTCAAACAACTACGCGACGTGGATTATTCCGGTAGTTGTCGGAGACGGCAGCCCGCCGGTTACGGGCGAGGCGTTTCAAACACAAGCCGCCGCAAATCTCCTGACGCTTTCAACCAATATCGGAGAAATGCAGGCCAGCCAACATGCAGCCGTCAGCAATTTGCTTTTGAGTCAAACAATTCCGATTCCTCAAACTTTTACGAACACGGACGGCAATGTTTTGTTTTTTGACCACACGAACGACGACGGCAGCGCGGCGATTAAGATGACCTACAACATTGAGTCGGCGCAAACCGTCGGCGCACAAAAATTATGGCCGGGTGGAAGTTCAGGTTTTAGCTTGAATGGTTCAAACGTGCTACTGGCGCAGTGGGATGGCGGCGACGTTCTTACCAACCATCAGGAATTTACAAATGGGTATCGTGTCCGCCTGCTTGATGATCCGACTTCACTCGGTGTTCAAGACCATCCGACGCATGTCGCCGGAACGATGATGGCATACGGCGTGAATGGCACAGCAATTGGTTTTGCCAATCGCGCTCGCCTTGCCGAAGGGTTGTTGGGGTATGACATTACAGAAATGCCACAGCAAGCAGCGACCAATAATGTTCGTGAATCGAATCACAGCTACGGTTATGCATCTGGCTGGTCTGGTTTAATAAATGCTAACGGCACGCTTTATTATTTTTGGGTAGGTAATCCGTCCATTTCCAGCCAGTCATGGATATTTGGGTTTTACGATGGACCTGGAGCGGCCACAAATGATTCAATTATTTACAAAGCGCAAACTTATCTTCCGGTTTTTTCAGCCGGAAATGCGAATGGCTATCCGCCGCCGCCCACGCAGCCGGTCACGCATGTTGAGCTTATCAACGGCGTCTATTATTACAGCAACCAAGCTCATCCCGCGAATGGCACAAACGGCTTCAATACGCTGACAGGCTATGCCTGTTCCAAAAACGACCTTGTGGTCGGCGCAGTCAACGCAAACACGAATGGTTATAGCGGCACGAACACAACAACGATTGCTTATTTTTCTTCTTTTGGGCCGACGGACGACGGACGAATCAAGCCCGATGTTGTAGCGGACGGCGTGAATGTTTATTCAAGTATCGCTACTTCGACTTCAGCTTATGAAACCATGTCTGGCACGAGCATGTCCGCGCCCGCCGTCACCGGAACACTTGGTTTGCTCACTTCATTTTATGAGCAACTTTATTCTACAAATGCTCCATTGCTTTCCGGCACGAATGCGCCGTTGTCTTCCACGTTGCGCGGACTTCTCATTCATACCGCAGACCAACTCGGAACCAATGTCGGACCGAGTTACACCTATGGTTGGGGATTGATTGATCCTGTCGCTGCCGCAAATCTCATCACGAATAATTACGCCAGCGGTTCACTCGCATTCATCAAGGAAGTTCGCTTGATGAGCGGCGATTACATTCAATTCCCAGTCGTTCTGACAAATGGCCAACCATTCAAAGCAACGATTACCTGGACAGACCCGCCGGGAACTCCGACGACGCCGATGCTCAATCCGACAAATCACATGCTGGTCAACGACCTTGACCTTCGCGTGATTACTCCAAGCGGAACGACGAACTTCCCGTGGGTTTTGAATCCGAATCTTCCGGCCAATGCCGCGACAACAGGCGACAATAATTTGGATAACGTCGAGCAAGTTTCAATTCAGAATCCAACGAGCGGCACTTATCAAGTGCGCGTCACGCATAAAGGAAATCTCGTGAACGATTTGGGGCAAGTCAGCTACCAGAATGTTTCCATCCTCTTGTCTGGCAATGTGGCGCAGCCGCCGATTTTGCCGCAGATTACCGACATCAGCGCATTGACCGTCTCGAACAATGTTGCGTTGAAGTGGGCAACAGAAGTTGGACGCATTTACAAAGTTCAAAGCAGAACCGACCTTGCTTCCGGCTCGTGGACGGATGCCACCGGCGAATTGAGCGCCACCAAAACCAATGCGGCCATGCTATTTTATGCTGGCGGTCAAAACACGCAATTCTATCGCGTCATTCAAGTTCGATGAAAACAATTGCGATTCTTAACAACTGCTGGCATCGGCTTTTGCCGGTGCTGGCAGTCTTGCTGGCTCAATCGGTTTTTGGGCAGGGAATCGTCTATGTCCAGATGCCGCCGACGATACGTTCGACAAACGGTGCGCCGCCGGGAACTACGCCAGTAACTTTTCCCGAAGACGCGCTGGGAACATACGTCGGCGACCCCTTATCCATTGTCATCAATGGACAAACAGTTTGCACATTTTATTCTGGAGGCCCCGGAAGCGGCGGATTTACAGTTAATGCTTCTTCAACCAGCGCCATTATCGGCCAATCGCCAAACCCGGCTTTTCCAAATGACATGTGGGTGGTTCCATTTTCTGTCGGCCAAGGAATCGGCTCCGACGCGGACGGTTTCACTTGGACTAATAATGGCCTTCTCGCATATTCGCTGGACAGCGAGACGATTGGCGAACCACCTTTATCCGTTGGCTATTTTGCCGGAGTTGAATCGGCTTACATGGGATTTGATTTTCAGCAAAGCGGCCAAACTTATTATGGTTGGATTAGTCTTGGCAGTCCTTATGTTACAGGAACAGGTGGCGTTGGCTGGATTTATTCTTACGCATACGAAACAACGCCTGATACCTCGATTACTGCTGGCGCAGTGCCAGAACCATCGGCTATTGGTTTAATTTCACTTGGAATCGGCGTTTTCGCTGTCCGGCTTCGGTTTTTCGCCAAAAAACGCTAAAAAATGCCATTTTTGTCTAAAACTGTCTCTTTTTATACACAGATTGAACCCAATCCGTCGCAGACTGAACCCAGTTTGTCACGAATTGAACCCAGTCCGTGACGGATTGAACCCACTTCGCCATATATTAAAGCCAGTTTGTCGCAGACCGAATCCAGTTCGTTTTGAAATGAAGTCAGTCTTTGAAGGACTGAATCCACTTCGGCAGGAAGTGAATTCAGTTCCCGATAAATTGGAATCAGTCCATCGCAAACCGAATCCAATCCCTGACAGTTTGGTTTGCTTTTCTGACGGACAAAGGCCAGTTGAAAAAAGTAAAAGTTTATTGTTGCGTCATTCAGGGCGATTGATAGTTTTTCAACAAATCCAACACAGGAAAAATATGGCAATACACGTCTCACTTGGTTTTGCACAACTCACGGACGCTGATTTGAACAACTTCGCAGTCGGCGTCGAGAACGGTCTGACCGCCAATGCGGCAGTATTCACAACTCCGCCGGTTTCAGTCGCATCACTCACGGCGGGGCAAAAGGCGTTTGAGTCCGCTTTGGCGGCTGCAAACGGCGGCGGTCTGCAACAAACCGCAATCAAAGACGCTTCACATGATGCGCTCATCGGCTTGCTGCGACAGGAAGCACTTTACGTCCAGCAAACGGCAAACGGAGATCAGGCGAAAATTCTTTCGGCTGGTTTTCAAATCGCGGCGACGGGACACAATCCGCAAGCACCCATGCCGAAAACAGTCATTGCCCAAATTCTCAATGCGGGAAGCGGACAGTTGCTCGTGCGCTTGCAACCGATTCCAAATGCCCACGCTTACGAAGGACAATTCAGCACGACGGCAAATAATTAGCAGACGGCTGGAATCTTCTCGCAAGCGCGGCATATCGTCGTTCCGAATCTGACACCGGGCACGACTTACACATTTCGTTTTCGCGCGATTGGCGGCAGCACGCGTTCTGGCGATTGGAGCGACCCGTTTCGCACATGGCAATGTAAGTCAGTTCCTTTTATTTCACGCAGCCGGAGCAAGAAATTGTTCCGGCTTTTTCATTGCACCAAAAATCCTTGAAATAATTCTTGCACGGGAAATTCACTCTGATATATTCCGCGTTCCGTTTTTTTGAACGAATTGCGCTCTTTTGCCGCAATTAAAAACGGTTGAAATAAATTTTGAATTATGTCGCGAATTGGAAAACAACCGATTGCCATCCCTCCGAAAGTCAAAGTGGAGGTGAAAGGGCAGAAAGTTTCCGTCGAAGGCCCGAAGGGCAAGCTCGGCTGGGAACTGCCGAAGCGCACGAGCCTCAAGGTTGACGGCGGCAACATTGTTGTCAGCCGCGACGGCGAGGACGCGCAGGCGAAGGCGTTGCACGGCTTGAGCCGCGCGCTCGTCAATAACATGGTCAAGGGCGTCGCCGAGGGTTTCGTCAAGAAGCTGGAAATCCAGGGCGTCGGTTTCAAGGCCGCCGTCACGGGCAAGATCGTTAATCTTTCGCTCGGTTATTCGCATCCGGTGAATTACGACATTCCCGACCAGATCAAAGTGACGGTCGAGGAAAATACGAAGCTGACGATCGAAGGCCCGGACAAGATGATGGTCGGCAAGGTCGCGTCGGAAATCCGCGCGTTTTATCCGCCTGAACCTTACAAGGGCAAGGGCGTGCGTTATGCCGGCGAACACGTCGAGCGCAAGGAAGGCAAGACGGTCCAGTAACAATTGAATTTGTCCACGGCCAAATCCGTGGACGCAAAAAATGAGAACGGAAAAGAAACAAAAATTGAAGCAGTTGCGGCGCTGGCGCATTCGCAAAAAAGTGACCGGCACAAAGCTGCGTCCGCGCATGGCCGTGTGCTTCACAAGCGAAAACATCCACGTCCAGTTCATTGACGACGACGCAGGCGTGACGATCGCGGCGGCTTCGACGGTCAGCAAAACTGCGGCAAAAGATTTGTCGGCGAACGTGAAGAGCGCGAAAACCATCGGCGAGATCGCGGCGAAAAACGCCCTGGGCAAAGGCATCAAGGAAGTCGTGTTCGACCGTGGCGGCACGCGCTATCATGGCAAAATAAAGGCGCTCGCGGACGCGGCGCGCGAAGCTGGATTAAAATTTTAACCTGAAAAAATACTGTGGCTGAAATCAACAAACCTGGTGGTGAAGGACAGCGCGGCCCGCGAGGGCACGGTGGTCGTGGCGGTGGTGGACGTCGCCGGTCGGATGCTCCTGAAAATAATTTTGGCGGCGGAGCGTCGGAGGAATTGATGGAGAAGGTTGTGTTCATCAACCGCTCGTCGAAAGTCGTCAAAGGCGGTCGCCGTTTCAATTTCAGCGCTCTCGTCGTCGTGGGCGACAAAAAAGGCCGCGTCGGCTATGCGCTGGGCAAGGCGAGCGAAGTCGCGGATGCCATCAAGCGTGGCGGCGAACTCGCGCGCAACCAGATGCTTCCCGTTTCGTTGAAAGACGTGACGATTCCGCATGAAATTTATTGCCGTTATGGCGGCGCGAAAATTTTGCTGCGCCCGGCCTCGCCCGGAACTGGAATCATCGCCGGCAAAACCGTCCGGGCCGTTCTGGAATCCGCCGGCATAAAAGACATTTTGAGCAAGTCTCTCGGTTCGAGCAACGCGGCGAACGTCGTGAAGGCGACGCTCAAGGGATTGTTGAGCCTTCGCACCCGCGAAGCCATTTACAAGGGCCGCGATCTGGAAATCAAAAAAGTGAAAACGCCAGAAGCGCCGGCGGCGGCTCCGGCAACAGCCTAAAATTTTATGCGACTGCACAATCTTAAACCCCGTCCCGGCGCGAAGCACCGCACGAAGCGCCTCGGCCAGGGCGAATCCAGCGGCCACGGGAAAACTTCCGGTCGCGGCGGCAAAGGCCAGACGGCGCGTTCCGGCAGCAGCATCCGCATCGGCTTTGAAGGTGGCCAGATGCCGCTGATCCGCCGCATCCCCAAGCGCGGTTTCAACAACGCGCGCTTCACGGTGATTTACAGCCCGGTGAACGTCGGCGATCTGAACAAATTTGACGACGGCGCGAAAGTTGACGAGACGGCGTTGCGCGCGGTCGGCCTTGCCAACGGCAAATCCGCCGGGATAAAAATTCTCGGCAATGGCGAGCTTGAAAAAAAACTTACCGTAAGCGTGAGCGCGTTCAGCGCCTCTGCAAAGGCGAAGATTGAATCCAAAGGCGGCACGATTGAGGTTGTCAGCCGTAAACCCGCTGTGCCCGCGAAGGCTTGAGTCGGGACTGACCTATGTTCCGCAACATCGCAGACACTTTTGCCAACTGCTTCAAAATCCCGGAGCTGAAGTCGCGCATCTGGTTCACGATTGGCGTTCTGGCGATTGTCCGTATGACTGCATACGTTCGCGTTCCAGGACTGGACGGCACCGCTTTAAGTAATTACATCAATTCCCATGACCAGGGCGGGGCGATGAGCATGGCCAATATGTTCAATGGCGGCGCGCTTGGAAATTGCGCCATCGGCGGAATCGGCATCATGCCGTATATCAGCGCCACGATCATCATCCAGTTGCTCACGGCGGTCTGGCCGAAATTGAGCAAGCTGTCGCGCGAAGAAGGCGGTCGCGCAAAAATCGTCCAATACGGACGTTACCTGACCGTGCTGCTGTGTTTGGGCTGGGGCTTCGCGACGGCCATCAGTTGGGAAAATCCCGCAAAGGTCTTTGGTGGGGAAATCGGACGTCTTGTTCTCTTCAGCGACAACCATCTTTGGTGGTATCGGATTCAGACGACTTTAATTTTGACGACCGGCACAATGCTGTTGATGTGGCTGGGTGAACAGATCACCGAGCGCGGGGTTGGCAACGGCGTTTCATTGGTCATCACCATCGGCATTGTGGCGCGGCTGCCTCTGGCTTGGTATGGGCTTCACGATATGTTTGGAGGAAGCCACCCCGAACACAGCTTTATCGGCGCGGGGCTGGTGATGTTGTTTCTGCTGGCGGCGGTGATAGCAGGCGTCATCGCGATCACGCAGGCGCAGCGGAAAATTCCCGTGCAATACGCGCAGCGCGCCGTCGGGCGCAAAATGTATGCGGGCGGAACGTCGTTCATGCCGCTCAAGGTGAATTACGCGGGCGTCATGCCGATCATTTTCGCCCAATCCATCCTGATGTTTCCGCCGATGATTTTCAAAAACGCGAGTATCTTTTTTTCAAATTCACCGGGTTGGTCGGAGTTGTTCCGTTCACTCGCGGCGGCTCTCGATACACAGACGGCCTCAATTTGGTATCTGTCACTTTATTCCGTGATGATTTTGTTCTTCTCCTATTTCTGGGTGGCGACGCAGTTCAATGAAATCCAGATTGCCGACGATTTGAAGAAGAACGGCGGTTACATTCCCGGCGTGCGTCCGGGAACGGGCACGAGCGATTATCTGCACAAGGCGATGAGCCGTATCACGCTCGCGGGCGCTATTTTTCTGACCGTCATCGCCGTCATTCCGATCATTCTTTCGAGAAAATTGAACATTCCATATTCCGTGGCGAGTTTCTTTGGCGGCACGAGCATTTTGATCACGGTCGGCGTTTTGCTGGACACGATGCGCCAGGTCGAATCGCATCTGATGATGCGCCATTACGACGGCTTTCTGAAAAAAGGCAAGCTGCGCGGGCGGTTTTGAAACGGTTAAATCGTTGAATCGTTGAATCGGAAAAACGCAGGGCGATTTAACAAATCACAATTTAACGATTTAACGAACACTGTGGCCGGAATAAAATTAAAGTCCGAGGACGATTTGAAATTGATGCGTCCGGCGTGCGTGGTCGCCGGAAAAGTTTTGGACGAGATCGCCGCGTTCATCAAACCGGGCGTGACGACGAAGCAGGTGGACGAATTTGCCGCAGAGCGGATGAAATTTTACGGCGCGAAGAGCGCGTTTTTGGGTTATCGCAAGTATCCGTGCCACACTTGCATTTCGGTGAACGAAGAAGTTGTTCACGGATTGGCGGGCGAACGCGAACTGCGTTTCGGCGACATTGTAAGCGTGGATGTCGGAGTAAGTTACAAAGGTTTTATCGGTGATAATGCGCGGACGGTTGCGGTTGGCGGCTG
>Ga0208357_1002146_pt1 | contig 13419 bp, 12 predicted proteins | sample NGESurdeep092012_6_FD_184487 | JGI IMG/M metagenome (GOLD analysis project Ga0208357, IMG submission 184487) | Arctic peat soil microbial communities from Barrow, Alaska - NGEE Surface sample F52-2 deep-092012 (SPAdes) | ecosystem: Environmental > Terrestrial > Soil > Wetlands > Peat ... | reverse complement strand
ATCGCGCGCGTCGACTATCCCTTGGTCGGCGAATTCAAGTTCTTCAAGACGAAGGCGAGGCCGACCGTCGTCCTGCGGCTGACCGATGAAGACGGGCGTGAAGGCTGGGGCCAGTCGGTTCCGATCGAAACCTGGACCTACGAGACCGTCGAATCCGTCGAGTCGACGCTGCAACACTACCTCGCGCCGGCCATTCTCGGCGCCGATCCGAGCGACATTCCCGGCATTCACGCGCGCATGGAGCGGGTGATCCGGCCGTCCTTCTCGGTCGGGCAGCCATTGTGCAAGGCGGCGGTCGATCTCGCCTGCTACGATCTCTGGGGACGGCAAACGCGCAAACCGGTCAGCGCGTTGCTCGGCGGCGCCAGGACCGACCGCATTCGCCTGAGCTGGACCGTCAACGCGCCGACGCTTGCCGGCGCCGAGCGGTTGCTCGAAGAAGGCCGCGCGGTCGGTTATTCCAATTTCAACATCAAGGTCGGCTATCCGCAGAATACGACTTACGATATCGATCTCGTGCGCATGGTGAGCGCGTTCGCGCCGGACGGCTTCCACTGGTGCGACGCCAACACGAGTTACGATCTCGATACCGCGCGCGAGATGGCGCCGAAATTCGCCGACCTCGGACTCAAGGCACTGGAATCGCCGCTACCGCCGAATCGACTGCGCGATTATCAGGCGCTGAAGCGCCAGGGCGCGCTGCCAATCCTGATGGACGAAGGCATCGTCGCGCCGACCGAAGTCGCCGAGTTTATCGCGCTCGATATGTTCGACGGCATCGCCATGAAGGTGGCGCGCTGCGGCGGACTGTGGAACGCAACGCGCATCGCGGAGCTGCTCCGCGCGAACGGGCTGTTGCTGTTCGCGTCCGGCCTCACCGATCCGGACCTGTCGATGGCGGCGTCGGCGCATTTCTTCGGCTGGGCCGGGCTGCAGCTTCCGGCGGCGCTGAACGGCCCGCAATACATCGCCGAACGCGGCACCGGCGACACGGTGTTCCGCGCGCGCGGCGATATCATGCCGGTGCCGACTGCGCCGGGGCTCGGTATCGCGATTGGCGAAACAATTCGCCGTAATATGCAACCGGTTGCGCGCCTGAAGGATGCTTTACCGGCATGAGGGCTCTGCTACGGTGATAACAACCACGCATTCAAGACGATGGAATTAAGGGAAGGACGATGACACTCGTGAGTGAGGCCGCGAAACCAGTAACGGCGAAAGGCGAGCGCAGCGGCTTCGGCGCGCTCCGGAAATTGACGCCACTCGTCGGCATCTTCGCGTTTCTGCTCGCCTGGCAGCTATTCGTCATCGTCTGGAAGATGCCGCCGTATCTCCTGCCGACGCCAACGGCCATCGCGCGGACCTTTATCGATGAGTTGCCCACCCTCCTCCATAACGGCTGGGTTACGGTCTATGAGATGCTCGCCGGTTATGCGCTCGCAGTCGGCGTCGCGATCCCACTCGCCATCGCCATCACTTCGTCGCGCCGCTTCAACGAATTTGTCACACCGACGATGCTGTTCTTCCAGATAGTGCCGAAAGTCGCGATCGCGCCGTTGTTCCTGGTCTGGTTCGGCGTTGGCGCTACGCCGAAGATCCTCGTCGCCTTCCTGATTTCGTTCTTCCCGATCGTCATTGACGCCGCTGTCGGCCTGCGCTCGATGTCGCCGGAGATGGGCGATCTCGCCAGATCGATGGGCGCGACGCGCATGCAGGTGTTCACGCAATTCCGCCTGCCAACCAGCCTGCCTTACCTGTTCAGCGGCTTGAAAGTGGCGGCCACCCTGGCCATCGCCGGCACAGTGGTGGGCGAGTTCGTCGGTGCCGATCAGGGGCTCGGCTATTTGCTGCTGGTCACCAACTCGAACATGCAGACGTCGCTGATGTTCGCCACCATCGTGGCGCTGACGATCATTGGTCTTGTTTTCTATTACCTCGTGGAGCTTCTCGAAGGCTTCCTGATCCCGTGGCACGTCACGCACCGGGTGCAGGAGACCGGCACGATGTAAACGATGCCGCGGCGGCAAAAGCCGCGCGGCAGAGGCGATGAGACAACAAAAGCTTCGTCTGTGACGAGGCTCATCCAGGAGGAGAAGGCGATGAAACGTACACGTCTGATGCTGTCGCTTGTGGCGGCCGCCGCGGTGCTTTCCGCGTTCGCGACCGGCGCCAGCGCGCAGTCGCTCGAGAAATTTCCGTTCCGCCTGAATTGGACGCTGTATGGCGAGCATGCGCCGTTCTTCGTCGCGCTCGACAAGGGCTTCTACAAGGACGAGGGTCTCGACGTCCAAATCATGGAGGGCTCGGGCTCGACCACCGTCGCGCAACTCGTCGCCAACAGCACCAACCCGGTCGCCTATGTCGATGCCGCGACCATGATGCGCGGGGTCAGCGCCGGCATGCCGATCAAGGCCGTCGGTGTCACACTCCAGCAGAGCCCGATGTCGTTCATCTACCGGGCCGACAGCGCGCGGCCGACCAAAGTCAGCGAGATCAAAGGCAGCCGCATCGCAATTACCGCCGGCGACGCCAGCCTCGCCATCTTCACCGCCTTCATGGGCAAGTTGAATCTGCCGATGAGCGACGTGAAGCTGATCACCGTCGCTACCCCGGCGGCGAAAGAGCAGGCCGTACTCAGCAAGCAGGCCGACGCACTGCTCGGCTACTTCATGGACCAGGGCCCGCGCATGCAGTTGCAGTCGGGCGTCAAGATGGGCTGGACGCGTCTTTACGATCTCGCCGGCATCTCCACTCTGTCGAGCGCGATTATCGTCAACAACGATTGGCTCAAGGATGCAAAGCATCAGGACGAATTGAGGCGGTTCCTGCGCGCTTCGCAGCGCGGCTGGGACTACGCCGACAAGCATCGCGACGAGGCGGCCGACATCTTTCTCAAGCATGCCAAGGCGTTCAACAAGGAGATCGCGCTGCTCGAGATCAACGGCACGATGACGATCATCCACACCAAGCACACTGACGGCAAACCGATGTTCTGGTCGGCGAAGGAAGACTGGCAGGACAGCCAAGACCTTCTGGAGAAGTACGCGAAGATGCCGCCTCAGCCGGACATGGCGAAATACTACACCAACGAGTACCTGTCACAGCCGCCCTATACCAAGAAGTAGTCAGGCTACAGCTTTCGCCTCTCCGCGGTCATCCGCGGAGAGGCGCCTTGTTTGAAAATGGAAAGACAATGCTCGCGACGACCGAACCATTCATCCGCCTGACCAATGTCGGCAAGCAGTATCAGACCAAGGACGGGGTGGTCGAAGCCTGCTCCGAGATCACTCTCGACATCAGGCAGTCGGAATTTGTCGCCATCGTCGGCCCCAGTGGCTGCGGCAAGACGACGATCATGAAGATGGTCGCCGGGCTCCAGCCCTACAGCGCCGGCGCGATCACCATCGGCGGTCAGCGCGTCGACAAGCCGCAGACCGACGTCGGCGTCGTCTTCCAGGAGGCGATCATGCTCGATTGGCGCGACGTTCTCGCCAACGTCATGCTCCAGATTGACATCCGCAAGATGGACCGCGCTAAATACGAACCGGTCGCGCGCGATCTTCTCAAAGCGACTGGGCTCGCCGGCTTCGAGCACAAGAAGCCCTACGAATTATCAGGTGGTATGCGACAGCGTGTCTCGATCTGCCGCGCGCTGGTGCACGGACCGAGCATGCTGTTGATGGACGAGCCGTTCGGTGCGCTCGACGCGCTCACGCGCGAGCAGATTTCTATGGACATCCAGCGTCTCTGGATGGAGACGCGCAAGACCGCGCTGCACATCACGCACAGCATCCCGGAAGCGGTGCTGCTCGCCGATCGCGTGGTAGTGATGGGGCCGCGCCCGGGCCGCATCGTCGAAATCATCGACATCGACCTGCCGCGGCCGCGCCGGCTCGACAAATTGCCGGAGCGCTTCCACGAATACTCCAATCGCATCCGCAACATCTTCAAATCGAAGGGCGTGCTGGCGATGGATTGAGCCGCGGCGGACATGGGCACGGCGCGCTTCGCAAGCCTTTGCCCACCCTACGCAGGAAGCGTCACTTCTCCACGAACGCCTTCTCGATCACGTACTGGCCGGGCTCGTTGCTGTTGCCTTCCTCAAAACCCATGCCGCGCACGATGGCGACGAGGTCTTTCAGCATGCTCGGGCTGCCGCACATCATGACGCGGTCATGTGCGACGTCGAGCGGATCGAGCCCGGTCTCCTCGCAGAGGCGGTTCGTGGTGATGAGATCGGTGAGGCGCCCGGAATTGCGGAACGGCTCGCGCGTCACAGTCGGATGATAGATCAGCTTCTCGCTCACCAGTTCGCCCAAAAATTCGTGGCCGGGCAAGTCCTGCGTGATCAGCCTGTCATAGGCGAGTTCCGCGACGGTGCGGCAGCCGTGCACCAGCACGATCTTGTCGTAGCGCTCGTAGGTTTCGGGGTCCTTGATGATGGACAGGAACGGCGCAAGCCCCGTGCCTGTCGCCATCAGATAGAGATTACGGCCCGGCATCAGGTTGCCAAGGACGAGTGTGCCGGTCGGTTTGCCATTGACCAGGATGCGGTCGCCGATCTTCAGGTGCTGGAGCCGCGAGGTGAGAGGGCCGTCGGCCACCTTGATCGAGAAGAACTCGAGGTGCTCCTCGTGATTGGCGCTCGCCATGCTGTAGGCGCGCAGCAGCGGCCGGCCCTCGATCTCCAGCCCGATCATGGCGAACTGGCCGTTCTGGAAACGGAATCCGGCGTTGCGCGTGGTGGTGAAGGTGAACAGCGTGTCGGTCCAGTGGTGGACGGCGGTGACCTGTTCCTGGCTGATCGCGCTCATCGTGCTTCCGAAGCCTCGTGCCGAATTCCATTCCAAGTGCCGGATCGCGTTGACAGTATCGGCCGGCACCGGATATAACTAACTAGATAATTATTCAACACCGACCTTGGTTGCACCATGCCGGTCGTGAATCTGCCGACGCGCGGGGGAGGAACCGAGGCCTACCGCCTCCAGGGTCCGCAGGACTGGAGCGCGCACGGCAGGCCCAAGGTCGAGAAGTTCGACCGCATCGCGCTTGCTGCCGCCCATATCGTCGCCGATCCGCTCGCCGACACCGATCCCTGGCTCAAGGCCGCGATCGATTGGGACGCCACCATCGCGTACCGCCGCCATCTATGGAGTTTGGGGCTCGGCGTCGCCGAGGCCATGGACACTGCCCAGCGCGGTGGCGGCCTCGACTGGCCGAACGCCATCGAACTGATCCGACGCTCGGTCGACGCGGCGCGCGACATCCCCGGCGCTGCGGTGTTCTCAGGCGTCGGCACCGATCAGCTCGCGCCGTCGTCCTCGGTCACGATCGACGACGTCATTCGCGCCTATGAGGAACAGATCTCCGCCGTCGAGGCGGCCGGCGGTCGCATCGTGCTGATGGCCTCGCGCGCGCTCGTCGTCGCGGCGAAGTCGCCCGACGACTATGCGAAGGTTTACGGCCGCATCCTCTCGCAGGTGCGCGAGCCGCTGATCATCCACTGGCTGGGCGAGATGTTCGACCCGGCGCTGAAAGGCTATTGGGGCCACGCCGACCACATCGCGGCGATGGATGTCTGCATCGACATCGTCGGCGACCACGCCGCCAAGGTTGACGGCATCAAGCTGTCGCTGCTCGACAAGGATAAGGAAGTGCGCCTGCGCCGCAAGCTGCCGCAGGGCATGCGAACCTATACCGGCGATGATTTCAATTTCGCCGAGCTGATCGCCGGCGACGAGCAAGGCTATTCGCACGCGCTTCTCGGCATCTTCGACGTCATCGCGCCGGCCGCCTCGGCCGCACTCGCTGCGCACGCGCGCGGCGACCTCGACGCTTACTGGAAAATCTTCGAGCCGACGGTGCCGCTGTCGCGCCACATCTTCAAGGCGCCGACCCAGTTCTACAAGACCGGCGTCGTTTTCCTTGCCTATCTCAACGGCCATCAGAAGCATTTCGTGATGGTCGGTGGCCAGCAGAGCGCGCGTTCGCTCCTGCATCTCGTCGAGGCGTTCAAGCTCGCCGACGCCGCCGGGCTCATCCACGATCCCGATCTCGCCGCCGCGCGCCTCAACGACGTGATGCGCACCTGCGGCGTCGCGGCCTGACCATGGCGCCCCGCGTTGTCACCGCCGATCAATTCGCCAAGCTGGTCGCCACCGGCGACACGCTGCTGATCGGCGGCTCCGGCGCCGGCCACGCCGTGCCCGACACGCTGATCGGCGCGATCGGCAAGCGCTTCAAGGCCGAAGGCGAGCCACGCAATCTCACCACCGTGCATCCCGTCGGCCTCGGCGACCGCGCCGAGCGCGGCATCGGCCATCTCGCGCAGCCCGGCCTCTTGAAGCGCGTCGTCTGCGGCACGCTCGTCGATTCTCCGCCGGTCGAGCGCATGGCGGCGGCGAACGAGATCGAGGCCTACACTTTGCCGCAAGGCTGCTTGTCGCAATTGACCCGCGAGATGGCAGCCGGCCGCCCCGGCCTCGTTACGCATGTCGGCCTGCACACGTTCATCGATCCACGCCACGGAGGCGGTAAGCAGAGCGAGAAGGCCAAGGAAGACCTGGTCGAACTGATCACCGTCGGCGGCAAGGAATACCTGTTATTCAAGTCGTTCCATGTCGACATCGCGCTCATCCGCGGCACCACCGCGGACGAGGACGGCAACATCACCATGGAGCACGAGGCCGTCTTCGGCGAAATGATCTCGATGGCGCAGGCGGCGCGCCGCGCCGGCGGCCTCGTCGTGGCGCAGGTCAAGCGCATGGCGCTGCGCGGCACGCTGCCGCCGAAGCAGGTCAAGGTGCCCGGCATGCTGGTCGACCTGATCGTGGTCGATGCCGAGCAGACACAGACCTTCTTCACCGTGCACGATCCGGCCTATGCCGGCGAGATGAAGGTGCCGCTCACCAGCATCGCCGCGCTGCCCTTCTCGGTGCGCAAGGTGGTGGCGCGCCGCGCCGCGCTGGAGCTTTTCCCCGGCGCCATCTGCAATCTCGGCTCCGGTATTTCGACCGGCATCGCTTCGATCGCCGCCGAGGAAAAGTCACTCGACGCCGTCGTGCTGACCAACGAGCAGGGCCTCATCGGCGGCGCGCCGGCGACCGGCAACGAGCCCGGCGCAGCGCGCAATTACCAGGCGATGGTCGACCAGCCCTATCAGTTCGACTTCTATGACGGCGGCGGCCTCGACCTGGCCTTTCTGTCCTTTGCCGAGGTCGATCAGAGTTGCAACGTCAATGTCAGCCGCTTCGGCGATCGCATCGTCGGCCCGGGGGGGTTCATCAATATCAGCCAGAACGCCAAGACGATGATCTTCTCCGGCACGTTTACTGCCGGCGGACTCGACGTCACCTGGCCGAACGGACGCACTGAAATCCGCAAGGAAGGCGCCGAGAAGAAGTTCGTCGCCGCAGTCGAGCAGGTGACCTATTCCGGCGCGCTCGCCGCCAGCAACCGCCACCGTGCGCTCTACGTCACCGAGCGCGCTGTTTTTGCTCGCAACGGCGCCGGCCGCCTCGAACTCATCGAGATCGCGCCGGGGGTGGGCCTCGAGCGCGACATCGTGGCGCAGATGCAATTCAAGCCCGATATTTCGCCTTCCCTGAAGGAGATGGACGCCCGCATTTTCCGCCCCGAACCCTTCGGCCTCGCCGATATAATCGCCGCGAACCGGCGGCCGATTCGATCCGAACGGCTGGCCCGGCTCGACAGCACGGAGGCTCATTGATGTCGCTGGCGGTCACTCCGAAGCCGAAACGGGCGGGCACACCGGCCAAGGCCAAGACGCGGCTTGAGCCGGTGCGCGACGCCGAGCGCACGCAGCAAGCCATTCTCGCCGCGGCAGAGGCCGAATTCGCCAGCAAGGGCCTTGCCGGCGCACGCGTCGACGTCATCGCCGAGCAGGCCGGCGCCAACAAGCGCATGCTCTATTATTATTTCGGCTCGAAGGATGATCTCTATCTCGCCGTGCTGGAGCGCGCCTATGGCGGCATGCGCGAGAAGGAACGCGATCTCAATCTCGCCGACCTCGAGCCGCTCGACGCCATCAAAACCCTGGTCGAATTCAAGTTCGACTACTACACCGCGCACCAGAGTATCATCTCGCTCCTCGCCGGCGAAAATCTGTCCGGCGCCAAGTTCCTGAAGAAGTCGCGCAAGCTGCGCGACATGCAGACCTCCTTGGTCGACGTTATCCGCCGCGTGCTCGCCGCCGGCGAAACGAAGGGTGTGATCCGCAAGGGTCTCGACCCGCTGCATCTCTATCTGTCGATCTCGGCGCTCGGCTATTTCTATTTCTCCAACGCTGCAACGTTGTCGGTCGCGTTCGGCCGGCAGCTTCTCAGTGAAGACGAGCGCAACGAGCGCCGCCAGCACTGCATCGACGTCATCAAGTCTTACGTCTCGGCGCGCTGAAGCGCCGGCCAAAAGCTAAGTTCGGAGGAGCGAATGAAATTCGGTGACTATCCCAAGGCCGGTTCGCTCGATGGCGTCACCGGATTCCGCAATTACATCGCTTCGCTGGGACTCGATATTCCGTGCGACGACATCGTCGCGCACGGTCCGCAGTCGCCGCTTGGCGCACCGGTCGAAATCGACGGCATGAAGATCGGCCACCGTCTCGCGGTGCATCCGATGGAGGGCTGGGACTGCGAGCGCGATGGCCGCCCGTCGGAGAACACCAAGCGGCGCTGGCGCCGCTTCGGACTGTCCGGCGCCAAACTCGTGTGGGGCGGCGAGGCCTGCGCGGTGCGGCCGGACGGCCGTGCCAATCCGAAGCAGCTCGTCATCGCCGAGCACTCGATGGGCGACATTGCCACGATGCGCGAGAGCGTCATCGCCGCGCACAAGGAGGCGACCGGCGAGGAGAACGTCGTCATCGGCCTACAACTCACGCATTCCGGACGCTTCTGCAAGCCGAACGACAACACCAAGTTCGAGTCAATCATCGCCTACCGTCACCCACTGCTCGACCGCAAGTTTGGCTATCCGAACGACCGGCCGGTGATCAGCGACGACGAGATCAAGCGGCTGATCGAGGATTTCGTCGTCGCCGCCAAGCGCGCGCAGCAATGCGGCTTCGACTTCGTCGATATCAAGCACTGCCACGGCTACCTGGCGCATGAGTTCCTGAGCGCGGTCGATCGCACCGGTCCTTACGGCGGCAGCCTCGAGAATCGCACGCGCTTCGTGCGCGAGGTGACCGCTGGAGTCCGCGCCGAGGCGCCTGGCCTGAAGATCGGCGTGCGGCTGTCGGCAATTGACTCCGTGCCGTTCAAGCCCGATCCGGCGCGGTCTGCACCGGGCGCGCTCGGCCCGGGCATCCCGGAAGAGCACCCGATCCCATATCGCTACGCCTTCGGCGCCGACCCCGAGAATCCACTCGAATACGATCTCACCGAAACCAAAGCCTTCTTCGAGATCCTGCGCGGTCTGGGCATCCGCTTCGTCAACATCACCGCCGGCAGCCCGTATTACAATCCGCACATCATCCGCCCGGCACTCTACCCGCCATCCGACGGCTATCACCCGCCGGAAGACCCGTTCGTTGGCGTCATGCGGCAGCTCGAAGTCGTGCGCGAATTGAAGAAGGCGTTTCCGGATTTCTGTCTGATGGGCAGTGGCTACACCTATTTGCAGGAGTTCTTCCCGAACGTGGCGCAAGCGGCAGTGAACCGCGGCTGGGTCGATCTCGTCGGCTTGGGACGCATGGTGCTTGCCTATCCCGAACTGCCGCTCGACATCTTGCAGGGCCGCCCGCCGCAAAAGAAGCGCTATTGCCGCACGTTCAGCGATTGCACGACGGCGCCGCGCAACAGCATCGTTTCCGGCTGCTACCCGCTCGACGCGCATTATAAGAAGTCGCCGGAGTTCAAGCAGCTCGCTTCGGTGAAGAAGGCGGTTGCAAGCTGACGCCATGACCCAGGCCCGCAACATCGCGCTTCTCGGCACGGGCATCATGGGCTTGCATATGGCGCGCCGTCTGGCGCAGGCGGGGTTCGCCACCACCGCGTGGAATCGCGATCGCGCCAAAGCGGAGACGCTGACGCAGTTCGGCGTGAGCGTTGCCGCTACGCCGTCGGTAGCCTGCGAAAGGGCCGACGTCGTGATCGTGATGCTCAGCAATGGGCCGGTGGTCGAGAAGGTTTTGTTTACGCCAGACGCGAGCGGCTGCGTGCCGGCGGAGGCGATGCGCAAAGGATCGACGATCATCGTCATGAGCTCGATTCCGGTTGAGACCTGTCAGACGCAGGCGGCGCGGTGTGCCGCGCACGGCGTCGGCTACATCGATGCACCGGTGTCCGGCGGCGAGCCGGGCGCGCGCGACGGCACGCTGGCGATCATGGCCGGTGGCGACGCCGATTTGGTCAAGGATCTTGCCGACGTCTTTGCCGCGATGGGCCGCGTCACGCGCATCGGCCCGGTCGGCACGGGGCAGATGACCAAGCTCGCCAACCAGATCATCGTCGGCGCAACGATGGCGGCGGTGGCCGAAGCCATGCACTTCGCCACGCAGGGCGGCGCCGATCCAGCCGCCGTGCGCAAGGCGCTGATGGGCGGCTTCGCCGATTCCAAGATCCTCGACCTTCACGGTCAGCGCATGGTCGAACGCAATTTCGTGCCCGGCGGTCCCGCCGAATACGAGCTCAAGGATCTGCGCACCGCGCAGGCCTGGGCGACCAAAAACGGGCTCAGCTTCACCTTGCTCGAGTGCGTCGAAGGCATGTTCGCGAGCCTCGTCGAGCGTTTCGGCACCGGCCTCGACGTCGCCGCGATGCTCCAGGAGGTCGAGCGCCGCGCAGGCGGGAAGGCAAAGGGTAAATCATGAGCGGTCGTATCGCACTCGATGCGGCGGACGGCGTCGCCCGCGTCGTCATCGACCGTCCCGACAAGATGAACGCGATCACGCCCGAGATGGTGCGCGATCTCCAGCGCGTCTGCCGCGCGATCGACGACGACCGGGATGTGCGCGTCGCCACGATCATGGGCGCGGGCGAGCGCGCCTTCTCCGCCGGTAGCGACCTCAACGTGCTCGCCGACTTGACCGACGTCATGGCCTTCCGCGACCGCATCGAATATGCGGCGCTGGTGCGCGACATCAGGAAGCCGGTCATCGCCGGCCTGAAGGGCTGGGTGCTCGGCGGGGGCATGGAGATCGCGATCGCCGCCGATATCCGCATCGCGGGACGCAGCGCCAAGATCGGCGGGCCGGAGGTGACCCGCGGCTGGATCGGTGGCGGCGGGGCTTCGCAGATGCTGCCGCGGCTTGTCGGCATCGGCCAGGCGATGCGCATGCTGCTCACCGGCGATCCGGTCGACGCCGAGACGGCGCTGCGTATCGGTCTCATCGAGGAAGTCGTGGACGATGCCGCGGTCGAAGCGCGGGTCGGCGAAGTCGCGAAGAAGATTGCATCCTTCAGCCCGGTCGCGACGCAGGCGGTGAAGGCCGGCGTGCGCGCCGCGCAATCCATGTCGCTCGATCAGGGTCTGCGCTACGAGAATGAGCTGCACACGATCTGCATGTCGGACAACGCGCGCGTCGAAGGCATCAAGGCCTTCCAGGAAAAGCGCGAGGGGAAGTTCTAGCCGACCGCCAGCGCCACGCGCCCTAACATCCCGAAATCGGCAATGTAATCGCCCGCTTTGATCGCGATCGGCGTGATGCAGGTGCCGGTGGTGACGATCTGACCGCGGTTCAGGCCGCCCGCAGGCAGCGGCTGCGCGTTGGCGAGGCCGACGAGGCCCATCAGCGGATCGCCGAGCACCTTAGCGCAGGGTCCGCGGGCGATTTCCTGTCCATTCAGCGACAGCACGACGTCGCGGCCGCGCAGTTCGATACTGCGCCAGTCGCGGACCGGCGTGCCGGCGACGAAGGCGCCGTTGCCCATGTCGTCGGCAAGCTTGAGAAGATCGGGCGCGTCCGCCGGCCAACGGCAGTCGGCAATCTCGATCGCCGGCACCAGGGCCTCGACCGCGTGGGTGATTTCCGCACGCTCATAGGGCGCCTGGCGCGCCGGCAAATCGCGACCCAGCAGAAATGCGATCTCGCATTCCATGAGCGGAGCGATGAAACTCTTCAAAGTCACCCGCGCCGGCGCGTTCTGAACGAACGGCGCGAACAACGCCCCGCCGACGGGGCGGTCCGTCGGATAACCGCGCTGCTGCTCCGGGATAAGCGCCGAGACTTTCCAGGCGCGCACCGCGCCGGACGTCGCGGCCAGGGCGTCTTGCACATCGTAAGCCTCGACGACCGAGCCGACCTGACCGGCGCCGTCGCCCAAATTGAGCATGCGCGCGTCGGCGCGGGCGCGCGCCAACTTCGCCGCGATCGCGTTCACTGGCCCGGCTCGGCGCTGAAGTATTTCTCTAATTTGCCGGGCTGCCCGTCGAACTCCTTGGCGTCGGCCGGCTCCGGTTTCTTCTCGGTGATGTTCGGCCACTTGACCGCATATTCGGCGTTCAGCTCGAGCCATTTCTCCAGACCCGTCTCACTGTCCGGCTTGATCGCCTCGGCCGGGCATTCCGGCTCGCACACGCCGCAGTCGATGCACTCGTCGGGATGAATGACGAGCATGTTCTCGCCTTCGTAGAAGCAGTCCACCGGACAGACCTCGACGCAATCCATGTATTTGCACTTGATGCAGTTTTCGGTGACGACGTAAGTCATTTCTGCTCCTGTCGCGACGTCAGCCCGAGGAACTGCATCATCAGTTCGAGCTGGCTGTTGAGCATGTGGATGCCGAAATGGATCCTGTAGCCGCGCGCCTTGGCTGCGATCAGAAGCGGCGTCATGTCCGGCTTCATCACCACCTCGGCGACGAGCGACGTCTTGTCGACGCTGTCGAGATCGAAGGAATGGCCGTCGTCTGGCTTTAGGCCAAGCGACGTGGCGTTGATGGCGACGTCGTGCATCGAGGCATCGGCGGTGCCCAGACGCACGTTGCAATTCGGGAACGCCTTTTTAACCCCGGCGACCAACGCGTCCGCTTTCGAGCGCGTGCGGTTGTGGATGGTGAGCGCTGCGGCGCCGCTGCCGGCGAGGGCGTAGGCGAGCGCAGTGCCGGCCCCGCCGGCGCCGGCGAGGTAAAAGCGGCAGCCTTCGATCGTGTGGTCCTCATTTTGGAGGCCGCGCACGAAGCCGCGGCCGTCGAGCAGCGTGCCGACGAACCGGCCGTCCTTCTCGCGCCGGATGGTGTTGACGACGCCCGTGTGCACGCCGTCGCCCTCGACTTCGTCGCACAGCATCTTCGACTTGCCTTTGTGCGGGGCGGTGACGATGAAGCCGTCGAGGTTGAGCATCGATCGCAGCCCGGCCCAGCCGCGCGGCAGGTCGTCGCGACCGATGTGAATCGGCAGGCAAACGGCATCGATGTTGCGCGCCGCAAACCAGTCGTTGAACGCCATCGGCGTACGCACGTG
>Ga0208357_1002145_pt1 | contig 13427 bp, 15 predicted proteins | sample NGESurdeep092012_6_FD_184487 | JGI IMG/M metagenome (GOLD analysis project Ga0208357, IMG submission 184487) | Arctic peat soil microbial communities from Barrow, Alaska - NGEE Surface sample F52-2 deep-092012 (SPAdes) | ecosystem: Environmental > Terrestrial > Soil > Wetlands > Peat ... | reverse complement strand
TAATTAACGGCATATTCACTGAGCGGAACTCTCTGATACATCGCGAGGGCCGCGTCGACTCAGTGTTCCAGAATCAGATGAAGGACAAGCCAGTGGACGAGGAGGAGCTGGGCGCTGTTCTCGATCTCACCGACGATGCGCTGCGCGGCAAACTCGATTACCTACTTGGATACGCACTGCGCGCGATCTTCCTCGATTGGCACAGACTGGATGACAAGCCAACCTTTTACACGATGCTGTCGTTTGCCCAAATACACCTGCTAGCGCAAGAGCATTGGGCGACACTCGCTTTGGTGAGTGACCAAACGTTCGAAGAGACGGATCCCGATGACGTGCGACCAACTACGAGAGTGAACTACTTGCTCGCGCTGAAGCACTTTACGGACGACTCGGTTCGCGTGGAGTACTACGAGCGAGTGCGTGCTTGGGAGGCGCCAGAAGGTGACATTTGGAAGTTGGTGAAGTTGGCCCTACTAGACCAGAACGATGAAGCAGTGAAGCTCATACTTGAAAAGCAAGAGCTGCGAGAACACTTGGAGCCGATCAACCGTGTCTTCGCCGACCTTATGAAGGACCCCCGCCTTATCAGTTAGTCAACAAATGATTGTGACGATGCCACGGCCCGCCGAACGTCCTCATCCAGCTCCTCATCACTGAAGTATCCGGTATCCATCATTAGTTCAATCGCTTCACCGCAAGAGGCCGAAACCTCGGCCCACAACTCCGCTTCGGTCTTTTCTATTTCATTGGTCTTGGTCATGTCCTTAGTATCTCCGTTGGCTCCAGCGGTGCACACAGCTCACTTGCCCTGGTGGGAGACCCTCTGGCCCTACGAAAGTACTTCGCGAATAGCATCGCCGTAATTAGGTAGTCCCGCCTCACGAGACACAATGACCGACAGTCCCGTAGCGAGCAGCGCCGAAGTCACTAGGCTCGTATCTGCATCCGCAGTTTCGAGCAGACGTCGCGTGTCCGCGTCCAGGGCGTAGAGGTTTCCCTCTAAGTGCCTAGCCAACAGCTTCGCCGCGCCGAGCAATTCATCCTCGGGAGAAGACCACATGCGCGTAACGATTCTTGCCGCTAACTCGCGGATCGCCGTCGTAGGGTCAAGTTCCGGGTGAGCCAGCAAGTAGCGCTGTAGTAGTCGGGCGTTCGCTGCACTCAGTGTGTTAATCAGGCCCACCCAGTCCTCTCGCGAAAGCAGGGCGTTTAGAATTGCCGAGGCGTCAACGATCTTTTCGGTCGTAAAGAGTTCGTCGGTGGCCGAGGCCAGATCGGCCGCAATTTCAGGGCTGATGCGGTGGTTGGGGGCTGCCATACTCATACGTTTATTATGTCTCTTGGGACTCAGATAGCACATGCAGTGGGATTTCATCCTCTGGTGACAGGGTTCCTAGTCGGCGACTTATGAATCAACGATTTCCTCGCGAGACAGTCGTTAGTAGCGCTTGAGAACTCTCGACGTGGCCCTCGCGGAGCGCATCCAAGTGCTACGCGAGTACCTAGTAACCGATCAACCGTGTGTTCGCTGACCTGATGGAGGACCCGCGAACATACGGCTGCTGGGCTCGTCGCGAGCAACACAACTCTTAGGAACTAGCACTCCACGTGTCACTAAACGAGGTGCCTGAACCATTGAGCACGCCAGGCGCCATCATTACATCTCCGCTGTTACCAGTGGTCTCCAAAGCGATCACGGAGTCAGAGGTGATGCTGCCCGTACCTGCTGTGCTGGAAGTCACCGACGCATTGGTGAAGGTCACGGTGCCAAAGTCGGCTAGCGAGTCCTCGGTGCAACTTCCACTACATGACTGAGGACTCTCCACAATCCACTCGGCGCTCGTCGCCGACGGTGCGGGCGAGGGACTTGCAATAACCGTAGAGAATGTCCAGCCCGCTGTGGTATCTACCACGCGTAGTGTCCACTCGCTACCAGATAGCGTCACCGATGCGCTCATCGCATTGCCCGGAGCCACGGGGTAAGACGACGAGGGAAGCGCCACCATGTAGCCGCCGTTAACGTTGGGGTCTCCGTACATTTCGTACCACGCGCTGTACTCGGGCGTCGATCCCGAGCAGCTCGTCGCGGTGCCGTCTTGCTCCACCGTAGAGCTGCCGTACCCGTCGATCCCGGCCCACTGCACTGCCACCGGGGATCCGCTACCCGAGCACGTCACTGTGGGCACGACCCACGACGCGCTGACCGCACTAAATGTGCCGCCCGTGTCGATGTAGCCCGACCAATTACCCGACCCCGCAAGATTTATAAGTGTGGCCGAGGAGCTAGTCGTAGATCCTCCCGCGTCACTAAAGATGGCCTCATACTGGTAATCGTTTACAAAGAGTGTGGTGGTAACGCTGTAGCTAGTCTGCACCGCCCCACTGATCGAGCTCCACGTAGTGCCTCCGTTTGACGACTGATACCACTGAACGGTGGTGCCGGACGGGCCGCTGGCTGCGGCACTAAAGGTGGCTGTGTTGCCCATGCCCACTGTCTGACTAGTGGGCTGTTGCGTTATTACTGGTGCAGCCACTGCGCTCCACTGCGCAAACAGGTTGAGCGAAGAGGCAAAGTTGTAGGTGGCGCCGGGCGCGTAAAAAACTCCACCGCTGGGCTGCGTGCCCCACCCAATAAATAGGTAGCCACTACGAATAAAGGTGTTGGGCGAGAGCGCTTCGGGCGTACTGGAGATTTCATTTTCCATAGTGCCGTTGCCACCGGCGGAGTTGAAGGTCACGGTGTAGCTGGTGGCGCTGGGTTCAGTACCCCCGCCGCCGCTGCCAGAACTTGGGATGGTAGTTGGTGTTGTAGTCGTAGTTGTCGTTGTCACTACCGGCGCGGTCGTTGTGGTCGTGGGAGCAGCTGGTGTAGTTGTAGTCGTAGTCGTAGTCGTAGTTGTCACTACAGGCACGGTCGTTGTGGTCGTGGGAGCAGTTGGTGTAGTAGTTACAGGTGTAGTTGGCACTGATACCGGAGAAGTAACTGGCGACGGATCACCAGGTGTTCTAACAACTACTGCGTTAGACGGCGCTGACGCCGGGCCAGCACCCGCGCGATTGCGTGCCACTACCTTGAACGTGTACGAAGTGCCACTCTTAAGGCCGCGCACCGTGCACGTAATTTTGGTAGTGGTGCACTTCATACCCCCCGGTCGTGCAGTTGCGCTGTAGTCGGTAATGGGCGCTCCGCCATCTTTAAGAGGAGCCTTCCAACTCACTAGCGCTTGCGAGTTTCGAACGATGGCGTGAGCGCCGCGCGCCACTGAAGGCCGCTCGATCTTGCGTGTCGCGGCCATTGCTGTTCCTACTGACGCGAAAGCCAACACTCCCGCCATTGCACTGACTACCGCTAACTTCGCGAAGCTTGATCGTAGTGACACACGCGCTTGCATGATGCTCTCCATGTCCTTCGATCACTTGTCGAAGCAACAACTCATACAGTCGCGGCGAAGTGCGACGGCGCAACTCGTTCCTGTGCTATTGGCACATGCGCGCTCTCTGGGAAATTACTGAGCTAGATACTGCTGGCGCAACGTAGTTCACGTGCGCACGGTCCTCTTTATGTTCGATACACGGAGGCCTTCGTCCTGGATTGCTGGATTACTCGTTTTCACGATGGCAGGTGGCACACTCACGTACGTGGGAGCGAGGACGCTAACTCCGGTGACGGCCAGTGCCAGTCAAGAGGTGGCCGGGGCACCATCGACTAAGGACGGCGTACCTGCTCTTAGTTCGAGTGTGTCGCAGTTGGCCAGTGCGGGTGGGCAAGTCACACTCAGCATTGAAGTAAGTCGGGCTGGTCCGTGTCAGCTGACATCCTCACCTTCGATCGAAGCCCTCGCGAAGTTCACGACATGTCCACGCGGAGCTACGCAGGTTGAGGTACTGCTACCGGCCAATGACGCGGCCTCGGCCACGGAGTACCTGTTTCGCCTTCGCCAAGGCCTCGTGCCCGATGCGTGGAGCTCGGTATCGGTAGAAGGCAAGCCGGTGTCTAGTGCACCCACAAGCACCAATAACTGGGCGGGATACGAGGAGACCGGTGGGAGTGCGTTCAGTTCAGTCAGTGGAAGTTGGACGGTTACTCAGGCACGTTGCGCTGGTCGGTCGTCGTCGCTATCGGCGTGGCTCGGCATCGGAGGAAGTACCCGTACAACGATTCAACAAGAAGGAACGGTGACATCGTGCGCCAGTGGCACGCCGAGCAGCCACGCGTGGATCGAGATGCTCGGAGACACTCAATTTCACCACGGCTACGCCGTGGCACTTTCTACGACTCGCTACCCGGTGCAGCTTGGTGATCAGATGAGTGGCGTCGTAGTAGCTCCACAAGCTCTTACCTCGGGCAAGTGGCTCTTCTTACTGAGTAACCAAACGGCGGGCTGGAGCTACTCAGCGCTAATCACGTCACCCGCCTACACCGATCAGTCTCTAGCGGAGTGGGTCATCGAGCCCCCAGAGGCATGCACTGACACGTGCTCACGGTCGCCACTACTCGCCTCGGGAACGGTGGCTTTCACGAAGATCTCGGCTTCTACGAGCCAGGGCTTAGTCGTACAGCCCCCCCTCGCGTGGAGTTGTGATAATTCGGGGTGCGGTTTGATGTAAGGCGCCTACGGTTTGCAAGGGTGAGCCGACCACCATCTCCAAGCCTCCCACGATGCCCTCGTCCTGGTCACGATGCTCACCGCGTCTGTCGAGATGGAACGTATGGCAAACGGCGTCGCCAACTCTTTCGGTGCATCTCTGATAACGGCGAGTTTCATCGTTTCGTACCCGCTCTACCTCGACACCAAGTAGAAGATGGCGTGTGCAGTCAATGCGAGAACCACGTTCACATTCATCAAGGCCCTGTGGGTGTTCATCGGGGCTACTACCAAGTTCGAGAAATCGCCGCCGCGCTGGTGTCTATCGCCGGAGGTATCACATACGCCGAAACCGCGCGCAGGGTCCGGACTAACTATTGGGGTGTAGGTGGAACCGGACGCCTGAGTAAGGAAACGCACGAAGGTGGGCAGACGATTGCTGACTGGTTGAACCAGTACGGTCCAATGATTTCAGAACACTACGCCGAGACCGAATGGCCTGAGACGATTGTGCTCGACTCCACTGAGTACCAGTACACGGACCCGCAAACCGGAGACCAGTCTCAGCTCTTCGTCATTCTTGCTGCCTGGGGCTATGAAGAGGGGGCTGCTCGGGGGCGGTTGTGGAAGGTTGAGGCGCGACCCCGAGACCAGAAGGACGATTGGATCGAGTTTCTGCGCGCGCTACCAGGAAAGCCCAAGCTCGTGGTGTACGACGGCGATAAGGCGATAGGCCCTGCCGTAACCACCAGGTGGCGAGGCAAAGTCCCGGCTCAGGTCTGTGAGTACCACCTTCACAAGAACGCGTTTAGGGCTTGGGTCGCTGACGAACAGGACGGGTACACACCACCGGAGAGGGAACTCCTAAATCACGCCTTCCGCAGCCTGGTTGAGTGGAAAGCCTTCACCGATGCTGTTGCGGCCTCCGGGGGCCCCACGTTGGTGGGCTGGGTGGGATGGTGGGACAAGAAACTGACCACCCAAGTAGAGCGCAGGTCCTCACTTCCGGCGCATTACTCCACGGGGGCGCTGGACCGAGCGATTGACATAATCCGCCAAGTCACGGAACGGCGAAAGTGGACGTTCCGCAACAAGGAGCGAATGAATCAACTCCTCGACCTGGTGCGCCTGCGCATCAACCGACAAGACGACGCCGAGAAGTGGGCCGCGCTAATCCGCGAGTATGTAGAGGCACACGGTGGGAGACCGCCGGGCAAGCGACAGTTGGCTGACCCTTTCACACTCGACCCATCAGGCAAGCGCGTCTATAGCCTCTGGGGGTAGGTGCTCGACTGGTGGCCACACTCGCGGAACGAATGTTTGCAGGTAGGCGAGAACGTGGTCCGTATCCCCCTGGATCACGGCAGGAACGGGAACAACCTTTCCGGTGAAAAAGTCCCCGTCGAGTAAGGCGACAGGCTCAAAGTGGATAGCTCTGCCTTCGGCAACAATCCCTAATTTTGGCAGTGCTTCCAGCAAGAGTTCCGTATTGCCACTAATGATGCACCGCGTAGCTGCCGCGACCAACTGAACAACGTCTTCCCATTGGTTGTCCTGGTGTCCCCCTGCAACGCGAGTGAACTTGTGTGTCGTCAAGAAGACGGTGAGAGTTTCCCCATCGTCGTGTGCGATAGCGAAATCAACGGATTTAGTCGTCCCTGGCGTCCTCTTAGTGTTCGTGCGGACGGCCCCGTCGGGCGTGAAGCGTAAGGTCACGTCGGTTCGACCAAGCTGGCTTACGAACGGGTATCTATCCAGGGGTAGGGCATGGCGTAGGTAGGCGGCAACCGCAGTCTCATAGGGCCCCTGCTTGCTTGGATACTTCATCAAAACGGAAAGGCTGCTTGGACTCACGCGTTCTTGAATCAGTGCGGACAGTGGCTCGATACCTCTATCGCGGCAATTCGACATCAGCTTGCCGAGTGTGTCCAGTGTGTCTTCCGCGACCGTGCGCTTTGCATACTGGCGTGCTGCCCTAACAAGTGCCGCACGTTCAACAGGTGTGGGGGCGAGCGCCTCTCTCAGGTCCTGAGCGGCGACTTCATCAGCGAGCATAAAAGTGCATAGATCTTCCAGGGTGATGGACTGAATCGTGTCACGAAGTTGCTGGGTGGATAGGTCCCATAACACGGCGAGCAGAGGCTCCCACAACTGTGCCATTGGCTTCTCGACGTTATCGAGGACCCACTCTTGTACCGTCTCCTCGATGCTCATAAAAGTGCGAGTTCGGGAGCCTTGTGCTCGTGCTCTTGGAGTTCACAGAACGCGTGTGAGAGAAGGGCGCGAGCCGAGCCGTAGTCAAGGCGGCGGCGATAGAGGCCATCATCACGAGAGCCCTTGAACGCGGTGAGCAGAACATCACTGGTGCGAGTACGCCAGGCGTTTAGTTCAGTGTTGGCGAGTTCGCGTAGTGCCTCAGTGTTTACTTTCTTGCCGTCAATGAAGATACGAGACACCAGGCGCGCCGAGTGCTTCACCTTCTCAACGGGGATCTCCGATGGAGCGGTGAAAGAGATACTGGCCGAACGGGTGTTGTCTATCCCCATGAGACCAATCTGGCCATCGGTGCGGTTGAAATGTAGATTGCGCGCGCATGGTGTTGGAGTGAGGGCCTGAGCCAGGTCCGAATAGTTTCCCAAGAGAGTGGCATCACGCCACACTTGAAAATCAGAAGTCTTCTCTGGACCAAACAGAGCGAGACACACCGGAACCTCGGTATCCGCAAACAGGTCTCCTCGAAGAGACACGACGTGGTGAAGTCGCTCGGTAAAAACCTGAGCGGTGATGAATGACTCTGGAATCAAGAAGCCAGCCCACTTCGCTTCGCGCAACGCATGCTCAATCGCTACCAAGTACAAGCTGGAGTGACCGTGAAAGTCTTCTTTGGTGACGGGCAGGCCCTTGCGTTTGGCGAAGTGATACGAGAGGTAGGGCGGATTCGTCAGTACAACATCAAAGCCGCGAGGGAAATTCTTTAGCGTGTCGCGGTGAGTTACTCCGCGAATCGAGGCATCTACATCAAAGAGCTTCCAACTTGGGGTGTAGCCAACTTGGGCCGCGAGGATAGGAATGTTCCCGCTACCAGCGAAGGGCTCTACGCAGCGAGCCTCATCTGGAATCTCAGTACGCCAAGCATCAAAGGCTGGCGACGTGAAGGGATTACCAATCGTGTAATACGAGCCCAGAGAACGCTTTGTGTCGGTATCGGTATGAGAAGATGCACGGGTAGCTGAGTGGGCGGCCATGCCCAGTACCGTGAGCGCGACATGTCGCTACGCCAAAATTTCAGCAGGAAATAATCACAACTCCACGCGAGGGGGACGTACAGCTCTACCAGATAGCCATGAGCAACCGGGGCAGGGAAATCGTGCCGGGACCACTTCAAGAGTCGTCAGCTGGCTTCAGCATTGCGTGGCACTGAAACTTCCGTGCCATTCGTGCAAGTGGCACTGCCGCAATCACGTAAGGATGACCGGGGCGCATTTCAGTGCTTCGGTCCAGTCTCTGCTTACGCGCCTTGCAGGAATGAGAACTTCTCCGATGTCTTGGGCCTCGTTCGCGGCATGGTCGTCGTCGACGTGGTTGTGGCACTTGGTGGAAGGGTCATGGTCGGTGGGGGCACCGTTGAGGTCGTCGTGGAGGCAGTGGTGAAGTAGGACAACTCCGAGGCCCAGGTGAATGAGAGCGTCGGCGCTTTCCCCGCAGGCTTTTCTATGAGGTCCGCGTACGAGCCAGACCCCGCAACGACGGCGAAGCCGGTTCCCATCTCGCACGTCCGACACTGTAGGCCGACCCCGGGATTGAACCCGGGGTCGGATCCCAACAGCTCGTCTCGGTGCGCCCAGCATCCGGGGCTCCTGGGAGAAGTGCAGGTAGCGTTGGAGGTTTGGGCCACACTGCCCCCCCACCCGTCGTCATACATCCATCCGTAGTCTGCGGCCAGGACAGCAAAACCACCTGACCAAACACCACCCATCTGGGGGTAACCCTTAACGTCATAGCTGATTGCAAAACCGGGAGCTACGTTCGGATCAGCAGCATTTCGAGCGGCGCTTTGGGCCGCCACATGGAGGTTGGGGTTGATTCCGAGATAGGGCGGCAGGTGTCGTGCGGTTCGCTCCAGATTGGCCGCCGTAAACAGTTGCTGGAGTGTCGACAATGAGTACCAGTTTCTTGGAAGAGTCATCGGCTCGACACCTTCCGAGGCCCTCGCCGCGTTGATTGCCTGAAGTATGTACTCGGTACACATTGGGCTATTGCTAAGGACGGGCCAGACCCCTTGTGAGTTAACACACGGATTCGCGCAAGACCAATTCCCCGCTGAGCCAGTGCAGGGTCCCGAATCCAAGAAGTTAGGTGACGCGGTAATGTTGGCGGCTGGATTTCGGGGCGCTGCAACGATGCCAGCCAACCGTATTGCGTTCGCAGGGGCAGCCCAGTATGGGAGCGCCCCGCTCCCAACCATGACTATGACAAGCGCGCCGACTTTCCAGGACTGTGACACGATGAATGATCGAGACATGTTTGCTATTGTGCGCGGGCCGAGCAGTTTGGCCATCGAAAGCGACGTTGTGAGAACCGCCATTTCAAGCTGAACCCGCCCGCAGGTTCACTTTCAGGGGCCATTACCAATGCAAAACGAAAAACTACAACGAGTATTCCAAGCGTAAGAAGAACGAACCCCTTGTACGCGACAAAATTCATGGTGCACCTCCGTCGACGACTCGCGCGCTTTTTCTAAAATGGGTTTACGGAAGTGCCTCGTTGTCTGGTGATTGTGAAGGATGTACCACCAGAACGTAATGCACTGGGAACTGCTATTGCACTTGAATTGCTTGTCGTCGAGAATTCGTAGTTAGGAAAGGCCGAGATTGGTTCAGCTGCCCCACTTGTGGTGATTGCTGCGTTCATGAAAGTGGTGTTTGCAAAGTCAGGTACTGGCTCTGGCGCATTGTTTTCAATAACAAACTCCGCTGTGCTCCTGGCGAGTTGATAATTGGGCAAGGCAATGGCCTTGTTGAATACCCAACCAGCCGTAAGGTCTGATAACCGGAAGGTCCAGACATGATTGTGCACTCTCACTGAGGCGGAAAAAATGTCACCACCAGCGACGTGGTAGTTCTGTGAAGGCAGACCAATGGCATTGCCCTGATCCACAGCATTAACTCCATACATCTCGTACCAAGCTAAGTAATGGGGAACAGCGGCGCCCTTAGTGCAGTCAGCCTCGGTTCCGTCTTGCTCAACGGTCGAGTTTCCGTAACCATCTATGCCAACCCACTGCGAAAAATCCCCATTAGTAGAGATGTCACATTTAGTTACGGGCACTACCCAATCTGCGCTCACTGCATGGAATTCACCGACATTGCCAGCCACTGCGTAACCAGCCCACGCATGTGTGGCTCTACGGGCCACCACCATCGTTGGCGAGTGTGGCGCCGTTGGCTCTATTAGTGCTAATGCACTGCTCTTTGCACTTGGTGCACTACTACCTACACTATTTACTGCAATAACTTGAAAGTTATATCTCACTCGATTATTGAGATTCGAAATCATGCAGTGAGTGGCTGTAGTTGTCCACTCCCTTGGAGATTGAGGAGAGGTTACGACGTAACGTTCGATTGCATCACCTCCATTTGAAGCCGACGTAGCCCAGTACAGGGTGATCGAGGATGGGCCAGCCATTCCTATAACGGATCGAGGTGGGGACGGAGTTGTCACTGTCACGGTGAACGACAGTGCAGATGGCGTTCCAGTCGGCGCAAAAGTGGTAAAGGAACCGTCAATAAGTTTCGCTACACCTGCGTTCGTGACTCCACTGATGCTCATGGCTACCAACAAAAAGGCCCCCAGCGAGCTCACCAGTGGCAATCTCCGCATCCTTGCTCTTTTCTCTATCGCGTTCATGGCGTTGCTCCCTCTAAGTCGACAGCCGAACGGCTGTCACTCAAATAGGACCGTCCTGTGCCATGGTGAAGTTGCCACGATCTCTTCCGAGTACAAGTACCCAGGACCAACTTCGGAGACATCGCGGGAGGTGATGAGGTACCACCCACCCTCCTTGCTCTTGGGGTGAGATGGAGTTAGATACAGAACCAACGGGGGTATCTATCCCGCTCAAACTTGTCCCAGACCATGCCATGAGACCTACCCCGTGAGTCGGGTGGAGAACGGATCTACTTGCGCGGCGTTCTGAAATCGGAAGCCATTGCGGGTTCCGCTTGATTCAATGGTCACGGGTTAGTTTTCAGCCATCATCGTGTCCGTGAATGAGGTACCCGCCGACTTGAGCGCCCCGGGAGTGATTAGGAGCTTCTTACCGGCGCACTGAGCCAGGGGAAAGAATGAGCTGATTGGTCCAGGTTCACGGTGAGAAGTGACGTGGGCGTCATAAAACGACGTACTCCTAAATCGACTGAGGGGTACGAAGCCCGGATATGAGGGAGTTGCGCCTTCGACTAGGAATTCTGCGCTGGAGCGAGTATCCGGCGGCGTTGGCTGGGAAACCGCAGCAAAGAACTGCCAGTGCCGCGAAAGATTCTCTACACGGAACTCCCATTTGCCGCTAATGAACGTCACTGAGGCTCGCATGATGTCGCCAGCTTCAATTAGGTCCTTTGCCGGAGCATAGATTTCTGGATCATTAGGATTGGGGCCATAAATCTCGTACCACGCCAAATACACGGGCTGCGACGATGCGCCGCCACAGTCGTAGTCAACACCATCTTGCACGAGGGTGAGACTGTCTTGAATGCCTACCCACTGAGAGACGTACGTCACCTTCCCGGAGGAACACGTAATTTTTGGTATGACCCAATTAGCGCTGACGGCACTGAACTGCCCCGGACTTCCGTCTTCCGCGTAGCCCGAAAATGTCGTGTTCCGATCGAGCGCTACCGGCGATGCGCTGGCTACAAGGGGTGTGTACATAATCGCGCTGATCGCAATGGCGACCACAAGTGAGATGGTGCTCTTCATGGTTCGGCCTCCTTTGGTTGGACATGATCTGTCCGGCCAAATGAGGCCCGCGCCAGAAACTATCTGTAGCTCGGATCGCTAAGTTCTTGCTTCAACCTTTCAAGCTCTTGGATACGCACGCGAATCCCCTTCTACTTTCTGAGTGAGATACCGTTCATGCAGGTTCTACCCTCACCCGTTCGGAGACTTACATCAAAAGAGGGAAGGAGTTCCTTAATGTCCAACACGAACAAGGTTCCTGAAATCGAAGAAGTTAGACGCCTAATCCCGGCTATCCGTGAGAAGTACGGGCCGGAAGTCAACTTGGGGAGTGTTACCAACTTCGATGACGCATACACCAAACAACAGCTTCCCTATCCGGAGGGAGTCAAGTCGTTCGTTCCCTTGCTCGATCAGTGGTACGGCGCCTACGAGACAAGCACCGTAACTGCGGCCCGATTGCGCAAGGAGGAGTTCGCTGTTGTGGCCGCGTGTCTTGGGGGCTGGGCGATTGACCCCATCATTCTTGGCGATGGTGATCGGGACTCAGCTTGGCTTGCCATTCTCGAACTTTGTGGTTTGAGAGGCTACGAGCTCAATGATGTGTTCAATGCCATGGATTCAATCACCACGATGTCGTAGGCCAGTTTGAGATGCTTAGTTTCTCACTCAGAAAGTAGAAGTGCGCGAATCTCTGTACTCATGACCGAGAACTCAGAGGAGCCAACCCCGCGATGGCGCCAAATCCAATCTTGTATGCGGTCCGGTGGATGAAATGATTGTGGCGACATTGCTGTTGGGATCTTTGAAGGTGATCGACAACCCCACCCAGACCACCAGTGAAATCAGAGTAAGTACGCTCACGACGATTACAGAAATCTTGAAGTTCGGGGTGGCAACATGAGCGTTGCTCTCAACGCTCTCCATCGCCGTAGGAACTACTAAGCGTGGAGGGAGGGAGTCGGATAGAACTCCTTAGTAGAGTGGCGCACGACGTTCATCTTTCCATCCTTGATAGTGAAGATGGAATCCTGGGTCGGGTGTGTAACCGCTTCTTTCAGAATGGCAAATGCGAATCTAAGTGTCTCCATAGTGGTGCTCCCTCCGTCACGTTCGGTTGGTGTCTTTCCGGTGACCTGCTCTTTACCGTGCGCGGGTGTGCGACGCTCGCAACAAGGCGATTCTGAGAGCTCAATAGTTACTTTGATTTCGTAGTTTTCAGGCATTAGTTATCACAACTCCACGTGAAGGGGGGGAGGTCACACGTCACTTTCGGATGTGGCGACAGGTGTTGAATCAGCTGACTCACTGGGATCAACATTAAGAATCTTTCGAAGCGAAACCTGCGTAACGCCCGTGACTTCGATCAGACGAGATTTAGGAACACCAGCATCGAAGGCTGAGCGAATGCGCGCCTCAAGGTCTCCTTTGAGATCGGCCAGCGTCTCCTTAGCAGTGGTCAGATCATCGCTTGCACGGTTGAGTCGCTTGCTCGCAGAGTCGTACTGCTTGCGCGCCTCATTTACTTTGTCCGCCACGGCCTGGAGTCCTGTTGAAACGAGCATTGCGTTCTCGGACTCTTCGCGTGCCCGCGCGTACGCCTCGTCAATCTCTCGCGGACTCATCCCTTCAAAGCTGGTACTCATCGTTCTGGTCTCCTTTGGCGCAGGTAGATGGTGCGCCGTTACTAAGAAGGTCCAGAAAAGAATCAAAAGCGCCATAAGGTTCGTCAAGAAATTCGGGCGCGGGGCACTAGCAGGGGGACTGTTCTTAGTCGGAGTAGGACCTACCTACCCACCGAGAAGGAGGAGCTTGCATGAAGTCACCCGACTACCGAACGTGCAGCAACTGTCACACGAGCTTTTGGAATCCCAAGACGCGGCA
>Ga0208357_1002144_pt1 | contig 13432 bp, 8 predicted proteins | sample NGESurdeep092012_6_FD_184487 | JGI IMG/M metagenome (GOLD analysis project Ga0208357, IMG submission 184487) | Arctic peat soil microbial communities from Barrow, Alaska - NGEE Surface sample F52-2 deep-092012 (SPAdes) | ecosystem: Environmental > Terrestrial > Soil > Wetlands > Peat ... | reverse complement strand
GCGCAGGATGTCAACCGTGGCATCAGAAGAGTGATTATCGATGAGGATGTGTTCGTATCGGTACTGCGGCATTCCCGCAAAGAGCTCGCGCACCCGATCCGTCAAAACCTCTACGTTTCCCTCCTCGTTATAGCAGGGGCTTATGACGCTGATGAACTTCATCATTCCTCCGATGCATTTTGGTGCCACGCTGCTGTGCGCCTGATCGATTCCGCTAAACTAACGGTCTCTGCGAGCCCAAGCAGCTCGCCGGCACGCTCGACAGACGGCACGTAGCGCGTAAATGAAGTCGCCGAAGAAAATTGGCTTCCCACATGGATGGTACTACTGGGGTTCAAGACTGCTGCCACCGTCTGCGCAAGTTCCAGGATGCTGACGTCGTTAGCTGAGCCTACGTTGATAGGGACTAAAGAGGGCGCACGAAACAGCATCGTCCACAGCCAGATGGCCAAGTCCGATCCGTACAGGTAAGACCGGCGCGACGTGCCATCACCCTTAATTTGGATCGGTCGCCCCGAAAGAACGTCTCCAATAAAGTTACCTATGGCAAAATGTGCATCGAGCGGGAGATGAGGTCCGCAGAAGGCCCAACAGCGAGCGATGATGCACTCGAGTCCGGTGGTCTTGCTATAAAGCGTACACATCAATTCGGAGGCGCGTTTGCCTTCGGAGTAGACGCTCGATGGATCCAGTGGGTCAGGAGCACCCGCGTAAGACTCTGGGATCCGCTCCAAACCTTGGGGTTGTCTGCCATAAACAGCGCCGGAACTTGTCAATAGGAAACGAGTGGCACCATGGCCGGCTGCAAACTCAAGCGTGCGTTGTGTTCCGGCGAGCATGGTCGTCAGCATATCAAGTGGAGCTTCCGTGGCCTGCCGGGCGCTAGCCTCAGTTGCTGCATGAATGACAAAAGGAAAGAGCCCGTCGGGAAAAGAAAAGTCGCGAACGTCACCCTTGAGCATCACCACGCTCGCGTCCGATACAAGATGTGGGGCTTTGGCGGTAAAGGCCGCAGGAGAGCGCGAGAGGACAGTAACGCGGGCGCCCAAGGCTAGACGTCGATTGATGTAGCAGAAGGTTTCCAGCAGCCAACAGCCAAAGAAGCCGGTTCCGCCGGTGATAAAGATCTGGCGCCCCCGCATTTGCTCCCACAGAGGCGCCGTATGTTGGAGCACGTGTTCCAGATCGGCGATAGGGAGAGGTTTCGGTGCCATGTCTGCAATTCGGTTCACACAAGTCTCGAACTATAGTATGACCGGATAGATAGGTCTAAGCGAAATTTCTAGGACGGTGAAGCTACGACGCAAGCCAAGGCCGGTCCCACAAATGCCCCAAAGCCCCTTTGGTAGAATGTTTACGATGCTGGGATTAGGAACAAGGGGTACTTTTATGCGTGATTTGAAGAAGCGACCGCTGTTCATCTACGAGATGGCGAACAATCATATGGGTGACGTGGAGCACGGGATCCGCATTGTTCAGGAGTTGAAGAAAGCCTCCGAGGGGTTTCCCTTTGGATTTTGCGTGAAGCTGCAGTATCGGGACATCGACAGCTGCATTCATCCCGGCTATCAGGGACGCTACGACCTGAAGTATGTGAAGCGTTTCTCCGAGACGCGGCTTAGCTGGGACCAATATAAGCAGATCAAAGACGCGATCGTCGATGCCGGGTTCCTCTCGATGTGTACGCCGTGGGATGAGATCTCGGTGGACATGATTGTGGAGCATGGCTACGACTTCATGAAGGTGCCAAGCTGCTACATGACCGACTGGCCGCTTCTGGAGCGCATTGCGAAGTACAACCTGCCGATCGTCGCTTCGACAGCGGGCGAGCCGCTCGAAGATATTGACCGCGTGGTGAGCTTCTTCCGGCACCGCAACAAGTCACTGGCGATCATGCACTGCGTGGGCGAGTATCCATCGCCGGACGACCACCTGCATCTGAGTCAGATTCCTTTGCTGAAGAAGCGGTATCCGGAGCTTGAGGTGGGTTACTCGACGCATGAGCGGCCGGATAACTTCGATGCGGTGAAGATTGCTCTGGCGCTAGGCGCGACGATATTTGAAAAGCATACCGCCGTGGCCACGGAGAAGTATGCGCTGAACGCGTATAGCGCGGATCCCGATCAGGTGCGCAAGTGGCTGGCGGCGGCGGCTAGCACGCTGACCATGATGGGCGAGATGAACAAGCGGTATCCGGCTCCAGCGGGCGAGGCGCAGGCGCTGCGGGATCTGGCGCGGGGCGCGTTTGTGCGCGAACGGGTCGCGGCCGGCGAGGTCGTCAAGCCGGGCAATCTGTTCTATGCCATGCCTAACATTCCGGGACAACTGGTGGCGCAGAACCTCTCAAAATACACCGAGTATGTGGCGATCGAGCCGATTGAGGAGAACGGCGCGGTGATGGAAGCGAATGTAAAGGCCAGCGACCGGAGGCAGAAGGTGCTGGACATTGTGCGCGACGTGAAATCCCTGATTAAGAAGAGCAAGGTGCCGGTGCCGGGCCAGTGCGAATTGGAGATCTCGCACCACTACGGGATCGACAGGTTCCGCGAAAGCGGGCTAACGGTGATTACCGTGGTGAACCGCGAATATTGCAAGCGGCTGATGGTAGTGCTGCCGGGACAAAAGCATCCGGAGCAGTGGCACAACCAGAAAGATGAGACCTATCACGTCCTGCATGGCGATGTGACGGTCGATCTGGAAGGCGCGAAGACGGTGCATAAGTCGAACGACATTGTGACCATTCCGCATGGCATCAAGCACTCGTTCTGGACGTCGAACGGCGCGGTCATTGAGGAAGTCTCCTCGGCCTATGCGCAGGCGGATTCCTGGTATACGGATGAGTCGATTATGGCGAACCCGAACCGCAAGACGTTCGTTACCTACTGGATCGATTGATGCGTACGATCGTCTGGGATGTGGACGACGTTCTAAATGATCTGATGCTGCAATGGTTCTCCCAGGGCTGGAGGCGAGAGCATCCCAGCCGTGCGGTGGAGTATGGCAATCTGAGAGAGAATCCTCCGCATGTTTCACTCGGGGTGACTCGCGAGGAGTATCTGGCTTCGATGGATGTTTTTCGCAAGACCGATGCGGGGATACATCTGACGCCGAACGCCGAGGTGTTGGCGTGGTTTTCGGCGCATGGGAGCAAATTCCGCCATATCGCTTTGACCTCGCGGCCGCTGGAAACGGTGCCCGAGGTGGCTGCGTGGGTGATGCGTTACTTCGGCGCGTGGATCCGCTGCTTCGGAGTGGTTCCTACCCGTACAATGGAGGAGATTCCGACGTACGATCGCGGCAAAGGAGATTTTCTTCGCTGGCTGGGCAAGGGCGATGTGCTGATTGACGATACGCGGGAGAACCTGAGGCAGGCGGATGAGATTGGCATGACCACCTTTGCGTGGCCACAACCCTGGAACGATTCGCTTCTGACGACCACGGAGATTCTGCAGACCCTTACGGATATGGCGACCACCCTTGATTAAACTTTCGGATTACGTCACCCAGTTTCTCGCCAATCGCGGCATCCAACATGTGTTTATGTTGACCGGGGGCGGATGCATGCACCTGGTGGATTCGTTCGGACGGCAGACAGGCATGGAGTACGTCTGCTGCCTGCACGAGCAGGCGGTTTCGTTCGCCACCCAGGCCTATGCGGAGTACACCAGCGAGCTGAGCGCGGCGTTGGTGACGACAGGACCTGGCGGCACGAATGCCGTTACGGGACTGGCAGCAGCGTGGCTCGATTCGAGCGCGTGCATCTTTCTCTCCGGCCAGGTGAAGCGGGCGGATCTTCTGCTGGGAAGGGGCGTGCGTTCGATGGGACCGCAGGAGGTCGACATCATCTCGGTCGTCTCGCCGCTAACCAAGTATGCGAAGACGCTGCTCAATCCGAACGATGTTCGCTATGAGTTGGAGAAGGCAGTGTACCTGGCGACGACGGGACGGCGGGGGCCGGTGTGGCTGGACTTTCCTTTGGATGTGCAGGCGACGATGGTGGATGACACCAGCTTGCGCGGATTTACACCTGAGCCGGTTGCGGACGTGAGCGCGGAGATTAAGCAGAAGGTTGCTGCGGCGATTGAGTTGCTTAAGAAGGCCGAGCGGCCGGTGTTTTTTGTCGGGAATGGGACGCGCCAGGCCCATCTGGAAGGGCTTGTCGAAGATGTTGTGAACATGCTGAAGATGCCTACGCTGCTGACGTGGAAGTCCATGGACATGCTGCCGGAAGACCATGCGTACTATGCGGGGCGGCCGGGATCGGTGGCCTCTCGCGGGTCAAACTTTACGCAGCAGAATGCTGACTGGATCATGGTGCTTGGCGCGCGGCTGGATATGCCGCAGGTCGCATTCAGCCACAGGAACTTTGCCCGCGGCGCAAAGAAGGTGCTGGTGGATGTCGATCCGAACGAGATCGCCAAGTTCGACATGACGATCGACGTGCCGGTGAATGTCGACGCCAGGGATTTTCTCCGCGAGCTGCGTGCGCAGCTAAAGGATGCGGTGCTTCCGGATACTTCGGCATGGCTGAAGAAGGCGAAGGACTGGCTGGCGAAGTACCCTATGATCTTGCCCGAGTACTGGAACGAGGATAAGGGTGTGGTCAACCCTTACGTTCTTGTCGATGTATTGTCGGAACTATGCACGCCGGAGGATGTGCTCGCTCCTGGAAGTTCAGGCGCGTGCAGCGATATCTTTCTGCAGTGCTTTCGCATGAAGGATGGGCAGCGCGTGGTGAACTCGCCCAGCCTGGGTGCGATGGGAACGGGGCTACCGGGTACGATCGGGACTTGCCTGGCGAGCAGCAGGCGGCGGACCATCTGCGTGAACGGCGATGGTGGGTTCCAGCTGAATATTCAGGACCTGGAGACAGTCAGGCGGCTGAAGCTGCCGGTAAAGTACTTCATCCTGAACAATGGTACCTATGCATCGATCATCGGAGCACAGCGGAACCACTTTAAGGGGCATCTGGTGGGCAGCGATCCTTCGAGCCACCTGACTCTGCCCGATGTGATGAAGGTTGCTGAGGCATACGGGATTAAGGCAATGGAGATCAAGGACCACAAGAATCTGCGCGAGGAAGTAGCCGCGGTGCTGGCTTATGAGGGGCCGGTGGTGTGCTCGGTTAGCGTTTCGTCGGACCAGCCTACGCTGCCGCGGGCAACCGCTTCGACCCGCGCCGATGGAACGGTTGTGAGCCTGCCCATGGAAGATATGGCGCCGCGGCTGCCGCGCGAGGAGTTCTTCGCAAATATGATCGTGCCTCCGCTGGAAGAGTAGCCGCAGGTTTGGATATGTGTATCTAATTAGGTTTAAGTAAGGCGACCAAATCTCACAAGGGGCGACTACCGATGCATCACATCCGGCCTTACAAGCTGTTTACTTTGGTTGAAGCTTTGCCTCGCGACCGGGTGGTCAATGTCACGCTGCCGAGCCGCCGTGGTCTCGGAGGAACTTCGCTGCTGGAGACGATGTTGATCCTGGCAGGCACGCGCATGGTGAATGCGCGAAGAGTCTTCGAGATCGGCACCTTCCTTGGCAGCAACACATTGAATATGGCGATGAACATTCCGGACGATGGAGAGATATTTACGCTCGATCTTGACGAACAGCACGCGACCGGCGTACAGCAACACTCCGCCGACGCTCCGCTCACGCAGATCCACCTTGCGTCGCAGTCGTCTCTTGATTTCTCCGGCACCGCGGTCGCTCAGAAGATTAATACGCTTATTGGCAACTCCACCACGTTCGACTTCTCGGCGTGGAAGAGGTCTATCGATTTTGTCTTTATCGATGGCGGACATGATTACGCGACGGTTAAATCGGACACCGAGAATGCGATCGAGTTGGCCGTGCTGGATAAGCCGTCCTGCATCATGTGGCACGATTACCGGAGCTGGGACTATCCCGCGCTCACCTGCTACCTCGACGAGTTTTCGGAAGAGCATCAGATATTTCACATTCAGGACACCACCCTCTGCGCCTGGTTCAATGATCCCAATGACTCGATCGTTCCCCGGCTCCTGGAATAGGACACATCCCCATTCTGGGGAGACAGAATGGATGCGCTTCGATCGATTCTTCGCCGGGACACCATCTACCGGAGTCTAACGCTTGTCGTTCTTTGCACCACGTCAGCCAGCTTTCATGGGCGGGATTCGCGGGTGTCGAAGAAGCGTCAACCTGACGCTTCATTTCGCTCAGAAAAAGCAGGGGCCAACAGACTCCTGAAGCTCGACGGTTTCAAACCAGTGTTTTCGCGTGGCGGCTGTTAGACGTGGCCGTGGACTCAAAAATAACGTTGTTGCGAGACAGCAGAGACGCACTTGCGTAGTGTTGACATCGTCTAGAAAGGATCCCAACGGTGGGATGTTAGGGCGTGGAAGAATCGGTGTAGCGGACGACATAGAGTGTACCGGGCTCGGAGGCCAGCCACTGGGTGTAGTGGATGGGGGCGAACGGCGCGGCACCGGCGCAGATCCCGGGTTCGAAGGAGACGCCGTAGATCGGGTGGACATGCGGGGTCTCATCACGAAAAACCATGGCACAGGTGCCGGCGGGAACCGGTGGAGCCGGAGTGAAAGGATTGGCAGCCGATGCTATCGAAGGGTTATTGATGTAAGGTGTGTGTCGGAGTTCCACGAGAAGGTTATATTCCCATCCGTTGTCGACTGAGGTGTCGGGAACGTGTGCGGCGCGAAGTTCGGCCGCCATCGCCACGCGCGCGCGGTAGAGCGCAAAGGTGTTGTGCGTGACGGCAACGCCACACGCAGCCATGATCGCGATGAACGCAATACCCCCACGAGAAAATCGAGACTCGACTCGATCCTGGAGTTGCCGAACCAGGCAAATGAGCGCCACGAGAAGTAGTTCCAGCGAGTAGCGATCAAACAGCACGCCTGTGTGGTCGTTTGCTACAGCTACTGCTCGGTAAATGAGAAGAAATGTGTACGCGACCGCAAAAGGCCCTAGCAAAATCCCAAGTTGTCTCCAGGAGGGGCTCATGGTCTCCGAAACGACTTCCTGCTGACGACGCGTAGCGAAAAAAGAAAGGACGAGGCCGATCACGCCGCCCAGGGAAACAACAGTCAGTAGTCCCTGGATCCAGAGAGGAAGGAATACGTGTGGCATTCCTTGGCCTAGACTCTCATAGGCTCCATAGATCGTGATGAAGTCGCATCCTAGGTAGTCGCGAAGGGTTGGCTCCAAGAGGGAACTGAGGCCGCCACGTGGATGGATCAGGTAGGCGGCGAGAAAAGTGAAAGTGCCAACTAATCCGCAGACCGTGACGATGGTGCGCGGTCTGTATTTACGGATCGCGAGCAAGAATAACCCCGAGACGGGCAACAGAAGAAACGGAAACTCCAGGAAGAACCGAACGAAGAAGGCAATGATATACAGCCAGGAAACGTGGCTGATCCCGTAGGTTCCAGGGGTTGTGTAGGGTTGATGCCTGAGCCAGATCAAGCAGGCACCGATTGCCAGGAAGCCCGCAATCGTTGCTGCAGCGCCAGCGAGCAAGACCCGGCGATGGGCTCGCAGCAACCAAAGCGTGGACGGGATCATTACTAGGACTCCGAGCCACGCGACTTGGCGCGACGTTCCCACGGCTACGTTGGCGGCAACTGCAAAACATAGCCAACCTATGGAAGCGCGATCGTTCGCTGCCTGGAGTGCACGAAGGCACGCGTACAAGCAGAGGATGATCCCGAACAGACCGTGGATATCACTCATGAAAGTGACGGAGAGCAAGAGATACAGCGGCGAGAGAACGAGCGCGAGAGTTCCGATGACGGCGTTTCTTTCAGAGATGCCGCAGCGCACCAAGATGCGTTGCAGCAAGAAAGCGGATACCACGGATACCACCATCGTGCTCACGCGAACGGTGGTGAAGGAGAAGCCAAAAACTTTGATCAACGCAGCTCCGAGATAGAGTTGCCAGCAAAGCATTGCCGCCGACCAGCCGTTATAGTGGATGTGCCCCGTAGCAGCTAGATTTTTTGCGACGAGAATATAAGGTCCATCGTCGCCGATACCCATGGTGGTGTAAGGACTACTGATGAGTTCGCAGACGAGTACCGACAAGGCGCAGAAGAATGCGGGTACGCGATATTTCAGACCGAGCGGCAAGAAGTCCTCATCCTAGCTGGGAATTTGTAGATGTTGTGATGTGAGAGTTTGACAGGACTTGCAGAATTTATGACTAGCCAAACGCTTCACGATTATAAATCAAGACCCCACATCAGGGTGACACGACCATGGCGGGTTTAGGTCCGTACGAAGTACAGACCGTCCCGCTGGATGAAGCGCCGCCATAGGAGTGATGAAACCGGCCTATTCGCGCAAGAGAAACTTCATTTGAGGTCCTTCCTTAACCCCCAATCATCAGAGTGTGATCCAAATTACACTCTGATGTTCGGATGTGATATACCTGCCCAAAAAAGTCGAGCGAAGTGCGCATTCAATAAAACGAATCTCCGTTAACCCTTCCGCATGGCAACCATGCCATCAGGAGATTGGAAAATGGCAGATCGAAATATGCAACTGGGCTCAAGTGAGCCCAGTCCTTACGACATGGCAAGTCGGTGCGCCAGTTTCGCATCTCCTTCGACCCCAGCGCCTGCTATGGTCCAGCGCCCTTCGCTCCCATCCACTACTCCCGCTGGCTCGCCTCCAAACCTGGCACGCTCTACGTCGTCAACGGCACCGCACCGTCCCGGCAGTGAGCTCCGCTCGACAATTGTTATCCTCAAAGTACGATGCCAGCAATAAAACGTCGCTCGTCATCATCTGACGTCAGCAAAGCAGCAATAGGATTGCCCGGAGGCTATTTGCAACTCGTTCGCAGGTTCCGCATCCCAGCTCTCTTCTGCGCCCTGGCCGTGCTCCTCTGCGAGCTCATCAGCCACCCCTTCGCCAATATGGCAGTCTGCGACGACGGCCCCTACATCCTGATGGCGCGAACGCTCGCGACCACTGGACACATCGTCTTCAATGGCGGCGAGTCTGCCATGATGGGCTGGCAGCTCTACCTTGGGGCAGCCTTCACCAAGCTCTTCGGCTTCTCCTTCACCTCGGTTCGTATGAGCGCGCTGCTCGTAGCCATGGTGCTGGCTTTCCTCTTGCAACGCACCTTCGTCCGTGCCAGCATCTGCGAGCGCAACGCAACGATCGGCACCCTCGCACTAGTTCTCTCGCCCCTCTACCTCATGCTGTCAGCGACGTTCATGACCGACATCACCGGTCTCTTCGCCGTCGTCCCCTGTCTCTATGGCTGTCTACGCGCTTTGCGCTCCTCTACCTCCCGGGCGACGATTGGATGGCTAACCTTCTCCGTGGTGACCAACGCGATCCTCGGCACTTCGCGTCAGACCGCATGGCTTGGAATCCTCGTGATGGTTCCTTGTGCTCTATGGCTTTTGCGCGCCCGCCGTGGCGTCTTCCTCGCAGGTGCCGCAGCCACCCTCGCCGGGGCCCTCTTTATCCTCAGCTGCATGCTCTGGTTTCAGCACCAGCCCTACTCCATGCCGGAACATCTACTCATCCCGTCCTACCCTGTCGCTCACATCCTCGGGCAGTACACCCATGCCTTTCTGGATGTCCCTTTTTTATTGCTTCCCATCACGGTCGTATTTATTCCCGAACTTCGCCACAGCACCCGGCGATCCATAGCCGTTTCCTCCGCCATTCTTGTGGGCTACATTTTGCTGGCGATCCATTCCGGACATATCAATTGGGGAAGCCTGCTGGAGCCAGCCCTGCAGGGCCAGTGGGTCAACGTGTACGGAATCGTAGGCAGCACTTCCCTTCAGGGGCTGCCACCCAACTTCCTTGATCCCGCCGTCCAGGTGTTGTTTACCATCGCCTCGATCAGCGGCCTATTCGGCCTGATCGCCTCGATCCTGGCTCCCCGCAACACGCACCCCACCCCGGGTTCTTCCGCCTGCATCTCCTGGACGCAGATTGTCGTGCTCCTCGCGCCATACACCGCTGTCTACGGCCTTCTGCTCATTCCCCGAGCTGCGACGACCGGCATCTTTGATCGCTATTTACTCGGATTACTCTTCATCCCCCTCCTCTGCCTTCTTCGTTATTACCAGGAACAAGTCCATTCCCAGATTCCAACCGCGGCGACTCTACTGATCTGCGTGATGGCAATCTACGGCATTGCCATCACGCATAACACGTTTGCGCTCTATCGTGCCCGGGTGGCTTTCGCTGCTCAGCTTCGTGCATCTGGCGTTCCAGATACCTCAGTGGACAACGGCTGGGAGTACAACATGGGAGTCGAGCTCCAACATGCTGATCATCTCAACGATCCCAGGATTGCGATCCCTGCGCATGCGTATATTCCCGTCGCTGCTAATGATTTCTGCAAGACATTCTGGTATGACCGGACACCGCACATCCACCCTCTCTACGGCATCTCCTTCGACCCCAACGCCTGCTATGGTCCAGCGCCCTTCGCTCCCACCCACTACTCCCGCTGGCTGGCCTCCGCCCCCGGCACCCTCTACGTAGTCCGCTACACCGCCGCTTCCACACCCTGATCTCCCCCTGACAGTTGTTATCCTGAAAGCACGATGACCGCAGCAAAGAAGTCCGGCCCCGCGCTCTCCCCGCCGCCAACCCCGCCGCAGCGCTACATCTGCGTGCACGGCCACTTCTATCAGCCGCCCCGCGAGAACCCCTGGCTCGAAACCGTCGAACTCCAGGACTCCGCCGCTCCCTACCACGACTGGAACGAGCGCATCACCTCCGAGTGCTACGCCCCCAACGGTGCCTCGCGCATCGTCAACCAGCAGCACCAGATCATCCGCATCGTCAACAACTACGCCCGCATGAGCTTCAACTTCGGCCCCACCCTGCTCAGTTGGCTGGAAGACTTCGCTCCCCGCACCCACCGCATGATCCAGGACGCCGACCGCGTCAGCGCCGAGCGCTATTCCAATCACGGCTCCGCTCTCGCCCAGGTCTACAACCACATGATCATGCCCCTCGCCTCCGAGCGCGACGCCCGCACCCAGATCCGCTGGGGCATCGCCGACTTCGCCCACCGCTTCGGCCGCCAGCCCGAGGGCATGTGGCTCGCCGAGACCGCCGTCTCCCGCTCCGTCCTCGACCTCCTCGCCCAGGAGCGCATCAAGTTCACCATCCTCGCCCCCCATCAGTGCCTGCGAGTCCGCCGCATCGCAGCCAAAGTCGAAGCGCCTGCCCCCTCTCTCGACACCCCCGACGCCACCGTCGATCCCACCATTGTGCAGCCCCCAGCCGAAGCAGAATGGCTCGACACCCCCGACGCCACCGTCGATCCCACACAGCCCTATCTCGTCAAGCTCAACGACGGCCGCTCCATCGCCGTCTTCTTTTACGACGGTCCAGCCTCCCGCGCCATCGCCTTCGAAGGCCTCCTCAACGACGGCGAAACCTTCGGCCGCCGCCTCGTCTCCGGCTTCCAGGACGACAAACCCGTCTCCGAACCCCAACTCATCCACGTCGCCACCGACGGCGAAAGCTACGGCCACCACCATAACCGAGGAGAGATGGCCCTCAGCTACGCCCTCCACTGGATCGAAGAGAACAACCTCGCGCAGCTCACCAACTACGGCGAGTTCCTCGAGAAATTCCCCCCCCAATGGGAGGCCGAAGTCGTCGAAGAATCTTCCTGGAGCTGTTCCCACGGCGTCGAGCGCTGGCGTTCCGACTGCGGCTGCAACGGCGGCATGGCCGGCTGGAATCAGCTCTGGCGTGCACCCCTGCGCCAGGCCCTCGACCTCCTCCGCGACCGCACCGCGCCCCTCGCTGAAGCCGTCGCCGCTCCCCTCCTCAAAGACCTCTGGCAAGCTCGCAACGCCTACATCCACGTCATCCTCGACCGCAGCGACGACAACCTCGACCGCTTCTTCGCCGCCCACGCCACCCGCACCCTCACCTCCCACGAGCGCACCACCGTCTTCGAACTCCTCGAACTCGAACGCCACGCCCAGCTCATGTACACCTCCTGCGGCTGGTTCTTCGACGACATCTCCGGCATCGAAACCGTCCAGATCATCGCCTACGCCGGCCGCGTTCTCCAGCTCGCCCACAAGCTCTTCGGCGATCCCGTCCTCTTCGGCAGCGCAGCCTCCGATCTCGAAGCCGAATTCCTCGCCGTCCTCGCCACCGCCAAGAGCAACAACCCTGACATCGCCAACGGTGCCGAAGTCTATCGCCGTTTCGTCACCGCCGCTCGCCTCGACCTCGAAAGCGTCGGTGCCCACTACGCCATCAGCTCCATGTTCCGCAGCTATCCCGACTCCGGCCAGATCTTCTGCTTCGATGTCAGTCGCCACAGCTATGACGTCATGACCTCCGGCCGCGGCCGCTTCTCCGTCGGCCGAGCCACCCTCTGCTCCCGCATCACCGAAGAGTGCGAAGACATCTGCTTCGCCGTCCTCCACCTCGGCGACCAGAATCTCTCCGCCGCCGTCAAGCGCTTCAAGCCAGAAGACGAACCCGCCTGGGAGGCCTTCCTCACCAACGCCCGCACCTCCGTCCGCCGCGCCAACGTCCCCGAGCTCCTCCGCTTCGTCGACGGCTACTTCTACGGTGCCCCCGACGGCCGCTATCTCCCCATCGGCGAACACGACTCCACCCTCTACTCCCTCACCTCCCTCTTCGCCGACGAGCAGCACCACATCCTCCAGAGCATCCTCAACCAGACCCTCGCCGAGGTTGAAAACTCCCTCATGCGAATCTACGAAGAGCACGCCACCCTGCTCGACTTCCTCGGCGACGCCAACGTCCCCACCCCCCCCGCCCTCGCCATCACCGCCAGCTTCGCCATCAACGCCAGCCTGCGCCGCACCCTCGAAGCCGACACCTTCGACTCCGCAGAGCTCGCCCGCCTCCTCCGCCGCTCCGAAATCGATCACGTCACCCTCGACACCGACCTCCTCAGCTACACCGCCGATAAGCGCATGAAGCGAGCCATGGTTCGCCTCGAAGCCGCAGCCGAGCTTCAAGCTCCCCAGAACATCATCGTCCTCAACGAAACCCTCGCCATCGCCAAAGCTCTCCGCACTCTCCCCATGGACGTCAACCTCTGGCAGGCCCAGAACATCTGGAACGACCTCCTCCGCCGCTCCGACTCCACCTACTGGTCCCGCGAGTGGCGCGAAGGCTTCCGCAAAGTAGGCCTCGCCCTCAACATCGCCGTAGACGAACTAGTCATCGACCTGGGCGTCCGAGCCTTCTAACCCTCACCCGCATTGGCCTTTGCCTCTGCTCTTGCCTTCGCCGTTGCCCGTTGCCCGTTGCCTTTTGCTTTTGCCTCTGCTTTTGCCTCTGCTTTTGCCTCTGCTTTTGCCTCTGCCGTTGCGGTTGCCTTTGCCTTTGCCTTTCTGTCTGTCATCCCGCAGGGATCTGCCCTTGCTTTTGCCGTTGCTCGTTT
>Ga0208357_1002143_pt1 | contig 13435 bp, 15 predicted proteins | sample NGESurdeep092012_6_FD_184487 | JGI IMG/M metagenome (GOLD analysis project Ga0208357, IMG submission 184487) | Arctic peat soil microbial communities from Barrow, Alaska - NGEE Surface sample F52-2 deep-092012 (SPAdes) | ecosystem: Environmental > Terrestrial > Soil > Wetlands > Peat ... | reverse complement strand
CGCTGCGCCACGACGAGCCCGCACCGTGGCCGACCGGACCGGAGACCGACACGCCGCTGCGCGCCGCCATGCGCAGCCGCCGGATGCGGCTCGGCTCGTGGCTGATCCTGCTCGAGGCGGCGACGATCGGCGCCACCGGCACGCTGCTGCCGCTGCGCCTGGCCCGGTTCGGGGCCTCGGGGGTCATGATCGGGGCGACGTTCCTGGTCGCGTCGCTGGTGAGCACCCAGGTCGCCGGACCGATCGGCCGGACCGTCGATCGGCGCGGTGCGGGGCTGCTGCTGTGCGTTGGGCTCACCCTCACCGCGGTGCTGATGGCCCTGCTGCCGCGGGCATTCGCCCAGGTCCCGGGGGGTGCGGTTGCGGCCCCGGCAGCTCCTGTGGCGCCGGCGCTCTCGCAGACCACCACGACAGCGCCATCGACTACCACCACCACGACGCGGGCGGGCGGCACCACCACCACGACGATGGCCCGGAGCGCCACCAGCGTCCAGGTGGCCAACGGCTCCCAGGGGACGAACCTGGCGGCGCACTACTCGGCCATCTTGAGCGCCCAGGGCTGGGCCACCAAACCGCCCCTGGATGCCACGGCGCAAGAGGCCACCTCGTCCGTGTACTACGCCGCCGGCCAACAGGAGGCGGCCGCGGCGATAGCCACCGAACTCAAATTGAGCCCGTCCGCCGTGCACCCCCTGACGACTGCAGTGCCGGTCACCGGGGCCAGTGGGAACGACGTGGTGGTGGTCATCGGTGCCGATCTGGCGGCCCAGGCCGGCACCTGACCCGCCAGCCTGCGCTCGCCGTGAGCGATCTGCCCCTGCCGCCTCTCCCGCCGCTGCCTGACCTCCTCGTCCCCCTGGCCGAGTCGCCACGCCGCAGCGCGCTGTGCCTCGATTTCGACGGCACGCTTGCCGCCATTGTCGATGACCCAGTAGCCGCCCGCCCCTTGCCCGGTGTCGCCGACCTTCTGGCTCGGCTGGCGGCGCACCTCGGGCTGGTGGCCGTCATATCGGGGAGGCCGGCCTCGTTCCTCCAATCGGTATTGGCGTCGCCGAGCGGGGTACGCCTCATCGGCCTCTATGGCCTGGAGGAAGTCGGCGGCGACGGGAGACTGACCCTGGCACCCGGCGCCGCACCGTGGGAAGCGGTAATCACCGAAGTGGTGGCCCTGGCCCGCGCCACGGCGCCGGCCGGGATCTACGTCGAGCCCAAGGGACTCACCATGACCTTGCACTGGCGCAACGCTCCCGGGGGAGCCGACTGGGTGAGCGCGTTCGTCGCGCAACAGAGCGAGGCCAGGGGTCTGGCGGTGCATTCCGGACGGCACGAGCTCGAACTGCGGCCTCCCCTGGCCGTCGACAAAGGGACGGTGGTGCGCCGCCTGACCGTTGGCTTCGACGCGGTGGCGGCCTTCGGCGATGACATCGGCGACCTCCCGACATTTGACGCGCTGGCCGAACTGTCCACGACCGGGGTCGCCGTGGCCCGGGTCGCGGCGATCGACGCCGAGAGCCCGGCCGTCGTGGCGGATCGAGCCGACCTGGTGGTCGAGGGGCCGGCCGGCGCGGTGGCGCTGCTCGAGCGGCTGGCTCAGGCCTGGGAATAGGCCTGGGACTGACCGGCGGTCAGAGAGCGGCGGCGGCGATCTGGTTCTGCATCCAGTCGGCGGCGGTCCGGGCCCTCACGAGAGATTTGAGGTCCTCCGCCCGTCGTTGCCGTTCTTCTGGGTCCATCCGCAGCGCCCGATGGAGCGCCTCAGCCGTGCCGCTGACATCGAAGGGGTTGATGCCCAGCGCCGGTTCACCCAGTTCTTCGAAGGCTCCGGCCTCCCGGGAGAGCACCAGCACGCCGGCCGCGGTGTTGAGCAGCGGGCCCTCCTTGGCCACCAGATTGAGGCCGTCGCGCACGGGGTTGACCAGGAGCACATCGGAGATGGTCAACGCGGCCAGCGAACGGGGCCGGTCGTCTTCGACGTGCAGCACGATGGGCGTCCACGACGGGGTCCCCCAGGCGTGGTTGATGCGCTCCGCCGTGTGGGCGACCTCGGCCTCGAGGGCCAGGTAGTCGGCCAGCCCCTGGCGCGAGGGGTAGACGAGCGCCAGGTGGACCACGGCGCCGACCCACTCCGGACGGGTCGTCAACAGCTCTTCGAAAGCCAGCATGCCGCGCACGATGTTCTTGGAAGGCTCCACCCGGTCGACCCGCAGGACGATGCGCCTCCCCCCGGTCTCGGCGCGGAGCTGCGCCACCGATCGGGTGCACTCGGGGCTGGCCGCTTCGGCCAGGAGCCCCTCGTGGTCGGGTGAGAGGGAGGAGACGAAGGTGGGCGGGGCGATGGTGGATCCCGCCAGTTCGGCGTGGGCGAAGCAGGCGCGGAATCCCTCGGCCCAATGCTCGGCGTGAAAGCCGCAGGCGCCGAATCCGGCGAGACCGGCCATGAGCTCGCGGGCGGCGTCGTCGGGGAGCACGCGCAGCATGTTCGGGTCGGCGAAGGGGATGTGGCAGAAGTGGACCGTGCGCAGATCGGGGCGGGACTCCCGCAGCATCTGACCCAGCAGGGAGAAGTGGTAGTCCTGCACCAGGACCGTCGCCGCGTCGGGGGCTTCGGCACTGACCACGTCGGCCATGGCCCGGTTGTAGGCCCGGTAGCCGCCCCAGGCCGCGTGCCAGTGGCGGTCGAAGCGGGGCCGGCGGGGTAGGTCGAAGAGGTGGTGGTGGAGGTACCACAGGGTGGTGTTGGCGATGACGTCGTAGGCCATGCGGTAGGTGCCCGGGTCGACGGTGACCGAGCGGAGGGCGAGGGCCGGATCGAGCATGCGACCGGCCGCCACCGCGGCCTCGTCGGCCGCGCCCATGGTCATGGAGAACCACATGGCGTCGGTGTCGGCGCCGGCGCCGGCTAGAAGCGGTCGCAGCGCCGAGACCAGCCCGCCACCGCCGGCCAGCGGTTGCAGGTTCTGCTCGGCGTCGAAGCGGAACGACAGCGGTCCCCGGTTGGAGACGACGATCGTGTCGGGTTTGGTCACGGGCGGATGCGGTCCAGCGCCGCCCGGAGCACGTCGACGGCCTGGGGGCGCAGTTCGTGCAGGGGCCGGTTGCGGTGGATGCGCTCGCCCAGGTCGACCTGGGCCAGGACGCCGGGGCCGATGTGGGTGGCCACATCGATCAGCAGGGCGATCTCGACGCCGTAGCCGTCGGCGAACCCGACCTTTTCGAACACCCACCGGTGGCCCGACGTCTCCCCGGCCAGCGGCTGGCGGATCTCGGAGAGCTCGGGGAAGAGCAGCTCGAGCACGGGCCGAGCCACCAACTCGGTGACCCGGCCGCCCCCGGTGGGCTCGCCGTGCAGCGGGCGGGTGTAGAAGCCCTTCACCAGGGCGATGTCGTGGTGAAGGAGGAGCGGTCCGAGCATGCCGGTGACGAAGGCGGGCGTCGTGTTGGCCACGTCGGCATCGAGGTAGACGATGACGTCGCCGCCCGCCGCCTCGAGCGCGGCGGCCATGGCCTGGCCCTTGCCCCCGTCGGACCCCGGGCTCGAGACCACCTTGGCGCCCGCCGCCCGCGCCTGCTCCGCCGTGTCGTCGATTGAGCCGTCGTTGAGCACGAGGACCTCGTCGACCAACCCGTTCCCGCCGGCCGAGGCCAAGAAGGGCTGGACCACGGCCCGCACCACCGACCCGACGGTCGACCCCTCGTCCCGGGCCGGGATGCACACCGACACCGTCCGGTCGCCCTTGGCCCCGAGCAGGCGGGCCACCGGGAAGTCGGCGTGGTGATAGGTGCGGGGGCCGCGGGGGCCTGGGCCGGCCTGGCCTCCGTGATCCCCCGACTGATCTCCCGAGTGATCTCCCGACATAGGAGCATCTTCGCGTGCATTGACGGCGGGTGGATCACCGGTGATGGCAGGCGCTACCATGTAGCCCATCATCCAGAGCGACTGAGGGACGGGCCCGTCGACGTCGCGGCAACCAGTGCATTCCCCACCTTGGGGGGCAACAGGTGCCAATGCCCGATCGATGAGGAGGACCAGATGGTCGATTGTGTCACCGGGTTGCGTTGTCGTGAATGTGCGCGCCCGTTCCCCGCTGAAGCGCTGCACGTCTGCGACTACTGCTTCGGGCCGCTCGAGGTCGCCTACGACTATGAGCGGATCGCCGCCACGGTGACCCGGGAGCGGATCGCCGCCGGGCCACGGTCCATCTGGCGCTACCGCGATCTCCTCCCCGTCGATGACGAGGCGCCGGTCGACCTCGGTGCCGGTTTCACCCCCCTGGTGCGGGCCGACCGGTTGGCGGCCGAGTTGGGCCTGGGCGAACTGTGGATCAAGGACGACACGGCCAACCCCACTGGGTCGTTCAAGGACCGGGTGGTGTCGGTCGCCCTGACCAAGGCCCGCCAACTCGGCTTCAAGGTGGCGGCGTGTGCCTCGACCGGGAACCTGGCCAACTCGGTGGCGGCTCATGCGGCCCGGGCCGGCCTCGAATCGGTGGTGCTGATCCCCCATGATCTCGAAGCGGCCAAGGTGACCATGACCACGATCTACGGCGGGACGGTGATCGCGGTCGAAGGCACCTACGACGACGTCAACCGGCTCTGTGCCGAACTGACCAGCGAGCGCCCCAGCTGGGCCTTCGTCAATGTCAACGTGCGCACCTACTACGCCGAGGGCTCGAAGACGCTGGCCTTCGAGATCGCCGAACAGCTGGGCTGGGAGGCGCCCGATCACGTGGTGGTGCCGATCGGCTCGGGCAGCCAGCTGACCAAGGTGGCCAAGGGATTCCGCGAGTTGGGTGAAGTCGGATTGCTGGACGAGGTGCCCGAGGTGCGGATCTCGGGTGCGCAGGCCGAGGGTTGTTCCCCGGTGGCCACCGCCTTCGCCGAGGGGACCGACGCCATCCGGCCGGTCCGGCCGCACACCATCGCCAAGTCGCTGGCCATCGGCAACCCGGCCGACGGGTGGTACGCCCTCGAGGCGATGCGCGCGTCCGGCGGCTCGTGTGCCGCGGTGACCGACGACGAGGTGGTCGAGGCCATCGGGCTGCTGGCCCGCACGGAGGGCATCTTCGCCGAGACGGCGGGGGGAGTCACCATTGCCACCCTGGCCAAGCTGGCCGCCTCCGGCGCCGTCCGGCGTGACGAGCGGGTGGTGGCGCTGGTGACGGGGCATGGCCTCAAGACCGTCGAGGCCCTGACCGGCCAGGGCCGCCCCTCGGCGACGATCGCGCCCACGCTGGACGCCTTCGATGCCGCCGTGCGCGACCGCGAGGAGAGTGAGAGCACCCGATGAGCGTGACCATCCGTATCCCCACCCAATTGCGCACCCTGACCGGGGGGGCCGGCGCGGTCGAGGTCGACGGCGCCACCGTCGGCGAGGCCCTCAAGCAGCTCGACGCCGCCCATCCGGGCCTGGCCGAGCGCCTCTTCGACGCCGACGGCGCCCTGCGCCGCTTCGTCAACGTGTTCCTGGCCGATGAGGACGTCCGCTTCCTCGATGGCCTTGCAACCCCAGTGGCAGCCGGGCAGACGCTTTCCATCGTCCCCGCCGTCGCCGGCGGGTGAGCTGATTCTTAGCCTCTGGCCTGGCCTTTCCTGCCTGCGGTTGCGCCCGACGCCTGAGCGTGGTTTTCTATTAGCACTCGACACGTTAGAGTGCTAACGGCCCCAGACGGGCCCGCGGAAGACGCAGAACGAAGAACGATGGAGGAACTCACCAGATGGCCAAGCTGATCGCATTCCAGGAAGACGCCCGCCGCGGACTCGAGACCGGCATGAACAAGCTGGCGGACGCCGTGCGCGTCACCCTCGGCCCCAAAGGCCGCAACGTGGTGCTCGACAAGAAGTGGGGCGCCCCGACCATCACCAATGACGGGGTCTCCATCGCCAAGGAGATCGACCTCGAGGACCCCTACGAGCGCATCGGTGCCGAGCTGGTCAAGGAAGTGGCCAAGAAGACCGACGACGTCGCCGGTGACGGGACCACCACGGCCACCGTGCTGGCCTGGGCCATGGTCCACGAGGGCCTGCGCAACGTCGCGGCCGGGGCCAACCCCATGTCGCTCAAGAAGGGGATCGAGGCCGCCGTCGAGACGGCCGTGAGCGCCATCCACAGCATCTCCAAGGAGACCGAGACCAAGGCGCAGATCTCCCAGGTCGCCTCCATCTCCGCCGCCGACAACGAGATCGGCGAGATGATCTCCGAGGCCATCGACAAGGTGGGCCGTGACGGCGTCATCACCGTCGAGGAGTCGCAGACCTTCGGCATGGACATGGACCTGGTCGAGGGCATGCGCTTCGACAAGGGCTACATCGCCCCGTACTTCGTGACCGACCCCGAGCGCATGGAAGCGGTGCTCGAGGACGCGTACATCCTCCTCGTCGGCACCAAGATCACGGCCGTCCGTGACCTGCTGCCGGTGCTCGAGAAGGTCATGCAGGGCGGCAAGCCGCTGCTGATCATCGCCGAGGACGTCGAGGGCGAAGCCCTGGCCACCCTGGTGGTCAACAAGATCCGCGGCACCTTCCGTTCCGTGGCCGTCAAGGCCCCCGGTTTCGGCGAGCGCCGCAAGGCCATGCTGCAGGACATCGCCATCCTCACCGGCGCCCAGGTGGTCACCGAAGAGGTCGGCCTCAAGCTCGAGAACGTCACGGTTGACCTGCTGGGCACGGCCCGGAAGGTCGTGATCACTAAGGACGAGACCACCATCATCGAGGGTGCGGGCTCGGAGAACGACATCAAGGGCCGGGTCAGCCAGATCAAGACCGAGATCGAGAACACCGACTCGGACTACGACCGTGAGAAGTTGCAGGAGCGGCTGGCCAAGCTCTCCGGCGGCGTGGCCGTGATCAAGGTCGGCGCGGCCACCGAGGTCGAGCTCAAAGAGAAGAAGCACCGCATCGAGGACGCGGTCTCCACCACCAAGGCGGCCATCGAGGAGGGTGTCGTCCCCGGCGGCGGCGTGGCCCTCCTGCGGGCGCAGGTGGCCATCCTCGAGCGGGCCGAGAAGCTCGACGGCGACGAGGCCACCGGTGCGCGCATCGTGGCGCGGGCCGTCGAGGAGCCGTTGAAGCAGATTGCCGTCAACGCCGGCCTCGAAGGCGGCGTCATCGTCGACAAGGTGCGCCACCTCAAGGGTGCGCACGGCCTGAACGCGGCCACCGGCGAGTACGGCGACCTGTTCAAAGAAGGCGTCATCGACGCCGCCAAGGTGACCCGCTCGGCTCTGCAGAACGCGGCCTCCATTGCGGCGCTCTTCCTCACCACCGAGGCCGTCATCGTGGACAAGCCCGAAGAGAACGGCGCCGGCGGCGGCATGCCGGGTGGCGGGATGGACGACTTCTAAGTCGACGTCGCGCTTTTCACACGCATTTGCAGTCGACGGAGCGCCCTTCGGGGCGCTTCGTCGCGTGCGGGGTCGTGAAGGCCCGATGCCCCCGAAAGGGACCCCCGCCCTGTTCTCTACACTGGCTCGCGTGCCCACGGACTCCCCGCTCGCCCCGTCGACCGGTTGGAGCGTGCTGCACCTGTTCTGCCGGGTGGATCCCGACCTGGACGCGTACGCCCTTCGCCGGGCCGTCACCTCCGTCCGGGACGACGGCTATCAGGTGATCCCGGCCGCCCTCCTGGGCCACAAGGCCGATCTGGGGCTCATGGTCCTGGGCGCCGACCTGTGGCGCCTCCGGCAGTTCCAGACCGCCGTCACCGCGGCCGGAGCGCAACCTGTCGCCTCCTACGTCTCCTTGACCGAGGTCTCCGAGTACGCCGCCGGCCTGCCCGAGGAGATGCGCCAGGCCCGCCTCTTCCCCCAGCTCCCGCCGGAGGGCAAGTCGGCCTTCTGCTTCTACCCCATGTCCAAGCGACGGACGGCCGAATACAACTGGTACGGCCTGGAGTTCGAGGCCCGCAAGGAGCTCATGACGGGGCACGGCAAGGTGGGCCGCACGTTCGCCGGTCGGATCCTGCAGGTCATCACCGGGTCAACCGGGCTCGATGACTTCGAATGGGGCGTGACCCTCTTCGGTGTGCATCCCGACGACCTCAAGGAGTGCGTCTACCAGATGCGCTTCGACGAGGGATCGGCCAACTACGCCGAGTTCGGCCCCTTCTACACCGGCATGGTGGGTCCGCTCGATGACGTGCTGGCCGCGCTGATCGGCGGGCCGTCGACGACGTGAGGGCCTCCCTCGACGACCTGCGCCACGAGCTGCGCCACCTCGAGCGGGTGGTGGTGGCCTTCAGCGGCGGCACCGACTCGGCGCTGCTGGCCAAGGTGGCCCGCGACACTCTCGGGCGGTCCCGGGTGCTCTGCGTCACGGCGATCTCGCCCTCCCTGGCCTCCGGCGAGGCCGACGACTGCCGGGCCCTGGCCGACGAATGGGACCTGCGCTGGGTCGGCGTGCCGACCGACGAGATGAGCGATCCGACCTATGTGGCCAACGGGTCGGATCGGTGCGCCCGATGCAAGACCGCCCTCATGACGGCGCTCGGTCCCCTGGCCGAGGCCGAGTCGGCCCGGGTGGTCCTCGGGGTGAACGTCAGTGACCTGGGGGACCACCGGCCCGGGCAGGCCGCCGCGGCCGAGGCCGGCGCCTCGTTCCCCCTGGTGGACGCCGGCTTCACCAAGGACGACATCCGGCACTGGTCGAGGGAGTTGGGCCTGCGCACCTGGGACAAGCCGGCCGCCGCCTGCCTGGCCTCGCGGCTGCCCTACGGCACGCCGGTCACGCTCGGTCGTCTGGAGGCGGTCGACCGGGCCGAGGGGGCGCTCAAGGCGCTCGGGTTCGGGCAGCTCCGGGTGCGCCACCACGGGGTCACGGCCCGGTTGGAGTGCGAGCCGGAAGTCTTCGACCAGGTACTGGACCGCCGAGGCGAGGTGATCGCCGCCGTCAGGGGCGCCGGCTTCACCTTCGTGGCGCTGGACCTGGAAGGATTTCGCTCCGGCAGCATGAATCGCCTGCTGACCCAGGCCGCCGGAACCGCCGGAGCCGCCGAATCCGTCGAAGAGGAGGGCCCGTGAGCCAGGTCCGGGTGAAGTTGACGTTCCCCGAGTCGGAGATCCGTCGACCCGTGCTGGCCACGCTGGTCCGCCAGTTCGACGTGGAGCCGGACATCCGGCGGGCGGACGTGGAGGAGCATCGTGGGTGGATCGTGTGCCTCATCGACGGTGAGGCCGAGCAGCTCGATGCCGCCCTGGCCTGGCTGCGCACCGAGGGCATCACCGTCGACCTGCTGGGTGACATCCTCGAGGGCTGACCCATCCTCGAGGGCTAGCCACGTCCTGAAGGGTTACCGGCTCTCGTCCTCCGGCGGCGCCACGTGCCAGCCGGCCTGCGAGACCCGGCGGGGCTCGTAGAAGACGCACCCGTCGGGGCAGGCAAACGGCAGCGGTTCGTTGGCGTCGACCTTGCAGCGCTCCAGTCGATCACCCCGGGGCGTGGTGCGCATCACGTAGTGGCGGCAATCCTCATTGATGGGCACGACTCATTCTGGCCCACCAGGCGGGGCGCGGTAGCGTCATCGTCCGTGGATCGGCCCGTCCCCCTCAAAACGCTCCTGCGTTGGAGCGAGAGCCTGTCGGCCATCGCCCGCACCGGCCTCGGCTTCACCGAGAGCCTCTACGAGCAGGAGCGCTTCGAGGAGATCCTCAAGGTGGCGGCCGACATCCGGGCCGAAACCGACGAGAATCCCGAGGCGGTCCAGGATGCCGACGGTCTGGTGCAGGAGTGGATGGACACCGTGGGCAACGGTGTCCCTGGATACGTCACCCCCAAGGTGGCCGTCGGCGCCGCCGTCGGCAACGACCAGGGGGAGCTCCTGCTCATTCAGCGGGCCGACTCGGGCATCTGGCTCTACCCCACCGGTTGGTGCGACGTGGGGTACTCGGCGGCCGAGGTCGTGGTCAAAGAGGTGGAGGAGGAGACGGGCATCGAGGTCGAGCCTGTCCGCCTCATCGCCGTCCTCGATGGGCTGCGGCTCGGCTTCACCCGGGTACCGCTGTACTCCCTCCTGTTCTACTGCCAGGCCGTCGGGGGCACCTTGGAGGCGCACCCCCTGGAATGCCGCGACGTGGGGTGGTTCACCCGCGACACCCTGCCGACGCCGATGGTGGGGGTGGAACGCTGGGGCGAGCATGTCTTCGCCGCGCTGGCGGGAGAGCGACGGGACGTCCTCTACGACAGCGTCCGCCAACCCATGTGGCGCGGCGACGGAGATTCTTCGAGGACCTGATGACACTGACCGTGGCCGCAGCCGAGAACGCCGATGGGGGACTGCGCGACGCGGTCGCCACCCTGATCCCGCAGCTCTCGTCCTCCTCCCCCCCTCCAGATCTGGAACAGCTCGGTCGGATCATCGCCGACCCCGCTACCACCCTTCTGCTGGCCCACCAGGACGACCTCCTGGTGGGCATGCTCACCCTGGCCGTCTTCCAGACGCCCACCGGCGTGCGCGCCTGGATCGAAGACGTGGTTGTCGACGACGCCGCCCGCGGTGCCGGCGTGGCCAGTGCGCTCGTCGAGGTCGCGCTCGATCTGGCCGGAGCGGGGGGAGCCCGCACGGTCGACCTGACCTCACGCCCCGGGCGGGAAGCGGCCAACCGTCTCTACCTCCGCCTCGGCTTCGAGCTCCGGGAGACCAACGTGTACCGGTACTCGTCGACCTAGCTCGTCGATCTAGCTCGTCGACGCCAGCTCTTTGAAGTAAATCCGTCGAGGCGGGCCTGGCCGTTTTGATCCGCCCGTGATCTTGACATGCAACTTTTCGGGTGCATATGGTTAGGCAACCAGATAGCTGCATGTTACGATCGAATGGGAGCACGAAATGGCTGATATCAGACACCGGGTCGGGATCTCCGTCCCACAAGAACGCGTCTTTGCGGCGTTGTCGACGAAGGGAGGGCTGGCGGATTGGTGGACCCGTGACGTCGAGGGTGAGGCCAGCCCCGGCAGCACACTCCGGTTCTTCTTCGGGACCCCCGATCCGAGCGGCGTGATGGAAGTCGTTGACACCACTCCGAGCCATCGGGTCAGCTGGCGCTGCGTGGCGGGTCCCGACGACTGGGTCGGCACGAGCTCAATTGCGAGCTGATGCCATCGGAGAAGGAGACCGTGAAGGAGACCGTGCTGCTGTTCACCCATGGGGAATGGCGTGAATCAACCGAATTCATGCATCACTGCAGCACCAAATGGGCGTACTTCCTTCTGGGACTCAAGGCCTCGCTCGAAGGCGGGGCGTCGGTCGCCTTTCCCAACGACATGCCCATCAGCAGCTGGGGGTGACCCGGCGGCCGCCCATGGACGACGTCTTTAGGGCGCTGGCCGACGGCAACCGCCGCCGACTGCTCGACCGGTTGAACGCCCGAAATGGGCAGAGCCTGCGAGAACTGTGCGCCGGCCTCGATATGACCCGGCAATCGGTCAGCAAGCACCTGGCCATCTTGGAGGGCGCCAACCTGGTGACCACCGTCCGACACGGTCGGGAGAAGCTGCACTACCTCAACGCCGTCCCCATCAATGACATTACGGAGCGCTGGATCAATCACTACGACCGAACTCGGGTCCACGCTCTGTCGGACCTGAAGAGAGCTTTGGAGGACACACCGATGGAAAAGCCAGAATTCGTCTACACCACGTACATCAAGACCACGCCCGAACAACTCTGGAGGGGGTTGACCGAACCGGAATTCACCCGCCGGTACTGGGATCTGTCGTTCGAGTCTGACTGGCAAGTCGGCTCCGCCATGACCTTGCACATCGACAAGGGTGACGTGACCATCGCCGATCCGGCGCAGGTCGTCCTCGAAGCCGACCCGTTCCGCCGGCTGTCCTACACCTGGCACACCTTCACGCCCGAGTGGGGCGAGGCGTACGAGTTCAGCGACGACTACATGGCCCAAGTGAGGAGCGAGCGGCGGTCCAAGGTGACCTTCGACATCGAGCCCGACGGCGAAGTGGTCAAGTTGACCGTCGTCCACGACGACTTCGACCCCGGGAGCATCGTGCTCGAGGGCGTCAGTCAGGGGTGGCCACGGCTCCTGTCGGACCTGAAGACACTGCTTGAAACGGGCGATACCCTGCCCACCGGATGACCACCTTCATCACCCGCTACGAGACCGCGGGCCCCGGGGTTCGCCTGGCCGTCAAGGACCTCATCGATATGGAGGGGCAGCCCACCACGGCGGGCTGCCGAGCGGCGGCCGAACGGGCTCATCCGGCCCCGAGCGATGCCGCCTGCCTGGCCGGAGCCCGAGCGGCCGGGGCTCGCATCGTCGGGCGCACCAACCTGCATGAGCTGGCCCTGGGCGTGACCGGCGTCAACCCCTGGTTCGGCACACCGGTGAACCCGCTCGATCCCGCCCTCGTCCCCGGTGGGTCGTCGAGCGGATCGGCCGTCGCCGTCGCCACGGGGGAAGCCGACGTGGCCTATGGCAGCGACACCGGCGGGTCCATTCGTATTCCGGCCGCCTGTTGCGGCATCGCCGGCCTCAAGACCACCTGGGGGAGGGTGTCGCTCGACGGGGTGTGGCCGTTGTCACCGAGCTTCGACACCGTCGGACCCATGGCCCGTGACGTGGGCGGCCTGGTGCTCGGTATGGAACTGCTCGAGCCCGCTTTTTCCGTCGCCTCGGCCCCGGGCGCCGACCTCGTGGTCGGCCGCTTGCGACCACCGGCCGATCCGCTTATCGACGCCGCCGTCGACGATGCCCTGAGCCGGGCCGAGTGGACGTGCCGCGACCTCGACGTCCCCGAATGGGACCGGGCGACGCGGGACGCCGGCGTCCTGCTCGTGGTCGAGGCTTGGGAATCCAACCGGGTCCTGGCCGCCGAGGACCCCGCGGGCATCGGCGCCGATGTACGCGAACGACTGCGGCTGGGATCGGCCTGCGATGCCGCCACCATCGAGCGAGCCCGGGACGGGCAGCGCCGATGGCAGACCACGATCAAGGGGCTCTTCACCCAGGTCGACTTTCTCGTCACCCCGACCCTGACCATTTTCCCGCCCGAGCTCGACCAGGGCAGTGAGCTCCTCATCGCCCGCTGCACCATCCCGGTCAACCTGGCCGGAGTGCCAGCGCTGTCGTTGCCGGTCCCGACCGGTGGCCCGCTCCCGGGCAGCCTGCAATTGATCGGACCGCCAGGGAGCGAGGAGCGTCTCCTGGCGGCCGGCCGGTGGTTGGAGTCGGCCGCCGCCAGCGCATAATTAGAGTTTTCCAGCCGTTACTAGGGGCTCGCCCATGGCTATTCGGCGGCCCGCGGGGCACCGTGGTGGGCCACCAGGGCCCGGCCGATGTCCGCCAGCTGCAGCCGCACACTCTCGGGCCACAAAACCTCGATGGCGTCGGCGAAACCGGCCAGCTGGCGCGCCATCATCTCGGTGGACTGCCCCCGGATCTCCAGGTCGACCCGACCGTCGACCCGACCGTCGACCAGAACGTCGACC
>Ga0208357_1002141_pt1 | contig 13437 bp, 10 predicted proteins | sample NGESurdeep092012_6_FD_184487 | JGI IMG/M metagenome (GOLD analysis project Ga0208357, IMG submission 184487) | Arctic peat soil microbial communities from Barrow, Alaska - NGEE Surface sample F52-2 deep-092012 (SPAdes) | ecosystem: Environmental > Terrestrial > Soil > Wetlands > Peat ... | reverse complement strand
CTCTCCGCTGATGAACTATACACCGAGTGGCTTTATACCAATAAAGAGAAAAATAACAACTTAAATAATGAATTTATAAATAGAATTGAGGCTTTAGAAACAGTATTTCTTTCTCTAAATATACTTGAAACAAAAACTAGATTGTCTAATGCTGATACTAAAAAAAAAAAAAAATTCCTAGTTAAATTGTGTAATGCTGAGACTAAAAATAAAAAGAATTGCCTAGTTAAAATGTATGACCCCTTTTTGAATGGGATGTATCGTGGAAGAATGAAGAAAATTTTTTATTCTTCAATCATAAATGAAACTTCGATAGAAAATTGCACAGAAACATCTGAACTAAATAAAATTCATGATATCCTTCTTCCCTTTCCTAATTCTCCAGAATATGAACAGAAAATTGAAAGATCAGAAAAAAAACAAATAAAAATTGATTCAAATAATAGGTTAAAGTTTTCATTGAACGCAATTCTAACTAACTCCAAGCGTGAAAAAAAATCTATCGGAATAAATGAAATAGGTAAAAAACCCCCTCGATGGTCATACAAATTAATCAACGAGTTGGAACAACATTTTACAAAACGACGAAAAGAACAAGGCATAATTCAAGGGCTCGATCACCAGCTTCGAACAAGAAAATTTAAACGTATAGCTTTTTTAACTCGTTCCAGACGAAGTTTTAAGAAGTCTCAATTCAAGAATTATAATCTTTATAGAAAATTTAATAGAGATTCGGGTTTTATAAGTTATTTGGAAGAACCAGATTTTCGTCGAGCCGTAATCAAAGGATCTATGCGCATTCAAAGGCGTAAAATGGTTATTTGGGGACCGTCTCAAGGAAATCCCCATTCCCCACTTTTTTTGGAAAAAATGGAAGATTTTCCTTTTCCTATATCCGACTTAATGAAACTTTTTTTTAATATTAGAAACTGGTTGGGTAAAAAATCAGAATTCGAAATTTCAGATCAACATCAACAATTCCAAATAAAAAAAAACAACCAGGAAGACGCAATAGAATTCTGGGAGAACATTCCATATGCACAAAAATCAAGAAGTGTTCTGTTACTAGCTCAATCAATTTTTAGAAGATATATTAAATTACCCTTATTGATAATAGTTAAGAATATTGGCGGTATTTTATTACGGCAATCTCCGGAATGGTATGAGGATTTCCAAGATTGGAATAGAGAAATTTATCTAAAGTGCAGCTATAATGGTCTTCAATTCTCCAAAACGGAATTTCCTAAAAATTGGTTAAGAGAGGGTTTTCAGATAAAAATACTATATCCTTTTCATTTGAAACCTTGGAACAGATCTAAGCTACGACTTTATGATAGAGATCGAAAGCAACAAGATGATTTTGATTCTTGTTTTTTAACCGTTTTGGGAATGGAAACGGAATATCCTTTTGGTCCTCCTCGAAAAATACCTTCCTTTTTTGAACCCATTTTAAAAGATATAGACTATAAAGTCGAAATCAGAAAATTAAATTTTCGAGTTCGAAGAGTATTAAAAAAAATAACAAAGAAAGAAGCAAAAGCTTTTTTTTTTGTAAAAAAAAAAATAAAAGAACTTTTAAAAGGAAAGAAAATTCCATTATTTATACCGAGAGAAATATATGAATCAAGTGAAACTCAAACGGAAAAGGATTCTATAATCATCAATAAAATAATTAATGAATCATTTAGTCAAAATAGATCTACAGGTTGGACAAATTATTCACAGGCAGAAGAAGAAATAAAACATAGAATTGATAGAAGAAACACAATTAGAAATCAAATCAAAAATAAAAATAAAAAGAATAATGGAGAATCACTACCAAAAATTTGGAAAATATTAAAAAGAAAAAATATTGAATTAATAGTTAAATTTTTCATTGAAAAAATATACATAGATATATTTCTATGTATCATTAATATGCGCAGAATAGCTCTACAACTTTTTATGGAATCAACCAAAAAAATTCTTGAGAAATACATTCACAACAATGAAACAAATCAAGAAGGGATTAATAAAATAAAACAAAATAAAATTGACTTGATTTCGCCTATGACTATAAAGGCTTTTGATAATCTTAGAAATAGTAAGCGGAAGTCACATATTTTTTTTGATTTATCTTACTTGTCACAAAAATATGTCTTTTTTAAATTATCACAAACCCAAGTTATTAACTTCAATAAGTTAAGATCTATTCTTCAATATAATGGACCGTCTTTTTTTATTAAGAATGAAATCAAGGATTTTTTTGGAAGACAGGGAATATTTGATTCCGAAATAAGACATAAGAAACTTCAAAATTATGGAATGAATCCATGGAAAAACTGGTTAAGAGGTCATTATCAATACGATTTATCTCAGATTACATGGTCTAGATTAGTTCCACAAAAATGGCGAAACGGAATAAATCAATGCCATACGTCTCAAAATAAGGATTTAAGGAAATGGTATTTCTATGAAAAAGACCAATTATTTGATTACAAAAAAAAACAAAATTCGAAAGTATATTTATTACCAAATAAAGAGGATAATTTTCAAAAAAACTATAGATATGATCTTTTATCATATAAATATATTCATTCTGAAACTAAGAAGAAGTCCTATATTTATAGATCATCATCATCATTAGAAACAAATAAGAAGCAAGAAAATTCCAGCAGAAATAAAGACTTTAACATACTCAAGAATATTCCTATCAAGAATTATCTAGGAAAAAGTGATATTATATATATGGAAAAAAATACAGATAGAAAATATTTGAGTTGGAAATTTAATACAAATATTCAAGTTGAACCTAATAAGGACAAAATAAGGGATCAAATTCATATTTTTTATCTTCCAATCGATTCAAATTCCGAAATCAATTACAAAAAGGTCTTTTTTGATTGGATGGGAATGTCTTTTGATTGGATGGGAATGAATGAAAAATTCTTAATCTTAAATCGCCTCATATCGAATCCGAAAAATTTTTTCTTTCCAGAGTTTGTGATACTTTATCATAAATATAAAGAGAAACCTTGGTTTATCCCAAGCAACTTACTTCTTTTTAATTTGAATATAAATCCAAATTTTAGTGAAAATCAAAATATCAAGAGAAAGCAAGAGGAGAATGAGGATTTTTTAAATTTTAGCCCATCAAATTCAAAACAATATTTTGAATTAAAGAATCAAAACAATATTGAAGAATATTTTTTAGAATCGATCGCAAAACTAAAAATATTCCTTAAAAGAGATTTTCCTTTGCAATTAAGATGGACTGGACGTTTGAATCAATTGAATCAAAAAATGATGAATAATATCCAGATATATGGTCTCCTGGTTAGCCTCATAAATGTAAGAAAAATTACTATATCCTATATTCAAAGGAAAGAAATGAATCTGGATATAATGAGGAGGCGTTTAAATCTTACACAATTAACGAAAAAGGGAATATTAATTATGGAACCTGCCCGTCTATCTGTAAAAAATGACGGACAGTTTTTTATGTATCAAATCATAGGTATTTCATTGGTTCATAAAAGTAAGCACCAGAGTAATCAAAGATACCGAAACCCCCAAAACGTTGCTAAGAATAATTTTGATGAATCCATTTCAAGACATAAAAGAAAAACTTTAAATAGAAACAAAAATAATTATGATTTGCTTGTTCCTGAAAAAATTTTATCGTCTAGACGTCGTAGAGAATTGAGAATTCTAATTTCTTTCAATTTGAATTTAAAGAATCAGAATGCTGTGCATAAAAATCAATTATTTTGCAAGGAGAACAAGATAAAAAACTGGAGTCAATTTTTGGATGAAAGTAAAAAAATTGACAGAAAATTAATTCAATTAAAGTTCTTTTTTTGGCCTAATTATCGATTAGAAGATTTAGCTTGTATGAATCGCTATTGGTTTGATACCAATAATGGGAGCCGTTTGAGTATGTTAAGGATATATATGTATCCCTGATTTAAAATTTTGAGTTTCCTATATATTCTGTTGTTCTATTCTATCAATCATCTTTTTTCATTTTTCTATTGATTAATGTTAATTGATAAAATAAGGAATATATAAAGAAATTATGATTATTGTGTATACTACATTAAAATTTCTGACATTATTATTACTGATCAAAAAAATAAATATCTGTAAAAAGGGGAGTGTGAAATTCTTTTATGGTAAAAAATTTATTTATTTCAATTATTTTGCAAGAACAAGAAGAAAACAAAGAAAACAGAGGATCTGTTGAATTTCAAGTAGTAAGTTTCACCAATAAGATACGGAGACTTACTTCACATTTGGAATTGCACAAAAAAGACTATTTATCTCAGAGAGGTCTGCGGAAAATTCTGGGAAAACGTCAACACTTGCTGGCTTATTTGTCAAAAAAAAATAGATCGCGTTATAAAGAATTAATAGGGCAGTTGGGTATTCGAGAGAGAAAAACTCGTTAATTGGAAGAGTTAGTTTTAATTATTCGCTTAAAGTTTGATTAACTTCTTTTCGCTTTCAGCAATTCATGGAAGAATGAATCAGGAAAAACCTATGACTGTACCAGCTAGAAAAGACCTCATGATAGTCAATATGGGACCTCACCACCCATCAATGCATGGTGTTCTTCGACTCATTGTTACTCTAGATGGTGAAGATGTTATTGACTGTGAACCAATATTGGGTTATTTACACAGAGGTATGGAAAAAATTGCGGAAAATCGAACAATTATACAATATTTGCCTTATGTAACACGTTGGGATTATTTAGCTACTATGTTCACAGAAGCAATAACTGTAAATGGGCCAGAGCAATTAGGCAATATTCAAGTCCCTAAAAGGGCCAGTTATATCAGAGTCATTATGTTGGAGTTAAGTCGTATAGCTTCGCATTTGTTATGGCTTGGCCCTTTTATGGCAGATATTGGGGCACAGACTCCCTTCTTCTATATTTTTCGAGAAAGAGAATTGATATATGACCTATTCGAAGCTGCCACCGGTATGCGAATGATGCACAATTTTTTTCGTATTGGCGGAGTCGCTGCTGATTTACCTCATGGCTGGATAGATAAATGTTTGGATTTTTGCGATTATTTTTTAACAGGAATTGCTGAATATCAAAAGCTTATTACACGGAATCCCATTTTTTTAGAACGAGTTGAAGGAGTAGGCATTCTTGGTGGAGAGGAAGCAATAAATTGGGGTTTGTCGGGACCAATGCTACGAGCTTCCGGAATACAATGGGATCTTCGTAAAGTTGATCATTACGAGTGTTACGACGAATTTGATTGGGAAGTCCAATGGCAAAAAGAGGGGGATTCATTAGCTCGTTATTTAGTACGAATCAGTGAAATGACAGAATCCATAAAAATTATTCAACAGGCCCTAGAAGGAATTCCTGGAGGGCCCTATGAAAATTTAGAAATCCGCCGCTTTGATTTTGATAGAGTAAAAGATACTGTATGGAATGAGTTTGACTATCGATTCATTAGTAAAAAACCTTCTCCGACTTTTGAATTGTCGAAGCAAGAACTTTATACGAGAGTCGAAGCACCAAAGGGAGAATTGGGAATTTTTCTGATAGGAGATAAGGGTGTTTTTCCTTGGAGATATAAAATTCGTCCCCCGGGGTTTATTAATTTGCAAATTCTTCCTCAGTTAGTTAAAGGAATGAAATTGGCTGATATTATGACGATACTAGGTAGTATAGATATCATTATGGGAGAAGTTGATCGTTAAAATGATAATTGATACAACAGAAGTACAAGCTATCAATTCCTTTTCTAGATTGGAATCCTTAAAAGAGGTCTATGGGATCATATGGATGCTTATCCCTATTTTTACTCTTGTATTAGGAATCACAATAGGTGTACTAGTAATTGTTTGGTTAGAAAGAGAAATATCTGCGGGTATACAACAACGTATTGGTCCTGAATACGCGGGACCTTTGGGAATTCTCCAAGCTCTAGCAGATGGTACCAAATTACTTTTCAAAGAGAATCTTCTTCCATCTAGAGGAGATACTCGTTTATTCAGTATTGGACCATCTATAGCAGTCATATCAATTTTATTAAGTTATTTAGTAATTCCTTTTGGTTATCACCTTGTTCTAGCCGATCTAAGTATCGGTGTTTTTTTATGGATTGCTATTTCAAGTATTGCTCCTGTCGGCCTTCTTATGTCAGGATATGGCTCAAATAATAAATATTCTTTTTTAGGTGGTCTAAGAGCTGCTGCTCAATCAATTAGTTATGAAATACCATTAACTCTATGTGTGTTATCAATATCTCTACGTGTGATTCGTTAAGACATAAATTTACCCCTACTTCTTTTCTTTCTAGGAAGGAAGTGTCATGAGTTGAATATATATATATATATATTTTTTTATTCATTATTAGCGGGTTGATGAAGGAAACCAGATAGTTATATGAGTGAAAGAAACGGCTTAGAAATTTGCAGTAAAAGATTGAATCTCATTTCCTATGTACAAGAGTTAAGAAAAGTAAACATAAGTATTAGAGACTGTTTACCCCAAGATTGATTGATTAGTCATCATGACTTGAAGCGGGTTCAAAAGATCAACTTTATGAGGTTTTTACTATCTATTACCATATTTACCCGAAAGTAGATTGATAAAAATGAGTGGATAGCTAGGAACACTAAGGTACACAAAGGATTCGTAATAGAGATTATGTAAGTGTATTTTTCTGTGTATAAAAAGAATTTTAATTGGGGCTTTAAATTGGTAGAAATTATCAAGGAGTACTTCCCACGATTCCGATCCAGAGTATACTAATATTCACCTATTAAGTAAATAACTATCAAGAACGAAGTAATCCTTTAAGTTTGTTTAAGGTCCCCTTTTTTTGAGAAAGGAGAATAGGAACGAAAAAAATCGAAAGACTGAATGGAATTCCACTATAAAAAAAGAAAAAATATATATATATTTTTTCTTTCTCTATATAGAGATAGAATTCTTGTCCTGGTTCGTGAACTAATGCAACGTCTAATTGGATTTCGTAATTGAAAACGTTAGGTTGAAATATCTATTGATATTGTTACAAGAAACATTTTATTCAAGGATTAAGTTATTACTCAACAAAGAAGAATTTAAATTATTAAAAGATAAGATGAATTCAGAAGCACGTTATTATAAATATAGCAGACAGAATTCCAGTGTCTAATGGGGACCTTACAATGGATTAAATTTTATCTCTATCTATCCTACAAACATATCAATAAAAATAATAATGGACGGGTCCTTAGATTTATTTATGACCTTTGAGGAGCCGTATGAGATGAAAATCTCATGTACGGTTCTGCAATAGGGATGGGAACAGTGATGTTATCATCCACTATGATTATCTAACAGTTCAAGTACAGTTGATATAGTTGAAGCGCAGTCAAAATATGGTTTTTGGGGATGGAATTTGTGGCGTCAACCTATAGGATTTCTGGTTTTTCTAATTTCTTCCCTAGCCGAGTGTGAACGATTACCTTTTGATTTACCAGAAGCAGAAGAAGAATTAGTAGCAGGTTATCAAACCGAATATTCCGGTATCAAATTCGGTTTATTTTACGTTGCTTCATACTTAAATCTACTAGTTTCTTCATTATTTGTAACAGTTCTTTACTTGGGGGGTTGGAATCTTTCTATTCCGTACATATTTGTTCCCGAGCTTTTTGAAATTACTAAAAGGGGTAGAGTCTTTGGAACAATAATTGGTATCTTTATTACATTAGCTAAAACTTATTTGTTCTTGTTCATTTCTATCGCAACAAGATGGACTTTACCGAGGCTGAGAATGGACCAATTATTAAATCTTGGATGGAAATTTCTTTTACCTATTTCTCTAGGTAATTTATTATTAACAACTTCTTCCCAACTTCTTTCACTGTAAAAAAATACTTCTATATTCACGACTTGTCTCAAACAAGAGAAAGAAACAAGTATCCTATTTTTTATAAATATTCACGATATGTTCCCTATGGTAACGGAGTTCATGAATTATGGACAACAAACAGTACGAGCCGCGAGGTATATTGGTCAAGGTTTCATGATTACCTTATCACACGCGAATCGTTTACCTGTAACTATTCAATACCCCTACGAAAAATTGATCACATCCGAGCGTTTCCGCGGCCGAATCCACTTTGAATTTGATAAATGCATTGCTTGTGAAGTATGTGTTCGTGTATGTCCTATAGATTTGCCCGTTGTTGATTGGAAATTGGAAACTGATATTAGAAAGAAACGATTGCTTAATTACAGTATTGATTTCGGAATATGTATATTTTGTGGTAATTGCGTTGAGTATTGTCCAACAAATTGTTTATCAATGACTGAAGAATATGAACTTTCTACTTATGATCGTCACGAATTGAATTATAATCAAATTGCTTTGGGTCGTTTACCAATGTCAGTAATTGACGATTACACAATTCGAACAATTTTCAATTTGCCTGAAATAAAAACTTAAGAACTCATTTTGATCTAAAGGAATTCGGATTTTTGTTTGTTGAATAACTACAATTATATTCATAATTCTATTTATTAGGCGACGAGAATCCCGTTTTAATTTATTTTAATTTAAATTAAAAATAAATTTCGATAGTCTATATTGAATTGAGAATTTGGAAATATATAGATTCAAATTATTCTTTCGAGAGATTAGGACAATATCCATCAATCCATATCCATGAAAATGGAATTTATTTCATTTAATAATTCATTTTAAGAACTATTGTAAAAAAGTAGAGTTACTTCTTTTTTCCTGACCGGGTCAATAAAGTTATGAAAGATTTTGATTTATTTATTTCTTATTTTATATATAATGGATTTACCTGGACTAATACATGATTTTCTTTTAGTCTTTCTGGGATTGGGTCTTATATTAGGGAGTCTGGGAGTAGTATTACTTCCCAATCCTATTTATTCTGCCTTTTCATTGGGATTGGTTTTTGTTTGTATATCTTTATTCTATATTCTATCGAACTCCCATTTTGTAGCTGCTGCGCAGCTCCTTATTTACGTAGGAGCCATAAATGTTTTAATCATTTTTGCTGTGATGTTCATAAATGGTTCAGAATATTCCAAAGATTTCCAGCTTTGGACCGTGGGAGATGGAGTAACTTCCGTGGTCTGTACAAGTCTTTTTTTTTCACTAATTACTACTATTCCAGATACGTCATGGTACGGGATTATTTGGACTACAAAAGCAAACCAGATTATAGAGCAAGATCTGATAAGTAATAGTCAACAAATTGGGATTCATTTATCAACAGATTTTTTTCTTCCGTTTGAATTCATTTCAATAATTCTTTTAGTTGCGTTAATCGGCGCAATTGCTGTAGCTCGTCAATAATAACTCTTTAGAACTAGAAAAAAATAACTCTTTAGAACTGGAAAAACCTTGTTATGAGCTATCACATGTATTTTCTTTTTTCTATTTGACTTTGTATATAATTATTAGTTCGATATATTCCCTTATTGCATCGCATTACTCGTTATATTCTAGTCAATCCAATTGGTTAAATTGTTGTTCATATTGAAATGAATCGAGATTGATAAGGAGTTGGTTAATGATGCTCGAACATGTACTTGTTTTGAGTGCCTATTTATTTTCTGTCGGTCTATATGGATTGATTACAAGTCGAAATATGGTTAGGGCTCTTATGTGTCTTGAACTTATATTAAATGCGGTTAATCTCAATTTTGTAACATTTTCTGATTTTTTTGATAGTCGTCAATTAAAAGGAGCCATTTTCTCCATTTTTGTTATAGCTATTGCAGCTGCTGAAGCCGCTATTGGACTCGCTATTGTTTCATCAATTTATCGTAACAGAAAATCAACTCGTATAAATCAATCAAATTTGTTGAATAAGTAATAGTATAGTATCATATAAATTAGAATTTTCATAAATTTATTCAAATTAGCATGTCTGCCACGCAAGGTATGATCATGTTATCACAAATATAAGAAATCAAAGTATTTTGGCACTGTCAATCCAGAAGTAGATTAATAAAAAAATTCAGGGAACTCATCGATTCATCTAGTACTAGTATTTAAATATATAATTCATTTATCAATTTACTAGATTGAAACTTTATCACGTTCAAAAATGGATAGATCCAATGTCGCATTCAGTAAAGATTTATGATACATGTATCGGGTGTACTCAATGTGTCCGAGCCTGTCCCACGGATGTATTAGAAATGATACCATGGGACGGATGTAAAGCCAAACAAATAGCTTCTGCTCCAAGAACAGAGGATTGTGTCGGTTGTAAGAGATGTGAATCCGCCTGCCCAACAGATTTCTTGAGTGTTCGAGTTTATTTATGGCATGAAACCACCCGCAGCATGGGTATAGCTTATTAATACGTTACAGAAACCCCTACTTGAGTCCATTTTTTTTTACCGCCAAAACCTGTGCTAAAAATACCTTATTTTTGGGCACAGGTTTTTCTGGTCCAAGTGTATCTTGTCTTTACCACGAACAAATTTCCTTGGTTAACAATAATTGTAGTTTTACCAATATTTGCGGGTTCCTTAATTTTCTTTCTTCCCCATAAAGGAAATAGGGCAATTAGATGGTATACTATATGTATATGTATGTTAGAACTTCTTCTAACAACCTATGCATTCTGTTATCATTTCCAATTGGACGATCCATTAATACAACTAGTAGAGGACTATAAATGGATCGATTTTTTCGATTTCCGTTGGAAATTGGGAATAGATGGACTGTCTATAGGACCCGTTTTATTAACAGGATTTATCACTACTTTAGCTACTTTAGCGGCCTGGCCTGTTACTCGGGATTCTCGATTATTCCATTTCTTGATGTTAGCAATGTACAGTGGTCAAATAGGATCATTTTCTTCTCGGGACCTTTTACTTTTTTTCATCATGTGGGAATTAGAATTAATTCCGGTTTATCTACTTCTATGCATGTGGGGAGGAAAGAAACGTCTCTACTCAGCCACAAAATTTATTTTGTACACGGCGGGAGGTTCCATTTTTCTTTTAATGGGAGTTCTGGGTGTCGGGTTATATGGTTCTAATGAACCAACATTAAATTTTGAAACATCAGTTAATCAGTCGTATCCTGTGGCTTTGGAAATAATATTCTATATTGGATTTTTTATTGCTTTTGCTGTCAAATTACCTATTCTACCCCTACATACATGGTTACCAGATACCCACGGAGAGGCGCATTACAGTACTTGTATGCTTCTAGCCGGAATTTTATTAAAAATGGGAGCGTATGGATTGATTCGGATTAATATGGAATTATTACCACACGCTCATTCTATATTTTCTCCTTGGTTGATGATAGTAGGCACAATACAAATAATCTATGCAGCTTCAACATCTCCCGGCCAACGTAATTTAAAAAAAAGAATAGCCTATTCCTCGGTATCTCATATGGGTTTCATACTTATAGGAATTGCTTCTATAACCGATACGGGACTCAATGGAGCTATTTTACAAATAATATCTCATGGCTTTATTGGTGCTGCACTTTTTTTCTTGGCAGGAACAAGTTATGATAGAATACGTCTTGTTTATCTCGACGAAATGGGCGGAGTAGCTATCCCCATGCCAAAAATATTTACGATGTTCAGTAGCTTTTCCATGGCTTCCCTTGCATTACCGGGTATGAGTGGTTTTGTTGCAGAAGTGATAGTCTTTTTAGGAATAATTACCAGCCAAAAATATCTTTTAATGCCCAAAATTGCCATCACTTTTGTAATGGCAATTGGAATGATATTAACTCCTATTTATTTATTATCTATGTCACGGCAGATGTTCTATGGATACAAGTTATTTAATACTCCAAACTCTTATGTTTTTGATTCTGGACCGCGCGAGTTATTTGTTTCCATCTCCATTTTTCTACCTGTAATAGGTATTGGTATGTATCCCGATTTTGTTCTTTCACTATCAGTTGACAAGGTTGAAGGTATTCTATCTAATTATTTTTATAGATAGTTTTCTTAAAGAAAAAACTCCTATGATTTTTAAGAGTTGGTTGGCTAATGAAAAAAATAATAAGGATTTAGATTCTCTTAATTTTTAAATAAAGTAAAAACAAAATATGAATTTGAATTTTCGCCCAATATACTTGGTCTTTGCGAGAACCACGTGAATCACTACACTACTTGATTCACATGGTTCTCGCCGGTTGACACAAGGTGTTTTATATACACCGTATTGTATGTACTCTGTTTGTATTCGTAAGAACTTTTATTGAATTTAACTAGAGGTTAACGTAAATGAACCATAACTATGTAGCCCTATTCCTAATAGATTGACCCCAAAATAGCATATCCAAATTATAAGAAAGCCTAGAGTCGCCACAATTGCGGAATTTGCCCCCTGCAAATTTTTATTTGTTCGAGTATGCAAATAAATAGCGAATACGATCCAAGTAATAAAGGCCCAAGTTTCCTTTGGATCCCAACTCCAATATGAGCCCCATGCTTCATTAGCCCATACTGCTCCTGAAAGAATACCTATGGTTAAAAAGATAAACCCTAGGCTAATCACACGATAACTCCAATAATCTAATTGTTGAATCAATTGGGCCTTATAATAATTCTTAGCAGAAAAAAAAGAAGTTCGTTTAAAAATATTGTTTCTTTCATTCTTGTATTGGATTTCACCAAATGAAAATGACTCATTTAATTTTAATAAATTATTACTTTTAGAACTATAAAAAATATTTCTAAATGTAATGACTAGAAGTGCTACTGATAATAATGATCCACAAAGAAGAGCCGCATAGCTTAATATCATCATACTTACGTGCATTATTAACCACTCCGATTGTAGAGCGGGTACTAATATTGCGGGTTTTTGTATTTCATTTAAAAGACCTGAAGTAGCAAAGCCTTGGGTAAAAATAGTACTTGAGGCAGTTATTGTGGTTAAATAATTTTTTCTTATTTTGAAATAAGGCACTATGTGAATAAGAGAGAAACTCCATGAAAGGAAAATTAATGATTCATATAAATCACTTAGTGGGAAATGGCCCGAATAAATCCAACGAGTGGTTAATAATCCTGTTAGACATAAAAAAGTAGCTATCATCCCCCTTTCTGACGAATCATATGGTTTTATGATTTCATTGCCCAATAAGGTTATCAAATGAATTGTAATTACAATTGAAACAATAGAAAAGGAAATATGAGTTAATATATGCTCTAAAGTTGAAAATATCATAAAAATAAAAAAAAAAAGAGGGAATCCCCTATATTAATTAAGAAATATAAATTGGGAATTTTATTTATTTTTATTATAGGATCTATCTATCTATTGGATCTCTTTTAGAAGATGGCATGCCGCCACTCGGACTCGAACCGAGATGCTCTAGCACTGCTTCCTAAGAGCAGCGTGTCTACCGATTTCACCATAGCGGCTTGCTCGAACTCATAATAGCCTATTTATATTCAATCGTCGAG
>Ga0208357_1002139_pt1 | contig 13469 bp, 13 predicted proteins | sample NGESurdeep092012_6_FD_184487 | JGI IMG/M metagenome (GOLD analysis project Ga0208357, IMG submission 184487) | Arctic peat soil microbial communities from Barrow, Alaska - NGEE Surface sample F52-2 deep-092012 (SPAdes) | ecosystem: Environmental > Terrestrial > Soil > Wetlands > Peat ... | reverse complement strand
CCTCCCCGCCGACGCCGCCACCCAGACCTCCGCGCTCGATGCCATCATCGCCGCCGCCTCCCTCCCCACCCCGTAAACCCATCCCAAAATCTACTCCTTCGTGGACCGTTACCGCTTCACTCTCATCGCAACATAAATGAGACGCACATCTACGCGTCGCCACCACCCTACTCAACTCCCGCCGTCCGCGCAGGACCCTACGGAGCCCACGTCCATCCCTCGATCCCGTACAGCGGATCGCGCGGCTGGGGCAGCCTCACAAACCCTACCCTCCGCTCCGCCATCACCATCGTGCTCACCAGGGCATCGAACGCATCCTCACTCGCACGAGCCTTCTGCATCACCCCCCGCGACAGCGCAGCATACGCCACATCCTCTCTGCGCTTCTTCAGCAAATACTCAGCCCGCGCCACTGCATTCGACTTATGCACCGCGCCCGTATTCAGCCGCGTATACATCTCCACCACCAACGGCCTTGTCTCTTTCCCCGCAAGCTTCGGCTCATCGAACGGCCACACCCGAAACCCCTCCTCCCGTAGCCGCAACAGCACCGGAAACCCTCGCAGCGAAGCCGTTCCCACGCTCCCCGAACCGCCAATCTGAAACACGCTCTTCGGAGTAATCCCCCGCACCCGCGCCTGCCGTTCTGCTTCAGGAATGTGCGCGACAATCTTGCAATCAATGTCCGTAGCTCGCAGCATCCGATGCACATGCTCGCCTGAAAACTCCGCTGGCCGCGCACCCCGATGCCCCACCCCCGGCTTCCCCCAGAACCGCCGGTCCTCCGCACCCCGCGCCAGCCAACGCTCTCCAAACCCTTCGTCCACCACCCGCCGCCAAAACTCCGGAGCACTCCCCACCCCATGCTCATCGCGCACAAACCACGCCGGAAAGCTAAAACAAAAATCGAACCCCACCACCATCCTTGGAGTCTCGCGAGCCAGCTCAATCAACCACGCCGTAATCTCCTCACGAGTACGCCCAGCCTCGAGCCGCACGCTCACCTTCCCGCCCGCGTCCGCAGTCCAAACCCCCGCCCAGATATGCCGCCGCTGTCCCGCCGCATCCACCCTCCCCGACCAATCGATCCCCACCACCCTCTGCACCATCCCACTCTTCACCAAGCCCAACTCCTCACTAACCAAGCACGAGCCACTAATCACTAACCACTAGCCACTAGCCACTAACCACTAATCACTAATCACTAATCACTGTCTTCGACAACATCCACCTCTTCCAGCTCCGCGCCCCAACCTCGCAGCACCTTCCAGATCGTCTGCGTAGAAAACCCTGCCCCCACCAGCCTGCGCATCGCACGCGCGACCTCTTTCTCTCCCTCCGGCTTCTTCATCCGCTTGCGAGCCACATACTCCTTCGCCAGCGCCACCTCATCCACCTCGTCATAAGCCGTCGCCAGCGTAGACTGCGTCAGCTCCTGCGCAATCCCCTTCTGCATCAGCCCCTGCTGCACGCGCCGTTTGCCGTACTTCTCATTCTCCTTGCGCAGCCGCGTATAGTCCGCCGCAAACCTCTCATCGCTCAGATACCCCAGCTCCTTCAGCTTCAAAATCACCGCATCCATCGCAGCCTCGCCAGCCTCCCCCGGCTCCGCACGCGTACTCATCTTCCGTCGCAGGTCGCGCACGCTCTTCATCTTCGAACTCAGCGACCGCACCGCAAACTCCAGCAACCCCGCCACCTCCAGCGGAGGCTTCGGCTTCTTTACTTTAAAGCCGCCAGCATTCCCATAGCTCTTTGCTTTCCCGAACGTCATCCTCACTCCTCGGCCTACAAAACTCTGTCATCGTTGTGCTCACTTCAAACTCTGTCATCTCGACCGGAGCATCACGCTCTTGTCTTTGTGACACCTCAACTCTGTCATCTCGACCGGAGCATCACGCTCTTGTCTTTGTGATGCGCAGCGGAGAGACCTGCAGCTCCGCTTACCATTGAACTCCCATTCGCACCTTTCAGCCACCTCACTTCGAGCGTCGATCAGCCATCGGATTCCTCTCCGCCCCCACCCCCGCATACTTGCCCATCCCCGTCCACCGATCGCACCAGCCATCCACCGTCTCCCACCAAAGCTGCGCGTTCTGCGGCTTCAACACCCAATGCCCCTCATCCGGGAAATAAAGCATCTTCGACGGCACACCCAGCAACTGCAGCGCGGTAAACAACTGCAGCCCCTGGCTAACATCGAGCCGATAATCCCTCTGCGAGTGCACCACCAGCGTAGGCGTCTTCGCATCCTTAATAAACATCATCGGAGACCACCTCCGAAACGGATCCTCCGCCGCCGGCTTCCCATAAAAATCCCAAGGCCGCGCCGGCTTCCCCTGCTCCACCACCGCATCGCCAGCATCGTCGCTCTTCCTACTTCCTACTTCCTGCTTCCTACTTCCTGCCCCCAGCGGCCGAAACTCCCACTCCGCAAACCACAACTCCTCAGTAGCACCAAACGCACTCACCGGGTCAACCATCCCATCATGCGTCACAATGCACTTGAACCGGTCCGTATGCGTCAGCACCCAATCGGCCATATACCCGCCATAGCTCGCCCCCAGCGCACACTCCCGCGTCTTATCGATGAACGGAAACTTCGCCTCCGCCGCATCCAGCCCCTTCATCAAATCCACATAAGGCCGCCCGCCCCAGTCCCTCGACACCTCATCCACAAACTCCTGCCCATACCCCGTCGACCCCCGCGGATTCACCATCACCACCACATACCCATCGGCAGCAAACAGCTCCGGATTCCACCGATAAGACCACCCATCACCCCAACTCCCCTGCGGCCCCCCATGAATCAAAAACTTCACCGGATACTTCTTCCCCGCATCAAACCCCGGCGGCCGCACCACAAACCCCTCCACCTTCGTCCCGTTAGCCCCCTCAAACCAGTAAGACTCCATCTTCGAAAGGTCCAGTTGGTCCAACAACGCATCATTTAAATGAGTAAGGGTTCTAGAACCTAAGAACGGTCCAACGTCAGCGAAAAAACTCTGGTCGAAGAACTTGATAGAAGTAGGCGAGTCGATCGTTGTCATCGCCACTACCAGTCCCCCGCGTCCTGCTGATTCGAACGGGACAGGGACATCGAAATCCTCGTCGCTCAACATGCTGTGAACTTGGGCCCAACTCTCTAGCCCTATGCCGAAGACTTTTTCCTCTCCTTCCACAGGCGCTGTAAACAGCAGCTCCCGCGACCCACCCCACACAAATCCATCCACCCAGTTCTCAAACTTACCCGTCAAATTCCGAATGGTCCCCGTCCCGCGATCCATCACCACCAAATCAAACTTGTCGCTCTCAAACCCATTCCTCTTCTGCGACCGCCAAGCCAGCCACTTCCCATCCGGAGAATATAGTGGCCCATCATCACTCCCCGTGCTCACCGACAGCTTCTTCGCCGTCGCAGGCGCTGCCCCCACCGCCAGTACAAACACATCATTATTCGTAGACTCCGCCGGCACCTTCTCCAGATTCACAACATACGCAATCTCCTTCCCATCCGGAGAAATCGCATACCCCGTCGGCCCACCCAGCGAAAACGTAGGCGCCGCATGATCTCCCACCACGCTAGCCGGCGTCAGGTCCTCCGGCGTCCCACCTCCAACTTCCCCATAGAAAATATGCGACCGCTTCTCCCCCAAATAATGGTCCCAATGCCGATACAACAAATCCGTAAACACCAACGCCTTCACCGGACTCTTAGCCGCCGCAGCATCCTTCTCCGCATTACACTTCGCCTCGGCCTCATTCCGCTCCGCCCCTGACGCCTCGCACTCCGGATACACATCCGACACAAACAAAAAATGCCTCGAATCCGGAGCCCAAACGCCCCCAAACGCCCCCGTCTCCAACGACGTCACCGCCCACCCCGCCCCGACAGTCCCCGCCGCATCATCCCAGGCCGCCACCATCAACTGCCCACCCGCCGCGTACATCACAGACTTCCCATCCGGCGAAAACCTCCCCTCGCTCTCCCCCGCACCCGCAGTCACCTGCCGCTCTTTCTGTTGCGCCACATCGTCTGTTTTTTGCTTGTCATCCTTCGCCGCAGGCGGAGGATCTGCTTGGCTGCCTCCGTCCCAGCCCAACCCCACCACCCAAAGATGATTCACCTTAGTATTCTTCTCCAGCGAAACATCCGTCACCGAAAACAACACCCACTTCCCACTCACCGACACCTGCGGATCACTCACCCGCTTCATCGCCATCAAATCCTTAAACGTCATCGGACGCTTCGCCCCATCGCTCTGCGCGCCACTCACGCAAGGCATCAACAAACACAGGCTCAAACCCAACATCGTCCGCATTCTCATCGCGCCAGTTTACGCCCGACGTCCCACCCTCAACCTTTCCCTCACCATCCCCGTCTATCCTGTAGAAGCACACCATGACCCCAAAGCTCCTCCTCCTCGCCACGCTCCTCACCGCAACGCCGCTCTTCGCCCAGCAGGCATCCGAAGGCTTTGGCCCGCTCGACCCCACCTCCCCCACCGGCATCACCGTCCCCCAGATCATCGACAAGATGGGCAAGCAGGAGTCCGCCTTCGCCGCTGCCCGCAACGAGTACACCTTCGTCCAGGACGTAAAATTCAACACCATCTCCGACGACACCAACCGCCCCGACGGCGAGTACCACCAGATCACCAACATCAGCTTCGACGAAGCCGGCCGCCGCGAAGAGCACGTCACCTTTGCCCCTCAAAACACCATCGAGCGCGTCATCATGACCGAGAGCGACTTCGCCGACATCGAGAAGCGCCTCCCCTTCATCCTCACCGCCCCCGAGCTCCCCGACTACGACCTCACCTACCTCGGCCAGCAGCACGTCGACGACCTCGAAACCTACGTCTTCGACGTCAAGCCCAAGCAGCTCGTCAAAAATCACCGCTACTTCCAGGGCAAGGTCTGGGTCGATCAGCAGGACAACGAGATCGTCCTCATCAACGGCATCACCGTCCCCCAGGACACCCGCCCCGGCCACGAAGACCTCAGCCCTCCCTACACCACCTACTACCAGCAAATCGACGGCAAGTACTGGTTCCCCACCTACACCAAGGCCGAGGGCACCCTCCACTTCGTCGCCCAGCGCGGAGCCCTCTCGCAGGACGTCCACGTCCGCACCATCGTCCGCTACACCAACTACAAGCGCTTCCACACCAACGTCATCATCCACTACGACGGCGAAGTCCTCGACAACAAGAACCCCGCCCAACCCCAGGACGCCAAGCCGCCGCAGACATCCACCCCGCCGCAGCCCTGATAAGACCCAAACCCTCTACGCAGCCGACTCCGACTCGAAGTAAAGATACTTCCGCCAGTTCGCATCCGCGCTTCCGATCATCCGCATAATATGCCGGCTGGTATGTAGCGAGAACGGCCGCGGCTCGCGCAGCAGCTTCATCTCCGTCAGCTCATGCAGCATCAGGCTGCCCTTCCGCCGATTGCAATCCCTGCAGCACGCCACCAGGTTCTCCCACGTCGACGAGCCCCCCCTGCACCGCGGCACCACATGATCCAAAGTCAACTCCGAAGCGATCAATACCTTCTGGCAGTACTGGCAAGTATTACGATCGCGCAGCAGGATATTCTTCCTGCTCAGCGCCCGCGTCTGGTGAGGAATCCGGCGATACTCCAGCAGCCGAATCACGCTCGGCATCTGCAGGTTCATCCGGTGCGAGTGCAGCACCGCGCCCTGCTCCTCCTCCGTCCTCGCCACGCCCTTCAGCACCAGCACCAGCGCCCGCCGAGCACCGCAAATATTGATCGGCTCATAGCTCGCATTCAGTACCAGCACCGGAGTCTGCATCGCCGGCTGCCGAAATACCCCCATGCGGATATCGATGGCCTCAGCCCGCGCCGTTCCCGCCACCGGATGCGTAGCATGGTGCCTGTTGCCCGCCCGTTTCGTCCGAGTCCCGTTTGATTTGCCAGCCTGCATTCCTGCCCTCCGGTCACATCATCGCTACCACTGCTAGTGAAATCTCTCCTGCTTCGCCACCACCGGCTCAACCACAAGAGCCGCTGGCGTTGAACCCGCATCCCACATCGCAAACCCATCCGCCTCAAGCTGCACTGGCTCATGGTGGACCGCGTTCTGCACGCTCTCCGGCTGCGCCTTCGCCGCCGTCGCCACCCACACCTTCGCCGCGCCTGCACGCTTCAGCACCTTCGCGCACTCCCGGGCCGTAGCTCCAGTCGTCACAATGTCGTCGATCAGCAGCACCTCGCGTCCCCGCACCGACTCCGCGTCTGCCACGCGAAACGCTCCGCTCAAATTCCGCCGCCGCTCGGCAGGATTCAGCTCATACAGCGCACGAGTATCTTTCACGCGCTCTAAAACGTCGTTCCTCAAACTCAGCTTCCACGCCGGCTCCAACTGCCGCAGGCGCTTCACCGCAGCCTCCGCCAGCAGCTTCGCCTGGTTGAATCCCCGCTTGTGTTCTCTCGCAGCAAACATCGGCACGGGAACCACCATCAATTCCTTCCCCGCAGCCTCTCGCAACGTCCGCACCGCCGTCGCCATGCCTCCGCCCAGAACATGTTCCGCCACGCCGCGCATGCCGTTAAACTTCAGCAGGTGCAGCATCTCACGCATCTCGTTGTCGTAGTTGGCAAAGGCCACCGCCCGGTCAAACATCGGGGGAGCCAGCCTGCACATCGTGCACTCGCTCGCCCCCATCGCCGCAGCAAACCGCGCCGACTCCATCCCCAGCGCATCCCCGCACCGCGAGCACAACACATCTTTTTCAGCTCCCACCTTCGGCCCCACCCGCGCCACGCACGCCTCACAAACCCTTACCTGGCTCAGCGTGGCCATCGCAGCCCCACACACCAGGCAGTCCGACGGCAAAAATACATTGGTGATATCAGCGAGGACCCACTCCATCGCCATTCGACAACTTCGAAGCACGCGTGTCACCGCGCGCCATCCGGTCTCGCCGCCAAACCGTCCGGGCGGACCGCCATTTCCGAGCTGGACATCCTTCACGCTTACGCTGAAGACGAACCTCACCCGTGGCAAAGCAAGAAAAACGCCAACTCTGCCGATACCCGCAGTATAACCCGACAATATTTCCACAGCAATATCCACCGCACCTCGCAGCAGGAATCAACGGCGATTCACTCTCAGGCTCTCCTTCAACGGTCTGCGTCGACTCACACTGCATCCAGCCGCGCGTAATTTTGACGCCACACCACCTCGTCAGCCAAAGTTGCTTCGAAAGCTCTACACTCTATCCTCTACGCTCTATCCTCTGCCCTTATGCCCGCGCTCACTCAGCTCTCCCCCGACGAAGCCCTCTTCCGCGACACCATCCGCGATTTTGCCCGCAACGAAATCACGCCCCTCGTCCGCTCCATGGATGAGCAACAAGCCTTCGACCCCGCGCTCCTCCGCAAGCTCTTCCAGCTCGGCCTCATGGGCATCCAGGTCCCCGAAGCCTACGGTGGCCCCGCCGGAACCCTCTTCGAAGCCGTCCTCGCCGTCGAAGAAATCTCCGCCGTCGATCCCTCCGTTGGAGTCCTCGTCGACGTCCAGAACACCCTCGTCGTCAGCGCCCTCCTGCGCTGGGCCAACGAAGCGCAGAAGCACCACTACCTCCCGCTCCTGGGCGAAACCCTCACCGGTGCCTACGCCCTCTCCGAAGCCGCCAGCGGCTCCGACGCCTTCGCCCTCCAATGTCGCGCCACCCTCCAGCCCGACGGCGACTACGTCCTCCACGGCTCCAAGCTCTGGATCACCAACGCCGTCGAAGCCGGCCTCTTCCTCGTCTTCGCCACTCTCGATCCAACGCTCGGCTACAAGGGCATCACCTGCTTTCTCGTCGCGAAAAATCAGCCCGGCTTCACCCTCGGCCGCAAGGAAGACAAGCTCGGCATCCGCGCCAGCAGCACCTGCGAGCTCCTCTTCAACAACTGCCGCATCCCCGCCGCCAACGTCCTCGGTGAACCCGGCAAAGGCTACAAGATCGCCATCGAAACCCTCAACGAAGGCCGCATCGGCATCGGTGCGCAGCTCGTCGGCCTCGCCTCAGGAGCCTGGCGCCACGCCGCCCGCTACGCCCGCGAGCGCCAGCAATTTGGCAAGCCCCTCGCCGAGTTCCAGGCCATGCAATTCCAGCTCGCCCGCATGGCCATGGAGGTCGAAGCCGCCCGCCTCATGGTCTACAACGCCGCCCGCCTCAAAGACTCCGGAGCCGAATACCTCAAAGAAGCCGCCATGGCCAAACTCTTCGCCTCCGAGGTCGCCGAGCGCACCGCCTCCCTCGCCGTCGAAGTCTTCGGAGGTGCCGGCTTCGTCAAGGACTACCCCGTAGAAAAGCTCTACCGCGACGCCAAAATCGGCAAAATCTACGAAGGCACCAGCTTCATGCAACTCGCCACCATCGCCAAACTCACCATCCCCAACGCCTAGCCCATCCCTCGCGCCGACTTCGCTCCACCGCAAAGATTCGCTCTCCCCTGCTTCATCCAGCATCTGCGCGATGAGCGCACCCACACAACCCCCCACTCACGGTATCCTTTAATCTGACGTGTCCACCACCGCCACATCTCCGGCCACCCACGCGCGTACCGGCAGCCACTCGCTGTTCTCGGACTACCTCGTACTCTTCAAGCCGCGCGTCTCCCTGATGGTCATCATCACCGCCGCCGCAGGCTTCTATCTCGGCTCGCTCGCCTCGGGCATCTCTCCCTTCCAGATCGGCCTCGTCAAAGCCCTCTTCGGCATCGCGCTCGTCACCGCCGGCTCCAGCGCCCTCAACCAGGCCATCGAGCGCACCTCCGACCGCCGCATGCCCCGCACCGCCGACCGCCCCATGGCGCAGCATCGCATCGGTCTCGCCCACGGTCTCCTCGTCGGCTTCCTCTTAGTCTGCGGAGGCTCCATCTACCTCGTCTGGGCCACCAACCCCATCACCGGCATGCTGACCCTCCTCACCGCCGTCGGCTACATCGCCATCTACACCCCCCTCAAGCGCATCACCACCCTCAACACCTTCATCGGAGCCTTCCCCGGAGCCCTCCCCCCCCTCCTCGGCTGGACCGCCGCCCGCGGCATCATCGAGTGGCCCGCCGTCGCTCTCTTTGCCATTCTCTTCGTCTGGCAGTTCCCTCACTTCATGGCCATCGGCTGGATGTACCGTGCCGACTACGCCCACGCCGGCATCCGCGTCACCGCCACCCAGCAGCCCGTCCGAGAGGCCGCCCGTTCCTCCGCCATTCAGGCCCTCTTCTACGTTCTTCTCATGATCCCCGTCAGCCTCTGGCCCACCTGGCTGCACGTCACCGGCATCCCCTACGCCATCGCCGCCATCCTCCTCGACGCCTACTACCTCGCCGCCACCCTCAAATTCCTCCGCATCACCCGCAACCCCGACGACCCGCAAAACCGCGTTATCGCCCGCCATCTCCTCAAAGTCTCCGTCATCTATCTCCCCTTGCTGCTACTAGCCATGATGCTAGACGCCAAAGGCCGCCTCCTCTTCTAACCAGGTCTTTAGCTAGCAGCTAGGAGCTGGCAGCTGTCCTTCCCCTCTCTTCAGGAACGAAATCATGCCCGCCCTCACCGCTCCCAACCCGAACTACCGCACTCCCCCCTCGATCATCGCCGCGATCATCGCCATCAGTGCCGTCGCCTCGCTCTTCCTCGCCTGGCTGGTCTACTACCATCCGCCGACAGACGTCGCAGGAACCCACTTAGCCTTCCTTCCCGCTGTCGAAGCCGTGCTCAACGCCCTCTGCGCCATCTTCCTTCTCCTCGGCTTCCGCTTCATCCGCCGCCGCGAGATCACCTCCCACCGCAACAGCATGTTCGCAGCGTTCATCGTCTCCAGCGCCTTCCTCGTCCTCTACATCATCAATAAAGCGCTTCACGGCGAAATGTATTTTCCCAAGACCCATCCCACCGCGCGCTTCCTCTATCTCTGGATCCTTCTCCTCCCCCACATCCTGCTCGCGGTGGTCGCTCTCCCCATGATCCTCATCACCTTTTTCCTCTCCCTCACCGGCCGTTTCCCCGCCCACCGCAAGCTAGCCCGCTACACCTTCCCCATCTGGCTCTACGTCTCTATCAGCGGAGTCATCGTCTACGCGATGCTAGCCGCCTACCGCTAAAGCTAGTTTCCTCCGCCGCAGGAGGAGGACGCCCTGGCCTCTCTCTCCGTCCTTCCACCAGCGAATCTACTTCCGCCCCCGCCTTTCACTAACCACCAGCCACTAACCACTAGCCACTAGCCACTGCCCTTATGCAACCAGACACCCGCAAGCTCCTCACCACCGGCACAGCGATCTTCCTCACGGGAGCCCTCGCGGCCGTTCTGATGCTCACCGTCTTCGGTGGCGTCACCCGCCAAGGCCCGCACACCAACGGTGGATGGCTCTCCCTGATGGCTGCCATGGGCTGCATGCCAACCGGCGCCCTCACACTCGCCCTCGGCTTTGCCAAGCTCCTCGGCGACCTCCGCCGCTCCTGACCCACGTCTCTTCCTCACCCTGTTATCCTGACGCCATTTACGAGGGTTCCCTTGATTCCTGAGACGACCATGGGACGGAACAAGCGAGGAACGGTCTCGAGGAAGATCATCGTATAGGTCACGGCCTCCGGATCATCTTTGGAAAGTCTCTCTTCCCATTCACGGGCTCCACGGCCGCCAGCACGGCTAAAGGACAGGAGCACAACGACAGGACGGCCCTTCGCCACTCGCGGCTATAGACCTATCCGTAGCAACGTGAGCGGCGATCCTGGACTCCCGGGACTTTCCAATGTTTTGTCGACTGCTGAGTTGGCGCTTCCCTTCCCGCTCTTAGCGCCGTTCTGCGCGTTGTGCGGGTGAGCGAGAAGTGTACTTCCTGGTCCGCATGGGCCTCCAGGCGAGGCGTATCGTTATGCTGCCGAGTGGGACTAAGCAGGTCGTTGTTGGCGTGGCTGTGCTTCCGATAGTCACCGGCCATTGCACCCGGGACAAGAGCGCGGACTTTCTTGTGATCGGGGCGTATCCTTCGGAATCAAGGAGGAAGCTTCTGATACATGTGATCGTACGGTTGGTTTCAGTTCGTGCCGCTGGTTGCATTTTTTGCATGGCGTTGCCCCTGTGCCTGCGCTCCGCCGCGCAAGAGACAGCAGTTACGCCGCCCCCCTACAGGATCGAAACCACCGTCAACAGAGTGTTGGTGCCAGTCGTGGTTCGCGACAAAGAAGGGCACGCCATCGGTGACCTCAAAAAAGAAGACTTTCAGGTCTTTGACAACAACAAACTGCAAATCATCTCCGGCTTGAGCATTCAGCAGCGCGTTGCCCCTGGAGGCACTCCCGCCAGCAACACGCAAAGCGGTTCACCAGCGCCAACTTCTCCCAACACCACACCCAAATCTTCACCCTCCCAGGATCGCTTTGTCATCTTCGTATTCGACGATCTGCATCTGGGCGCCGAAGGCCTGGAGCACGTCAAAAAAGCTGGGGTCAAAGTAGTAACCGAGTCGCTGACAGACTCCGATGTGGCTGCGGTGATCTCTCTGTCGGGCCGAACCAACAGTGGTCTCACGCACGATCGCGCGAAGTTGCGGGATGCCATCATGAGCCTGCAGACTCATGCCCCCTACAGCGCCACCGGCAGCGATTGCCCCAACATCGACTACTATCAGGCCGACCTCATCGCGAACAAGCACAACAACACAGCCATCACATCCGCTATCCAGCAAGTATTGAATTGCGCACCCGGAATGGATGCTCAGCGCGACCAGGTCCTGGCGGAAAATATCGCCGAGTCGGCCGCCAGCCGCGCTCTAGTCATAGGCCATCAAGACATTCAATTAACTCTGGCTAACCTCGCAGAGATTGTGCGCAGAGTCTCCACCTTGCCGGGTCAACGCACACTGATCCTGGTATCCCCCGGCTTCCTCGCCTTCGAACCGGACATGGTGAGCCGGGAATCGAAGATCATCGATCTCGCAGCACAGTCGGACCTGACCATCAGTACCCTCGATGCACGCGGGCTCTACACCACAGAGTTCACCGCCAGTGAACACAGCCCTTCGCTGATCGGGCAAAACTTTCAGGTAAGTTATAGCTCCCATCGCAACGCAATGACCATGGCAGAGAATCCACTGTCCGAACTCGCGAATGGAACCGGCGGCACGTTCTTTCACAACAGCAACGATCTCAATGCAGGATTTAAGAGCCTCTCCGAAGCACCAGAATATGTGTACCTTCTTGAATTCCCGCTCGGCGACACAAAGCAGGACGGCTCCTACCACCGCTTGAAAGTGAAAGTAGATCGCGACGGTTTGAAGGTGCAGGCCCGCGAAGGTTATTTTGCTCCAAAGCATACGAACGACAAGAAATAGATCCCCAGCACGAACGATTCGTGAAGAGAGTGTGATGGCGGACTTTGCGATCTGGATCCGCTACGAATGGGTGTTAAAAAACTTCTTCATCTCCTCGATTCCTTGCGTTTCATTCGAGAGGTAGACGCGATCGTCTGCGTTGGCAAGGCCTTCAGGTGGCCGGACGCAAGGGCATTCGATCAGTGCGTCGGCCTGATGTGGAGTGACCGCGTCAACTCCGCGCAACCGTGGGGTCGTTTTTGTCGTTGTCATTGCTTTTTCCCTTTCCCGAAGACAGAGCGGGCAACAGCCTAACCCACGGTCGGCGCGCCGGCGCCGGTCACTCCACACTGACTGTTAGCGCCAATCGGGATCAGTTTGATCCTTGCCGCCGGGTGCCCTCACTTAGTCTGACTCCAACCGGCTCGCTTATACTGTAGCCAGGGATCTATTGGAAATCGAAGAAAGGAATTGTTCCTAGCTGATTTAGTACATAAGCCACCGCATCCCAGACAGATACGAAACAGTTGAAATAGGCTTTGTGTCGCGTAAAACTAGGTCCTTGTAAGGGACAAAGTTACCAACTTAATGCCATCCGGCACGACAATTTGGCACGCGACACGACAAATTCGCAAAGGACAAAACGGAGCAAATTTATGGCAAAAGGCGTCAACAAAGTTTTCCTCCTCGGCAACGTCGGTAAAGACCCCGAGATTCGCACCACCCCCGGCGGCATGACCATCGCCAACTTCACATTGGCCACCGCCGACCGCGCCAAGGATTCGTCGGGCGCATGGGTAGACAAGCCTGAATGGCATAACCTCGTCTGTTTTGACAAGCTCGCTGAGACAGCAAGGAACTACATAAAAAAAGGGTCTTCGCTGTTCGTCGAAGGCAAGATCACCAACCGCTCCTGGGACGACAAAGAGACCGGGCAGAAGAGATACCGCACCGAAATTATCGTTAACGACTTTACCTTTGTCGGCGGAAAATCTGAAGGCGGAGAACGCAGCAGCTCCTCCGGCAGCTACAGCTCCTCGCGCTCCTCCTCCTCCGCCCCGGTCTCCGCTCCCTCCAACGACTACGCCGACCAGGGAATCACCGACGAAGACATCCCCTTCTAAACCTGCCTC
>Ga0208357_1002134_pt1 | contig 13492 bp, 9 predicted proteins | sample NGESurdeep092012_6_FD_184487 | JGI IMG/M metagenome (GOLD analysis project Ga0208357, IMG submission 184487) | Arctic peat soil microbial communities from Barrow, Alaska - NGEE Surface sample F52-2 deep-092012 (SPAdes) | ecosystem: Environmental > Terrestrial > Soil > Wetlands > Peat ... | reverse complement strand
GCGTACTAGTTGCGGTCGCGGGCAGCGCACAGCCTCTCGTCGACGCGATCCGTACTCGCATTCCCAAGCTCAAGATTGGTTCGGGCACGACCGCCGATTCACAGATGGGCCCGCTCATTACACGTGAACATCGTGACAAGGTCGCCTCCTATGTCAAGAACGCGCCTGCCGAGGGTGCGAAGGTGGTCGTTGATGGCAGCACTCAACGCTTCGATTCAGACGGGTTCTTCATTGGCGTAACGCTTCTCGACAACGTCAAGACCGATATGAAGGTCTATACCGACGAGATCTTCGGGCCTGTTCTGGCCGTCGTCCGTGTTGACACATTCGAGGAGGCTCTCAAGCTGATCAACGAGAACCCCTACGGCAACGGCGCCGCGTTGTTCACGCGCGACGGCGGTGCCGCTCGTCAGTTCGAATTTGAGGTGCAGGCCGGAATGGTTGGTATCAACGTGCCGATTCCGACGCCTATTGGCGCGTTTTCGTTCGGCGGTTGGAAGAACTCACTATTTGGCGATGCACACATATATGGCCCTGAGTCAATCAACTTCTACACGCGCAGCAAGGTGATCACAAGCCGCTGGCCAGACCCGTCTGAGTCTCAGATCGACCTCGGTTTCCCGCGCAACTATTAAAGGGCCCCGGAACTGACATGACGACGTATACAGACCGAACTGGCGCCACACACGCGCTGCCGGACAAAGCCGCCGAACAGACGGTTCGCGCAAACGATCGCGCACACGTCTTCCATTCGTGGAGCGCACAAGCAAACATCAATCCGATGCCGATTGCAACGGCGGCAGGCGCCACGTTCTGGGATTACGAAGGAAACGCATATCTGGACTTCGCGTCACAGTTGGTGAATCTGAACCTCGGGCATCAGCACCCGGACCTCGTCGCCGCGATACAGCGTCAGGCCGGTCGGCTCGCGACTATCCAGCCATCGATCGCAAACGATGTCCGCGGGGAACTCGCGAAGCTCATCACTGACAAAGCACCGGGTACGCTCAACAAGGTATTCTTCACCAACGGCGGCACCGATGCAAATGAGCACGCAGTCCGCATGGCCCGCCTCGCGACCGGTCGCCGCAAGGTTCTGGCGATGTACCGTTCGTACCACGGCGCAACAGCCACGTCGATCGCGCTCACTGGTGATCCTCGGCGCTGGGCGAACGAACCGAGCGACGGATCGGTCGCGCATTTCTTTGGCCCGTACCTGTATCGTTCCGCCTTCCACGCGACCACTGAGCTTGAGGAGTCTCAGCGGGCCCTCGAACACCTTGAGAACGTAATTGTGCTGGAAGGCGCCACCACGATTGCTGCGATTATTATCGAGACAGTTGTTGGCACCAACGGCATTCTGGTTCCACCCATCGGCTACCTTGCCGGCGTCCGCACGTTGTGCGACAAGTACGGTATTGTGTATATCGCCGATGAGGTCATGGCTGGCTTCGGACGAATGGGCGAATGGTTCGCAGTCAACGCCTTCGACGTGATTCCTGACCTGATCACGTTCGCAAAAGGCATAAACTCCGGCTACGTGCCGCTTGGCGGCGTCATCATATCGGATGCGATTGCTCACGTCTTCGACGACCGCGTCTTCCCAGGTGGTCTCACTTATTCGGGACATCCGCTGGGCTGTGCTGCGGGTGTCGCGACGTTCCAGGTGTTCGAGCGGGATAATATCCTACAGCGTGTGCGCGACTTGGGTGAACGTGTGGTCGCGCCCGTACTCAGCAGTTGGGTTGATAAGCATCCATCGGTTGGCGAGGTTCGCGGCCGTGGGTTGTTTTGGGCAGTTGAGCTCGTCCTATCAAAGAAAACGCGCGAGCCGTTGGTGCCCTTCAACGCGAAAGGCGCGGATGCGGCACCGATGGATAAGCTGACTGCCGAGTGCAAGTCCGCTGGTGTCTGGCCGTTCACGCACGCCAATCGCGTGCAGATTGCACCTCCGTTAATCATTTCGGAAGCCGATCTGCGTCGTGGGTTGGCGGCTATTGATACCGCACTGACCACCGCTGACAAATACGCCCAATAAAACCTCAGTCACGCTGAGTTCCGTAGCCAGATAACAAGCAGCCCCCCGGAAGATCCGGAGGGCTGCGCCAGTCCACTGCTCCTTCAATGTGGTGCTAGTGCCCCCAATGATGGTTCGCGTCCTGCTGGTTCTGCTGACTGGTCCGCGGCAGCGTCTTTCCCGTCTGGCCGCTCGGCGCCGGACGGGTTACGACCGAAGGCACCTGCCTGGCTCTCGTCTGAGCTGAGCCCGGGAGCGCCTTTCCTCTCGACACGTTGGGGTTCGGGAACCCGGGGACCGCTGTCGACGGATACCGTTCCGCGTCGCGCGACGGATATGCGCTGCCCCCCTGAGGAACTGGTAGCGCCTTCCCCTCGGCTCCGCGGCTACCGTACACCGGCCGCTGCACAATTACAGGCGCCGGATACTGACCGTACTGACCGTACTGACCGTACTGGCCATACTGACCATTCCCGTAACGGCCATCGTTATAACGGCCATTGTTGTACTGCCCATCATTGTACACACCCGCGTTGCCGTTACTGTAATTGCCATTCGGCTGCCAGTACGCGGCGACGTCGTACTGTCCGGCACCGCTCTGCGTGTCGCGAATGCGAACCACGGTCGTATATCCATTCTGAGCACTCGGCTGCTGGACGACGTCGGCGTTGCCGCGTCCTTCCAGCATTTGTACGCTCACATATCCATTGGTAGACGGCACGCTGCTCATTGCGCTTGCATTGCCATAACCGATCGATTCGCGCGGACCCATGCCGACGACAGCCGTACGGCCGCCCTGCATCTGAACGCGAACTTCCTGGTCCACGTTACCGCGCCACTCGAATAGCGTGCGCTGACCTGCGCCCTGTGCACTCGCTGGCACTGATACTGCCAACATCGCGAGAGGGACAGTTGCCACGCTTGCTGCCTTGAGTACTGTGCTGACGAATCTTGCAGTCATAAAACGATGCCTCCAGTTGACACACACTTTCACACCTGATCGTGCCTTTCCTTCCACATCATTAGACATGTGCGCGAACCCGGTGTTAAGGCTTCGTGCACGAATATTTGCGTGAAATCCACCATGAAACTGTTAGCAGCCTGACATTGCCAGCAGTGTGCGATCGCGTGCACAAACCGCCCCCAGATGACACGCGGATGACACGTATGACGGAATCGAGTCACGAACAGACCGACATTGGGGCACGTACGTTCTGTCGTCTGGCGAGACTGTGGCACACAAACCGCATTAGGCGAGTACTAGGTCTTTATACCGAGCATCGGGCGGATACGATTCCGCAGGCAACTTCACGCAGTTGGCAGGATTCTACGAGGATTACCTTCATGCGCGCTCGCACATTCGCAACAGCACTCAGGCCTCTCTTCACATCGCTCGCAGTAATCGGCGCAGTGACCGCGTTCGTTGCGTGCTCCGATACTACAGGGCTCGGCAATACGACGGTCGGCGGCAGCTACGCACTCGTGTCGGTGAACAACAACAGTATTCCGTTCACATACACGTCAGGATCGAGCACAATCACTATCAATAGCGACATCTACACTCTGCAGAGCAACGGCGACTATAGCGAGACGATCGATGAGACGATCTCCAACGGAGGATCGACCTCGCCTGCGAGTGACGCCGAGTCGGGCACCTGGACACAGAGCGCCAATGCCGTCGTCTTCTACCCGAGCTCCAGCACGCAGGGGAACACCACGCAGTACACGGGCTCGCTCACAGGCGGCAGCACGTTCAGCCGCAGCTCGCTAACATTCTCGTACAGCGGCGTGGTTTGGATTTACAACCACACCTGACGGAGTCGGCGATACGCCGTCGTTCCGCAACTCGCGCACGCTCGATCGCTTTGTGGTTCGCCCGGACTGTTGCGACAAACTTCCCAAATGATTTGCACGTCCAGGTAAATAGTCATGATCGGCATACCGCATAAAACAGCAGCCCTCCGGAATTCCGGAGGGCTGCTGTCTTATCACTTCCTGTCGTACTACAGTCGCATCAGTGACCGCGGTGATTGCTACTGCTGTGATTGCTACTGCCGTGATTGTAGGACTGACGCGGTGGCGGCGGCGGAGTCCTGACTGGGCGCCTAGCTTGCACGCGCGATACCGGTACGCGTGGAACCGGGAAGCCCGGAGGTATTGCGCCCCTGCGTGTCGCCTCACGCGGCGGACTGACAACGCCCCTCGGTGCAACTGGAACCGACCTTGGCTGTGCGCGACGTTCGATATACACCGGACGTTGCACCGGCCGCTCGACGATCACCGTGCGCGGATAACTGCCGTAGTAGCCACCGTAAGCACCATAGGCACCGTATGCACCGTACTGACCATTGTAGTACGGATCATAGTAAGGGTCATAGTTCTGATCGTAGCTGTAGCTGCCGTCGTTGTACGCACGATCATTGTAGACATTGTAATTGCTGTTGCCGTAGTTGCCGTTCGGTTGCCAGAAAGCCTGGATGTCATACTGACCTCGGCCGCTCTGGTCATCGCGAATGCGAACTATGGTAGCGTATCCATTTTGAGAGCGCGGCTGCTGTACAACATCAACGATTCCGCGACCTTCCAGCATGCGTACGCTTACATACCCATTTACCGACGGTACGCTACTGACCGAACGCGCGTTGTCATAGCCGACGGATTCACGCGGACCGATCGGCATTACGTCGGTGCGGCCGTTCTGCATCTGAATACGAACTTCCTGGTCCACATCACCGCGCCATTCGAAAAGCATGCGCTGGCCGCTCTGCGCGGCTGCTGGAACTGCTGCCGCCAGCATTACGAACGGAACGGCTGCCATGCTTGCTGTTTTGAGTACAGTGTGGGCGAATGTTGCAGTCATAAAGTGCTACCTCCCCTTGGCAAAGACTCCTACACCTGACGGTGTCTTTCCTTCCACACAATTGGACACAGGCAGGAGGCATTCGTTAACGTTTTCAGAGTCAAAAATGAGCACGTCGAAACAGGGCCGAGCGAAGTGGAAGCCCAACCGAAGACCCGGCAGCGCACACCGTGAACTATGATCACAAATATGATCGTGCCCTACCAACCCGTTAAGACGCATGTGTGGGGCCATTGCAAGCGACAACCACGCGACTTGTTAGGATTCAAAATGGACTCTAAACAGAAATTCCAGAAGCCAACCGATGACGAGTTGAGGAAGAAACTCACGCCGGAGCAGTATCGTGTGACACAGCACGAAGCAACCGAGCGGCCCTTCTCGAACGAATACAACGACAACCACGAGGCTGGGATATACGTGGACGTCGTGTCGGGTGAACCGCTCTTCAGTTCGCTGGATAAGTTTGACGCACACTGTGGATGGCCGAGTTTCAGCAAGCCACTCGAGGAATCGGGTGTGACCACGAGAGTCGATCACAAACTCGGAATGCCGCGCACGGAAGTACGTTCGGCGCAAGCGGATTCGCATCTGGGCCACGTGTTCGATGACGGGCCCGGACCGACGGGTTTGCGTTACTGCATGAACTCCGCGTCGATGAGATTCGTACCGGTGGCGAAGTTGGAGGAGGAAGGGTACGGGGAGTGGTTGAAGTTGTTTGAAGGCCGTCACGACGCCCCGTAACTAGCTCGGGTTCCCGCCGTAATCTCTGCCGGGCAGTGAAGCAGAATCTGACGTATGTTTTGACATGATGGAACCGGAACACTCGCGCGATCCACTCCTCGTCCGGCTTGAGGCTTCTCTGGGATCCGCCTACCGCATCGAGCGTGAGCTTGGCGGGGGTGGAATGTCGCGCGTGTATCGCGCGCATGACGAAGCGCTTGGCCGCGATGTCGTGGTCAAGGTGCTGGCGCCGGAGTTGGCAGAGGGGCTTTCGGCCGACCGTTTCGAGCGCGAGGTCAAGCTCGCGGCCCAGTTGCAGCATCCGCACATCGTGCCTGTCATAACAGCCGGTGTGGCAGATGGCCTTCCGTACTACATCATGCCGTTCGTCAGCGGCGAGTCGTTGCGAGCGAGCATGGACCGGCGAGGCTTGAGCGTAGCGAGTGCGGTCAAAGTCATGACCGACGTGGCACGCGCACTGGATTATGCGCACAGACGCGGCGTGATTCATCGCGATATAAAGCCGGAGAATATTCTCATCTCCGATGGTATTGCCGTCGTCACCGATTTCGGGATCGCGAAGGCGCTGAGTGCCGCGAAGACACAGGCCCCGGGCGGGACGCTTACACAGATCGGTACCTCGCTGGGCACGCCGGCGTATATGGCACCCGAACAGGCTGTGGGTGATCCAGTTGATGCGCGAGCGGACATATATGCGTTGGGAATCGTTGCATATGAGATGCTTGCCGGCGTTCATCCATTCGCTGGCAAAACGAGCGCGCAACAACTGATAGCCGCACAGATCGCGGAGGTTCCGGCAGCGCTCACGAATCCAGTATCCGACATTCCCGAGCCGCTCGTCGCACTGGTAATGCGTTGTATCGAGAAGGAGCCATCGAAGCGTGTTGCCGATGCAGCGAGCCTCGTCGCTGCACTCGAATCACCCGAGCTCCTCCACGCTCCGCAAGGTGCGCGGCGCGGACCCATGGCGGACGCAGCAACGCAGGGGGTGCAGTCACGGTGGCGGCGCGGTCATACAACGGCTGTGGTTGCGAGCGTAGTTGTCATCGCAGCCGCTCTGCTCGGCTGGCACCGTTTCAGGCCGACGCTCGGCCACGCTGCTACCGCTGGCGTAGCACAGGATTCGAGTGTGCGCGCCACTGTTCCCACACTAATTACGACAGTCGCCGTGCTTCCCTTTGTGAACACAGGTGGCAATTCGAAGGACGAATACTTCTCCGACGGAATGACTGACGAACTGGCGCACGCACTTTCGCGACTGCCGTCACTCAGGGTCGCGGGCAGAACGTCATCGTACGCATTCAAGGGAAAGGACGTACCGGCACAACAGATCGGTCGTACTCTGAACGTTGGCGGTATCGTAGAAGGAACCGTGCGTCGCGCCGGTGACAGGCTTCGCATCACTGCACAGTTGACGAGCGCGAAGGACGGCCTTGTCATCTGGTCGGACGCATTTGAGAGCCGCACGACGGATGTGTTTCAGGTGCAGGATCAATTCACAAAGGAGATAGTGCACGCATTGGAGCCCGCGCTTCGCGGCACAACAGCAGCGACGGTCGCTGATTCGAGTCGCGGAACGACAGATCTCGCCGCATACGATCTCTATCTCAAGGGGCACTATTTCTGGCAGAAACGCGGCGGCGCGAATCTTCTGCGCTCGATCGACTACTTCAAGCAGGCGATTGCGCACGATCCACACTTCGCGCGCGCTTACGCCGGACTCGGCATGACGTACGCAATTCTGCCTGATTACCTGCCCCTCGACGCTGATTCTCTTGGTGATCTCGCCATCGCCAGCGCACGGCACGCCCTGACTCTCGACTCCACACTCGTCGATGCGCATACCGCCTTATGCGGTGTGGGGCCGCTGTTGAATCGCGCGGCGGAAATGGAGCCGCAATGCCAGGCGGCGTTGGCAATCGCGCCCAACGATCCAACGGCACTGCAATGGCATGCCGACAATCTCGGATGGCTCGACGAAATTCCGCAGGCGCTGTCGGAGGCCAGACGCGCGGCGGCGGTCGATCCGCTCTCTGCAGTCCTTGCTGGTGACGTGAGTGAAGCCCTTTATGTGTCGCGGGACTTTCGCGGAGCGATCGACGCGGCGCACGAGTCGATCGCCATCGATTCTTCCTTCACTCCCGCCTACTTGACTATCGCACTTGCCAATATGTTCTCCGGCCACGCGGATTCGGCGGTCAAATACGCGGAGATGGCGCGCCAGCATGATTCTACATTGCCGGGCGTTCAGGGTGGTCTGGTGCTGGCATACGCAGCAGCGGGCCGCTGGAGCGACGCCGAGCGAGTGCGCGACGCAATCCGCGCAGCCCACGGACGACTCGCACCGCGCAACCAGAACGCAATTACCAGCGGCGATCTGGAGGCGGCACTCGCGTTCGGCATTCCGACGAGTCAGCGCGCGTCGCTCATCCAGCGAATCGACTGGAAGAGCGTGAATTCGAACGGCGGCTACAGCATGTGTGATCCGCTCTTCGACTCACTCCGAAACGACCCCGCGTTCGTTGCCACGGCACGCAGGATGGGCGCCGCGGCGTGCGCGTACTCGACGCCATGGCCTATCAGGCCGCGAACGTGACGACACACGGGCGGGCGAAATCAGACCTCGATGCGCTCATCGAGCGAGCGAACACCGATCCCGGCTCGGCCAATGAACTCTTCGCATTGCTCTACAACGAACTGCACCGCCTGGCTGAATACAACCTGAAGCGCAGCAATAGCACGATCACGCTGGATGCAACGACGCTGCTGCACGAGGCGTATCTCAACATCTCGGGCCGGAGCGACGTCTCGTTTTCGGATCAGGGCCGTTTCCTGGCATACGCTTCGCGCGCGATGCGCGGGCTCGTAATTGACTACGCGCGCCACCGGCGCGCACTCAAACGTGGCCGCCAACTCGAGATCACGCTTGCCGGTGATGAGCAACTGTCTGACGAAATTCAACAACGTTCGCTGGAGTTGTCACGACTCGGCGACGCGATTGATGAACTCGCTGTTCTGGATCCTGCACTTGCAGAGCTGGTTGACCTGCACTTCTTCTGCGGATTCACGTTCATCGAGATCGCAGAACTGCGCGGATCTTCGGAGCGCACCGTGCAGCGTGACTGGCGAAAAGCGCGACTACTACTGCAACACTCGCTTATGAGTGACATCGACTCCTGACGTGCCAAGCAGCGCCGTAGCTTCACGAGCTCGCGGATGATTGGCGCCCGCGCCGTTGCGCAACTCCGTGACCGATTGTGCGAGCGACGCACGAGCAGTTGACGAGTCGCCCGTCGCCAGTTGCGCGCGTGCTTCCAGTAAACGCGCCTCGCCAACGTACGCGCTGCGCGTTTCCGTCAGCGAATCCAGAGTCGCGTTGACCCGCGCGTCGTGCGCATAGCCGAGCGCTTCTTCTGGATGATTCAGCTTCAAAGCTGTCTCGGCGGCAAGCATCAGCGCCGAGTGAAAGATCTTTCTCTGCTTGCCATTGAAGTAGCCATTTGCGCGCAGCACCTGTAGAACGAGAGCGTGCGCGGTTGGTGCATCGCCAGATGACATCGCGATCAGCGCCGCAAGAATACGCGGATCGGTCACCTGGTCATCGCTGCTCCACGACTTCTGGTGCGCGGAAAGCCGATCGAACCGGGCAGCGGTCTGGCGGGCGCCGGAGAGATCACCCAACTGCAATTGCGCCTGCGCCAGTCCGAACAGCCCACGGCCCTCCCAGTACGTGTTGTGATCCCTGACCGCCTGACTCGCGAGTAACGCAAAGTATTTCGCCGCGGAATCGGCGTGCGCCTCGAACAGTGCCGCGTGCGCGTAGTGGATCAGTGGCTGCGATGGTAGATCACCAGACGGATCGCTCCGGCTCAGCGTCACCAGCACGTCATGCAGCGTCTGCTCCGCACGCGCCATTTCTCCCAGATGGATGAGCGATACTGCATAATCGTGCTGTACGATAGCGCGGGCCATCGTTTCGCCGCGTCCAGTTCGATCGAAGATCGCCATGGAGCTGTCATAAATGGCCAGCGCCTCCCGGTGTTCGCCCTGCTCATCCAGCGCGTCGGCGAGCGACCCGAACAGATTCACGTACACCATGTCCCGGGTTTCGCCAATACTGTCGCGAATGAAGATAGCGCGACGAATAGCTGGAACCGCCAGCTCGTGATGCGGACCCGCTTCGTTTTCCAGATCCGTCAGCGATTGAAGACATGTTACCTCCACGCGTGGATCAGGCGTGGCTCGGAGCATCGCTGTAGCACTGTCCAGCATCCGCTGAGCCTCGTCGTATCGTCCTTCCGTGCGAAGGTTGTCAACCATGTCACAGCGGGCTTCGATGAGCCGCGCACGATCTCCGGTTGCTGTCGCGAGCGAATCGGCGCGCGCCAGTAACGCGCCGCGAATCTTGCTGTCTCCCAGATCTGCGTAGCGATCGGATAACTGGAGCAGGATCGGAGTCAGCAGTCCGGGCTCACCGCCGTATTCCCGATTCAGCGCTGCGCGCGAACGGTTCAGAATGTCGCGCATGGTTATGGGCTTGTCGCCGATCTGCGACATGAGCTGCGACTGGAATTCGACCTGAGCATCTGCCCGTTTGCTCGCATAAACTGCCGCATCGCGCTGCCGTTGTGCCTCACGCATCTGTGTCAGCGAGAAGGCGGACGCAGCGAGAATTGCAACCGCCGTGACAACTACGCCCGTTATTGCTGCCGGATGTCGGCGTACGAATTTTCGCGCCCGGTATGCGATCGAGTCTCGGCGCGCACGTACAGGCTCGTGGCGCAGATACCTGCCGAGGTCATCCGCGAACACGTCTACGGTCTGATACCGCCGGCTCGGATCCTTGTGCAGAGCCTTGGCGATGATGTTGTCCAGATCGCCGAGTCCGAGCGGCGCGGCGTGCACCTCACGTAATGCGCGCACTGTGTCGGCGGGAGTTGTACATCCGGCGGCGGTGGGATGGCGGCCCGAAATCAGAATGTAAAGAAGCACGCCGGCCGCGTACACATCTGTCGCAGTCGTGATGGACTCGCCTGTTACCTGTTCCGGTGCGGCGAACTCCGGCGTCAACACGCGTGTCGCGTCCACCGTCAGCATTTCACCAGCTTCGTTCGGGTCGCTACTCAGTAGCTTCGCGATTCCGAAGTCGAGCAACTTCACCGTGCCATTCGGTGTCACGAGGATGTTTGACGGCTTGATGTCACGATGCACGATCAGATTCGAGTGCGCGTGGCCGACCGCTGCGAGCATGTCGAGTACCAGCTTGATGCGACCCTCGACGGAAAGGCGGTGCTCCACCGCAAAACTGTCGATGCGGGTGCCGTCGACGTATTCCAGTACGAGATACGGCTGGCCACCGGGCGTTACGCCTGCATCCATCAATCGTGCGATTCCCGGATGAGTGAGCCGCGCGAGAACCGATCCCTCGCGTTTGAAACGCGCCTCACCGCTCGGGCTCAACAGTCCGAGGTTCAGGAGCTTGACCGCGACTTGCCCTTCGAAGTGACCGTCACTACGGTGCGCGAGCCAGACTGTCCCCATCCCGCCCTGACCGAGCTGGCGCTCGAGAGTATACGCGCCGAGCTGCAGGCCTTCGAGCCTGGGCGCAACCAGGTCGGCCAGAAATCCACGCCTGTCGGCTGTGCTTTCCATCGATAGCAGCAACGTGAGCTCGTCCGCAAGGTCCGGCGACCGCGCGCGGAGCGCGTCGAGCCAGGGTCCACGCTCTTCTATAGACAGCTCGAGTGCATGATCCAGCAGTGGCTCGAGCTGCTGCCAGCGATCCCGATCGATAGCCGCCATTTTCGCCCTCCCGCAGGGTCAGATCCGGGAAATTCGACCATAGTATGCCGCCGGGTAATCATCTGAACAAGCTCTGAACAAGACAGGCTGCCTTTCAGTCGGCGATGACGAGCGCCTGAAATCCTCACCGTGTCGGCTTCGTCGCGCCATTTCCGATCTGTTATTGAAGGGATAGCAAGACTCTCCAACCAGTCGGCCGTGCCCGATCACCAGTGATCGGATTTCGTGGACCCTATAACAGAGGATTGGATTCAGCCGTGAAACAGATGTTGCTCATTCCGGCGATGCTTCTCACAGCAAGCATTGCGTCGGCCCAGAAGCCGGCTACTCCAGTTGCGCACTCAGTCTCCAACATCAAGTGGGGACCTGTACCACCAGTACTCCCAGCAGGCGCTCAGATTGCCGTGTTGCAGGGCAATCCGTTCGCGGAAGGGGTGTACACTCTTCGCCTTAAAATGCCGGACGGTTACACCGCCCCCCCGCATTTTCACCCCACCGACGAGATGGTCACTGTCATCAGCGGAACTCTACTCTTCGCTCATGGCGACAGTATCAACACTAGAGCAACTACGACACTCCACAGCGGTGGATTCGTGACCGCAGCCAAGGACACACACCACTATGTGATTGCGCGTGGGCCAACGGTAGTGCAGGTGCACGGAATGGGGCCATTTGCAATCACCTACGTACATCCGAAGGACGATCCGCAGAATCACAAGAAATGATCAACTGGGGTGGAATAAGGCGCGCTATGCGTAGCCACACGTAATCGCTATAACCGGAGGATGTTGTGACGCGAAGATCACGAATTGCATTCGGCGCGGTGGTTGGCGCCATTCTGGTACTTATCGGTTGCAGCGATCAACAACCGACAGGGCCTGCGCGGCTGTCGCCAAGCGCTCAGCTCGATCAAGTTGATTTCTCCGATACTGTGCTAACGCCGAGGCTCGTACGCGAGCTGGCGCGGCAGCGTGGCATCGGACGACTCGACGATCCACCGTTCGTTCGACCAGCGCTCGTTGAACTCGGACGGGCGTTGATGTTCGATCCGATTCTGAGCGGGAATCACGACGTAAGTTGCGCCACATGTCACATGCCCGCGTACGCGACTGGCGACGGACGCAGTCTCTCCGTTGGTGCTGGCGGAGTCGGGCTGGGACCCGATCGCATACCACCCAACGGATTGTTCATTCCGCGCAACGGACCGCCGCTGTTCGATCTCTCGCAGCTGCGTCACATGTTCTGGGATGGACGCGTGGAACTGATCGGTCGCAATCAATTCCATACGCCAGCCGCCGCGCAACTGACACCGGCGATGACGCGTGTATTTGAGTTCGGCGCCGTATCCGCGCAGCCGATGTTCCCTGTGACAGCACGTACCGAAATGCGCGGCCAGACCGGCAATGAGCTCACTGGTATTGCGGACAACGATTACTCGGATATGTGGGCGGCGCTGATGAAGCGCCTTGGCAACGTTCCGGAATACCGTCGGATGTTCGAGCAGGCATATCCCGGCAAGCGATTCGACGCGATGAATTTTGCGTACGCGTCCAATGCGATAGCAGGTTTCCTGGTGTCGAAGCTCACACTCAACAAGTCACCATGGGATCGCTTCCTGGCTGGTCGCGATAATGCACTGACTCCGCAACAGCTTGATGGCGCACGGTCGTTCCTCACGCTCAAATGCTCGGTGTGTCATACCGGTGCAACCTTCAGCGACGATCAGTTTCACGACGTTGCGGTCGCGCAGATCGGTCCCGGTGAAGGGAACGGCCCGAATTTACGCGACGACTTCGGCCGCATGAACGTGACAGGCGATCCTGCCGACCAGTATCGCTTCAGGACGACGCCGTTACGCAACGTCGAGCTCACGGGCCCGTACGGACACGACGGTTCGGTCCTCACGCTGCACGACTTCATCGACCACTACAGTCAGTCCGACGTGAAACTGCAGACGTACGACCCGTCGCACCTGGAGCCAGCGCTCAGGGGTACTGTACTGAATAACACGACTGGAGTACTCGCGCAGAGAGACACGCTTCTGAATGGAGTTGTTCTTACTCCGCAGCTCG
>Ga0208357_1002132_pt1 | contig 13502 bp, 17 predicted proteins | sample NGESurdeep092012_6_FD_184487 | JGI IMG/M metagenome (GOLD analysis project Ga0208357, IMG submission 184487) | Arctic peat soil microbial communities from Barrow, Alaska - NGEE Surface sample F52-2 deep-092012 (SPAdes) | ecosystem: Environmental > Terrestrial > Soil > Wetlands > Peat ... | reverse complement strand
GCCCGAAAAAACTACGATGCCGGGAATCGGCCACGCTTCAATGTCTTGAATCGTTGATGGAATTTTTTCTTCGGCTGAACCGCCACCGCCTTGATATTTGCATTCGACGCCGAGTGTCTTTCGCGACTTGGCTTCAAGCAAAATTACGTCAATCTTTCGGTTCGCCCCCCAAATCCGGCGGGCGACGTGAAATTGTTCCTTTGTTTCGAGTCCAAGCTTTTTCGCAATCTTGACAACTTCTTGAACAAGCTCGTCTCCACTTTGAACTGCTGTTGCTTTTCCAGCCATAATTAGTCTTTCGCACGCCAGATGTGTAGGCGATTTCTCATTCCAGTTTCGAGCAGCCAAATTTCATCTTCCGCATTCACAACCTCAAGGATGCTTTGAACGAAAAGCTGTCTGAAAAACCAGCGAATAAGATTTGCCTCCTGCTCGGCACTTGGCGTTTCATTTGTTATTAATGTGTTTTGAGTTTCTTCGGTTTCAGCCTTGCATGGAAAAATAAAACGGACGACTGCTGTGGTTTCATCAACAAGGTATCGTTCTGCTGAAGCTGCCCCGCCTCTGAATGCTTCCTGCATTGTTTTAATATCAGTTGCCTTGTAACGGCCATTGACATGATTGACAGAGTAACCGACAAATATTTCAGAAATATATTGGCAGATTCTTTCAAAATAATTGGCTTCATCCTCGCCGGTATTTTTTGGAAAAGCCGCATGAAGGTCAGAAGGTTTAATCAATTTAAGACGAAACAATACAGAATCTTTGTAGAACAACGAATCAAGTGTCTGCCGAAGGTATTCTTCGTTACGAAGCGGCATATAAAATTCAAAAATGACCACATTTTCAAACAATATTTGTTTGTAGCTTCTTCCAAGATTTCGGTTCTGTGTAACAACCTTGTCTTTGAACTTTTTCCATGTGCTAAATTGCCGGAATACGGTGCTGATTCGGAAATGGCCTTCGCCAGTCGGGATCAGCAAACCGCGAAATTGTTTCGATAAATAAGTTCTGAATGAAACATCAGAATAGCCAGTTGCAGTTTGAAATTCTTCAGCAGTAAATAGTTCCTGGCGATTAAACTTCGCCTGAATAAATTCAAACGCCTTCTTCTGGTTTTCTGATTCAGCACTCATGCCGTCTTTGCCTCCAAGTCGTGAGAATGCGCCTTGCATTTTTCCCACCGAATTTGCGGAACGATCGAAGGCACTTCCTCGTTAGTATTTCGACAAAGACAATCCGCTGTGACAGGCCATCCCTTTCGTATGCGAGCAGCGCGCAGAACTGGAAATTTTTTCCCCTCTATGACTTTCGGACTGCCACTTTCATTCCCTGCTAACACCTCCCACCAGTCACGCCGCGTCCCTGTTCCTTTTCTTTTCCACCCCAATTCGACGGCATGAATTTTTCGCAACACATCTTCATAGTTGTTTTGCGCCAACCACTCTTTGACGGTTTTCATTTTCGCGTCCTCCCAAATGGCAAAGTGTTTAAGATTTCATTTTGAATTCTCGTCTTGGCGAGTTGGGCGTGGTCTTGATCAAGTTCAATTCCGACGAAACCTCGATTTGATCTGATGCAAGCAATTCCAGTCGTGCCAGCTCCCATGAAAGGGTCGAGGACAAGGTCGTTTTCACTTGTTGACGCGAGTATGCAGCGTTCAATGAGGGCGACGGGCTTTTGTGTCGGATGTTTGCCAAAAGCTTTTTCACCGTTTCTTGGCGCTTGCATCGTCCACACGGTTTTCATTTGTTTGCCGGTGACGGCTTTCATCGCGGCGTAGTTGAAGCGGTGTTTGCTTTTTTCATTTTTCGCCGCCCACAAAACAGTTTCCGTCGAGTGCGTGAAATAACGGCAGGAAAGATTTGGCGGCGGGTTCGGTTTTTCCCACGCAATGTCATTGAGTATTTTGTAGCCGAGTTGCTGCATCGCAAACCCGATGCTAAAAATAACGTGATGTGTGCCGGTAATCCAAATTGTGCCGTTGGGTTTCAAGACTCGCTGGCAGCGTTTGAGCCATTCGAGATTAAATTCGTGATTTAATTCCGCGCCGCGAGATTTATCCCAATCGCCCTTGTCCACCTTAACCATTTTTCCGGCGTGGCAACTGATTCCGCCGTTGGAAAGAAAATACGGTGGGTCGGCAAAAATGGTGTCAAACCTGCCTTCGGGATATTTGGCGGCAATGGCGTCGATCAGCTCAAGCGAGTTGCCGTGATAAATCCACAGGCCGCGTGCGTCGTCGCGGAACTCCAAAGTCGGCGCGCGTTTCTCGTCGCGTCGTTCAACGGCAATCGTTCCATCGTCGCGAAGCTCAAAATGAGCCGGAAAAATTGTTTCTGCATGGACAAAATCGCCATTGGAAATTATTGGCGCTTTCGTTCTGTAGAGCGGCTTCTGTTTGCGCGGCGTTGTGATTTTCGACACGCTAGATCAATTGATCAAAAATGGCCTTCGGATCAAGTTATTTCAAATTAGAATTTCGGCCAAGATGCAGAAAATTTGTGTCAAAAAAGTGGCTGACGGGCTTTCGCCTGCCAGCCAGTTGAATGATTAAATTGGTTATTTATTCTTTTCGGCAGCAATTCGTAAGGCAACGCGTCCGTCCAGCGGGACGGTTTCAAGCTGGATGTTGAAGCCGTTGCCGTCGGCGTGCGCCCATGCGCTGCCGATGCGAATCCAGTAGTTGTCGCCGCCTTCGCGGTTGCGAACATTGTAGGCGAAGTGGCTGGGCGTCCTGGATGTGGCGGTTTTGGTTTCGGGTGAATCAGTCATTTGAAATCTCCTTTTTAAGTTTCAGGCTGCGCCAATCGCGGCCTGATGGCACAAAACGGAAGTCCCCAAAGCCGGGGCGTAGCGACACCACGCAAAACTGAAAATTGGGGGAGACCTCCGGGGGAACCGATTTTCTGATTGCGGGGACTGGCGGGGGCTTCATTGTGCCAATCAGAAAGACCGCGTTGGCGTGGCTGCCAATAATATCAGGCAGACGCCAGACTGAACGCCGGACAAATTGCCGCCACTGTCACCGTTAAAGCCAAATCATTGCGTGCTTAACTTGAACATCCGAATCAGATCGCGGTTTAGGCGGTCATTTGCCAATCCGATCCGGGTCAAATCTTTGCTGGTTTCCAAAGCGTGTTCCCGGACAACGGGATCATCAAACGCATCGCGGCTGATTTGTTCCGAGGCAAGACTAGCCGTTAGTTTGGTCATTTGGGAATGCGCGTCTTGCAACGCCATTGTCCGGCTGTTGGCGTCAGTTTCGGTTTCCAGAACGCGGATGAATTGGTCAATACTGCCGAGCCGCATTATTAATTCCTGTTTGGATTGTGCAAATTTTGAAAGCTTGTCCTGCTGGTTGCTTTGCTCGTCCATGTTCTGCATCTGCTGTTGAAACTCGCGCTGCTCGCGCTGATTTTGCGCCTCCTGATTCTTTTGGGCGACGTCTTTTTTCATGGACACCTGAACTCCTGCGATGATGTGGGCAACGATGAAAACCAAAACCAGCCCAAAAACACCGCCCATGATTATGCCCATCCGGGCATTGTCGGCGTCACTATTCATGATGCCAGCGCCGCTTGACCAGAAATGGGAAAAGCCGGTTTTCGTTGCCGTTTGTGCTGCCGCCTTGTCGTAGGCGTTGTTCGCCATGCTGATGATCCACCACATCCAAATGACGGAAAGCGGGAAAAACCAGAACCACCGCACCTTCTTTTTATAGGCGTCGTAATCCATTGTTAATTCCCTTTCACGACTGCCAGCGCCTTCTGGTCTTCGCTGGACATGGGCGGCATGGAGCCGCCAATGATGAGAATGACGCGCATCATTTCCCGGTATAAAGCCGAAGCTTCGGCGCGGATGTTGGTTAAGTGGAGGTCAATTTCTGACAGCCGCGTCCGTATGCTGGCACGTTCCAAGGGCGTGGCCGCTTTTATTTCGGCATCGGCGTATTTATCCTGCTGGCTCATGTAATGACGAGCCTGCTCCGCATACATTGTCAGCGTTTCACGAAAGCCCTGTTGCACTACGTCAACCCGCCTTTCGATCAAAGCGTGGATGAGGTCGCGCACCAAACCCGTCTTTATCTCAAACACATCCTTTTCGTGTGTCAGCCGGGTTTCCAGTGCCTTCTGGTTATGCACAAGTTTTGCATCCAGCGCCCGCAATTTGGTTTTGCCATGCTCGACCTGAGCCACTGTTCCCGCGATGCTTGTGGCCGCGCCAAGTGCGGACATCAACATTTGTGAATTCATTCTCATATTTTTTATTTTGTTTTGCGTCGTCTGATGTGTTCCCGAATGTCATCGCCCAAGCCGGTGGGGATGCCGGTGGCCTGTTGCTGCGGGCGTGAATCTTGAACATTCTCGAACTGCTCAACGGTCTTGCCTTGGCTTTCGGCATGGATAAGGCCGTCAATTGAATCCATGTCTAGGTTCCGGTCGCGCTCGTGAATCATGTATTCATAAGCACGGAGACAGAATGCCGAAAAAATCAGCCAGCAAGCAAGCGCGTGTGATAGCGGAAAACAGGCAAAACCAATCAGCCCACAAAATAACGGATCAATGAATCGGGCAACGCGCCGGTTGCGGTGCATGAAAGCTGGAAGCCAGCGAAACGCAAAGGGCGAAGTTCCGATGTAATAACTATGCTGCCGGACGGCGCGGTTAAGTTCCGTCCAGCGTTTAATCCGCTGGCATACGGCCAAAATAAAAAAACCGACGCCGAACATGAGCAAATAAACCGGCTTGGCATCCTCATTGCCGGGTTGCATCAAAACGGAAACCACCACTAAAAAAATCGTGATGCCTAGCACACGAAGCGGGTCTAGCAGCCGGTAGCCCAAATCATGTCGGAAGAAAACCATTACCGACAAGGCGGGAAACTGCATCAGCCATTTCGCCATTGCGTAGCTCTCGCGGAACGTCTGGCCTTGTTGTGGTTGGGGTGGCATTTATCTTTGGTTGAAAGTAAGCAGTCGGAACGGCAACGCAAGATTGCCTTCGTAAAACAGGTTGCCGCCGTTATAGACGATGGCCTCCACTTGAAAATTGTGCATTTCTCCGCCGCGCTTCAAGGTCGTGAAGGTCGCTGGCTCCACAAAAAGTCTCTGTTCTTCTTTGCGGTTCACCCCGGAATTATGGCTGCGCTGTTCTTCCGGGTTTTTGGGTGACGGCTCGTTCGTTTGATGCCCCGCGCTTGTGCCGGTCTTCATAACCCAGCGCTGGCCTAAAAGTCTGGCCGCCCATTCGTTGGTGTCGCCGCTGTTCTGGCAAAAAAATTTGCACTGCAAATTTCCGAGTAATGATTCGACGGCGGGGTAGCTGTCAAGCACACGGATATAACTCGAAAGATTTTGGGTCAGATAAACGGTGCATCCGCCAGCGGAGCGGGCGACGGCCTGATACTCGGCGTCAAATTTCGTGACGAAGTTTTGGGCTTCGTCCGCCCATAAAAATACGGGGCGCAAAAAGCTCTGCCGGTCGGCGGGCTGCATCCGTCGCAAGACGGCGACTTGAAAACAGTATTTCCAAGCGAGGTTGGCAATCCGGCCAACGAGCCGGTATTCCTGAACGGGAATGTCCACGATGATGATCTTGCCCTCGAATGTGTCCTCCGGCTTGATGTTGGTGTCGGCGGAAAAGATTTCCCGCAATGGCCGCGTGAGGAGCGGCTTTACCAGCATCGAAAAAGTCAGGACAATCAGGCTGCGGGTTTTCTCATGCAGGTCGGGAAATTCCTGTTGCCAATAGTTCCGGCATTCCTCGAAATCCGCCCGCGCCTTTGGGTCGCCCTTTAGGGTCATCTTGTCGGCCTCGGCAATCATTGCCCAGCAAGTGCTGTTCTTCTGCCATTGGGGGTCGTTGACCTGCTCCCGGCTGATGGCGGCTGAGGTCAGGATTGACCGGAGCAGCGGCAGGGTGACATCCAGTCCTGCCAGCAGGGGCAGTTCGACCAGATTGGTATTCATGTGGTGCAGGCTGTCCTCCCAAAACTTGTTGTCGCCGCCCTTGCCGTCGCCTTTGCCGGAAATCGCCGTGGCGATCTCGTCAATCAGGTTGACGATATTGATGCTCAAGCCGCCGCCTTCCCCCGGTCGGCTGGCTTCCCAATCTAGGAAATTGAAGCGGTTTCCACCGCTGGCATCTATGATGACAAGGTCATCTGTCCGGTCTGTTTCGGCTGCCCACTGTTCCCACTGCCGGCGTTCTTCTTTTTTGGCGCAAAGCACCAGCCCGCCGAAACCGGCGGCGAGATAGCCGTAGGCCAGGTGCTTGGCGGGGCCGGAAGTTTTTCCACTGCCGGTTGCACCAAAGACGCAGACGCCCGTGAGGGCGTCGGAAAGGCGGAAGCCTTCCCCATTGCCCCAATCCCGCAACACCGTTTGCGGGTGAAATTCGGGCAAGCGTTGCTGGCGTTGGGTCAAGCTAACAGCGTGGCAAGACCCGGATTCCCCGGCAAGGGAAAACGGCTTCGGGGTATCAGGGGCTTGCCCCTGCCAGAGCGTCAAGGCTCTGGTGGCATCCAACCGGCGGACGGTTGGGCATGGGTTTCAAGGGTGGCAACCTTTGGGCAGGGTCTAGGGCGGCACGTCCTTGTGCCGGGGTTTAAGGGGCGGCAAAGCCCCTGCCGGAGCGTCAGAGCGGAGGCGGTGAAAGCGGGGTCTAGGGGACGGATTCGGAGTCCCCTTGCGCGGTCAACATCGGCACGATGTATAACCGCGCTGTTAGCAAATTTTTTTGCCCCGGCCCCACTCGTGGCCGTCGCACTTGTTTCAATTCGCTACACACTCGCTTTTTTCGCTCGCGGACGGGAACGGACAATCCCCGGAAACCCGCTGCCAGAGCCAGTCTCCTGGGGACTTGGCTGTTAATTTCTGATATACTGTTCGTATTAGGGTGTTGCCAACGACTGAGGAGGAGTATGGCAATTTTCAGATTAGAGGCGAAGATCATCAGCCGGGGAAGCGGACACTCCGCCGTCGCCGCTGCCGCCTATCGCACCGGCACAAAAATCCGGGATGAACGAGCCGACAAAATCCACGACTATTCCAGCCGGACAAAAGGCGTCGTCGGGTCGGTCATTTTGAGGCCGGACAATTCGCCTGACTGGACGGCTCATACGGCGTCACTTTGGAACGCCGTCGAGCTGGGCGAGAAGCGCAAAGATGCACAACTTTCGCGCGAATTTATTTTAGCCGTCCCCAGGGAGCTTTCTTCCAAAGAGCAATTTGAAGCCGCCGTGGAGTGGGCGCAAAGGGAACTGGTCAGCAAGGGCATGATTGCCGAAGTGTCCCTGCACAATCCCAAAAGCGGTAAAAATCCCCACGTCCACATTCTCGCCACCATGCGAACCATTGACGGTGACAAATTCAGCGCCAAGAAACCCCGCGAATGGAATGACAAGGGGTTGCTGATTCACTGGCGCGAATCATGGTGTGCGGCGGAAAACGCGGCTTTGGAAAAAGCCGGTCGCCCGGAACGTGTTGACCATCGGTCGTTGAAAGACCGTGGGATTGACCAGGTGCCGCAGCCGAAATTAGGCAAGGAAGCCGTGGGGATGAAAAAGCGCGGCGTGGTCGAAGACCCGGAGCGGTTCAAGGCCGTCCGGGAAGTGAAAATGATGAACGAACTCAGGGGCATGGTAAAAGCCGTGTTTAAGCGCGGCGAAGTGGCTCAAATCGGGATGGGTGATACATGGTGGGAAAAATCCATCACCTTCATGTCCCGCATCCGGGAACAAGCCGCGACGGTCGTTAAAGACTCTTGGCGGAAGCTTGTGGACAGGAGCCGCCAAAAGGCCGGGCAGGAAATTGAAAGGTGAACAGAAATTTATGAAACCAACCGACGAAATCAAAAAACAGGCCGTGAACGCCTTCACTTGTGCGGAAACGGTCACTCATATTGGCATGATTAAGCTGACCGGCGGCATAGCCCTGTATGCCGCCCACATTCACCAAATGGACAGGCAAGCGCCGCCCCCGCCGCGACAGGTGCGGCGGGATGCCGTGGGGAGGGAAGTATGACGACAGACCCGCTGGCACAATACCGGAAAAAGCCGGATGGCGTGGTGGCGCAGCCGCCCCCGCCCAAAGGCCCGGATGAGTATGTGGCGTTTGACGCCAAAGACCGGGTTTCCCGCCTGAAAATCCGGCGGGCCAGTGAAGATGACCCGACGCGCTCGCCGGGGTATCACTACCTGCTGGACGTGGTTTATAGCGGCCCTAACGTGACGCATCTGGTGCTGCTTTACACGTTCCTGATTGTGAAGGTGCGCGGGACAAATTTATCGCCAATCGTGATGGCGTTGGAATTAGGCACGGCGGATTACATACAGGAATTTGACGCGGACAGATGGCCCGCGCCCAAAGACGCCAAAGCCCCGCTGATTGAATCCATTGAAGTGGTCGTCAAGGAAAACGGGCCAGCCGTTGAAGAAACGGAAGACATTCCACTCGTCAGGCAGCCGCCGAAGCTGCATTAGCGCCGGGGCGGCGGTAATGGTTTTAACAGGGTAACAGAAAGGGAGTTTATGATTCACACTATTCCAGAAACCGGTTTTGTCCGGCTTCCGCAAGTCCTGGCGGTCATCCCGCTGGGCAAGACAAGCTGGTGGAACGGCGTCCGGTCAGGACGCTTTCCCAAGCCGGTGAAATTATCGGAGCATTGCACCGCTTGGCGGGCGGAAGACATTCACGAACTCATCAAACAACTGGCGGAACAATCCATCGAGAGGCACTAGGCGTATGCGTCACTCCATAACCGGGAATGAACTATCAGCGATTCTAAATACGCTGAATGCCCTAGCCACAGTAGGTTCACGGCTGTCAGCCAAAGGCGAGCCGTCAGGGCTTTTTGCCATGCGCACAGGTGAAAATTGGGTTGAGCGAATTTCCAAAGAAAAATGGACTGGCAAAAAGGGTTTGGCTATTGCAAGCGCCGTTGTCGGCGTTGGGGCGATGCTCTACGGCGCAAGCAAACTCCTTGGGCGCGATAAATCAGTAGAGCGAACACATTGACACGGCTCGCGCTTCATAGTCTGATTATCTGGAAACCATCGAGGATCGTTTCTGGCTGGTCAAGGTCACAAAATTAAACACTTTTTTTGGGGGTAAAATTGGGGGTAAGCTCATTTTTAAGATTCCGCATTCCGCTTAATTAACAATCGGTTATTTTGCCAATGTGGATTCCATCCCCTCCGCCAACTACCTGACCGCCCCCGTCCATTCCGGGTCACGAAACGCAGGGAAACAGCGGGTCACAGGGATTTCAGCGGCCATCCCCATTCAGGCCGGGCTATTGACAATCACCGGCAAATGGGGGTAAGACGGATGGCAAGTTACCCCCTCATGCAAAGGAGTTACCCCCATGCCCCTGTCAGACACGGCGATTCGCAAAGCCAAGCCGCAAGCCAAACCCTTCAAGCTGGCCGATGGCGGCGGCCTGTATTTGCTGGTTCAACCGTCCGGCAGCAAGTGGTGGCGTTACAAATACCGCTTTGCTGGCAAAGAGAAGTTGCTGGCATTGGGTTCCTACCCCGAAACGAGCCTCATGGAAGCAAGGGAACAGCACTTGCAAGCGCGGAAGCTGCTGGCGGCGGGCAACGACCCCGGCGAGGCCAAGCGGGTTGCCAAACGCCTTGTTTCCATCAAGGCGGAAAACACTTTTGAATCCATCGCCCGCGAATGGCTTGAACAAAATAAAAACCAATGGTCTAAACTTTACGCTGCTGATGTCACCAAGCGGATGGAAAATCACATTTTTCCGAAACTTGGACATAGGCCGCTGGCCGAAATTACGACCATAGACATTCTGGACGTTCTGCGGGTCATCGAAAAATCGGGGGCGCTGGACATGGCGCAACGCATGATGCAGGTATGCGGGCAGGTTTTTCGTTATGCGATCACGACGAGTCGCGTTGACCGCAATCCGGTCACGGACTTGCGCGGGGCGTTGAAAACTCCCGTTAGAAAACACCATGCCTATCTCAAGGCGGGCGAATTGCCGGAATATCTGCAAAAACTGGAAAACTATGACGGCAACTTGGAAACCAAGCTGGCCTTGAAATTCCTGTTGCTGACGTTTGTTCGCACCGTTGAATTGCGCGGCGCAGAGTGGCCGGAAATCAATTTCGACAAGGCGGACTGGCGCATTCCGGCGGAGCGCATGAAAATGAAAGACCTGCATATAGTGCCCCTGTCCACACAGGCAATGGCCGTTTTGGAAGAACTTAAAAAACATACCGGCAACCGGAAATATCTTTTTCCGAACCAACACAAGCCCGCAGGTTTTATGAGCGAGAACACCGTTCTTTTTGCTCTGTATCGCATGGGCTATCATTCCAAAGCCACGGGTCACGGCTTCCGTGCCACGGCCAGCACGATCCTGAATGAACATGGATTTCATTCGGACGTGATAGAACGCCAGCTTGCCCATGTCGAACGCAACAAGGTTCGCGCCGCCTATAACCACGCTGAATACCTGCCGGAACGCCGGAAGATAATGCAATGGTGGGCGGATTATCTGGATGGCATCGCGCCAAAAAAATAGCTGGCGCGGTTAATCCCTTGGCGACTTGAAATCACGTTTCCCCTGTCTGCCGCCTCTGGCGTGAACGCGAATAATTTTTAGCCGGTGTCTCACAACGTCCAAGGCGGTTTGCTTCCGCGCTGCGCTTGTGCAGCTTCTCCCCGCTCCCCGGCGCTGCGCGGCCTTTCCCGTTCTGTCCTGCCACCGGCTTTCAACCTCGCTCACGTCACGCCAATCAAGGCGGACAAAACGAGGAGAAAACCATGAAGATTGTCACCGTCGCTTTACTGATTAACGCAATCGCGCAACTGATTGCCGCCTTTGCAAAATTCATCAACGCAACCCGACACCGAAGATAAAAGGTGTCCTCGCTGTTGCCATAATATCACTATTGGAGATTTAAGCCCCGGTTTTGGCTCGCCTTTGATATTATCGCTGTCATTTTTGGTCATACTTCAATTAAGCTCCTCCCCGAAAAAGCTTTTTAGCTGTTTCGGGGCGTTTTACTGCTTGTCATCTTTAATGATAGGTTTTATTACCCTCGCCGCCCGAAATGGTGGCATCCGTGCAACATTTGACAAAAGGGTCTAATCATGAAGCCTATCCTTACCACAGCTATTATTGCTGCATCACTATTCACTAGCGCTGCTTACGCAGCACCGGCGAAATCAACTCCTGCTGCATCCTCTGATTCAATGTCTTCTGCCGGTTCATCAATGGGTGATAACGGGTTTTTCTTCAAACCGTATGTCGGCGCTGATTATCAATACTCCACCTTGGATTACCATGGTGTGACAGGCAGTTCGTTTAATTATGGCCAGTTCTTCGCCAATTCATTCAATGGTGGCGATGTTCATATCGGGGCAAGAGTCCATAAATATCTAGGTTTTGAAGCCAGTTATTATCAAACTGCAAGTGAGAGCAAATCAGCGCTACTCGGCACCACTGCCAGCTCCTCTTCAAAATTTCATGGTGAGAGCCTAGATGCAATGGGCTATTTACCATTAGGAGGGACAAAGGCTGAGCTTATTGCATTAGTCGGTGTCAATAATGCCAAAGCAACCGGCTCGGTAGCTGTTTCAGGGACTACCTATAACGGCAATGCGAGTAAAACATTTGCTGAGTTTGGTGGAGGAGCACAATATTGGATTAATGACAATCTGAGTGCTCGTATTTTGGAACGTTACGAAGATATTAGTGGTAACGTTATTAACAGCGCTTGGACAACCAGCGCTGGCCTCAACTGGCAGTTTTAATTAGTATAGTTTTCCCTAGAGCATTATCTTGGGGGGCGTGAAAGCGCTCCCCTTTTTTATTTCGGCGCAAAATCTGTTCCTGAAAATCTCACCGCTCTATGTCCGGTTCCGGCGGCTTCGGCTGCCGGTCTTTGGCGGGGCTTGGCGCGGACGGGCTGGTGCGCTTTATGGTCTGCTCTTGTTCCCATTGCTCCCGCACGGTGTTCTTAACTGACTCAAGGCTTTTGTCCGGGGTGGGATGTTTCTTTGCCCAGCCAAGGCGCAACCGATGCCCCAGCTTTTGCAGGGCGGCTTCGGCGTCTGTGTTTTGGTTTGGCATGGTCAGGCAACGAGCGACTTGGCTTCTTCCAAGCATCGCCCGATTTTCATTCTCACGTTATCGTAATTCAGGTTTTGCTCCTCGGCAATCTCGCCGTAATCGAATCCGATCACATAATGATTCCAGAGATAACCCCGGCACTCGGGTTTTGAACTGTCTAGCAAATTCAGTGCGTATTCCAAATCGTGCCGGTCTGCCGCCGTCAGGGGTTCCGCCTGTTCTGATGCGTCCACTAAATCCAGAAGTTCCTCATGTGGCAAAGGCTGCAAGCGGTCACTGTCCCTTTTTTTAATATGGTCATAAATCCTACGGCGGGCAATCTTGTAACACCATTTCCAAAATTCCCCGTTTGAACTGCCTTCAAATGTTTTCAAGCTTTTTGTGATGCTTATCAAAACCTCCTGCGACACGTCCTCGGCGGCCTGCGGCACAATGGCGTTGAATACGAAAGCGCGTAAATCCGGCGCAATCAGGTGGAAGATGGCTTCCGCTAGCCGGAGCCGTTCTGCCAGTCCCGCCGTCACGCGGTAAGTGCGGACAAGTTTAATCAGGTCGTCCATTGCTTGCCCATAGCCTAATGAAATTGGCTGTTCTATTTCAAGCGTTGCCTGCGACTTATTTTGCATGAAAGAAGAACAGCAACGGTTCCTGTCGCTCTTGGGACAACTGCCCGCCCGCCTCACGGCGGAGCAAGCGGGCTGGGTGCTGAACTGCCAGCCGCACGATATTCCCGCGCTGGTCAATGCCCGGTTGCTCAAGCCGCTCGGTAATTTTTCCCCAAATTCCACCAAGTATTTCGCCACGGCGGACGTGCTGGAAATGACGAAAGACCGTGGTTGGCTGGTCAAAGTCAGTAATACGATTTGCCAGCATTGGCAAAAACAGAACGCCCGCAAAAAAGACCATGCCTTTAACGGCATGGTGAACGGTCACGCATCCTTGGCGGCGGTTTAGCCGCTGGTTTCTTCCAAAACATTATTCTTTCCGCCGTGCGGAAAGCTGCGCGTCAGCGATCAAGCCAGCGCGAGCGGGTGATGGAGTCCAGAGGCAACGCCTCTGGCGCGGGGCTTGGGGACGGCGCAAGTCCCCAAAACACCAAAAGCGGTTGAGTCGCCGGGACTCAACCGCTTCGTTTATGTTGGCGGCTTCAAGCCGCGACTGCTGTTTGCAGCGTCCGCGCCGCCGCCTTCGTTTCGTATTCCTCAAGTGACGGCGCGATGATGATAGCCTTTTTCGCATAGGCGCGGTGAATGGCCTTGCTGTTGTGGCCTAGCGCGGCCTGTGCGAAACGCTCTGGCATCCCGACAACCTTTGCCCGTTCCGCCCATGCGTAGCGGTAGCTGTGCAACGTCACGCCCGACACGCCCGCCCGCTGACAGCGGCGGCGGAAACGGCTGG
>Ga0208357_1002130_pt1 | contig 13508 bp, 15 predicted proteins | sample NGESurdeep092012_6_FD_184487 | JGI IMG/M metagenome (GOLD analysis project Ga0208357, IMG submission 184487) | Arctic peat soil microbial communities from Barrow, Alaska - NGEE Surface sample F52-2 deep-092012 (SPAdes) | ecosystem: Environmental > Terrestrial > Soil > Wetlands > Peat ... | reverse complement strand
TCCATCGCCGCTCAAATGCCCGCCTCGACGGAGGAGTAACCGAACCGCCGCCCTCGCGCGCAGGTTGATCACGTAAGGGGGGTCTCGGGTCCCCTCAATAGGCGCGCGCACCTGTTGAGGTGACGGTTCGCCTAGCGCGACGGCTACAAACAGCCAGCGCCGGGACGGCGGGAAGTGGCCGTCCCGGCGATAGGGTGCGGCTTGGTGCGCCGGGAAGACTGGTCGGCATGGTTTTTCTGTGTCCGACTTCAGGCCCGCCGACTCCCGTGAGGTGCACCCATGCACGACGTGACCTCGTTCGGCGGCGTCGTCCTCGTGTGGGGCCTTGTCGGCACAGCTGCATTGCTGGCACGTCGGGTCGCGCGCTGGGTCGGAATCCCCGCCCCTGCGGTCTTCCTGGTCGCCGCTGCGGTAGCTGCCAATTCCATCAAAGCCCTTCGCACCGCCGTCGACCTGCACGTCGTCGAGAACGTGGTCACCCTGGCCCTGATCGTCATTCTCTTCGACGGCGGGCTGCATCTTGGACGGCGGCGATTCCGTGAAGCCGCAGTGCCGATCGTCGCCCTCGGAGTGCTCGGCACCTTTGCCACGACGGCACTGATTGCGGTCGTCTCGCACACCGTCTTCGGTCTCGACTGGAGGTTCTCCGCGGTCCTCGGGGCCGCGTTGGCACCGACGGATCCCGCCGTCGTCTTCGCAGTCCTTGCGAACAAAGAACTCACAGGTCGGACGGCGGCGATACTCGAAGGCGAGTCGGGATTCAACGATCCGGCCGGCATCGCGCTGCTGCTCGGTTTCGTCCAACTGGCGACGCACAAGCACGGGTCGATCGCAGCCGTGTTTGGAAACTTCGCGGTTCAGATGGCCGTCGGGTGTGCCCTAGGTATCGCGGGCGGCGTGGCACTGCGGTGGTTGCTCCTCAATCGGCGTCCGGCCCTAGAGATACAAGAACCGTTGCTCGCGCTGGCCGCAATCCTTGCGGTGTACGGCGTGGCGACTGTGGCGCACGGCTCCGGATTCCTCGCGGTCCTCATCGCCGGCATCGCGGCAAGCGATGCGGTCAGCGACGAAGCACCGACCGTCGAACGCTTTCACGCCACGCTCGCGAGCCTCGGCGAGATCGTCGCCTTCGTGCTGCTCGGCATCACCGTCCGACTCCACACGCTCGTCGAACACCATGCGTGGCTGATTGGGCTCGGCCTTTTCGCGATCCTCACGCTCGTCTTGCGGCCGCTGGTCTGCGTACCGCTACTGAAGGCGCTCAGGCTCGAACGGCGCGAGACCACATTCATCGCATGGGCCGGGCTGAAGGGAGCGGTGCCGATCTTGCTCGGCGCGCTCGCGGTCAGCGGCGGGGTGCCGGACGCCGCGAGGCTGTACGCCATCGTGTTTGTCGTCGTCGCCCTGTCGGTCGTCGTCCAAGGCGGGTCGTTGCCGTGGGTCGTCCGCAGGCTCCGCCTCGGCATAGATTCACCCCGCCAGAACTGAGCACCGGAAGCTGAGAGGGGAGCCCGTGCTCCATACTCGACGCGTGACGACACCTCTGGGCGAGCGCTCGCTGGGCGAGCTGGTGGCCACCCTCACACGTGACCTGGCCTTGCTGCTGCACCAGGAGATCGAGCTCGTCAAGGCTGACCTGCTCAAGGCGGCAAAGAAGTTCGCCGTTGGCGCGGCCGGCCTCGCAGTCGCCGCTGTCCTCGCGCTGTTCGCCCTCCCGGTCATCTCCATCGCGATCGCGCTCGGCATCCATGCGCTTGGTGTGAGCCTGGGCTGGTCGTTCCTCATCGTCGGCGGTGGCTATCTGGTGCTGGGCGGCATCGCGGCGCTCATCGGCATCAAGATGCTGGCCAGGGCCAAGCCCTCGAGCCGGACCGCTGACTCGGTCAAGGCCGATATTCACGCCATCGTCCGCAAGCCCGCCCGGAACGGCACTCCCTAGACGCCTAAGGCCGCCGAGGGAAATCACCCAGCATCATCTGCCCCAACCTGTGGCACGCTGGGCGGATGCCCGTACCCGACTCCTCCGTGGTGATGGTCGACGGACCGTGGAGCCACCGCGAGGTCAGCGCGAACGGAATGCGCTTCCACGCGGCCGAGATGGGCAACGCCAACCAGGACCCGCTCGTCATCCTGCTGCACGGTTTCCCGCAGTACTGGTGGTCGATGCGCCATCAGCTCCAGGACATCGCGGGCGCTGGCTACTGGGCGGTCGCCCCTGACCTGCGCGGCTACGGCGGCAGCGACAAGCCCCCTCGCGGTTACGACGCGTTCACCCTCGCCTCCGACATCGCCGGCATCGTGCGATCGCTCGGCGCGCGCGACGCGATCATCGTCGGACACGACTGGGGTGGCTACGGCGCATGGTGCACGGCGGTGCTGCATCCGGGTGCGGTCCGCGGCATCGTCGCCCTCGCCGCGCCGCACCCGCTGCGCTTTCGCAACGCGCTGCTCACCGAACCGCGCGGCCAGTTCATGGCCAGCGCCCACCTGGTCGGGTACCAGCGGCCATGGGTCCCCGAGCGCCAACTCGTGCGCGATGACGCGGACGCCGTGGGGCGCATGCTGCACGCATGGTCGGCGCCGAGTTGGCCTGATGAAGAGTCCGAGCGGCGCTACCGCGAGCAGATCCAGATCCCGCACGTCGCCCACTCCGCGCTCGAGTACTACCGCTGGACACTGCGCTCGCAGTTGAGACGCGACGGGCAACGGTTCAATCAGCAACTACGCCAGCCCGTCGGCGTCCCGACGTTGCAGTTGCATGGCGCTCTCGACACCTGCGTACTTCCGCGGACGGCGGCAGGTTCGGGTCGCTACGTCGGTGGCCCTTACACCTGGCGATTGATTGAGGACGCCGGTCACTTCCTGCAGGAGGAATCGCCGAAGGCGGTGTCAGCAGAAATCCTGCACTGGCTGGACGAACTCGACCACAGCCGGTAGTTGTGTCAGTCGAACGCGACCGTGACCTATTGGGTCGCGCACGGAACGCCAGACCGCGCGACGGTCTGGGTCGCCCGTTGCCGCGCGGGTCGAGTGCCGGCAGCGAACGGGTGCCCGACGAACTGCACATGAGCGTCGACGACACCGTTGCTCTTGCGCAGAGCTATCTCGACAGCGGTCGTCCTTTTCACGCGCATGAAGTTCTCGAAGCGCTCTGGAAAACGCAGCCCGCAGGTGAACGCGATCTGTGGCAAGGGTTGGCGCAGATCGCAGTCGGCCTCACACACGCAATGCGCGGAAACTCCGTCGGCGCGACGACGTTGCTGCGTCGAGGTGCAGGACGCGTCGCCAACTACCCTGGCGACACGCACGGCATCGACATCAACGGCGTGCTCAGCTGGGCCGACGCTCTCGCCGACCCGCCCGACGCCGACCCGCCCCCGCTGACCCTCCGCCCCGAGCCGCCGCTGGAGCGTTGAAGTCATACGCACGCTCTTGCGTGCGCTGGGCTTCAACGGTCGCGAGGCGGAGGTGAGGGCCAACGCTCGGAGCGCTAGTCGCAGCCGCGGGTTGAGACGGGTGTGGTCGCCGTCCGCCCTGCTGCTGCTGCCTGGCTCACTTGCGACGCCGTCAACGCATACCCGGTGCTCGCGTCGTTGACGGCCCTGCCGAATACGACTCCGGCGACGCCGCCCGAAGTGTCGAGCAAGGGACCGCCGGAGTTGCCGGGCTGAACCTGGGCCCGCACCGCGTAGATGTCGCGGGTCACGTCGGCGTCCTGGTAGATGTCAGGCCCGCGCGCGAGTTCAGACCCACGGATGCGTGCGGCCACGGCCTGGTAGGGCCCGTCTTCGGGAAAGCCAGCCACGACCGCGTTTGACGACGGCGCGAGAGCTCCGCTGAACGCCAACGGCTTGGCGTGCAAGCCCTTCACCACAAGGATCGCCACATCGACCTTCGGGTCGTAGTACACGACGGTGGCCGCCAACTGCGGACCCGCGCCCTCGACTTGAACCTGCGGATTGCGCACACCGGCAACCACGTGTGCGTTCGTCATCACCCGACCGTCGGCGAAGACAAATCCGCTGCCCTCGATGCGGCGCGAGCACGACTTCGCGTCGCCGGTGATCTTCACGATGCTCGCGCGCGCGGCGACGACGCTGGGCTGTCCGATGACGGCAAGATCGGGCGGCGAGACAGGAATGATGCGCTCGGCACCGAGCGCTCCGAACACCTGCGGGAAGCCCCCGTCAGCGACCAGCGCGCGGAAGTCGGCGAACCAGCCACGAACCCGCGACGGCACCTGATGGTCGACCGCTGCGAGCACGCGCGAACCGTTGACTTGCCTTGCCACCGAAGGAAAGGGCGCCTGCACCAGCGAACTGCCGATAAACCAAGCAATAAGCAGGACGGCGAGGCCGGACACGATTGCCCCACCAACCGAGTCAACGGTGCGGGCTGGTTGCCATTTCAGCCGGCGCCGCACGATGGTGCCGAGCGCCCCCGCTCCGATGCGCCCCAGCGAGGCGAACGCGAACACGATGGCGACACCAGCGAAGGGCGCGACCGTGCCGGAGAAGTGTTTCGCGATCAGGGGCGCGATTTGCGCTCCGATGACCGCACCACCGAGCAGTCCGATGAACGAAAGAACGCCGACAACGAAGCCCTGGCGGTAGCCGGAGAACGCCGACAAGACGATCAGCACGACCAGAATCAGGTCGAGGGCGTCGGCGTGCACACGGTCAAACCTAACGGGGGCCCGGTCGCATCGGCTGCGCGGACGCCGCAGGCGCCCGCGGCCCGCTCAGCTAACGATCAGTTGACCGGTCATTCCTTCGTGTTCCTGGAAATGGCAGTCGAACGAGTAGACGCCTGCAGCCGGGACGTTAAAGGTGACCGTGGTCGAGCGCCCCGCAAAGATCGTCTCGGAATGCACATTGAGGCTCGGCACCTCGAAATCCTGCGGTACCACGCTCGGATTGGTGATCGTGACCCGAAGCTGTCCTGGCTTGGCGTAGACGACGTCCGGCCTGAAGTGACCGTCGTCAAGGGTGTCGATCACAATCTGCTGGACGCCGTCAGCTGCCGGTTGCGCGGTCGCTGAGGCACTCGCCTGATCGGGCTTCGGTGCACCCGTACCGGACACGTGCAGCGTATTGCTGTTGGCGGAACACCCTGCAATCAGCAGACAACCTGCGATCAGGAGCGTGGGTCTCAACACCGCTTCACGCTACAGCGACGGCAGATCGCGGACGTCGGCAGCGTTCCACGGCTGCGACCAGCCGCCGATCTCGAGCAACCGCGACAGCAGCCCGGCGGTGAATCCCCACACGAACAAGCCGTCGACGTCGAATGCGTCTCCGACATAACCGCTGGGGTGTTGCACCCGGAACCGGTTCGCCGGATCGACGAGGCGGGCGATCGGAACCCGAGCGACGGCGGCGACCTCGTTCGGATCGGCCACGCCCACGACGGACGGCACCCGCCACCACGCGAGAACCGGAACGACCATGAAGCCGGACGGCGGGAGCCACAACGCTGGCAGCTCGGCAAGCACCTCGACACCAGCGGGGTCGAGACCGGTCTCCTCTGCGGCCTCACGCAATGCGGTCGACGCCGGCCCATCGTCGTCCGGCTCGACTGCGCCGCCGGGAAACGCCGCCTGGCCCGCGTGCGAACGGGAGTGGCCGCTGCGCTCGATCAGCAGCACGTCGGGGCCGTCAGGCCCCTCGCCGAACAGCACCAGGACGGCGCCCTCACGGCCCCCGTCTGGCGGCGGGATCGATCGGCTCAGATCGGCCGCCTCGAGCCCGCCCGCCGCGTGCAGCAGCGTCACCAGCCAGGTCGGCGCTGACAGGGTCACGCGGTGTCCGTCACCGTGACGCCTAAGTACTGCGCCGACAACTTCGCGAGCTCGCCAGGAGCCAGCACGCCGATCTTGGCGTGGGTCACCGCGCCCGACGCGTCGACGAAGATCGAGACCGGAATGCCGGGGACTCGCAAGTACTGCACGAACTTGCCGTTGGCGTCCCAGACCGAGGGGTAGGTCAGGCCGAGCCCGTGCGAGGCATCGAGGGCGTCATCCCACGTCTCACTACCGTTGTAGGCGCCGTCGACGATGCCGAGCACGGCAACCTTGCCCGCAGCCGCCGTGGCAAACGACCGCATCTGCGGCGCCTCGACCTTGCACTCGGTGCACGGACCGGCCCAGATGTTGATCACCAGCGGGCCGCGAAGCTTCGCGAGGTCGACCTTCGGACCGTTGCCCAGGCACGGAAATGTGTACGAAGGCAGCCCGGCGGCGACCGTACCGGTACCGGCCGCGACTGGGCAGTCCGGCAAGTGGGCCGCAGCGATGAGCGATGCGCGCAGTGGCGTGGAGTTGTTGTGTTTAGCCGTCGCGCGATTCACCAGCAATGCAACGACGACGAGGACGACGACACCGAGCGCGGTCAACCACGCCCGCCGCTTGATGCCGCTCACAACAGCGTATCGACCGGGCCGGTCTTCACCAGCTTGCGCGCGGTCGCCTCATCGGTCGGACCGATGCCGAACGACGGGCACCACCGGGCCAGCCCGCACGCACCGCACGCGGGCTTACGGGCGTGACACACCCGACGTCCATGCCAGATGACCCGATGCGACAGCAGCGTCCACTCTTTGCGCGGGATCAGCGCCGCGATGTCTTGTTCGACCTTGACCGGGTCAGAGTTCGTCGTCCAGCCAAAGCGAGTCGACAGGCGAAGCATGTGGGTGTCGACGGTCAGCCCGGGGATGCCGAACGCGTTGCCGAGCACGACGTTCGCGGTCTTGCGGCCGACGCCGGGCAGCGTCACGAGGTCTTTCAGGCGCCGCGGCACCTCGCCTCTGAACCGCTCGCAGACGGCCTGAGCCATGCCGATGATCGAGGTGGTCTTCGCGCGGAAGAACCCGGTCGACATGATGATCGCTTCCATCTCGCCGCGATCGGCGCCTGCATAGTCGGCGGCGGTCGAGTACTTGGCGAACAACACAGGGGTGACCATGTTCACCCGCTTGTCCGTGCATTGGGCGGAAAGGATCGTCGCGACCAGCAACTCGAGCGGGTTGCTGAAGTCGAGCTCGATGTGCGCGTCGGGATACAGCAGCGTCAGCTCGCGGTTGATCGTGCGCGCGCGCCGGACAAGCGCAAGCGGCGATTCCTGCTCGATCTTCCGCCGCGCCACGACGTCGAGCCTAATCACGGGGACTGCCATTCGACTGGACGGGTGACCGGAGCGGCCACCCGGGTGACCCCGGTCCGCAAGGCCTCAAGGCCCGCGCCGGACCGGCCGATGCGCCCTTGTAGCCAGGGATGACGTGTAGCCAGGCCGTGTAGCCAGGGATGCCGTGTAGCCAGGGATGACGTGTAGCCAGCCACACACAAGAAACGGGACGGGGTCGCCTTGAGCGCCGGGAGCAGCCAATCAGGCACTCGCCGCACTCCTGAGCGCAGTACCGACTTTGACCACCTCTCCATCGGGGACCTGCGCAACTACCGCGCGGCGTTGGCCGAGGAAGAGAACCGAGTCTCCTACTGGCGGCGCATCATCCAAGCCAGGCTCGACGTCGTCCGGGCCGGCGAGACCGGCGCAGCCCGAGTCGACAATTTGCGCAACGTGCTGGCCGACGCCCACCTCACCAGCAGCCGTGGGGCGCTCGTCACCATCTTGCCGATCGAAGACGTGCCGCCGCTGCCCGACCTTGCCTCGCTCTGGGAACGGGAGCCGCGCGACGCCGACCCCGCCCACAACGAGATCCTGGCGCGTGACCTGGCCACCGCCGAAGCCCAGCTGTCGGCGTACCGCAATGCCTTGCACCGCCGCATCACCGGTTCGACCGACGAACTGATCGCGCGCTACCGCGAGGACCCGGGCCTGTGCCTGCTCGCACTCCCGGCCGACCAGAAGGAAGCCGCGAGCCGGCGCGCACTCGCCGAACGCCGCTAGCCTCCGCCGACGACCATCCGCGCCACCCCACACCGTCGCAGCCTTCGGCTCGAAATAGTGTGAGAATCACCGCGTGGACGATGTGCTGAGCAAGCTCCCCCTGTTTGCCGCGCTCGACGACGACGCCAACGTGGCGCTACGGGTCGCGATGCGCCGCGAGAACTTCTCACGGGGCGACGTCATCTTCGACGAGGGCGACCCTGGCACCAAGCTGTTCGCAGTCATCGAGGGCAAGGTGAAGCTGGCCCGCACGGCCCCGGACGGCCGGGAGAATTTGCAGGCGGTCCTCGGACCCGGCGAGATGTTCGGCGAACTGTCGCTGTTCGATCCCAAACCACGCACTGCTGGTGCCGTGGCGTTGACCGACACCGTGCTCGCGTCCCTCGCCCATGAAGAACTGCGGCCCTGGATCACCGGGCGGCCTGATGTCGCCGTCCAACTCTTGCAAGCGTTGGCGCAGCGGCTTCGTCGCACCAACGACGTCCTGGCCGACCTCGTCTTCAGCGACGTACCGTCACGAGTGGCGAAAGCCCTGCTCGGTCTGGCCGAGCGGTTCGGCCAGCCGAGCAGCGATGGCATCCACGTCGCGCATGACCTCACGCAAGAAGAACTCGCGCAACTTGTCGGCGCCTCGCGTGAGACGGTCAACAAGGCGCTGGCCGACTTCAGCGCGCGCGGGTGGATCCGTATCGAGTCGCGCGCGGTTGTGATCCGCGACGTCGAAGGGCTCACTCGGCGGGCACGCTGACGCCCTCGTCGCGCAGATAGTCGAGCTGGGCCAACAACGACCACCGCGCTGCGAATTGCAGTTCCGGCACGACGTCGCCGTAGACCACTCGCAGTACCTCATCGACCGTATCGCTGGTCATAGCCGCGGCTCGCACTTGCTGAAGGCGCTCTTCGCGATGCTGCAGGTAGGCGTCGATCTTGGCCGCGGGGTCGTCAATGACAGGACCATGCCCAGGCAGGACGGCGAGAAGTTGCCGTTCGTCGACGAGTGCGTGTAGTCGACGCAAGCTCGCGAGGTAGTCGGCGAGTACCCCGTCGGGTCGTGCGACAACGGTGCTGCCGCTGCCGAGAATCGTGTCGCCGGTGAGTAACGCGGCGTCGGCGTCGGCGTCGATGACGAAGCAGGCGGAGTCGGCCGTGTGGCCCGGCGTTGCGATGACGTCGAGGTGCAGGCCACCGATCCGGAGCCGCTCACCGTCCGACAGCGGCTGCTGGCCTTGGGAGCAATGCATTGGCGCGATTGCGCGGACTGGGGCGGCGGCCACTTGGGAGAGCGCGGGCGCGCCCTCGGAGTGGTCGGCGTGACCGTGAGTCAGCACGATAAGCGCGACCTGGTTCGCGCCGGCCGCCTCGACCGCCCCCATGATCGCGTCGCGGTGCCTCCCGTCGTCCGGGCCAGGATCGACGACGATCGCCTGATCGCCGCCGGGCTCGACGAGCACCCACGTGTTGGTGCCCTCGAGCGTCATCGGCGAAGGGTTGTTGGCCCGCACCAAGAACGCTCGGGCGGTGGGGTGCTCGGGGCTCAGGGCGGTCGTCATGTGTCAATGACCACCCAACGCGGCGGCTCGGACTCGAGGTCGATGCGCACCTGCACCGGGGTGAGGTCGCGGACATTGCCGGCGGCGAATACATCTGCCGCGGACGTGAACGTCGAGAGCTCGCGGAGTGTCCACTCGGTGGGTGGCATGAGCAACCAGTCACCGCTTTTTTGCGCGCCCACTGCGAATTCTGGCGCGACCCACTGCGCGGCGTCTGCCTCCCCGCCGACGAAACGCGCGTCTTGCGCAGGTGCGATGGCGACATAGAAATACGTGTCGTAGCGGCGCGGCTCGAAGTCGGGGGTGATCCAGCGCGACCACGGTCGCAGGAGTTGTGGCTGCGCCACCGCACCGTGGCGGGCGAGGACCTCATCAAACGTGGCGCGATGCTCGATCAGGGCGAGCCGGTCTGCCTCGAGTTTGGTGGGGTCTAGGTTCGCACGCGATGCCAGCAAGACCCCGCACTCCTCGAACGTCTCCCTAATGGCCGCGAACGCGTGGGCTTGCTCGTGGTCGCGGCCAACATGGTCGGCGGCATCCACCACACCGCCCGGAAAGACATACATGCCACCGGCGAAGAGCATTCCCATGTGGCGTCGGATCATGAAGACCTCGAGCTGTTGCGCTCCGTCGCGCAAGAGGATCACTGTCGCAGAGGCCTTCGCGGGCGCCGGAGAGCCACCCGACTCGCGATAGGCGCGTGCCCGGGCCACCAGCTCAGGACTTGGTGGTAGCCGCAACTGATCGGCGTCCGACATAACCGTGAGCGTAAGCCGCAACGTGGATGCGAGACTGCCGACATGTCCTTCAGTGCTGATGAGTTGGCGTACGCGACCGAACTCGTGGGTCGATGGGTACCACCGACGCCCCAATACGCGTGGCCGCTGCTCGGCGCGGAGGTCGGTCGTGCTGCCACATGGCAACAGTCCGGGCAAGAACGTCGCGATGCGCGCCTTGGGTGTTGAGGTCATCGAACATGGCCACGATTTTCAGGCATCCCGGGAGTACTCGATCGAGCTCGCGGCGGAACGCGGTCTCGAACTGGTACCGCCCTACCACGCCGATCTAGTACTCGGTGCCGCGACGTACGCACGTGAACTCTTCGAGGCCGTAAGCAATCTCGATTCGGTCTACGTCGGGGTTGGCATGGGCACCGGCATCAGTGGCTTGATCGGCGTCCGCGACTTACTCGGGCTACAGACTGAGATCGTCGGCGTGGTGGCGCAGAGGGCACCCGCAACGGCGTTGTCCTTTGCTGCTGGCGCGCTCGTGACGACCGAGTCGGCGCACACCTTCATCGACGGCGTCGCGACCCGAGTGCCCGATGCAACCGCTATCGACGTCATCAACGCCGGCGCCGCACGGATCCTGCAAGTCAGCGAAGACAGCTGCGCGGACGCCGTTCGGTTGCTGTTGTCGACGACGCACAATGTCGCAGAACCGGCCGGCGCCATCGCATTGGCCGGTCTGTTGTCGGAACGGTCTATTGCTCGCGGACGTCGCGTTGCGGTGATACAGAGCGGTGGCAACATCGACACCCCGCTGCTCGCACAAATTTTGGCAGGCCAGACGCCCGCTGCGTGATGGTTGTTAGCGGCTGAGCAGCTCGTCGAGGCGAGCCATGAGTGCGTCGCGAGCGGCGGGCCATTCGTCCGCAAGCATCGAGAAGAGCACGGTGTCGCGGACCGTATCGTCGGATCGCCGCTGGTAGCGCCGCAAGATGCCTTCGTATTGTGCACCGAGCCGAGCGATCGCTTGTTGTGAACGTGCATTGCGCACATCGGTCTTCAACTGGACGCGTCCGGCATTGAGTGTCTCGAAGGCACAGCCGAGCAGCAGTAGCTTCGTCTCCGGGTTGACAACGCCAGCCCAGACTGCGGGCGTGTAGGCCGTAAAACCGATCTCGAGTCTCGCGTCGCGTGGCGAGACCTCGAGGTACGACGACGTACCGACGACAGCGCCCGCTTCGAGGCCGCCGTAGTCGATGGTCAGCCGCACCACCCACGGCCACCGCCCGGCGTCCACGGCTTGGTTGAGAATTCCTTCGTAACCGGCCACATCGCGCGGCCGGCCAGCCACGTGCTGCCAGACGGCGTCGTGGTCAAGTGCGGCAAACAACTCAGCGGCGTCGCGACGGGGATCGGCCAGCTTGAGTTCGACACACCTCCCGCGCAGCACGATGTCGCGCGGTGGGGGCCATTGGAATTGCGGCCACTTTGTATCAACTGGTCGCGCATCGACACGTGGGGTGAACCGAGGAATCGTCATCGTGGAGACATTCTCGCCGGTGCACGTCCGCGGCGCGAAGGCTATTCCGGTTAAGCGAGGCCCTCGGCCGGCTCAAGGAACGGATATCCCTCGTTTCGGATGTGTGGCCCGAGAGCCCACGGGTATCTGGCATTGGTCGATGGTGGTTCGACGCCATGGTCGCTGTCCGTCGTGGGCCGGAAGTTTGTCGGCCGACTCAAGCCTCGCCATCGATACGTGCTGGGAGAACCGGATTGATCGCAGCATTGTTGTTGGCTGGCTTGTTCGCGGTTCCTGTAGCCACGATCGCGCTGTTCGTGCGGACACCGCGACTAGGTGCGGTCGAAGGTGCATGGCCGGCAACGCGTCGCATGGTATTCGCCGTGCTGATGACCGCTGGACTCGCCGCGGTGGTGGCAGGTGCACTCCTAGCCATCGGGGTGACAAGTCGTAACGTCGCGGTGGGCGTGGCTGGCCTCATCATCGTCAGCGTGGCATGGTTGCCGCTGACCCGTCCATGGAGCGGCCGGGCGCACGTGTGTTGGTCGGCGACCACCTTCTTGTTCGCCGCCTATCTCGTCTTCATGATCGATTGGACCTTCGCATCTCATCTGGGCGCCGGTGGCACCGTCGGCGGCGTAATCCTGTGGCTGCTCGAAGTGTTTGCTGCATTGCTCGGGTGTGCTTATCTGTGGGAACTCTGCGACGCGATTGGGCGGGAGCGGTGGCTGCGCCGTGCGAGCGTTACGTCCCCGCAGGACCCCGAACGCTCATACTTCCCGTTCGTGAGTCTGCATGTGCCTGCACACTACGAGCCGCCGGACATGGTTATTGAGACCCTGACATCGCTGAAGGCGCTGGACTATCCGGCGTACGAGATCATTGCGATCGACGACAACACGGGCGACGAGACCTTGTGGCGCCCACTCGAACAATGGTGTCAGGACAACCAGGTCAAGTTCGTTCATCTTGAGGACTGGCCGGGCTACAAGTCGGGCGCACTGAATTACGCGCTGCAACATTCGATCGATCCGCGAACGGAACTGATCGGCATCATCGACGCGGACTACCAGGTCGACCCACAGTTCCTGCGCGTGTGCGCGCCATTCTTCGAAGACGAGAAGCTCGGTTTCCTCCAGACACCGCAGGACTATCGCGACTGGGAACACGCGCCGTTCTACCGTCGGCTCTACTTCTCGTATCTCTATTTCTTTGCGGTGTCGCAGCCCAGCCGCAACGAACGCGGCGGCGCGATATTCGCCGGCACTATGGGGCTGATCCGTCGCCGCGCACTGGAAGCCGTCGGCGGATGGGACGAGTGGTGCATCACGGAGGATGCCGAGCTGTCCCTGCGACTGCTTCGCAGCGGGTGGTCTGGTGCGCACATCGATCGGTCTTTTGGTCGGGGCGTCATGCCGCTGACCTTGGAGGCGTTGAAGGGGCAGCGCTTCCGGTGGTGCTTCGGTGGTATTCAAATCCTGCGCATGCATTGGCGTTGGATGATGCCGGGACGCGTCGACGACGAGAACCAAATGACGGCCGGACAGCGCTGGGCGTATCTGTCTGGTGCCGTGCAGTGGTACGGAGATCTGCTCGGTCTGGTGTTTTACCTGTTTCTCATCGTTGGTGGCGCGAACATCGCGTTCGGTGGCGGACTCTTGTTTCGGAAGTTGACCGGATTCTTGATCGGCGCGATACCGCTGCTGGTGGTGCTCGGTCTGGTTCGGGCAGTCGCCTTGCTCCGCCGCAGCACCGGCGCATCATGGCGTGACGCTCTCGGCGCGTTCATGATCTGGCAGTGCACCGC
>Ga0208357_1002128_pt1 | contig 13516 bp, 10 predicted proteins | sample NGESurdeep092012_6_FD_184487 | JGI IMG/M metagenome (GOLD analysis project Ga0208357, IMG submission 184487) | Arctic peat soil microbial communities from Barrow, Alaska - NGEE Surface sample F52-2 deep-092012 (SPAdes) | ecosystem: Environmental > Terrestrial > Soil > Wetlands > Peat ... | reverse complement strand
CAGGCGCAAAACGATCGTGGCTTCCAGGCGTGCCAGCGCGGCGCCGACACAGAAATGCGCTCCCTTCCCAAAACTGATGTGCCCCTTGGCTTCGGAGCGATCGAGCAGGAACTCGCCGGGCTTCTCGAAGTGGGCCGGATCGCGGTTGGCCGCCCCCCACAACAGCAGCAGGTGTGAGTCGGCGGGCACGTCGACGCCGGCGAGGGTGGTGTTGTCGCGCACGTGCCGGTAATGGCCCCGGAATGGCGGCTCGTAGCGCAGCGTCTCCTCGATGACAGCGTCGATGAGCGAGCGGTCGGCGTTGACGCGATCGAGAACGGGGGGATCGGAGAGGAGGGCCAGGAGGCAGTTGCCGAGAGCCCGGAAGGTGGTCTCGGCCCCGGCCGGGAGCAGGAGACGGAGAAAGCCGTAGATGTGTTCGTCGCTCAGTCGTTCCCCGTCGATCTCGGCGGTGACGATGTCGGAGACGAGGTCGTCGCCGGGATCGGACTTCCGTCGTTCGACCAACGGGGTCAGGTACTCCCGCATGGCCCGGGAGGCGGCCTTGGAGACGTCGTAGTCCTCCGGGCCCATGGAGATCTCGAGACCCCAGCGTTGGAAGAGTTCGTAGTCCTCGGTGGGGACGCCGAGGACACCGGCGATGACCTGGACCGGGTAACGGGCGGTGACGTCGGCCACCAGGTCCGACCGGCCCCGGTCGACCACGGTGTCGATGAGTCGGTGGATGGTGGGGGCGATGAGCTCGTCCTCCCAGCGGACGAGAGCAGATGGTCGGAAGGCCCGGGCCACCAGATTGCGGTGGCGGCGGTGCTCGTCACCGTCCATGGCCAGGATGACGGTGCCCATCACCGGTCCCATGGTGTCGGCGTTGATCCGCGACGGGAAGCGCTCCGCGTCGCGGAGTATCCCGTCGACGTCGGCGAACCGGGTGACCATTCGCATCTCCTGGCCGAGACCCTCGATGGTCATGACCGGGTCGTCCCGGCGGCAGACGGTCCAGAAGCCGTAGATGTCGCCGCCGTCCATGTCGCCGCCGCCCATGTCACCGGTGCCACCATCTTCGGCGCCGGTGTCCCCGGGGAGAGCGTCGGGTGCCTTCATGTCATCGGTGTCGGCCACGTGAAGAGAGAACCAGGGTGGACGGCGCCGGCGCAAGCGGACGGCGGCGGCGGCGGCAGGGTGGTCGCCGGCCGATCAGCCGGTGGTCGAGCTGAAATTCACCACATAGGGGGCCGAGGTCGGCGTGAGGGACCAACCGGGAGCGGTCTTCCCGAGGATCTGGACCGTCACGGTGGCGTGGCTGGCCCCGAGCTCGACCGAGAGCTGCCCGTTCCCGGAGGTGAAGGTCTTGGTCGTCCCGGCCGGGACGGTGGACGAGAAGACGGGGGTGGAACTGGTCGGGCTGCTCACGTGGATCCAACAGGGCGCCTGGGTGACCACCACCACCTGATAGGTCGAGGCGTGGACGGCGACGTTGGCCGACAGGGGGCCGGTGCCCGTCGTCTTGGCGATGGAGGCCGGGGCCGTGGGGGACGAGGAGCTGGGCTTGGTCGACCCGGTGCCGCCCCCTCCGGGGGAGGAGATCAGGTGGATCTTGGCCAACCAGGCCGGCCGCCAGTGGTGGACGGCCAGGCCGACCACACCGAGGCCGAGGAGGAGGACGGTGGACCAGATGGCCACCTGGAGCGCGATGGGGGCCGGAAAGGGATCGTGGTAGCGCTGGGTCACCGGGATGGAATCGGTGTTGTCGAACCGGAGCCCGGGGGGCAGGGTGGGGTGGACCGGCCGGGGACCCACCTGGGGGACCTGGGCCGTCTGGGTGAAGGCCTTCAGATGGGAGGTGTCGCCCGGGAACCGGCTCAGGTGGGCCGACCCTCCGGCCGGCCCGACGGCGGCCACCGTGCTGGTGACGGGGGCGGGGATGACCACCGGGGCCGGGGCGGCCCGGCGGGGGGCGGGGGCCGGCGCCGTGGTGACACCCACCAGAGCTGACGGGGGAGATTCGCCCACGGTCCGCCATTGCTCCCCCACGATCTGCATCATGGCGGCGCCGTCGAGACCGACGACCTCGGCAAAGCGACGCACGGCGACCAGGGCGGTCTTCTCGTCGGGGAAGGGGGAGAGGGACTCCTCCTCCAGGGCTTCGAGGTGGAAGCGGCGGACGCCGGTGCGGTCCTGGATCGTCTCCAGGCTGAGGCCCTGCTGCTCCCGGGCCTGGCGGAGCTCCGCGCCGAAGCGGACCGAGGGATCGCGTTGTCGGCGGATACCCCGACGACGGGTCGTCCTGTCGCTCCCTGTGATGACCACGACGACCCCCTTCCGTGCTTGGTGCGAATCGTACCGGGCCCAGGTCAGGGGCGGTGTTCGGGCGGCCGGCGTGTCAGCGGCGTGTCAGCATTGTGTCGGCATTGGGAGGACTCTCCTTGAGACCTCCGGACCCGGCCCCGATAAGGGCCGTCCCGGCCCCGCCGGAGGCCGGTGAGAGTGGTCCGAGGGACCCGGACATCGAGGCGGCGGCGGCCGGCCGAAGCTGACGTTCATGTCAGGCCTGACATCCGCGTCAGGAAACGCTATCGTGACAGGCGCAGTGGCCCCAGGTCTTGGACCACCTTAATGTCCCGGATCGGCACTCCTCCGCCACTTTCTGTGGCGTCAGCGGCCCGGAAGTGAAAGGCAGAGCCGATGGAAGTCGAGGACGAACTCGAATCCCCCAGACCGTCCCTGGTCATGGACCTGGCGTCGGCCGACGACCCCAGAGCCCTGTCCGAGATGTTGCGACAGCAGCGGGTCCACAACATCGAAGGGATGTTCCACCTCCTGACCCACCGGGAGGACGTGGAAGCGGCCCTGCGGAAGCCGGCCGTGTTCACCTCCGGTCCGGAGGCCGTCCAGCTGGGGAACATCCGACCGCTGATCCCTCTGAGCGTCGATCCCCCGAAGCACGTGAAGTACCGGCGGATCCTCGACCCCCTCTTCGCTCCCAAGCACATGGCTCTCTTGGACGGCGAGGTGGCCGAACTGGTCAATCAGACCATGGACAACTTTGCCGCCAAGGGGACCTGCGACTTCCACGAGGAATTCGCCGTGCCCCTGCCCTGCACCGTCTTTCTCCGCTTGATGGGCCTGCCCCTGGAAGACCTCGACCTCTTCATGGCCATGAAGGACGGGATCATCCGGCCTCCGGGCGACACCATGGAGGACCAGCACCCGGTCCGGCGGGCCACGGCCGACAGCATCTACGAGTACTTCGAGAAGACGCTGGCCGAGCGGCGGCGGGCCCCCACCGAGGACCTGCTGGCCCGGATCATGCGGTCCGAGGTCGACGGGGTGACGTTGACCGACGAGGAGATCCTCGACATCTGCTTCCTCTTCATCATCGCCGGGCTCGACACGGTGACCGACACCCTCGACTGCATCTTCGGCCATCTCTCGCAGAACCCCGAACACCGGCGTCAGGTGGCCAGCGACGAATCGGTCATCCCCTCGGCCATCGAGGAGCTCCTGCGCTGGGAGAGCCCGGTTCCGGCCGTCCCCCGGGTCCTCGGTGAGGATGTGGAGATCGACGGCTGCCCGATGAAGCGCGGTGAGCAGGTGATGCTCCTGATCGGGGCGGCCAACACCGACACGAAGGCCCACCCCGGCGTGGACAGCGTCGACCTCCTGCGGAACCCGAACCCCCACCTGGCCTTCGGGGGCGGGGTCCACCGCTGCCTGGGTTCGCACCTGGCCCGGGTGGAGTTGCGGGTGGCCATGCGGGAATGGCACAAGCGGATCCCCGAGTACGAACTCGTTCCCGGGACCCAGCTGGTCTACACCGAGGGCCTGCGTTCCCTGCACCACCTGCCGCTGCAGTTCCCCCCGGCCACCTGAGAGGGTCGTCGTGCACATCCGGCTCGATGCCGAACGTTGCCAGGGACATGGCCGCTGCTATGTCCTGGCCCCCGATCTCTTCGACGCCGACGACTACGGCCACTGCGTCTTACTGGTGGACGAGGTCCCGGCCGGCCGCCAGGACCATGCCCGTTCGGGTGTGGAGAACTGCCCCGAACAGGCGCTCTCTCTCGAAGACTGACGCGCGGGAAAGTGTGACGGCCCGGCTCAGGCCAGGCGGGCCACGTTCCCCTGCTCGGTGGTGGAGATCGTGACGGGAGCGCCGACGGCGTCGCCCGCCACCAGGACGGCGCTGGTGGCCGGGTCGGTCCGGGCCACGGTGTGTCTCGGTCCGGTGGCCGGGTCGGAGATGTCGACCACCATGACCCCGGCCCCCGGCTCACCTTCGCGGCTGTAAGGGACGGTGTAGGCCATCACCGTTCCCGGACCGGTGAACGAGGGTTCGACGGGAACGGTGGTCGAGCCGGCGTCGATCCGGGTCTGGAGACCGTCGGCCCCCAGACCGTCGTAGGGGACCGGCACAGTGGCCGGCGGACGGCGGGTGTAGACGCCGACGGACTGCTTGGTCAGGAAGTAACCGTTCCCGTGGACCATGGCCACATCGCCGCCACCGGTCCGGAGCCAGTCGAGGGTGTTGGCCACCGAGTGGGTGACGTAGTTGCTTCCGGGACCCCCGTGGTACTGGAGCCCGCCGGTGAGGGTGAGCGGTCGGGGGTCGTCGATGGGAATGCCGAAGCTGTCGCGGGCCACCTCGATGGAAGAGGGGAAGCAGGCGTAGAGATCGAAGGCCCCGACCTCCTCCAGGGTCAGACCGGCCGTCCGCAGGGCGGTGGCGGCGCAGTCGACCAGACCGGGGGCGGTGTGGACGCGAGACCGTTCCGAGAGGTACCAGACCTCCTTGGCGTCGGCCCAACCGCCGATGTAGGCCACCTCTTCGGGGCCCAGTCCCCAGCCCCGGGCCGTGGCCGCGTCGGTGACGATGATGGCGGCCCCCATGTCGACGTCCATGACGGCGTTCAGGTACTTCGGATAGGGGAAGCAGACCATCCGGTTCTCGGGGGTGGCCGTGGTCAACTCGGCCCCGTCCCGGCGGGTGGGGAACCAGGAGAGCGGGTTCTCGGCGGCTACGGCGTTGAACCGGTCCATGAGCGCACCCATGGTCTGGCGTTGGGCGGCCGGATCGTGGCCGGCGGCGTGGGCCAGGGCCGACTCCACCAGGGCGTACATGGTGGTGGCCTGTTCCAACCCGTGGGCCTTCTCGACCGGGTGGGTCCCCACGTCGGGCTCGATGGGGGGCCAGGTGTCGGGCCAACCCTTGGTGGCCGGCCAGTCCAGCTCCACCCCGAGTTTCCGGGCCCGCCGGCGGGTGGCCAGGGCCTCGGCCCCGGCGATCAGGACCCGGGGACGCTCTCCGGCGGCCACCAGATCGGCGGCCCGGTTGACCAACCACTGGGGGATGTTCCCGCCCATCCCCGAACAGCGGGTCTCGGCGCCGGTGATCCCCAGGCGTTCGGCCAGCGCCGGGGCCGGATCGCCGTGGCGGAGCGACAGGGAATGGACCATCCAGGAGTGGGTCATCTGGCTGATCTCGGCCTTCCCGGCCCCGGCCAGGGCCAGGTCGGTGGCTTCGGCCATCAGGTCGAAGGGGTTCGGCGCCGCGGCCGGATCCTCCTCCCGGTTCGTCACCTGGCCGGCACCGACCACCACGGGGACCCTGGTCCAGTCGGTCACGGTCGGCTGGCTTCTTTCGCTCGGGTGGGTCTGATCAGTCCCGACCGATGTTGCCGAGGTCGGCGGCCAAGACCTGCTTGCGCTTGTGGTTCGGGTTCCGGGCCCGCATCGAGGTGTCCACGTCGGTGGCTTCCGAACGCAACGCCGCCACCGTGCACTTCTCCCGGGGCCGGACGCTGAAGGGGTCGTACTGGAACAGCCGGATGGCGTTCTCGTGGGTGATCTTGTTGACCTCGGCGTCCGACACACCGTCTAAGTACTTCATGGCCATCTCCGGGGCCTGGGGCCAGGTGGAGTCGGAGTGGGGGTAGTCGCACTCCCAGCAGATGTTGTCCACGTTCATCTTGGCCCGACTCTCCACCCCGAAGGCGTCGTCGATGAAGCAGGTGATGATCCGCTCACTGAAGACCTGGCTGGGCAGCATGTCGCCGAAGTCCTGGCCCGTCCAGGCCTTGTGGTGGGAGTAGACGTAGTCGACCCTCTCCAGGAAGTAGGGGATCCAACCGATCCCGCCCTCGGACAACGCCAGCCGGAGGTCGGGGAACTTCCGGAGCACGGGCGAGAAGAGAAGGTCGGCCGCGCACTGGACGATGTTCATGGGCGACAGGGTGATGAGGACGTCGAAGGGCGAGTCGGGGGAGGGGATGACGATCTCCGACGACGAGCCGATGTGCATGCAGACGACGGTTCCGACGTCGGAACAGGCCTTCCAGAAGGGGTCCCAGTGGTCGCTGTGGACGCTCGGCCATCCGAGTTTGGACGGGTTCTCCGAGAAGGTCACGGCGTGACATCCCTTGGCCGCCACCCGCCGGACTTCGGCCGCCATGATCTCCGGGTCCCAGATGGCGGGGATGGACAGGGGGATGAAGCGCCCCGGGTAGGCCCCACACCACTGGTCGATGTGCCAGTCGTTGTAGGCCTGGAGCATGGCCAGGGCCAGTTCCTTGTCCTTGGTCCGGGCGAAGAGCTGGCCGCAGAACTGGATGAAGGAGGGGAAGCACATCGAGCCGAGGACGCCGTTCACGTTCATGTCCCGGATCCGCTCGTTGATGTCGTAGCAACCGGGCCGCATCTCGGCGAAGGAGGTGGGCTCGATCCCGTACTCCTCGGGGGGCCGGCCGACCACGGCGTTCAGACCCACGTTCGGGATCTCAGAGCCTTCGTAGGTCCAGACGTCGATCCCGCTGTCCTTGTGGATGACCCGGGGGGCCCGGTCCTTCCACTTGGCCGGGACCCGACCGTCGAACATGTCCGGGGGCTCGACGACATGGTCGTCGACACTTACGAGAATGAGGTCTTCTGCCTGCATGGCGACCCCTCCCATCTTCGTCGCCGCCGGCACCGGAAGAGGCACCGATCGCGGGCCGATCCTATACCGGGCCCTTCCTCTACCTGACATCGGTGTCAGGCGCGCCGGCGGCCCCCGTCGTACACTGACCGCCCGATGCCCGTGCCTGAGACCCCTCCCCGCGGCCTGGCCGCCATCGCCGCCGCCGACCCCGACCGGGTGGCCCTGGTCTGCGGTGAGACCCGGACCAGCTTCGGCCAGTTGGACCGGGCCGCCAACGCCATGGCCCACCTCTTCGCCCAGGCGGGGGTGGGTGCCGGGGACCGGGTGGCCGTCATGCTCGGGAACGGTCCCGAGGCTTTCGCCGCCTGGTACGGCGCGGCCCGACGCGGCGCCCTGGTGGTTCCCGTCTCCACCCGGCTGACCGCCCCCGAGGCCTCCTACATCGTCTCCGACTCCGGTGCCATCGTCCTCGTCCACGACGGATCGCCGGCGGCCACCACCACCGTCACCAGCACCGGCGTCACCGGCTGCACGGTGAAGCCGTCCGTCCTGGTCGAGGGGGTCGACGAGCCGCCCGACGACGAGTACCTGGGCACGCCGGTCACCACCATGAGCTACACCTCGGGTACCACCGGCCGGCCCAAGGGGATCATCCGGCCCGCCCCCCGACCGGGCCGCGAGGCCCCCCCGAATCCCTTCGCCGCTTTCTGGGGACTCCTCCCCGACGACGTCCACCTGATGTGCGGCCCCGGCTACCACATGGCCCCGGCCGCCTACTCCCAGATGTCGCTCAACGAGGGCGGGACCGTCGTCATCATGACCAAATGGGACGCCACCGAAGCCCTCCGGCTGATCGAGGCCGAGCGGGTGACCACGGCCCAGATGGTCCCGGCCAACTTCATCCGGATCCTGGAGGCCGACTGGGAGTCCTTCGACCGCTCCTCGGTCCGCAAGATCCTCCACGCCGCCGCTCCCTGTCCCGTCCCCGTCAAGCGCCGGATCATCGACGTTTTCCCGGCCGGGGCCATCTGGGAGTACTACGGCGCCTCGGAGGGGATGGCCTCGGTCATCTCGCCCGACGAGTGGCTGGCCAAACCGGGCAGTGTGGGCCGGCCCTTTCCCGGGCTCTCGGTCCGGATCCTGGACGACGACGGGGCCGCCCTGCCGCCCGGGGAGGTCGGGGCCATCTACATCTCCGCCTTCACCGGTCTCCGCTTCGGCTATCACAACGATCCCGAGAAGACCGACCAGGCCTGGCGCGACGACTACTTCACGGTGGGCGACCTGGGCTGGCTGGACGAGGACGGCTATCTCTTCCTGGCCGACCGCCGGACCGATCTCATCCTCTCCGGTGGGGTCAACGTCTACCCGGCCGAGGTGGAGACGGCTCTGTCCGAGGACCCCGATGTGGTCGACGCCGCCGTCTTCGGGCTCCCCGACGAGCGGATGGGCCAGTTGGTCCACGCCGTGGTCGAGCTCCGTCCCGGGGCCCCACGCCAGGCCGAGGCGCTGCTCACCCGGTTGGCCTCCAGGTTGGCCGACTACAAGCGGCCGCGGGCCATCGAGTTCGTCGATGTGCTCCCGCGGGAAGAGAACGGCAAAGTGATGAAGACGCGACTGCGCGCCGAACGAATGGAGCCGGCACCGACCGGCCGTCCCAGGGAGGGCTGATCATGACCGAGGCTGCGACGCCGACGATCCGACCGGAGGTGGCCGGCGAACGGCGTCTCCTGATCGACGGCCAGCTGGTCGAGGCCAGCGGGGGGAAGACCTTCGAGAACATCGACCCGGCCACCGAGGAGTCCCTCGGGGTCACCGCCGACGGCACCACGGCCGACATGGCCGTGGCCATCGCCGCGGCGCGCCGGGCCTTCGACGAGACGACCTGGTCCACCGACCACGCCTTCCGCCGCCGCTGCCTGGAGCAGTTCCACGCCGCTTTGGAAGCTCACAAGGAAGAGCTCCGGAACATCGTGGTGGCCGAGGTGGGCAGCCCCATCATGCTGACCTACATCATGATGGTCGACGGCCCCATCGACGACCTGGCCTACTGGGCCGCCCAGCCCGACCAGTACGAGTACGAGCACTGGCTGCCCGTCCGTGAGGTCTTCGGCCAGCCCCAGCGCCGGCTCATCCGCCGCGAACCCATCGGCGTGGTCGGGGCCATCACCCCCTGGAACTTCCCCCTCTACCTGAACCTGGCCAAGCTGGGCCCGGCCCTGGCGGCGGGGAACACGGTTGTCTTGAAGCCGGCCCCCGACACCCCCTGGTCGGCCACCTTCCTGGGCCGGCTGATCGCCGAGGAGACCGACATCCCGGCCGGCGTGGTCAACGTGGTGGCTTCGTCTGACCACATGGTGGGCGAAGTCCTCACCACCGACCCCCGGGTGGACATGATCACCTTCACCGGCTCGACGGCCACCGGCCGCCGCATCATGGCCAAGGCCTCGGACACGGTGAAGAAGGTCTTCCTGGAACTCGGCGGCAAGTCGGCCAACATCATCCTGGAGGACGGCGACCTGGCCTCGTCGGTCCCCATCTCGGCCATGGGTGTCTGCACCCACTCCGGTCAGGGCTGTGCCATCACCACCCGGCTCCTCGTCCACCGCTCCCGTTACGACGAGGCCGTGGAGATGGCCAAGGATTCGATGGCCGCCGTCACCTACGGCGACCCCTGGGATCCGGGGAACTTCCAGGGACCGCTCATCAACGCCAAGCAGCGCGAGCGCGTCCTCGGTTACATAGAGACGGGGAAGGCCGAAGGGGCCCGACTGGTCTGCGGTGGCGGCGTCCCCGAGCACTTGAAGAAGGGCTACTTCGTCGAGCCCACCCTCTTCGCCGACGTGAACCCCAAGGCCACCATCGCCCAGGAGGAGATCTTCGGTCCCGTCCTGGTCATCTGTTCCTTCGAGGACGACGACGACGCCGTCCGGATCGCCAACGACTCCATCTACGGACTCTCCGGTGCCGTCACCTCGGCCACCGAGGAGCGGGCCCTCTCGGTGGCCCGACGGATCCGGGCCGGAACGCTGATGGTGAACGGCGGGATGTACAACGCGCCCGACGTCCCTTTCGGCGGTTACCGCCAGTCGGGCCTCGGCCGCGAGAACGGGGTCGAAGGTTTCGAGGAGTACATGGAGGTGAAGGCCATGGGCCTCCCGGGGACGGCCACCGCCTGAATCTCAGGCGTCTCTGGTCATCATCCGCCAGGCGCCCAGGGCGGTCCAGCCCACCAGCCAGGCCACGATGACGCAGACGGCCACGGTGGTCGACTCCGGCAACAGTCTGGGATTCCCCATGCCGCCGCCGGGACCACCACCACCACCACCGCCGAGCACCGAGAGCCCGCCCGGTGCCAGATGGGCTGTGGCCAGGCCGACCACCGAACGCTGCAGGTTCGACAAGTGGGGAATCCGTGCCCGGGAGAGGATCGGCGTCAGGATGACCTCGAGCACGATCATCAGGACCACCGCCACCGTTCTCTGTCCGAGAAGTGACGAAAGCCCCAGGGCCACCATGAACCCGATGACGGCCTCGAGTTCGAGCCACAACCCGCTTTTGATCATGAGCGAATCAGACGGATAGAGGAACTGTTGGGAATAGTTGGCGTAGGCCATCGCGGCGATCGAAGAGGCCGCCGATCGCATCTGGGCCTCGGAGGGCGGTGGTCCGCTCGTGGGCGGCCCGTTTCGGCAGGGGACGTTCTGAACCACGGGACCGATGGAGGAAGCTGGTCCGATCCTGTAGGGGAAGTCGCAGATGACCTCTTGCGGGTGGTCGGCCGCCCAACTCTCGAAGCCCGTACGCGACAGGTGGACGGGTACGTTCACCCCGTTGTAGTTGAGCTGGGTGGGTGCTGCGAACACGCACACGGCGCAGACGATGGTAAAGCCGGCAGCCACCAGGGACACAATGATGGCCAGACCGGCCGGGATGCGGGCCAGGTAAAGGGCCAACCGCGAGCGGCCCGTCACTACTAGATGCCGGAACATCCCGTCGGTGAGGTCGCTCGAGCCCGCCGTCGCCCCCAGCGTGGCGGCCACGATGAAGCCGAAGATGTAGAGGACCCCCGACACCATGCCGGTGTAGATGTCGTAGCCGCCGGCCGGTCCGTAGGTCTTCGGGTCGAAGGCGTGCATGAGCAGACGAATCACCAGGAAGACCGTGGGGATCCCGATCGTCACCAGGGCGATGGTGATCATGAGCCCGCGCCGCTTGCGCAACTCCATCATCCGGGTGGTGATCATCGCTCCGGTCGGAATCCACGATCCCCGGTGGTCAGGTGGACCGGCCACCGTGGCCGGGAGCGGCGCGCTGAGGTCGGACACGGTCGTCATTCCGGGGCCCCCAATCGGCTGGTGACTTGCAGGAACCACGATTCGAGCGACGCCTGGACCTGCTGCAGCCGGTAGACCGATATCCCGCCCTCGACCAGAAGGCGGTTGATCTCGGCGATGACGTCGCGGTCCGTCCCGGTGGGCAGGCTGATGCCCAGTCCCTCGGGCTGGACTTCGACCTGGGCCCCCAAGCTGGTGGCGTCGAGAAGAACACGGGCGTGATCGGGCTCGGAGCATTCGACCTGGACGGCCACCGACGCGCCGGCCAGCAGTTCGGAGATCGGTCCCTGGCGGATGATGTTGCCCCGGTCGACGATGGCCACGGCGTCACAGGTCCGTTCCACCTCGTCGAGCAGATGGGACGACAACACCACCGTGCGGCCCTCGGCCACCAGGGAGAGGATCATGTCGCGCATCTCGTGCATGCCGGCGGGGTCGAGGCCGTTCATGGGCTCGTCCAGGATCAGCAGCTGGGGATCTCCGATCAGGCAGGCGGCCACGCCCAGGCGCTGGCGCATGCCCATGGAGTACTTCGACACCCGGTCGTCGGCCCGGTGCAGGATCCCCACCCGCTCGAGGGACGGTTCGATACGGTCACGGGCCGCCGGTTCGCGGGCGGCGGCCAGGAGCCGGAGGTTCTGCCTCCCGGTCAGATGACCGTGGAACCGGGGCTCGTCCACGATGGCGCCCACCCGGGCCAGGGCGGCGGCCCGGTGTTTGGGAACGTCGTATCCGAGCAGTGACATCGACCCGGCGTCGGCGTGGGTCAATCCCAGCAGCACGCGGATGAGCGTGGTCTTGCCGGCGCCATTCGGACCCAGGTACCCGAAGGCGCAACCGCGGGGGATGAGGAGCTCCACGCCGTTCACGGCCACGGTCTCCCCGAAGCGCTTGGTCAGTCCGTGGGTCTCCACGGCCCACTGGCTGGCGTCAGCCCTCTGGTCGGAGACGCTCGGGAGCATGGTCGTGGTCATCGGACGAACCCTTTCCCATGGCTTTTACCGAGACCATGGTGTTTACGAAGTCCATGGTGTTTACGAAGTCCATGGTGTTGTTCGACAAGGATGAGGTTCTCACGAAGCCGTCCCCGCATCGCGTTCTTAAGCATCTCTGGTCATCATTCGCCAGGCGCCCAGGGCGGTCCAGCCCACCAGCCAGGCCACGATGACACAGACGGCCACGGTGGTGGACTCGGGTACCAGGAGCGCCCGGCCGCCGCCCGGGCCGCCGCCGCCCCCTCCTCCGAAGGCCAAGGGCAGCCCTCCCGGTTCCAGATGGGCCGTGGCCAGGCCGACCACCCCTCGTTCGGCGTTGATCAGATGGGGAATGACATGCATGGAAAGGATCGGCGTCAGGATGACCTCGAGCACGATCATCAAGACCACCGTCACCGTTCTCTGTCCCAGCAGCGAGGCCAGCCCCAGGCCGACGATGAACCCGATGAGCGCTTCCAGTTCGAGCCACAACCCGCTCTTGATCATGAGCGAGTCCGACGGATAGAGGAACTGGTGGGTGTAGTCGGAGTAGAACGTCCCGGCGATCGAAGCGGCCGCCGACCGCATCTGGGACTCCGAGGGTAGCGGTGGAGCTCCTGCGGAGGGCTGGACGATGACGCCCGGTCCATTGGGGCCGCGTTGGCAGGGGACGTTCTGGGCCACGGCGCCGATCGCGGAAGACTGTTTGAAACCATAGGGGAAGTTGCAGAGGACATCTCCAGGGTGGTCGGCGGCCCAACTCTCGAAGCCGGCACGCGACAGGTGGACGGGCACCGTCACACCGTTGTAGTTGAGCTGGGTGGGCGCCGCGAACACACACACGGCGCAGACGATGGTGAAGCCCACCGCCACCAGGGGCACGATGATGGCCAGTCCGGCCGGGATGCGGGCCAGGTAGAGGGCCAGACGCGAGCGTCCCGTCACCACCAGGTGGCGGAACATCCCGTCGGTGAGATCCACCGATCCCGCCGTGGCTCCCAGGGTGGCAGCCACGATGAACCCGAAGACGTACATCACGCCGGCCACCAGGTTCGTGTAGATGTCGTAACCGCCGGCCGGGCCGTAGGTCTTCGGGGCGATGGCATGGCTGAGCAACCGGATAACGAGGAAGAGGGTGGGGATGCCGATGTTCACGACCACCAGAGCGATCATGATGCCGCGCCGTTTGCGCAACTCCATGATCCGGGTGGTGATCATCGCTCCGGTCGGAATCCACGATCCCCGGTGGTCAGGTGGACCGGCCACCGTGGCCGGGAGTGGCGCGCTGATGT
>Ga0208357_1002127_pt1 | contig 13527 bp, 8 predicted proteins | sample NGESurdeep092012_6_FD_184487 | JGI IMG/M metagenome (GOLD analysis project Ga0208357, IMG submission 184487) | Arctic peat soil microbial communities from Barrow, Alaska - NGEE Surface sample F52-2 deep-092012 (SPAdes) | ecosystem: Environmental > Terrestrial > Soil > Wetlands > Peat ... | reverse complement strand
AGGTAGAAGTTGTCCAGCAGCCACTCGCCGGCGGGGGTGATCCGGAGCTTGCGCCGGGTCGCGTTGGTCAGCCGCTCGCAGGTGTGGGTGATGACCGCCTCATTGTCGGCCAGTCGGCCCAGCAGCAGGTCCGCGCTGGAGCGTTCGCGCAGCCGATGCTGGCTGGCCAGGATCCGCCCATGGCGCTCCATCTGCTCGGCACTGAACAGTTCTGCACGCAGCGCCGGCTCCTGCTCCGGCCGGGTGCGCGCGGCGGCGCGGCGGCGGCGAAAGGCTTGCAGGCGGCGCAACTTGAGCCGATCGAGAAGGCTGCCGATGTTCAAGAACGATGCTTCCTTGGAGTGGATGATGGCCGGCGGCGCGACGAGCACCGCCGGGATCCTCGGGTGCTACACGTCGTCCCGCGCAGCCACCGGCTTGTGCCGCCACCTTACGCGGGGACATGTGAAGAACGCGCAGGCCGTCGATTCGGCGGTGAAAGAACGACGTTCGCTTCAACCATCGCCCGTCAGCTCGGTAGGATGGGTTCTTTCCGCCCGAGACTCGCCATGTCATTGCTGATCCGTGCCGCCACACCCACCGACGTCGCCGACCTGGTGAACTGGAACATGGCGATGGCGTGGGAGACCGAAAAGAAACGGCTCGCCCCGGAGGTGCTGCGCCGCGGCGTCAGTGGCGTGCTCGAACAGCCGCGTCGTGGTTTTTACCTGGTGGCAGAACGTGCCGGGGTGGCGGTGGGCAGTTTGCTGGTGACGTTCGAGTGGAGTGACTGGCGCGATGGTGATTTCTGGTGGATCCAGAGCGTGTACGTCGACCCCGCCGCGCGCCGTGACGGGGTCTTTCGTGCCTTGTACGCGGCGGTGGCACAGCGAGCGACGCAGGCCGGCGCGGTCGGCCTGCGGCTGTACGTGGAAACGGAGAACCAGCGCGCCCAGGCCACCTATGCAGGCCTCGGCATGCAACGCTGCCACTATTTCATGTACGAGATGCCATTGCCCGCTGCGTAGGGCGGGCACCGCCCGCCGTTCTCGTGCGCGTGACAGGATGCCAGCGGACCGTGGGTCGGGTTTCAACCCCACCATCGGTGTTCGGTGCGGCCGGTGTCGGGATGAATCCCGACCCACGCGCCTGTGCCATGGCCGTGGGTCGGGTTTCAACCCGACCGTCGGTGTTCGGTGCGGCTGATGTCGGGATGAATCCCGACCTACCCCCACCGGGTGTCGTCCGTGCCAGCCCCACGCCGGTCAGTCGAACAGCTTCTCGATCTCGGCGGCAGGCACTGGCGCGCCGAACAGAAAGCCCTGCAGTTGGGCACAGCCGGCCTGGCGCAGGAAGTCGGCCTGCTCGGGCGTTTCCACGCCCTCGGCGACCACCAGCTTGTCCAGCCGGCGCGCCATCGCGATGATCGCACTGGTGATCGTGGCGGTATCGGCATCGCCGATCACGTCGCGCACGAAGACGCGGTCGATCTTCAGCGTGTCGATCGGGAAATGTTTCAAATAGGACAGGCTGCAGTAGCCGGTGCCGAAATCGTCCAGCGCCAGGCGCACGCCGCGTTGCCGAATCCGTCGCAACACGCCGCCGGGGGCGTCGCCGCCGGACATCACCATGCGCTCGGTCAGCTCCAGTTCGAGCAGGCCGGGGTCGAGCCCGGTCTGTTCCAGCACCTCGTCCAGCCAGTGGTGGAAATCGGCATGCTGGAACTGTACCGGTGACACGTTCACCGAAACCGGGATGGGGCGGCCTTGCTGCTGCCACGTGCGCGCTTGCTGGCACGCCTGGCGCAGCACCCAGGCGCCGATCGGCAGGATCAGGCCGGTGTCCTCGGCCACCGGAATGAAATGATCGGGCTTGTGCAGCTCCTGCCCGTCGGCATGCCAGCGCAGCAACGCTTCGGCCCCGACCACGCAGCCGCTGCACGCATCGATCTTGGGCTGGTAGTGGAGACTGAGCTCGCGTCGCGGCAAGGCCTGGCGCAAGGCGGCCTCGAGCCCGCGGCGCGCCCGCGTGCGCTCGTTCATCGAGGCGGTGAAGAAGCGGTAACCGTGGGTGCCGTGGCTGCGGATCGCCGCCAGCGCGGCTTCGGCGTGCTGCAGCAGGTTTTCCGGATCGTCCGCGTCATCCGGGTACACACTGATGCCGATGCCCAGTTGCAGGCGCAGTTCCGCCATGCCATCGAGGGAGGTTTGTTCGCCCTGGTTGAGCAGGGTTTGCGCGAGGCTGGCCGCTACGCCGACGCTGTCCAGGTTCGACACCACCACCACGAACTCGTCGCCGCCGTGGCGGCTGAGCAGCGCAGCGGCCGGCAGGCAGCGCTGCAACCGCGCCACGAAGGCGCGCAGCACGCGATCGCCGCCGGCATGGCCGTGCTGGTCGTTGATCTGTCTGAACTGGTGGATATCGATGTACAGCAGGGCGGCGCGCTGCTGGCGGCGACGGCTGACGCCGATCGCGTGGGACAGGTGATCGTGCAACTGGCTGCGATTGGGCAGGCCGGTCAGGGTGTCGTGCTGGGTCAGGTGGACCAGTTTCAGTGCGAGCGCGCGGGTCTCGCTGACGTCGTGGAACACCAACACGCCGCCGATCACGTTGCCGGCATGATCGTGGATCGGCGCGGAGGAATCCTCCACCGGCGTGTCGAAGCCATGCCGGTGGCGCAACAGCGTGCGCCCGGCCAGGTCCATGATGGTGTTGTGCTCGATCGCCGCGCGCAGCGGGTTGCCGATGGGCTGCCCGTGGGTGGCATCGAACAGCTGGAAAACCTCCTCGACCGGCCGGCCCTGTGCCTCCGCGTGGCTCCAGCCGGTCATCGCCTCGGCGATCGGGTTGAGCGAGCTGATCCGCAGCTGCAGGTCGGTGGTGATCACCGCGTCGCCGATCGAACGCAGGGTGACTTCGGCCAGCTCGCGTTCGCGGTGCAGCGCTTCCTCGAACGCCTTGCGCTCGCTGATGTCCTGCGCCTGCGACACGAAGTACAACGGTGCACCCTGGTCGTCGCGCACCAGCGACACGCTGAGCTGGATGTGCACGACGTGGCCATCCTTGTGCAGGTTGCGTTTCTCGAGCTGGTAGTTGTCGCGCTGGCCACTGAGCAACTGAACCATCTGCTCCGCGTCGGTGGCCATGTCGTCCGGATGGGTGACGTCGCTGATACCCCGTTGCAGCAGTTCGTCCTCGGTGTAACCGAGCATCCGGCATACCGCGGCGTTGACGCGCATGAAGCTGCCATCGGTCCGGGTCAGCGCCATGCCGATGGCGGCATGCTGGAATGCGCTGAGGAAGCGTCGCTGGCTCTCGTGCAGTTGCAATTCCAGGGTGTGCCGCTCGGTGATGTCGAGCAGGGCGGTGAACACGCCGCAGACCCGCCCGTCCGCGTCGAAGTCCGGCTGGAAATTGCCGTGCGCGTAACGTCGCTGGCCAAGATGCTGGAACTCGCCCTCGTAGCTGGCCGGCTGGCCCGCATAAGCCTGCTCCAGCGCCGGCCGCGCACGTTCGTAGTTGTCCGCACCGGCCACGTCGACCAGGCGCCGGCCGATCATCGCGGACGGCTCGATGCCCAGCCAGCGCCGATGGGCGTCGTTGACGCAGCAGAAGCGCTGTTCGCAGTCGAGGTAGGTGAGCAGGACCGGTGCGCCATGCAGGAGCCTGGCCGGCCAGGGCGAGCCGTCCGGCAGTGTCGGTAACGTCTCGGCTTGCTGGTCCGGCCGCATGGTCATCCCGTCGGCTTGAGGGTGCCCGGGCTGGCGCACTGCCTCATCATGCGCCGACTCGTCGACGTGGCACAACTGTCGCCCGGGGCGTCAAAAAGAAGCAGGCAGCCAGTGGGCCGCGTTTCAGTGCAGAACGGCGGACGGCACGCCCAGTTCGCCGGCTTCGTCCAGCCCGACCCGACCCAGGGCGTCCAGCTCGCTGGCAATACCGTACTGGTCGGCCAGCCGTTGCAACAGCACACCAAGCGCGCGCGACTGCAGCGGGTAGGCATGCGCCAGCACGCGGCTCCGCTCCGCTGCCGCCGGCTGTGCCACGGTAACCGCCACCACGCCGAGCCCGGGCGCCTCGTGCGCGAACAGACGCGGCGCACCGAGATCCGCCGCGGCGGCCGCACGTGTTTCCAGCAAATAGCCGTCCATCGCCTCGGTCGTGATGCCCGCCGACTGCAACTGCAACGGCACCCGGTGCGCGTCGAGCAGGGCGGCGTACTGGCGCAACTCGAACACGATGCCGGCGAAATCGTGGGCACGTTGCGCCGGCTCACCCGTCTGTCGGGCCAGCCATTGCGCCGGCGACTGCACCGATACGGTGCCGTCGGCGTAGCGCATTGGCAAGCCACGCGCGCTCATCGTCGAATCGTTGCGCTGCGGGGTCAGCAGCGCGGTTTCCAGCAGCGCCCACAGCGGCGCCAGGTTGACGTGTTCGTACTGCACGCAGGTCAGTGCGAGCAGGTCGTTGCGACTGAGATAGCGCACGTGTTCGAGGCGGATGCCGAGCGTGCGCATCAGCCAGTCGGCAGTCGGCACGCCCGCCTCGCCGCGGCCGACCAACTGGATCTCCAACTGGGTGGAGAGCTCGTCGGCCAGTTCGGCGGGAACCCGCAGGCTGATCGGCAGCAAGCGCATCGGGCCTGCCGCGTAGGCGGGCGCTGGCTCCAGCGCGGGCGCCGGCATGCTTCCCTGGTGGTGGCCGAACGCGATCACGCTTTCCAGCTTGCCACGCGGCGCACGGCGCGCCAGGTCATCCAGGGTGGCCCACACCGGAAAGCCGGGCCGCAGCAATTCGACCTGGTCGAACAGCGCGCCGGCAAGCACCAGTCGCGCACGCTCGACCTGCGGCACCAGACCCAGCAGATCCGTCGCCACCAGCTGGCCCAGCGCCGCCGCGTCGTCGCGGCTGAGCGTCATCGGCGCCGGTGGTTCGCCCGCCACCGGTTCCAGCGCCAGCACCACGGGCAGGCCGAGCAGGGTTTGCGCTTCCACGGGCGATCATCCACGGTCAAAACAGAACGCACATTCTACCAGCGCGCTTCCGGCATCCCGTCGCGCCGTGCTGAACGAACCGTCACAACCGCGGGCTGGCGGGCTTTCGCCCGGCGGCATGGCGGGTTAGCCTTGAACCAATCGAGTGATGGATCGTTCAGGGCATGGAAAATACGCACAGGCGCGTCGGGATCATTGGCGGCGTACGCATTCCGTTCTGTCGCAACAACACGGCCTACGCCGACGTGGGCAACTTCGGCATGTCGGTGAAAGTGCTCGGCGCCCTGGTCGAACGGTTCGGCCTGCACGGCGTGGAATTGGGTGAAGTGGCGCTCGGCGCGGTGATCAAGCACGCCGCGGACTGGAACCTGGCGCGCGAGGCTTTGCTCAGTTCCGGGCTGGCGCCGACCACGCCGGGCATCACTACGGCGCGTGCCTGCGGCACCTCGCTCGACAACGCCATCATCATCGCCAACAAGATCGCGGTCGGCCAGATCGAGGCCGGCATCGCCGCCGGTTCGGACACCACCAGCGACGTGCCGATCGTCTATGGTCGGCGCCTGCGCAGGCGCCTGCTCGCGGTGAACCGGGCCAGGGCACCGCTGGACAAGCTGAAGACCGCACTGCGCGGATTCTCTTTCAGCGAACTGAAACCGTCGTTCCCCGGCGTGGCCGAGCCGCGCACCGGCAAGTCGATGGGTGACCATTGCGAGCAGATGGCGAAGCAGTGGCATGTCAGCCGCGAGGCGCAGGACCAACTGGCGCTGGAAAGTCACCACAAACTGGCTGCCGCCTACGACGCCGGCTTCTTCGACGATTTGCTGGTGCCGTTCCGCGGCCTGCGGCGCGACGGTTTCCTGCGTCCGGACACCAGCATGGAAAAGCTTGCCGCGTTGAAGCCGGCGTTCGATCAGCGCTCCGGTCACGGCACGCTTACCGCCGGCAACTCCACCGGGCTGTCCGATGGTGCCGCCGCGGTGCTGCTGGGCACCGACGAGTGGGCCGCGCAGCACGGCCTGAAGGTGCAGGCCTACCTGCGCGACGCGGAAGTCGCCGCGGTGGATTTCGTGCATGGCGAGGGCTTGCTGATGGCGCCCACCATTGCGGTACCGCGGATGCTGGCGCGTAACGGATTGACCTTGCAGGATTTCGACTACTACGAGATCCACGAGGCGTTCGCGGCGCAGGTGTTGTGCACGCTGCGCGCGTGGGAATCGGCGGATTACTGCAAGAACCGGCTCGGCCTGGACGCCCCGCTCGGCGCGATCGAACCGGCGAAGCTCAACGTGCACGGCTCCAGTCTCGCCGTGGGCCATCCGTTCGCGGCCACCGGTGCGCGCCTTGTCGCCACGCTCGCCAAGCTGTTGGAACAAAAAGGCTCCGGCCGCGGCCTGATCTCGATCTGCACCGCCGGCGGCATGGGCGTCACCGCGATCCTGGAACGTCCGTAACGCCCGCCATGCTGCGCCTGCGCACCACCGCCGGCCTCAGCGCCCTGGCCCTGGCCATCGGCATCGCCGGCACCGGCTGGCTCAGCAGCCTGACCCGGCAATGGCGCGAGCCATCCGATCGCATGGCGATGGTGGGCCGCATCCATGCCGTGCCGCGGACGCCGTCGAAAATGCATCGGTCAAATGGTCCGGCCAGGGTGGTGCCGCAGCTTCGTCGTGCATGGCGCCAGGGCACCGTCGGTGACGGTGTCGCGCATGCCGCGATGGCCGCGGTACCCGCCGTGCTGCAGCCACTGGCCACTCCCGCCGACACCAGCCAGAGCTGGGATCAGTTGCGCGGCCATCTGGATGGCCGGGTGATCGTGCGCGTACGGATTGACGGCGTCGGCCGGGTGGCAAGCGCCAGTGTGATCGCGTCCAGCGGCGACCTGATCCTGGATCAGCATGCGCTGCGCAGCGTGCGTGGCTGGCGCTTCGCCGTGCCATCGGGTCACCCCGATGGCCTCAGTGGCGAGTTGCCGATGCTTTTCTCGTCGCAGGAGCGCGGTGTAGGGATGCTCTGAGAGGCTGTGAGTTTTTCCTTTTGCTTCCCCCGCGCAGCGGGGGAAGCAAACCGGGTCCGTCGAATTTCTCACCGGCTCTGAGCCAGCTTTCGTGCCGCTCGTTTCACTGGGCCGGCGTGACGACTTTCCTATATATCTGAACCAACCGGTATGCTATTGTCCCGGCCCGACTCTCCCCAAGTTCAGGCCACTTCCTTGCCCAGCGACCTGCCCCGCCCCTTGTCGATCTGGCGCTTGAGAACTGCGCGCAGCATCGCGCTGCTGGCCGCACTGGCGCTGTCCGGGTGCGCTGTCGGCCCCGACTACCATCGTCCCGACGCCCCGGCGGTGGACCGTTTCACGGACCAGCCGTTGCCCGCCACCACCGCCGCGGCCCAGACCGCCGATGGTGACGCGCAGCGCTTCCTGCCAGGCGGCGACGTGCCGCTGCGCTGGTGGAACACCTTCGACAATGCCGAACTGACCCGCCGGGTGGACACGGCCCTGCGTCACAGCCCTTCGATCGCCTCGGCCCAGGCCGCCTTGCGCCAGGCGCAGGAAAGCGCGCGCGCAGCCGCTGGGATCAGCTTCCCCTCTGTTGATGCGAGCGCCGGCGTCACCCGCCAGAAGCAGTCCGGCGCCTCGTTCGGTGGTGCCTTCGCCTTTCCCCCGTTGACCGTGTACAACGCGTCGGTCAGCGTGAGTTACGGCATCGACCTGTTTGGCGGCACCCGGCGCGGGATTGAAGCCCAGGCGGCGCTGGCCGACGTGCAGCAGGCGCAGACCGATGCGACCTACCTGACCCTGGCCGCCAACGTGGTCACCGCCTCGTTGCAGGAGGCCTCGCTGCGCGAACAGCTGCGCGCCACCGAGGAGATCGCAGGCAGCCAACGCAAGACCCTGCACATCGCCGAACAGCAGCAGCAGATCGGCGCGAAGTCGCTGTCCGACACCCTGGCCGCGCGCGCCCAACTGGCCACCACCGAAGCGACCTTGCCGCCGCTGCGGGCACGTCTGGCCGCCACCCGCAACCAGCTGGCGACCTATCTCGGCACCACGCCGGCGCAGTTGGAAATGTCACCGCTGCAGCTCGACGCGATCACTCTGCCGAAGGACATCCCGGTGAGCCTGCCTTCGACCCTGGTCGAACAGCGCCCGGATATCCGCGCGGCCTCCGCCCAATTGCATGCCGCCACGGCCCAGGTCGGCGTGGCCACTGCGGCGATGCTGCCGCAGATCTCGCTTTCGGGCAGTGGCGGTTCGCAGGCGCTGAGCGCCGGCACGTTGTTTGCCGCGGGCACGCGCGCCTGGTCGCTGGGTCTGGGCCTGACCCAGCCGCTGTTTCACGGCGGCGAATTGCGGCACAAGAAACGTGCGGCCGAGGCTGGTCTGGACAAGGCGCTGGCGGATTGGCAACAGACCGTGCTGGTCGCCTTCCAGAACGTCGCCGATGCGCTGCAGGCGCTGCAATACGACGCGCAAAGCCTTGCCGCGCAGGTCGCTGCCGATGACGCGGCCTCCAGGCAGCTCGCGCTGACCCGCCAGCAATACCAGATGGGCGCCACCGGTTATCTCAACCTGCTCGACGCCGAGCGCAGCCACCAGCAGACGCATATTGCGCTGGTCCAGGCGCGCGCTGCGCGGCTGGCCGATACGGCTGCGCTGTACGCCGCCCTCGGTGGCGGCTGGCAGGGCAAGACCGGCACCAGCGTCGCCAGACAGGACCCGTAGCAGGACCGCTGTGATCACGTCCGATCGCACTGGTGAACTCGACCGCACCAACCCGTTGCACCCACCTACAGGAGCCCGCGCATGACCACGCGCGTCGACAACAAGGCCGGCAACACCAGGCCCAGTACCACCAAACGCATGTTCTGGATGATCGGCGGCGTACTGCTGCTGATCGCGGTGATCGTCGGCATCAAGGTGCTGCTGGTGGTGCGCATGATCCACAGCATGCCCAAGCCGGCACCGTTCACGGTGAGCACCACCAGCGCCCGCGAACAGCCGTGGCAGCCCTCGCTGCGTGCCGTCGGCACGCTGCGCGCGGCCCATGGCGCGGACCTGGCGATGGACGCCGCCGGCCTGGTCACTGCGGTCAACCTGAAGTCCGGCCAGGACGTGAAGCAGGGCCAGGTTCTGCTGCAGTTGCGCGATGACGACGCGGTGGCCCAGTTGCAGCAACTCCAGGCGACGGCGCAGCTGTCGCAGCTGACCTTCGAGCGAGCGCGCAAACAGCTCGCGGCGCAGGCCATCAGCCAGGCCGACTACGATGGCGCCGCCGCCGACCTCAAGGCGAAGAAGGCGGCCGTGGCGCAGCAGCAGGTGGTGGTGTCGAAGAAGCAGCTGCGTGCGCCGTTCGCCGGCCGTGCCGGCATCATCACCATCAGCCCCGGCGACTATGTCAGTGCCGGTACCGCGGTGGTGACGTTGCAGCAACTGGATCCGCTGCTGGTCGATTTCTACGTGCCGCAAAGCGAGCTGGGCCGGCTGCAGGTCGGCCAGTCGGTGGAGCTCGCCCTGGACGCCTACGCCGGGCGCCAGTTCGACGGGAAGCTCAGCGCGGTCAGTCCCAAGGTCGACGCCGACACCCGCAACGTGCAAGTGGAGGCCAGCGTGCCGAACCGCGACAAGGTGCTGACCCCGGGCATGTTTGCCAAGCTCGAGGTCGACGTCGGCCAGCAGCAGCAACAGCTGACCCTGCCGCAGGCGGCGATCGTCTACAACCCGTACGGCGACACGGTGTACGTGGTGCAGCCATCCAAGGGCAAGGACGACCAGGGCCACCCGCAGCCGCCCACCGTGCAGCAGACCTTCGTCACCGTCGGCGAGACGCGCGGCGACCAGGTGGCGATCCTCAAGGGCATCAAGCCGGGTACCGAGGTGGTGACCAGCGGCCAGATCAAGCTGAAGAACGGTGCGCCCATCGCGATCGACAACAGCGTGCAGCCGGCTGACAGCGCGCACCCCACACCGCAGGAACATTGAGCAAGTGAAAAATTGCCCACCTACTGCGAACGTCGCCCGACGCCCGTGCCGGCGGCGCGCCGCGTGCAAATCCGGGTCATTTAGCTCACTAAACTCCCCGAATCTGCCCACAACGCACCTTGTCACGAACGCCGGGCGACGCTCTCGCTACGGCGGTCAAAGTTTCACTTGCTCCGAGCGACCGTCATGAAGTTCACCGACCTGTTCATCAACAAGCCGGTGCTGGCGATCGTCGTCAGCCTGCTGATCCTGGTGCTCGGCCTGAAAGCCGTCACCAGCCTCACGGTGCGCCAGTACCCGAAGACCGAGAACGCCACCGTCACCGTCACCACCGCCTATTACGGCGCCGACGCGCAGACCATGGCCGGTTTCATCACGCAACCGCTGGAGCAGGCGATCTCGCAGGCACAGGGCATCGATTACCTGTCTTCCAGCAGCGTCTCGGGCGTATCCACCATCACCGCGACGCTGCGCCTCAACTACGACGCGAACCGCGCGCTGACCGAGATCACCACCCAGGTCAATTCGGTGAAGAACCAGCTGCCGCCGCAGGCGCAGCAGCCGGTGCTGAACGTGCAGACCGGCGAAACCATCGATGCGATGTACCTCGGCTTCTACAGCGACGTGCTGCCGACCAACAACATCACCGACTACCTGGCGCGGGTGGTCAAGCCCAAGCTCGATGCGATCGAGGGCGTGCAGACCGCCGAGCTGCTCGGCGCGCGCAACTTCGCGCTGCGCGCCTGGCTGGACCCGGCGAAGATGGCGGCGCATGGCGTCACCGCCAGCGACGTCAACACGGCGCTGGCGGCCAACAATTACCTGGCCGCGGTCGGTTCCAGCAAGGGCCAGGCGGTGACGGTGGACCTGACCACCGACAGCAGCCTGCATACGGTCGACGAGTTCAAGCAGCTGGCGGTCAAGCAGGCCAATGGCGCGATCGTGCGCCTGCAGGACGTGGCCAACGTCACCCTGGGCTCGGACAGCTACGACTTCAACGTGGCATTCAGCGGCAAGCGTTCGGTGTTCATCGGCATCAAGGTGGCGCCGGATGCGAATGTGCTCGACGTGGCAAAACGCGTGCGCGATGCCTTCCCGGAGATCCAGCAGCAGTTGCCGAATGGACTGACCGGCAAGATTGTCTACGACGGCACCGAGTTCGTGAACAGCTCGATCAACGAAGTAGTCAAGACCCTGGTCGAGGCACTGCTGATCGTCACCCTGGTGATCTTCCTGTTCCTCGGCACCTTGCGCGCGGTGATCATTCCGGTGCTCGCGATGCCGCTGGCGCTGATCGGCGCGTTTTTCGCGATGCTGGTGCTCGGCTATTCGATCAACCTGCTGACCCTGCTGGCGCTGGTGCTGGCGATCGGCCTGGTGGTGGATGACGCGATCATCGTGGTGGAGAACGTCGACCGCCACATGAAGGAGGAAGGCAAGACGCCGTTGCAGGCCGCCCTGCTGGCGGGGCGCGAACTGGGTGGGCCGATCCTGGCGATGACCACGGTGCTGATCGCGGTGTACGTGCCGATCGGTTTCCAGAAGGGCCTGACCGGCGCGCTGTTCACCGAGTTCGCGTTCACCCTCGCCGGCGCGGTGACCGTTTCCGCGATCGTGGCGCTGACCTTGTCACCGATGCTGACCTCGCGGTTTTTCCGCAACCAGCAGGAGAGCGGGCGCTTCGTGCAGTTCATCGATCGCCAGTTCGATCGCGTGCACCACGGCTACCAGCGCGTGCTGCACAACGTGTTGTCGACCTGGGTGGTGGTGATCGTGATGGCCGGCCTGTTGCTGCTGGCCACGATTGCCCTCGGCATGACCTCGAAGTCGGAGCTGGCGCCGGAGGAGGATCAGGGCGTGGTGGTGGGCCAGATCGTCGGCGCGCCGAATGCCACGGCGCAGCAGATGAATGTATATGCGACGCAGATGTTCGACCTGGCCCGGCAGTTGCCGGAGTACCAACAGATGTTCCAGCTTACCGGCGTACCCACGGTCAACCAGGGCATCGGCGGCGTGCTGTTCAAGCCGTGGGATCAGCGCAGCCACAGCGCGCACGAGTTGCAGCAGGAGCTGCAGCAGAAATGGAACGGCATCGCCGGCGCCAGGGTGGCGGCGTTCCAGTTCCCGCCGCTGCCCGGCGCGCAGGGCCTGCCGATCCAGGTGGTGATCACCACCACCGAGCCCTTCGCGAACCTCAACGAAGTCGCCACTCAGGTGCTGCAGAAGGCGCAGGCCAGCGGCAAGTTCTACTTCATCGATTCCGATCTCAAGGTCGACAAGCCGCAGGCCACGGTGAGCCTGGATCGCGACATGATCACCAGCCTCGGGCTGACCCAGCAGGACGTGGGCGCCGCGCTCGGCTCGGCGCTGGGCGGCGGCTACGTCAATTACTTCTCGATCTCCGGCCGCTCGTACCGGGTGATTCCGCAGGTGCTGCAGGCGGATCGGCTCAACCCCGACCAGGTGCTGGACTATTACCTGCGCGTACCGAACGGCTCCGTGATCCAGGCCTCCACCGTGGCGAAGATCACCCGCCAGGTCGTGCCGCAGTCGCTGAACCGCTTCCAGCAGCTGAACTCGGCGACGATCTCCGGCGTGTCCGGCATGTCGCAGGGTGATGCGCTGGCCTATCTGCGCGACCTGGTGCACGAGGTCGCGCCGACCGGCTACAACGTGGACTACTCCGGCCAGTCGCGCCAGTTCGTCAAGGAATCGGGCGGTTTCGGCGCGACCCTGCTGTTCGCCGTCATCATCGTGTTCCTGGTGCTGGCGGCGCAGTTCAACAGCCTGCGCGACCCGATCGTGATCCTGGTCTCGGTGCCGCTGGCGCTGTTCGGCGCGCTGATCTTCGTGAACCTGTTCACCAGCCTCAACATCTATACCGAGGTGGGTCTGGTCACCCTGATGGGCCTGATCAGCAAGCACGGCATCCTGATCGTGCAGTTCGCCAACGACTCGCAGCGCGCCGGCATGTCCAAGCGCGAGGCGATCGAACACGCCGCGGCAGTGCGCCTGCGCCCGATCCTGATGACCACCGCGGCGATGGTGCTGGGCGTGATGCCGCTGGTGGTCGCCGCCGGCGCGGGCGCCGCCGGCCGCTTCAACATGGGCCTGGTGATCTCCACCGGCCTGGCCATCGGTACCGTGTTCACCCTGTTCGTGGTGCCCGCATTCTATCTGCTGCTGGCGACCGACCACCACGCTGGCCAGCCGGGCGACGAGGCATCGTTGACGGCGGCCTGATCGAAATCCCCGGGTGGCCGAATACGCCCTTGCGCGTAGGAGCCCGCTGACGGGCGATGCGCTTACTCTGATGTCTGTTGGAGACTCAAGACAAGGGCATCGCCCGCCAGCGGGCTCCTACGGCGGGAAGGTGTATCGCGGTGTTGCCTCAGTTGCGCGACTGCAGTTTCGACAGCAAGCGCAGCAGCTCCAGGTACAGCCAGACCAGGGTGACCACCAGCGCGAAGGCGCCGTACCACTCCATGTACTTCGGCGCGCGGGCGTTGACGCCCTGCTCGATCATGTCGAAATCGAGGATCAGGTTCAGCGCCGCGATCACTACCACCACCA
>Ga0208357_1002126_pt1 | contig 13527 bp, 14 predicted proteins | sample NGESurdeep092012_6_FD_184487 | JGI IMG/M metagenome (GOLD analysis project Ga0208357, IMG submission 184487) | Arctic peat soil microbial communities from Barrow, Alaska - NGEE Surface sample F52-2 deep-092012 (SPAdes) | ecosystem: Environmental > Terrestrial > Soil > Wetlands > Peat ... | reverse complement strand
CTGAAAAAAGTTCAAATCGAAAAATCGCAAATTGTCCGTAACCCACTGACTAAACGAAGCTTATTCGCCTTCGAAAAAGTTTACCCGGACAGCAGTGGTATTGCCCGAGGATACGGTCAGGCTCGCGCTGCGTGCGCTGGTAAGCAGAGATGCGGGGATGGTTGCAGTCATCTGAGTATCGCTGAGGACCGCTGGTTCTGAAAGCGCAACGCCGTCGAGAAACGCGGAGGAGCTGACTTTGAAGCCACTGCCGACGATTGTCACCGTGACATCGCCAGTACCCGAAAGAGCGGCGCCGGGCGAAGCGTCGGCGATGCTGACCGCACCGCCCGATGGCTGAACGGTGAATGCAAACAGATTCGAGATGTAGCCACCCGGATTTACGACATCAACACCCGCATAACCCGGCAGCGTGAGCAGACAGGCAGGAACCAGAGCAGTCAATTGAGTGCTGCTTACGAAGTTCGTCGCAAGAGGAGACTGGTTCCATCGCACAGCCGCGCCGGAAGCGAAGCCTCCGCCGGTGAGCGTGAGAGTCACATCGGGACTGTTCGCAACGACGGCCAACGGCGTCGTGCTCAGAATGCTGGCACCGGAGCCGGCGAAGAAGTAATTCGACGTCTGGCTACCGCCCGGCTGCAGGATCGCGATACTGGCGTAGCCCACTGAGCCGATCAGAGAAGCCGGAACACTCACCGCGATCTGAGTCAGGCTGGTCGATGTGACAGATAGAGGTGCGTCATTCCAGAGAACCAGCGTTCCGGAGGGGTAGAGCCCGCCGGAGATCGTGAGGTTGAAAGACGGACCACCGGCTTTGACAGCCGAAGGGCTGAAGGTGTCGATCGAGAGTGGGAGCGAGTAGGCTAGAAAAGTCGTTCCCGAGCCATCGGGCGCCGTTACGTTCAAGACCGCACTGTTTCCAATGTCAAGCGCGGCCAGGAAAGTGTGGCGATCAATTCGGTCGAGTTGATGAAGGCCGTCGGTAGTTGAAGAACGGTAGTCTCTTCCAACGCCAGATGAGCCTGAAGGAGGGAAAGGGCATGCTGGGGATTGCTGATCCGCATGAAGGATGGAGAGCGCTTGGGCCTGGAGCAGACCCGGGCGTTTCTGACGGGCAGCGAGGAAGTCGGATTCAAAGCTGACCGGAACAAAAGTCTGGAAGTTGAAGGACCACGGGGGGGCCGTCCGAGCGATTGCGGCAGAGATCAAGTACCCGCACGGGACGGTCCAGCGGGCACTGAGGCTCGGAAAAACGTGGCAGCGCGACCGGCGCCGGAGGTCCGATTCGCCCGCGTCCGATTGTTTCACCTTCGCAACACTCGAACACCAGGCACCGGCCTTCCAATCCCTATTCAGGCCTCGAATCCTGTGTAGCGAACCGGTAGCCGACCCACGGCTCGGTGAGCAGGTACCTCGGATTCGAGGGCACGGGTTCGATCTTCTTTCGCAACTGATTGACCACCACCCGCAGATACTCGACTTCATCGCCGTAGTCCGGCCCCCAGACGGTTTGCAGAAGCTTCCTGTGGGGAATCGGGCGGTTCGGGTGATCCACCAGAAATTTCAGCAGATCGAACTCCTTGGGCGTCAAACGCACGCTCTTCCCGTTGCGGGCGACGCGGCGGGTATCGAAATCGATCGCCAGCTCGCCGCCGGCAAATGTGTGAACGCCGGCGTCGCCAGGAATGGGCGAGCGCCGCATGGCGGCCCGGATCCGTGCCAGCAATTCCTGAATACCGAACGGCTTGGTCACGTAGTCGTCCGCGCCGGCGTCGAGCGCTTCCACTTTGTCGCGCTCCGTATTGTGCACCGAAAGAACAATGATCGGAAGCTCGGAGGTTTCGCGGATGGCACGGCATGTTTCGAGCCCACCGATGCCGGGCATGTTGAGGTCGAGAAGAATCAGATCGGCGGGGTCGCGCCGGAGAACCTCAAGTGCTTCTTCGCCCGTTTTCGCTTCCATAACGGAGTAGCCAAGGTCGGCCAGGGTGGCCTTCATGGCGCGCCGCAACTGGGGCTCGTCGTCAACGACAAGAATGGTGGTTGTATTCATGCGGCTCCCTGCGAGGGAGGGCGCAAAGGCAAGGTAAACGAAATCTCCGTGCCGCCGCCCTGCCGGTGCCGCGCGCGAATGCTGCCGCCATGAGCTTCGACGATACCTTTCGCAATTGCCAGTCCCATACCCGTGCCTTCGGTCCGGCCACTGCTTTTGCGCCCGCGGTAGAACTTCTCGAACACACGGTCGAGCTCGTCCGGAGCGATGCCCGATCCCCGGTCCATCACGGAAATGATCGCATAGTCTTTTTCCGTGCGGACTTCGATCCGAACGGGCGAATCGGGCGGCGAATATTTGTGCGCGTTCTCGAGAAGCTGCATCAGTGCGCGCCGAATCAGGCCGGAATCGACCTCCAGGCGCAGGCCGGCAGGGATATCGATGGCGTAACGGGAGGGATTTTCGTCTCGCGTCGCCGCAACCGCATCCCGGGCGAGGCTGGCCAATCCGGTAATGTCGCGATTCAGCCGCAGTTCCTGCGATTCGATCCGCGCCAGTTCGATGGCCTCGGTAATCGATTGTTGCAACTGTTCGGACGACTGGTCGATGATGCTCAGGAGTTCCTGACGTACTTCCTCGGTGCGCGGCGGTATCGAAATCAGCCTGGTTACGCAGGTCCGAATCGCTGTCAGAGGCGTTTTCAAATCGTGCGCAAGGCCATCAAGCAGAGACGATTTGAACTCTTCGTTGCGCCGCGCCACTTCGGCGGCCGCCGCGCGATCGAGCGCCCGCACGCGCTCGTAGTTGATGGCGAGAAGGCTGGCTATGGAATCCCGCGTGTTGGGGCTCAGCCGAGCGCCCTGGAGCGCCAGGCTGCCAACGATGTGCGTGCCAAGGCGGACGGGCACCACGGTGGAATCGCCCTCGCCGGCCGGTTCGCCGGTCTCGGCCACGCGGACCAGGTCCTCCTGCGTGATTCCGGAATCCTGAATCGAGCCATAAACCTGGTTGGCGGCGGCATCGAAGAACGCGATGTGGCTGAGGTGCAGAATCTGGCCGGTTTTCGTGACCGACACGCGGACGGCGTCGCGCGCTTCATCCATCAGCATGGCGCGGCTGAGTTCGTAGAGAGTGCCGATTTCATTGCGTCCCGCGATGGCTTCCACGGTGCGCCGCCTGGCCTGGGAGGACAACTGGCTTACGGTCACCGCGGTGACGAGGAAGGCGAACAGGGCCACCCAGTTCTCCGGGTCCGCGATGGTGAACGTGCCGATCGGCGGCAAAAAGTAGAAATTGAACCCGAGCACGGACACCACCGAAGTGAAGATTGCCTCGGCCAGACCCCAGCGGGTGGCCGCGCCCAGCACGAGCAGCAACATCATCAGAGCGACGGTGGTCATGTTTACCGCCAGCAGCCGGTGGCAAATTCCTATGAGCGCGCCCGTGGCGGCCGCGCACAACCCATACCGCCGCAGGAACGGGCCGGAGCTCTTCACCGATATGAGCCTAGCACGATTGCGCATTATTCGACACTACAATAGAACAGGGAGGCTGGCTTGCATTCGCACACTCACGAGTCGACTTCCAGCCGCGTGCTGGCCTGGTCGCTGGTTGCCACGACCGCCTTCGTGGCGGTTGAACTCGCCGCGGGCATCCGGGCGCATAGTCTCGCTCTCATCTCGGATGCGGGGCACAATGCCACGGATGCACTGGCGCTGCTGCTGGCCTGGTTCGCGGTCTATCTGCAATGCAAGCCCGCCGACGAATCGCGCACTTTCGGCTATCACCGGGCGGGCGTTCTGGCGGCATTCGTGAACGCGCTGGTGCTGATCCTGCTGTCGGCGTGGATGCTCTATGAGAGCTGGCGCCGGCTTCTTGCCCCCGAAGCGGTGAACGAAAACATCATGATCGGGGTCGCCGCCGCCGCGCTGTTGCTCAATGGCGGGATCATGCTGGGTCTGCGGCGCACGGGCAACAACGACATCAACATGCGCGGGGCTTTTCTTCACATGCTGGGCGATCTTCTCGGAGCCGCCGCCATTCTGGTGGGCGCGGTAGTAATCCGCGAGTGGGGCTGGACGAGGATCGATCCGCTGCTCTCGATCCTCATTTCGCTGCTGATTGTCTGGACGGCCTGGGATATTACGCGCGAATCGCTCAACATTCTTCTCGAAGGATTGCCGCGCGGCCTTGAATTGCAACAGGTGACCAGGGGAATCCGCGAGATCGACGGCGTGCTCGACGTTCACGATCTGCATATCTGGAGTCTGGGCTCGAACTCGCACGCGCTGAGCTGCCACGTGCTGATCGAGGATATGCCGCCTTCGCTGAGCGATCACATCCTCCGCAAGGTTAAACACGTCCTCGCGGACCGGTTCCACGTTCACCATACGACGGTGCAGTTCGAGCATACGAGTTGCGCGATATCCGGCACCGGGTGCGTGATTCCCGTGGATGCCGGGCAGTCTCACGGGCACGCCCATCGTCACGTTCACTAAGGACCCGGGCAATCTTCTAATAGGACTGGCGCGGCGCGGGCGACGGTGATAACGTGTGCCTATGCCCGAGAAGCCAGTGACTGAATTCTGGAGGGATCTCCAGCCGATCAAGAAGGTTTTCCAGCCGGACGCTTTGCCTGAGGCGTACATCCGGAACGCCCCGACCGATGACATGCGGTACTTCGTCCCGTTCAACGAGACAGTTTTTTCGCGCCCGCTCTGGATTTCGCCCTCGCAGAACCGATGGTGCGACATCCTGCTGGCAAAAAGCGCGGGGCTGGTCAACCGGCACTATCATCCGCACGAAGTTTTCGCATACACGATATCGGGTAAATGGGGATATCTGGAGCATGACTGGACCGCGACAGCGGGCGACTTCATTTATGAGACTCCGGGCGAGGGACATACGCTGGTGGCGTACGAGCACCCCGATCCGATGAAGGTCTTTTTCGTGGTGAAAGGTCCCCTGATCTGGCTGGACGAGCAGGGCGAATCCGTCGGATTCTTCGACGTCCACAACTATATTGCGCTGTGCCGGGAGCATTACGAAAAAGTGGGCCTGGGGGCGGGCTACGTGGAGACGCTTTTCCGCTGAAAGGGATTCTCCCTCGGCCCAACCCGGCATGTCGAATATTCAGATCGCGCCAGCCACGGAATCGGACGTTCCGGCGATTCTCGAAATGATCCGGGAACTGGCGGAATACGAAAAACTGTCTCACATGGTGACCGCAACCGCGGAGCAGCTGCGCGAAACGCTGTTCGGAGCCCGTCCCGCGGCGGAAGTGCTGCTGGCTCGCTGGAATGGGCAATGGGCAGGATTCGCGCTGTTTTTCCCGAATTATTCGACGTTTCTGGCGCAGCCGGGTATTTATCTCGAAGACCTGTATGTGAAGCCTCATGCGCGTGGCAAGGGGCTCGGCCTGGCGCTGCTCGGGGAACTGACGGGGGTTGCCGTGGCGCGCGGTTGCGCCAGGGTGGAATGGGCCGTGCTCGACTGGAACGAGCCCTCGATCGGATTCTACAAAAAGCTCGGCGCCACGCCGATGGACGAATGGACCACTTACCGGCTGGCCGGCGGCGCGCTGCGGCGGCTGGCCGGAAAACCGTAGAATTGACGGGAGAACCTGACAGGTGCCGGTGACAGCCGAACAGCTCGAGTTTGGACCTTTTCTGGTGGACATGACGAACAGCCGTCTGCTGCGGGACGGCGTTCCCATGAAACTGCGTCTGCAGGCGTTCAGCGTTCTCCGGACGCTGGTTCAAAACAGCGGCCAGTGGGTCTCCTGCGACAGATTAATCAGTGAGTCGTGGGATGGCCAGCACGTTTCGAGGCACACGGTTTCGGTTACCGTGGCGGAGCTGAAGAACGCGTTGAAGGAATACGGTCACTGGATTTCCTGCCGCCCGAAAATCGGCTACCGGCTGGAGTCGCCGCTTTCCGAAGAACTCATCAAAACCGCATGGCATTTCTGGAGCCGAAGGACCCGGGAAGGCTTCGCGCGCGCGCTCGAATGCTTCGAACAGGCCGCGCGGGAAAATGCCTCGGACGCCCGCGCGTATGAGGGTATCGCGGTGTCCTGGCTGATGCCCGCCACGTATGGGATGCGCGCGCCGCGCGAAGTTTATCCGGGCTTCCTCGGGGCATACAACCGGGCTGTCGCGCTGGGGGGGCTCACATCGAATATCCGCTCCATCCACGGTCACGCGCTGCACATGTTCGAGCGCAAATTCAGGGAGGCCGAAGCTGAATTTCTACAATCATTGCGCGAACAGCCGGGCTCTGCCAGCACATGGATACGTCTTGCCATCCTTTACGCGACAATGGGGCGGCTTGACGATGCCCTCCATGCCGTAAACCAGGGGCAAGAGGTGGATCCTCTGTGGCCGATGGGGCCGGCGACGGAGGTTATTATCCGCTTTTGCAGGCGGGAATTCGATGCCGCCGCGCGGTGTGTCAGCAAGGCGCTCGAACTGCATCCGTATCTGTTGCTCGGCAGGGCTTTCTGCGCCCAGGCGCTGGAATACGCCGGACAGACCGAAGACGCGCTGGCCCAGTACCGGTTTGCGCGCGTGGTCTATCCCGATGTTCCCTGGCTGGGGGCGCTCGAGGCGACGTGCGCGGCGCGGAACGGACGTGCGCGGGAGGCTCGCAAAATTCTCGCAGAGCTGCAAACGGCGCGTGAATCGAGCTATGTCGACGCCTACTATATGGCTCTGCTGATGGAAGCGCTGGGGAAGCGGGGCGAGGCCTTCGCGGAACTGGAACGCGCCGTCGGGGAAAACTCCGCCGCACTCTACATACTGGACGTGGACCCGCAGATGGATTTGCTCAGGGAAGACGAACGCTTCGCCGGAATACGCACGAAGCTGCATCGCGTTTCGCGACCGCGAAGACCGGCGTAAGCTTGGAATCATGGATATCGGGAACGTCCTGACCGAGCTTCGGCAGGAACTTGCACAGGTAGATGAAGCGATCGCCAGTCTTGAGCGAATGGCAATTGGAGCGGGGAAACGCAGGGGACGTCCCCCGGCATGGATGACAGCGGCGAAGGAGGCTCCACCCAGGAAGCGAGGGCGTCCGGCCGGTTCGAAGACCAGGGCGGCCACGAAGGAAATTCTTTGATGGAAAGGCGCCGGACGGGGGCGATTAGAATTGAAGATTGGTCATGACCAGTCAATCGCCCCCGTTCCGCGCCGACCAGGTCGGGAGCCTGCTTCGCCCCTCGTATTTGAAAGATGCCCGGCTGCTGCATGAAGGCGGCGAAATTACATCCGAAGATCTGCGGGCGGAAGAAGACCGGGCTATCCGGGAACTGGTCGCGAAGGAAGAAGCCACGGGGCTTCAGAGCATCACGGATGGAGAATTCCGGCGCGCGTGGTGGCATCTGGATTTCCTGTCCCGGCTGGACGGGGTCGTCACGACGGAAAACCCCGGGCTCCGGTTCCGCGGGACGGAGGAGCAACCGCCCATTGCGACGGTGGTGGGGGAAGTCCGTTGTTCGCGGCCGATCATGGTGGACGACTTCACTTTCCTGAAATCGCTCACCCGCCGCACGCCAAAGATCACCATTCCGTCGCCTTCGATGCTGCACCTTCGGGGCGGCCGCGCCTCTATTTCCCGGGAAGTATATCCGTCGCTGGACCGGTTCTGGTCCGACACGGCGGAGGCTTACCGCCAGGCGATTGCGCACCTCGCCGCGGCCGGCTGCACCTATCTCCAGATGGACGACGTGAGCTTTTCTTATCTGTGCGACGAGAAGTTCCGTGCGAACTGCAGGCATAACGGCGACGATCCCGACGAACTCGCGCGTACTTACGCGCGGACCATCAACCAGGCGCTGGCCTCCCGCCCCGCCGGACTGGCGGTCACGATGCACACCTGCCGCGGCAACTTCAAGAGCACCTGGGTCGCGACCGGCGGTTACGAAGCGGTCGCCGAGGCGATCTTTTCGACCGATATCGATGGCTTCTTCATGGAATTCGACAGTGAGCGCGCGGGCGGGTTCGAGCCTCTCCGGCTGCTGCCGAAGAACAAGAAGGCGGTGCTGGGTCTGGTGACCAGCAAGGTGGGTGAGATCGAGAGCAAGGATGCGCTCAAGCGCCGTATCGACGAAGCCGCCCGCTTCGCGCCGATCGAAAATCTCTGCCTCTCGCCGCAGTGCGGATTTTCGAGCAGCCACCATGGCAATCAACTGTCTGAAGAAGAGCAGTGGGCCAAGCTGAGGCTCATCGTGGAAGTGGCGCGGGAAGTCTGGGGATAGAGCGAATAACGTTTCCGATATAAATCCCCGTGGCCACCGTATACGCAGCGGCGCTGAATTTCAAGGGCACTCTCGATCGCCTGGGCGGGGCACTTTACCGCGACCCTTACAAGAGCCCTCCCAGAGCCCCGGTTCTCGCCATCAAGCCGGCGAACTGCCGGATCGCGAGCGGCACGCCGATTATCTGCCCGGCAGGCGTCGATCGTTTGCGCATGGGCGGGACTCTGGCTGTCGTGATCGGCGATAGCGGCCGGATCGGCGGCTTCGCAATCGCGAACGACGTCAGCATTCCGCACGATTCTTACTACCGACCCGCCATCGAACAGCGCTGCCGCGACGGCTTTTGTCCCATCGGACCGGTGGTTGAGACAAGGAATCTTCCGGACCCGGATCGCGCCGGGATCAGAATTCTGGTGAACGGACGCCTGGCATGCACCGACAACACCGCTAATCTGGTTCGAAGCATCCCGCGGCTGCTGGCCGATATCGCGGAGTTCATGACTCTGAGCCCGGGCGACATCCTGCTCGTGGGCGAACCCGACAGCGCGCCTTTAGCGGGCCCCGGCGATCGTGTCCGCGTCGAAATCGACGGGCTCGGTGCAATCGAGAACTCCATCGTATGAAGCACGCCAGGGTTCTTGTCGATGGCGTTGTCCGGCAGGTTACGGAGGGCGATGCCGCGCTCTCCGGGGAAATCGCGTGGTTGCCTCCGGTCGAACCGGGAACGATCTTTGCCCTGGGGCTGAACTATGCCGATCACGCCAGAGAACTCTCCTTCAAGGCGCCCGTGACGCCGCTCGTTTTCCTGAAGGGGCCGAATACGCTTTGCGGTCACATGGGGTATACGCGCCGTCCGGCGGACGCAACATACATGCATTATGAGTGCGAGCTGGCGGTAGTTATGGGAAAAACCGCGCGCCAGGTGAAGCAGGCGGACGCATACGGCTGCGTGGCGGGATACACGATCGCGAACGACTACGCGATTCGCGATTATCTGGAAAACTACTATCGCCCGAACTTTCGCGTCAAAAGCCGCGACAGCACAACGCCGCTTGGCCCGTGGCTGGTGGATTCCGCCGATATACCCGATCCGATGAACCTGCGCCTGCGGACCCTGGTGAATGGCCGGCTCACTCAGGAAGGCTGCACGCGCGATATGATTTTCACGATCCCGGCGCTGATCGAATATTTGAGCGGTTTCATGACGCTCAGTCCCGGCGACCTGATTCTCACGGGTACCCCCGAAGGGCTTGCGGACGTGAAAGCAGGCGATGTGGTGGTGACTGAGATCGACGGGCTCGGAAGTCTGCAGAATACGATTGTCTGAATCACATGCCGCACTTCGTTCTGGAATATACGAGTAACATCAAAGCCGAGGCGAAAATTCCCGAGTTACTGCGGAAAGTCACGGCCGTGCTGATGGCGCAGGGCGGCGTCTTTCCCGCGGGCGGCATTCGTGCGCGCGCCATCGAGATGACGGAGTACGCGATCGCCGATGGCGCGGAGGATTACGCGTTCGTGCATGCGAGCCTCAAAATCGGCGCGGGCAGGTCGCCGGATGAGAAAAAGAAGGCCTGCGACGAGCTTTTCGCCATGATGGACGAGCATTTCGCGGAACTCTTCGCGCGGCGTTATCTCGCGCTCTCGATGGAGTTCGGGGAGTTCAGCGAAGAAGGCACATGGAAACACAACAATCTTCACGGCCGGTTTAAAAAACATGCTAAGTAAAGAGAAAATCGAGGAGCTGGTCCTGCGCCTGGACGAGTCGGAAAAGACAGGCCGGCAGATCCGCCAGTTCTCCATCGAATATCCCGGGATCACGATTGAAGACGCCTATGCGATCCAGAAGCAATGGGTGGATTTAAAGGTTCGCGAAGGCCGCCGGATCAGGGGCCACAAGATCGGCCTGACTTCGAGGGCGATGCAGATTTCTTCGAACATCGACCAGCCGGATTATGGCTCGCTGCTGGACGATATGTTTTTCGCGGATGGGTCCGCCATCCCGATCGCGCGCTTCATAGTGCCGCGCGTGGAAGTGGAACTGGCGTTCATCCTGGCGAAACCTCTGCGCGGGCCGGATTGCACTATCTTCGACGTGCTGAATGCGACGGATTTCGTGACGCCCGCCGTGGAACTCATCGACGCGCGAATTCACCAGGTCGATCCCGAAACGAAAGTGACGCGCAAGGTGACCGACACCATCTCGGACAACGCCGCCAATGCGGGAATCGTGCTCGGAGGGCGTCCGTTCAGACCGCTCGATGCGGATATGCGGTGGATCTCCGCAATCCTCTATCGCAACGGGTCGGTGGAAGAGACGGGTGTCGCGGCGGCGGTGCTCAATCATCCGGCGAATGGAGTTGCATGGCTGGCGAACAAACTGGCGGTCTACGATGTGGGACTGGCAGCGGGAGAAGTGATTCTGGGCGGATCGTTCACCCGGCCCACATTCGCCAAACGCGGGGATAGTTTTCACGTCGACTACGGAACTTACGGCTCGATCTCGTTCTGCTTTGCCTGAGACTTTTCAACTAACGACTTTTTCAATTAACGACATGGAATTAATCAAAAACACACTGAAAGCCGCATTGCGGCGCGAGAAGCCGCAGATCGGCCTGTGGCTGGCCCTTGCCGATGGTTATGCCGCCGAGATTTGCGGAGACGCCGGTTTCGATTGGGTCCTGATCGACGGTGAGCACGCGCCAAACGACCTGCGGAGCATCCTGGGACAGTTACAGGCGCTGGCTCCGTACCCGGTTCATCCCGTGGTCCGGCCGCCGGTGGGCGAAGTGAGCCTCATCAAACAGTTGCTCGATGTCGGGGCGCAGTCTTTGCTGATTCCCATGGTGGAGAGCGCTGAACAGGCGCGGCGGCTGGTGTCGGCGGTGACGTATCCACCCGCCGGCATCCGGGGCGTTGGCAGCAGGCTCGCGAGGTCTTCCCGCTGGGACGGGATTCCCGGATACCTGCAACAGGCGGATGCGGAAATCTGTCTGATGCTGCAGATTGAAACGCGCGCGGGGCTGGCGAACCTGGAAGGGATTGCGGCGGTGGAAGGCGTTGACGGCGTATTCATCGGGCCGTCGGACCTGTCGGCTTCGCTGGGACATCGCGGGAACCCCGGGCATCCGGAAGTGCAGAGAGCCATCGCGGATGGAATCGGGCGCATTCGGAAAGCGGGCAAGGCCGCCGGAATTCTGGCCACGGACGAAAAGCTGGCGCGGCAATATCTCGCGGCGGGTTGCAGCTTCGTTGCGGTCGGGGCGGATGTTACTCTGCTCGCTCAGGGAGCAAGAGAACTGGCGGCGAAATATAAGAGCAGCGGAGGTGTTTAAAGATCGCCCCGCCCGCGGCTAAAGGCCAAATCGTGCGGCCATTTTGGCCAATGCAGGGCGCCTGTGCGCAGGTCCCGATGGTGTTTACCGTGCGGTCCGGTACCAGCCCACGGTGTCGTGAGCACTCGCGTCGCGATCGCCGTAGCGCACTTCGGTCACGCCAGCCTGGCGCATCGAACCTCCGGGAACTTCGGGCAGGCGGTCATTCGTGAGCAGAAGACCGCCGGGTTTCAGCATGGCGCCGGCATTCTCGAGCGCCAGCATCTGCTCGAAAGCGTCATAGTAGAGAAAAATATTGGTGCCGACGATCAGGTCGAAGCGGTTCGCCGCAGGCAGTTCGAGGCGTTCCAGAACGATATTGAGATCCACCGGTTCGCAGGCGAGCACCACGTCCGGATGGATTCGGACCGCTCGCGTTTCCAGGTTTGGAAAGATCCGCGGCGGCCGGATCGGCGCCACCGCGGTTCCCACCCGATCGCCCAGCGCACGCCAGTAGGCAATGAGATCGGGCGGCCACGGGCGCGCGACATCGCGCGGCAACTGGATAACATAGCCTTTGCCCTTCCTCGCGGCTTCGCGCGCGCGCCGGAGATGGTCGATGACTCTGGAACTGATGTCGAAAATCGACAGGGATACCGCGTTGCCTCGCGCCAATCCCAGCCGGACGAGCGAATCGTACAGCGCAAAGGGTTGCACGGTCTGCTGCGGATAATAGTCGTACGCGGATTCTTCGTTTTTATCGGCAAAGTCGAGACCCGGGCCAATCACGGCCACGCGAGTCACCTGGCCTTCGCGGAGCACTCCTTGTTTCTTCAGATCGCGCAAAGTCTGTTCGATCGAATAGCTGGGGAAAATGCCGGTATCGAGCGAAACACCCCGATCGCGGAACAAGGACAATCGATCCAGAGCCGATGCCGGTCTGGCTTCCGCGGCGCGCGCCGCTAAGGTTCTCCTTTCCTGAAGCACCCGCTCGAGATTTTTGTAGATAAACACGCCCGTCTCGCCGGGGGCTGCCGGATCGAGGCCCTTGCCGCGGAGCAGACCCCTCAGAAAAATAAGGCGCTCGTTATCGCCCGGACTATGCAGGCCCGCAACCAGATCGTCCACGCGCGCCCGGAGGACCCCGGCCTTCGAAGCCCCGGTAATGTTCTCGACCCCGATCCGCGGTTGCGTCGTGAACGAGGTCCCGAACAGCAGGAGGTTCACCATGGAGTCCATGTCGCCCTGTTGCAGACGGGCGCGAATGGCTTTGTCTTCTTTTTGGCTCCAGGCTGTCCACCGCGCCTCATCCGCGTCCTTAAGTTCGGCGGGCAGGGACTCGCTCCGCGCATCGAGTATCGGCTTCGCGGCCGCATAGGGGGTAAAAGCCCGTTCGGCCGCGAGCACGCTCAGAGCCGCGGCAAGAATCGGCGGAATGCAGGAAAGACGCATTTTACCTCGCGGGGCAGGCTTCCGCGCTGCCCCGCAAGCTTGCATGGCTCAGAATGTGAACCGGGCGATCAGCGTACCCGTGCGGCCGAGGAGGGTCACCGCTCCGGCGGTCGGCGCCGGGTACGCGCCGGGCGCGTTGTAGGCGTTGATCACTCCAAATCCGCCGGTTAAGATCGATCCTCCGCCCGCGCCATATGTGGGAGCGAGCTGGGGATTCGCCGTGGTCGGGTTTGGAAGGATCGTCCGGTTAAAGACGTTAACGAACTCAGCCCGGATATACAGGTCGTATTTCTCCTTGACCCGGAAGTGGCGGCCGAGGTTGGCGTTCTCCCGCGGCGTGCGCGGGCCGCGGAAATCCGAATACATCTGCGTCCCCACGGGCCCGAAAATCCCGTTGGCAGCCGAGCCGCAAACCGAGTTGGTGGGGCACGGCGCCCACGCATTCCGGTTCAGCACGACCTGGCCTTGCGGATTGTAGCTGTGTATATCGTTGATGTTAACGTTGTAGA
>Ga0208357_1002125_pt1 | contig 13527 bp, 9 predicted proteins | sample NGESurdeep092012_6_FD_184487 | JGI IMG/M metagenome (GOLD analysis project Ga0208357, IMG submission 184487) | Arctic peat soil microbial communities from Barrow, Alaska - NGEE Surface sample F52-2 deep-092012 (SPAdes) | ecosystem: Environmental > Terrestrial > Soil > Wetlands > Peat ... | reverse complement strand
GTCAGGATGGGAGCGTGCGGCAAACCCTTCAGGAAGGTGAACTCTTCCTGCCAGTACGAGACGACTTGTTCGTCCTGCACGGTCTCAAGGAACCGCGCTCGGAAACTCTTGTCGATAAGGAAACGGCGCAGATCGACAAGTGTCCCGCCCTCTGTACTCTCAAGAAATGCGAGGATGGCATTCCCAAGGACCGCCACCATCTGATCACCGAAGCTTGTCGAGAGACGTTTGAAGACCGCGACCAAATCGGACGATAGAAGCGTCCGTTCGAGTTCCGAATGCGCCGAAAGGATGTTGAAGCCAACAGGGTAGGCTTCGTCTGCGGGATCGAAGACAACAACGTCGTTAATGCGTTCCTCAGGAATGCGAGCCAGGATGTCTTCGATAAGGTCACCGTGCGGGTCGAGCACCGCGAATCCGTTTCCGGCTCGAAGGTCCTGAACCGCCATCGAAAGGAGCAGAGTGCTCTTGCCGGTGCCGCTCGCGCCGATCACGTAGGTGTGACGGAGTCGCGCCTCCGTAGAGAGGGATACGCGGCGCACCTCCCCGTCGTGTTCATTCGTCCCGAGACAAAGCGCGTGACCGAGCGACAGTGCGGGCGCCGACTTTGTGCGTCCGCTCAGCCTCAAGAGTCGCGCGGTGCGGACTGACGCAGATGGTAGGTGCACGACGGTGAGCACTTCGGAAAGGGAAAGCAGCATACCGCTCCGACGAGTGGCACGGTCGAGGAGGTCCTCCAATTCGTCATCGAACGAATGGTCGCCGGTCTCGGCCATGATTATTTCGTTCGCCTCGGACCGCAGGGCCCCCGCGACACCAAAGGCAAGGTTCCGCGCGAGCGACTCCGTCCTTTCCCGATCGCTCGCCATAGCGGCCACCCGCAGGACAGCGGCAAAGAGCGGTTCGGCGAATTTCGCGCGAATCATCGGCAGCACTTTGTCCACGTCGTCGATGCTTGAAGCGAAATTCTCGAACTCGTCCCTCCAGGGTGCCCGCGCCGGTGCAATCAGCAATTGCATCAGCCCGACCTCGCCTTCGTTCAGTTGACCGAGGGTCTCGATAATCGACACAAGTGGGTCGATGTCCAGCCGATCGTCGGAGCGAAGCTGTCCGAACACGCGACCGTTGAGGCCAAGCGCGACGATGACCCCGTATCCCTCCGGCTTGTCCCATGCTGCGCGCACGGCATCGCCTGAGTCACGAAGTCGCGCTTCCGGGAAGTGCGCGCGAGTGGCTGTGGCGACCGATGCCCGATCCGTCGCCGCGCAAACAATCTGCACAGCCACCCGATCAGGAACGCCAACAATCTCGAAACTCAGCGGATGAGCAAGGCTCTGAAACGAGGCGAGCCAGCTTCTTGCCCCACCTGGCTTGACAGCGAAGTCGCGGGGAAGGAGCAGCGAGAGAGCGACAAGTTCCCTTGAATCTTCAGACGGTTCCGCGCTGCGCGTGCTTGATTCTTCTAATCGGACTGTCTCGCTGGTCTGTCCGCGCTTGTGATCAAGCAGCCTCGGCCTCCGGCCGTCATCAAGCATAGGCCTCGCCATGCGCTCCGATCCGAAGAGCGGGACAAAGACCGGTTCAACGGGAACCCGTTGCGACGAAGCCTTGAGGCCTCGCGTGTCGTATTCCCAGTCGTTGAAGCGACGGAGGAGTTCGGTGGGATGCATATCACGCGAACGCGTTTCTCGATTGCGGCTTCAACTGCTCGGGCGGTATCTGCGGAAGCTTATTGAGCGTCAGAATGCCTGCGACGATCTCCGTCACTGTCCGGTGGATCGTATCCTCGAACATGAGCCGCGTGTCTTCGGAATAGTACGTCACTGGGTTAACGAACTTCCGATAAAGGAACCCGATCACCGGCATGGCGAGAATCGCATCCTCAATCGCGGCCCACCCGTCGCCGATCGCCCCACGTGCCACGACTCCTCCGATCACGATGAATACGAGTGCGGAGAACACGCCCTTCACGAAGCCCATCGTCACAACGAAGGCGAGAAAAAAGAACGGCAGGCCGATGAGAATGGCACATCCCCACAGCGCGGCGAACCCGGGCGTTCGTCTTACAAGCCACCAGGAGAAGAAGAAGTCCCTCCCGAACGGGGCACCGCAGATGTCGAAGGAGAGGCGGCCGTATGTGATCCGCAGATATTCGCGCTTCGCGGAGAGGATGCCACGCTCGCTGACGATTGTCCGTTCCCAGCGCAGGTCCGGGACTTCCTTCTCCTTAAGTGTCTTCTCGACAGACTCGTAGAAGCCAAGGACCGAGGTGCTCAACGTCTCTACCGAGTGATGCCAGTGCGAGATAACCTCCACCGACTGCGCCATGGGCGCCTCCAAGACAAGGGAGATGGTCTAATATGTATGCTAATGTTCTGCCTGCGGAAGGGTGCGTACACTGCCGACGTCCGGCCACAAGATGACCGCTTAGGTAGGACGCGCATGGTGTAGAACGCAGCCATGCACATCGAGTGCGCGACTGCGTCTGCTCCTGCGAGACGGCTGCAACAGGCAAACAAAAACCCCCCGACGCTTAGAAGCTTCGGGGGTACATATCATTCACAACTACGGCTGGCGTACGGGCTACAGCAGAGGATCATTCCGTGGCTCGCCACCTTAGCCGAAGGAGTCCTTGGAACAGCCTACTATCCATGACTGATCTGAGGCGTGACTTCTTTTGAATCACGGGCGGATCTTGCAGGATATTGCTGAGAATATCCCGCTTAAAGGCCTCGTAATACGCCGCTGGGCTGAGATACCGGAAAAGATCATCGTCAAATCTGACCTCCATTACACCTGGCCGAATCTCGCGCGTCATGGTTAAGCGCCGCGCCTGGTCGGACACTGGCGTATTCATAATAAGCTCCATGTTATGCGTTTGCTGAACATTCGTCTACCATCTATTGTCTTCCTTCCCAAGCGATTGTCAAGCAGTACATGGTATGCGTCGCGTGGGTGACACGCCGCGTACGATCTCGCTTTATCGGACTAGCTGACGCCTCCATCCACCGGCATCGAAATGTCCGCAGACTGATTGCTCTTCTGATCATGTTTTGACCGCTTCTCAATGCTTGCATATGCGGCATCGCGACGTTGGAAGAGCGCAGCTAATGGTTGGGCAATGTTTTCCAAGTGCCGACAGTCGTCCGCGGTGAACCGTGCCGGATTTGACGACGTGATACAAATCGCCCCATATGCGCCAAACTGTCTGCCATCGGTGGCGCGAATCGGAGTACTGATTCTACGAATGAAGTAGGAGTTGTCGGTTTCCTTCCATTGAAGATCACGACGCGCCGACAGGATGGACGACCGATCACGCAAGATGGACGCCTTCTGATAGATACAATCCCCAACTTCTCCTTCTCCGACACCCCATGATCGGAGGTGAGTGGTCGCACCGGGCGTGCACTTACGAGCAACAACATGCAAACGGTCATCCTTGCCCAATTCAAAAATGTCGAAGAAGTAGATCTCGTTCTCAGGTTCGTAATTTAGAAGCGCCGCGCGCCGGTTCTCCATCTCATCGACAACACCCATAAGGATTCCCACAAACCGCTGTTCAAAATCCATTCTGACGGTTGCCAATGCTTCGTCATTCTGTGCCTTATGTCTCAACTGCGCATGGCAGTATTCTTCAAATTGAGATACGTCACGCTCAAGCGTGTGTTGAAACTGTACCCAGGTCGTGAGGTTCAGAACGCTCCTCTCCAGTGCGGTCCGGACCTTCACCGCATCTTTCAACTGAAAGTAGTAGTCGGCTGGGACAAGCGCGTCATTCACTACGAGGCGCCTATGGAGCTGCCACATATAAAAAAACATGCCCACAACAATCAGACCCAAGCCGACTGCTACGGTGGTCAACAAACTCTGTTTGGAGGGCGAGGTGAACAGGGTCCCGATCAGCGCCCCTTCAACTGCAGTCAAGGCCCCCCAGGCAAGCACAAGCACATCAAGTCTGCCGCGTCCTTTTCGCAGTCGTAGGGACTCAAGGAGGGCTGCGACCTCAGCGTTGCGTCTCGCATCTGGAACGAGTTCTTTGTCCAACGCTCCGTCCGGAATCACGGTGGGGATGCCCGAAACGAACGGCCAAGCATAAGTTAGACGGTTCGCTCTTGCAAGGCGCATTCCACGCGTAAAGGCCGTCCGCCGCATGCGGTCACACTTGCGGCGGAAAGGTGGTAGCCGAAAAGGGTCGCGACGCCTCGCCGTCTATGAGTAGGCGTATATAGGTGTGATACCGAGGCAGCGAGATGAAATCCTCGGCTGAAAAGACAGGTGCGAACTCCCGCGCGAGAAATGCTCCGTCCGCTGCACCGACGCGAAATGAGATGATCGTCCCGGCGTTGCCGAATACCGCGTCGCGGATGGCCGGATCGAGTTGACTCAGGTGTTGATGCGCGAGGACCATCCCCACGCGATACTTCCTAAGCTCAGCCATCATTGTCGCAACGGAGAGCGTTGTGAAGGTTTGAAATTCGTCGAGGACGATTGCAAAATCTCGCCGCTCTTCTTCCAGAATATCACTTCTCTGTACCGCTGATAACGCCAGGTGCGATACGAGAAACGATCCAAGAGCGGCGGCTGGCCCCTCACCGATCTATCCCTTGTCCAGATTGACGAGCAAGACGTTGCCCTCGTCCATGATGCGCCGAAGGTCCAATGGCTCTCCAGGTTCGGTGAGGATGCGACGAAGCGTGGGGTCGGTGAGGAGCGCGCCGATCTTGTTCTGAAGCGGCGCCACCACCACCGCGCGGAAGGCCGGCGAATACTTCTCAAACTCGTTGGTCCAGAAATCCCTCACCACCGGGTCTTCGATATTCGCTACGATCTGGGAGCGGTAGGTGCGATCGGCGAGCAAGTGCGGAATGTCCGCCAGCGACGGTTGGTCCTGCTCCAACAGCGTAAAGATCACGTGGCGGAGCAGGTGTTCGAGCCGGGGCCCCCAGTCGTCGGGCCAGATCTTCTTGAAGACCTCAACGAGACCGGCGGCGGCGAGCGCTCGATGGTCCGACGGAACGCCAGCCAGCGGGTTGAAACGGAATCGCAGGGCGGGATCGGTGGCATCGAAGAAGACTGCGTCGTGACGGCGCGACTCAGGGATCTTCGACGCAATGGCCCGCGCCAAGTCGCCGTGCGGGTCGAGCAAAGCGACACCGCGGCCTGCCACGATATCCTGGGTGACAATGTTCTCTAGCAGTGCCGATTTTCCGGTGCCGGTCTTGCCCACGATGGCCATATGGCTTCGCCTATCGCGCAAGCGGATGCCGAAGGTTCGCTCGTTGCGGACGGTATTGGTGCGGGCGATGTAGGTGATGGTGTTTTCTTCGTTCACGGATTTCATTGCTCGATTGTGCCGCTAGACGTTCGATCGAGACAGAGGGCATGACATGCGTGACGCACAAGCTCGCCAGTCGGCCAGCAATCGATCGAGACCGAACTTTGCGCATACGAAAGAAAAGACCAGCGAAAGTGTCGCTGGTCTCTGAAGGCACGTGTGGCCTTCGATGGTCACTCCGGGGCGTTCGTCCCATCATCGTCTGCGCCGGTCCCTCGGTCGAGCGGCGCAAACCACCGCAGGGTGCCTCGATGCTTCGTCAGGAGGTGGTGCGTCGTATGGCTCGCCAACGCGGTGAACGAATACTTCACCCTAAACTCATTTGCCGGGATGCCAACCTGTTCTCGTATGTGGCGCGTGAAGCTTTGTGGCGAGGAGTAGTGCAAACGGATCGCCACCTGCGCGAGAGACACCCTTGCATCTTCGAGGATGGCTGCGGCGTAGAGGAGGCGGACAGCCGCCAAGTACGTCTTCGGCGACGGAAGGCTAGCGCGGAAGAATCGAGAATTCAGTGCGCTGGCGTTGAGACCCACTCGCTCGGAAAGGGCCGTCGCTGACCTTACGGTCGGAGCCGCCTGGACGAGGTCACACAGAAACATGCGCATGTCCTCTGTCGCGCCGGCGAGCTCGGGTCGTAGAGCATCGAGAACCCGTTGCGCCACGTTTGCCTCGGGGCGGGTGAGAAGTCCCCTGAGCTTCCGCAAGCCTTCGCGGCTCGACGTATCGACGACCTCCCGCACCCCGTACCGACCGAGGGCGAGCAGCGCATCCGACGCCTCCGGCGTCCATCTATCCAGGACGACGATCGGCAGGCAACTGCCGGTGGTTACGAGCTTCCGGACCACGGCGTACGAACTGGGCCCGAGCGACCCCGTGCCAAACAAGACTGCCCGTACCGGACGTTCACTGGCGACCGAGGCCGCCTCGGTCAGGGAGTCGAGGTGGATCGGTTCGGCGATCTCGCCAAGGGCGAGACCGAGCCGAGACCGAAACGGAGCATCTACCACTGTCAAGACATTGTGGACCTCACCGTTGGCGTAGCGCGCCACGCCGGAGGATGTCGGGTTGAGCATTGTCTGCCTCCATCGCCGAGAGCGGAAATGAGAGACGCCGCCGCCCTGCCGAAACGAGTCGGTGGGCTGCGGCGTCTCACGAGTGAAAGAACGGATCGTTTGCGGCCAAGCCGCTACGATTCCACTCTCGATGGTAGGCTCAATTATTCAGCAGTCGCAGAGGGAAGATTCTGCGTGGGGCGCAAGATATCTGGGTCGTCTACAAATGCCGTGTCCGCCTGCGTATACAAATGGTCAAAATGCGACACAGCGCTCGCCTGACGGGATTCGCGCCCGAGTCGGTCGCCCGCACCTGTCGCGAGATCGCGGTTAGAGTCGGGACAAGGTGAGGCTCATTGATCCCAACGTTAGAATTCTCTAATCTTCGCCGCGGCCCCTTGCGCACCACCCGCGGTCTCGACTAAAGTCGTTCCCCGGTAGGCGGCGCTCCGATGCGGGGCTTTCTTCGCTGACTCACCGTGCTGCGAAACGGCATCGAGTCAGCGCCTCCACCGGTTCGCTTTCTATAACGAGCCCCGCAGATGATCGCACGCCCGGGACGGATGGAGCGCAAGACGCCCAGGTTAGCGGCAACCGCGTTCGCGGCAAGAATCCTGATTGCCACGGGGCTCATCACCCCGTGTGCTGCGCCAGCTCAAGGCCCGGCAGGTGGCCCGCGTGGGCAAAGCCTCCTGGTTGATCCGAGTGCCTTGTCGGATCGATCTCGCGCGGCGTTCGTCACCGGCGTCGTTGCGGCATTTCCGGACACGGCTCAATGGTTCCAAGTGAAAATGCCCGCCAATTCGAACCTTAGCCTCTTGGTGAATGCAACCTACCGCTTCAACGGGCACCAGCAACTGACCGTCGACGCACTAATACACGCAATTGTCGACGCAAATGGGTTGCGCGGTGCCAACTCGGTGCCAGCGGGTCGGTTACTCCGAGTGCCCCGGCTACCAGTGAGACCTGCTGCGTCCGAAGCCGTCAGCGGACGTCGGCAGGTAACGTTTCCGAACGGCGGCAAACTGATATCGCTCATGTCGCGCACCGGTGGAGAGAAGGCTCTTACGGTGCAGGCGGACGCAGCCATTCAAGCCACCGCTCCCATCTGGGATTTCCGAGATCTGACTGCAGATCAGACACGCCGAATCATGGCTGGACTGCCCTTCGACGACCCGACGACCCGCCAAGCGATTGCGGCGGATCCGGGAACCCAGATGGTTTCGGTGTACATACCCGAGTACGACCTGCCTGCCGCCCGCGAGCGCCCGTCCCGTTCGCCCTCGTGGTCCGCAGTGTCTGCGTCTGTCCCGTTTGCGCCCTACGCCGCGCCAATTGGTCCGGCCCCAAATGTGCCGCCCCTTTCGGTTCTCGACTTCTTTACGCAAAGCAACGCAACTGCCTCCCACGGCGAGCGAGTGGTATCGGTGATTCGCCAAGTACTGCAAGCTGCGGGAGATTCCGCGTTGGCGTCGCATATAGAATGTGTTGAAATGGACTACTTCGCGAATCGCTCTCAGGCGGTCGCGGAAATCGAGAAGTACATCCAGCCTTTTAGCCCAGATCTAAAAGGCTCGTTCTCCCAGACCCTCGACTCCCTGAGGACGATCGCTAGACCAACGCAGGATCACGTGCCCGCGTTATTCCTGCAGGCCGTCCTCGGCAATCGACTTAGCGCGGCATCTCCCCCCGCTGTAATTACAATATCGCTGGAGATTCCGGGTCAGTTTGTTTTCACAGTTCCGGCATACATGCAACCCGAGAGCCGCACCATTCTTGTGGCAGCTTCCGACGGCAGCACGCTCATTCGGAGTCCGGATGCGATCTCCGAAGAACCCCAGCGGAGCGTCGAGACGCTCCGAAACGATGACCCGGTTGCGCTCGTGAGTGCACTGCTCGACTCGGCGACACAGTTCGGAATGCTCGACTCCAACACCACCGCAATGCCATTGGTCACGACGGTTGACGCCGGGAAGGGGTGGGGAACTCCCGGAAGTACACCGATTGTCCCGACCGACTCAGGTACATCTTTCGCTGCTCCTGCTATTGCTGCGAAGCTGTGGCTTGCCATGCTTCACACAACCGCAAGCGCGCTATCCGTCCGAGACCGGATGCTGGCGTCCGCAGAACCGAACGTGCATTGGATCAACGATTATGCCTCTGCGGGCATTCCGCGGTTAGACATTATGCTCGCAGCATCCGGTGCGTATGGGATCGATCAGGCCCATCGCCTATTTGTGTTGTCTAGCACGTCGCGCTTGATCGTTGATCAGTTCGACACGACCGGCGCGCAGGTTCGGCGGTAGACGCTCAATCAGGATCGCACTAGCCCGACAGCGGTGGTCTTCCTGGACTCAACGACCGCGTTGCTATTCTTCCCAAACCTTCATCGCTGGTTGCGTTACGAGGATGTCCGGTGCACGGGGATGGTAAACGGCATCGCGGTCACTTCGTGTGGGACGGCAAACAACCTGTTTAGGGAGGTTCTATGGCTCGACTGAAGTCGATCGTCGGCGTGGCCGCTGGGGCCCTAGCGATCACGGCCTGCTCATGGTTCAGAAATCGGATATCGCCCGCCCAGGCATGGCAAACAATCGTATTGCAGGCTCTTGTTGGTAACGACACGAATTTTCAGGCCATGATTTATCCCACCACGGACTTCGGAATCGGAACGTTTTACGCCGCTCCGCCCGCTCAACCTATTTCTCTCGGAGACGAGGTCTGCGAGAGCTGGTTGTGCATGAACTCGGCGCCGCCGACCTCCGCTGCTGCATGGTTGTCTTTGGATGGCCTCGCGATAGTCGGAACTGGCGGTGCCGTAACTCTCTCGTCAACGGAAGCTGACGACGTAGCCGTCCAGTTTGCCATCCCAACCATAAAGCAACTGCTTAGCCTAGGCGGAGGTGCAAGTAGCGGCACGTGGACGAAGGTCTCGGTAACAATCGGCTCCGGCGCAATTCGCTCCTTGCCGTACGATGCCGTGGATGCGGTCGTCAAGCAGGCGCCACTTACATCGCCAATCGGGAAACTATTTGCAGCCGGTAATCTGGCTGTGGTGAGAGCCGACGTGGTACTGGACTCGCTCGCGATTACCGTGAGCGTTGCGGATACCATCAGCGCGCGCCTAAATGCAAACTTTTTCCAAGGGAAGGCAACCGCAGTGGTAGGCGATTCGGTGCTTCACGGCGTGCTATCAAGGAGCAGCGGAGGAAATTACACGTATAAGATTGACCGCCCCGTCATTGTTGGTCGTAGGGTTGTAAGACAGCCGGGCCCAGGACTGCTATCTGCGAACCGCGGTTGGGATGCCTGGACAAAGGTTGCAACGAGGAAGACCCCGCCTCGCTAAGGTTGCAGGAGGTCCGGCCAATGCGCTCAGGCCAATCGCTTTCATAAGAGCACAGCAAGTCACTTGAGAGAATGCTACTAACGCGTAGGAGTGTTCTTGCACTCACAAAAGGCGTGTGCCATACTTGCGGGCAGACGGCTCTCAATAAGGTGACACGAGTACGCGGAACCTTCGCCTACTGGTGTCACCTTCATTGGGGGCCAGCATGCAAAGGCAACGGGAGGAACATGCCATTCGCAAGTATTTCGAGGCAGTTGAACGTGTAATGGCGGGAGGCGATCCATACGAGTATGGGAATTGGAACCAGCTAGAACCTGACCGGCGGCTGGGCCCCATTGAACGAGCCGTTCGCCTTGCTCATACAATCGTGGTGGCTCATCTGGCGGCGCGTTCCCGAGATGCGAGGCAAGTTTTGAGGGCTGCACAGGACGTTTGCGACCCCATCGCGATCACGGAGGCGAAGCGTGATCTCGCGATCATTGACCTCTTCTTTGCAATCGGTAGTCGTGACCAAGAATAGAGAGCACCGAGGTGCTCTCTATTTTAATTGCGGTCAGGGGCGATACTTGGCAATGCGTCGGAGCGATTGTGGGTAACGGTCCCGTCTCTCAAAGGATGAGCTATAGATGACTACTGTCAAGCTGAAAGGCAGCGTCGATGTGCTTCGCTTCGAGCGGGTACTCCAGCAAGAATACGACAAATCACTGACTGATCGTAAAGCGGTCACCTTTGACCTTCGCGAAGTGGAGTACATCGAGTTACTTCCGCTCAGTCAACTGTTGGTATGGGTCCACGGTTGTCAAGAAGCAGGGATTCCAGTGACCATGACGATCCCGAGCATGGCGACTCCTGAAACGGCGGCTACGCGCGCGTATCTCAGGAGTTCCGAAGCGCTCAGCTGTTTAGTACGAATGGGTGTGCATCTTCAAGACACAGCTGAGTCCGGGTCGCCAAGTGAGTTGGGAGACTTAGCGATTCGACCATTCGCCATTTTCGACTCGCGCGCCGTATTTGAGAATCATCTGGAACACATTGGAAGCGTCGATACCTATAGCGATGTCTTTGCTCAAGGCTTTGACGCGCCGATCGTAAGTCTAGGCGTACTTCGTGACGTAATAGTGCGCGAACTTGGAAATAACAATCATGATCATGGCGGCAGTCGGGCAGCGCACTATGCGGTGACCAAGGTCCGAGGAATGCGGGCTCGAACTGCCAAGGACTTAGAGCGGAAGCTTGAAGCACGCCACATGGCGGCCCCAGTCTGGAAACGAGCGTTCCTAGACTCTCTGGGCATCCTTCCGCGCGTCGAGGTAGTTGTAGGGGATGCAGGGCCTGGGGTGCTCCGTCGGCTAAAGCAGACCTACCTTGCGGAGCGGAAAGGCGCTGCCGCGACCGCGACAGAACGTGAGCTCGAATTGGAAGTGCTCAAGTATGCCTTCGAGTACGGCGTTAGCAGTCGATCGACGACAGAACGAGTTAAGGCGTACGCGCGACTCCTGGCGGATGAGAAGCTAGAGACGATTGGCTTGGCAACGGGGCTCTGGCGGGTCAGGGACGTGGTTCGGCACTTCCGCGGCTTAATTGAAATTCGCAGTGGGCGAACACTCTTGGCCATGGATTACTCTGTTCCGGACAAGCCGGAGTTTTATTCTGCGGCTATAGACTCACGATCACTAGCGCCTCGTCATCGTACGCTCTGCGAATTCCCTGGTACTCAGGTGTTGGTCACCTTCCCGGTCACGGAGAGCCATGACGGAATGGTGCATGCCAGTACTCCCATGGCGTTGGAGCAGACCTTGGAGGTGGCCGCCGCGCGAGTCATCTCCGTGGCGACGAAGGATCATGTGACACTACCGCCGATCGGCAACTTGGAGAACCGCTACGCCGAGATAATTGAGGGCCTATCCGTCTCGCTGCGGACCGTTCAGAGAGAAGGAGGAGATGGCGAGGAAGCCGGGCGACCCGTGATCATTCTGGACGTTGAGCATCTAAGTATGTCGGATAAGGCATGGTTTCTCATGTTTAGGATGGTAACGCGAATGCCACGCGTGAGGAGTGATATCGTGATGGCTGTTGGCTTGGCGGATCTCGAGGACAAGTTTCAGGTGCTGCGGGACGTCCAGCGGGAGGCGGAACAGAGTGATCCAGCCGTAACAGCCGCGTACGATTGGTACATTGTCGACGCTTCACTCACCAAGGCCACGCGCGTGCTTGATTCCGCGCTGCTTACACGTCGCTTGGAGCCGGGAGTAGCAGCGTGGCTTTCAGATGCCGTGTGGGCTCACCGCAAACAGGAACTCGGCCGGGAATTGCATGCACCCGTTGGTGGAATCGAGCATGAAGGACGGTTTGTCATTCCAGGCAAGTATTACATGGAGAGGTTCTTTGAGGTCGGGAAAGTCAGCCAGAGCCCAAACCTTCTGCGGAAAGTCGCTGACTTGTGGGCACATGAGTTGCTCAGTCGCGACTGTTGGACCATTCTGGTCTTTGCCGCGCCCGCGCGATCCCTCGCCGCTGAGACGGCACGTCGTATGGAGGATCTGACTCATCGTCGGCCGGAAATAGTCGAGGTTGAAGAACCGATTGGCTTTGAAGCTGTGGCGCAGATGATGAGTTTGCCGCCGCGATGCAGGATCGCCGTGGTTGTGGACGTAATCGGGCGTGGCGGCTCGCTCAACATGTGTCTCACAAGCTGTGAGCATCTCGACATAGTTCTCGTGCTGACCGTCGTTGACCTCACCGGCACACAGACGAGACGAAACGTCGAGCGACCTAACGGCCACCGAAGGAGTGTCGAGATTTCCGCCGTATACGCCGAATCGGGTTCCTTATTTGATAGCAGACCGCCAGGTTGGCCGGCGTCGTCAGTACAAATAATTGACAGCCGGATGCATCGCCCACTTCCGTTGCCAAGCGTGCCGCGAACAGAAGATCGAATGGCCGCCTTTCTCCGGGACGGTGTAGCGACGGGTACCGTTCTGCAAGGACACTTGGCCTTCAGTGGCCGCCACTTTACACTGCTGTTCGCGATGGATCGGGCGATGACTACGATTAGCGGCGCCGTCGCCTCAGAGATCGCTGCGACCGTCAGTCATGAACGCACGGTTACTGCATCTCCGCGACCGCTCAGAATATTGCACAACGCGAGAAGCCCGGGGGCGAGAGCACTTGTGCAGGCAATCGCGATGAACCTGCAGGTTGCAGGAATCGAGTCAATTGAGGCAATACCAGTTGCGGGTGCGCTACCGATCGTGGGGCGGCGAAGTGAACAACCGATCGATGCACTTGTGGTTGACACTGTTGTTGCAACTGGAGAGACCTTCAAGACGCTAATTGACTATGCGGCGGCATGCGGGGCGCAGCGCATCTGGGCCTGGGGGCTAATTAGTCGCTTGGGCCCTCTTGACTTGAGATTCTTCTCCCGAGTGAAGGTGTATGATGAAGCGCAGGTAACGTCGTGCTTTGTATTCAATGTCTCAATTCCCGGCTGGCTAGCTGGCAACTGCCCGGTCTGCCTAGCTCAGCGAGAGATAAGCAACTATCTGTCGCGGCTTGGCCACCCATCGGAGGTGCGTTCCTTCCTGCAACCGTTAGTCGATGTACTCGAATTCCAAGACGTTCTGTTCGATGACAACGGTCGTATCCTCGGGGAACCGAGGGTGGCTCCGGATCCGGGTGGAGTTACCGCACAACTACGTAACATCTTGGCCGAGGCATTCCATTCCGAGACTGCGAGGCAGGAGTTGACCAAGATCATCGTCTCAGATGATCCGGACGATTCTCGCTTTTGT
>Ga0208357_1002123_pt1 | contig 13549 bp, 11 predicted proteins | sample NGESurdeep092012_6_FD_184487 | JGI IMG/M metagenome (GOLD analysis project Ga0208357, IMG submission 184487) | Arctic peat soil microbial communities from Barrow, Alaska - NGEE Surface sample F52-2 deep-092012 (SPAdes) | ecosystem: Environmental > Terrestrial > Soil > Wetlands > Peat ... | reverse complement strand
GTCGCGCGACTGCGACTCTCCTTACCGCCTATAAAATCTTAAAACAGGACTCCCGCCGCCGTTTCACCTGATCTCCCCTTCCGGTTGCGGAATCGCTGTTGTAATGCCGGGTATAAGGAACGTCGATCGCGGAACGTGTTATGATCCGCGATTCATGCTTCATTGGAATACGATCGATCGGACTCATGGCTGATTTCACTATCGGGCTCGACCTGGGTGGAACGAATCTGCGGGCCGCCGCAATCGATCGTTCCGGTAAATTGCTGGATCGCGTGTCGGGCAAGACCGCGTGGTCCGAGGGGCGCGAAGCGATTCTCGGGGATATGGTCGATGCGATCCGGACTCTGCGTGAACGGCTGGGCGCGGACGGACTGGCGGGTATCGGGGTTGCCGTTCCCGGATTCATCCAGCTCGAAGAAGGCGTGATCCGCAATTCCAACAATCTCGCATCTCTCGAAAACTTTCCCATCCGCGATGAGTTGAGCCGGCGGCTGGGAACGCCCGTCATTCTGGAGAACGACGCCAACGCCGCGGCACTCGGGGAGAAATGGATGGGAGCCGGCCGCGGCACCGGCGACCTGGTATTACTGACGCTCGGAACAGGAATCGGCGGGGGCGTGATTTCCGGCGGCAAGGTGCTGCGCGGCTTTCTCGGGATGGCGGGCGAACTGGGCCACATCACCGTTGTGCCAAACGGCAATCCCTGCGGCTGCGGCAATCGTGGATGCGTGGAAAAGCACGCGTCGGCAACAGCCATCGCGGCCATGGCGAAACTGCTTGGATTAGGCGATGCGCTGACCGCCAGTCAGGTTTACGATCTCGCGGTCGCGGGTAACGAAAAAGCGCGCACCATATTCGTATCGATGGGGGAAGCCCTTGGCATCGCGCTGGCGATGCTCGTCAACACGTTCAATTTTCCGTTGTATCTGCTCAGCGGAGGCGTGCTTGGTGCATGGGACCTGTTTGCGCCGGCCATGCTGGAGGAAACACGCAGGCGGTCGTTCACTTTCCGCGCGACGAATACGCGGATTGAAAAAGCGGCGCTGGGCAATGAGGCGGGGCTGTTTGGCGCGGCATATTTGCCGTTCGATGCCGCGTGAGGCTCGCCAATTTTTCCGGTGACAGCGGAAGAATATTATATTTATCAATCGAATCAATGCGTTAACGAATCCCGTGCGTGATGCCGCCGGGTCCGGCCATTACTATCCGGGCAGGAAGGAAACACACCATTAATGAACGCATTTGAAAACATCGCCATCGGGCTACTACAGGGCGCGGAGCTCGAAGCACCGCTCTTTGTCCATTCCAGTCAGGGAATCGTGATCCTGAATGCCAGCGAGACCCTTTTGGGGTCGATTCTGGCGCGGTTCGCTCCGGCGCCACCCGCAACCGCCGTACCGGCGGCCTGATTCCATCGTCACCGCCACGCAAAGCCCCCGTCCGCGCCTGTCGAGGCTTGCGGGGGCCGTTTTTCGCGCCTGCATTTCGGGCGAAGCATTTTCCAATCGTGGAAGTCTGCCAAGCTGTTGTATAATCGATATTTCCAGCAACATCGTTGCCGCCGTTGCCGCCGTTGCCAGAGATACCCGGAATATAATGCCTAAAAGAACTTTTCAACCGAACAACCGCCGCCGCGCGAAGACGCACGGATTTCGGGCGCGCATGAAGACCTCGGACGGCCAGGCCGTTCTTTCCCGCCGCCGCGCCATCGGGCGCAAGAAGCTGTCCGTCAGCTCGGAGAGGTAGCCCGGATACCAGGCTTTCCAAAAAGTGTCCGGCTGCTGCGATCGAGCGATTTCCGCAAGGTATACGACCAGGGTACGCGCTATACGTGCCCACTCTTCGCTGCCTTCAGGCTTCGCTCTTCCCCGCCGGGTAATGGCCCGCAGGCTGGTTTCACCACGCCCAAAGCACTCGGCAAAGCCGTGGTCCGAAACCGCATTAAACGCCGGATGCGAGAGGCTGTCCGGCTTCAACTGGCCTCAGTGAGCGCAGAGTGGTCAATCGTATTCAATCCGCGGCGGAAGGCTCTCGATTGTCCGTTTACAGAACTTCAGGCCGAGCTTGCGCGTTTCTTAACCAGATGCGCCGCGGTTTCGGCTTCCGGCGAAGTTTCAGCTTCCGGCAAGGTTGCGTCTTCCTCCTCCGCGGATACAAACTTGTGATTTCGCCGTTACTGCCCTCCGCCTGCCGGTTCTACCCCACCTGTTCGCAGTATATGAGTGAAGCGATCGAGACGCACGGCATCGCGAAAGGCGTATGGCTGGGATTGAAGCGGCTGGGCCGCTGTCACCCTTTTCACGCCGGTGGCAGCGATCCGGTGCCGCGTTAAATCCGTCCGCGTTAAATCTGAATGAGTTCCCCTACACCGCCCAACAAAGACCGCAAAGAGTTATCGAATGAAATTCGAATGCTGCTGGCATTCGTACTCATGGGGCTGATTCTTGTCGTCACCCCATACGCTTATCGGAAGCTCGGCCTTACGACCGGGCAGGCGGAGCGGAAAGAGGAGGCGGCAGTTAAACCGGCGGATGAAAAACCGGCCACGGAAAAACCGCCCGCAACGGCGGTCGCAGCGGGGACGCCGATGAAGCCTTCCGTCGCGCCTCCGGTGGAACACGAAGCTGCCGAACCGGTAGCAGGGGCAATCTCTGCGGGAAGCGAACAGGAGCAGGTTCTCGACACAACGCTCTATCACGTGGTTTTCTCCAATCGTGGCGCCACCGTAAAGAGCTGGACTCTGAAGAAGTTCCAGGACAGTGCCGGGAAGCCACTGGAGCTGGTGAATCGGAAGGGCGCGGATAAGGTGGGCTATCCCTTCGGTTTCACATTCCGGGACAAACAGCCGAGTTCGGATCTGAACAAAGTGTTATGGGCCGTGCATTCCGGCCCCGGGCTCACGATCAGCTTCGAGTACTCCGACGGCCGCACGAACGCGACGAAAACTTTCGCGCTCCAGCAGGACGGCTACATGGTGCAGTATGCCGACGATGTCACTTTGAACGGCGTCGGGCTTCCCCATCTCGTCGAGTGGAGGGGCGGTTTCGGCGATATGGCCGTGCAGAACGCCGCGGGCCAGCAGGCGACGGTTCATTACGACCCGGTAAAAAACAAGCTGCTTCGCCCTTCAACGAAATCCGCCAAAAATGGTCCGGTGGATGCCGATGGACCGTTCTCCTTCGCGGGCATCGACGATGAGTTTTTCGCGGCCGCCTTTTTGCCGCCGCCGAACACAAAGTTGCAGACGACGACCTACGACGATGTCGTGGCGTCGCCGTTCAACAGCGCGGAAGAGCCGTATCCCGGAGTCGCGGTGGGTGGCAGCGCCAGAAATCAGTTTGGAATTTACCTGGGCCCGAAAGAACTTTCCGCGCTGCATCTGGTGAATCCGAAGCTGGACGGGATTGTGGACTGGGGCTGGTTCGGAATCATCGCGAAGCCGCTGTTCATGGTGTTGCGTTACGTCAACGACCAGTTCGTGCACAACTACGGATGGTCGATCGTGCTGCTGACGATCCTTATCAACATGGCGATGTTTCCGTTGAAACTCACCACGCTCAAATCGTCGCGCAAGATGCAGTTGCTGCAGCCCGAGTTGAAAAAAATCAACGACAAGTACAAGGGCGTCGGCATGAAAAGTCCGAGTGCCGGAAACAAGCAGCAGGAGACGATGGATCTCTACAAGAAAAACGGCGTGAACCCGATGGGGGGATGCATTCCGCTGCTGATTCAGATGCCGGTGCTCTATGCGTTCTACCGGGTGTTCGCGGTTGCGATCGAACTGCGGCACGCCAGCTGGCTCTGGATTGCGGACCTTTCGCAGCCGGAGCACTTCACGATTCACTTTCTCCCGCTCATCATGGTGGCGACCAGCTTTGCGCTGCAGAAGATGACACCGCCACCGGCCGCGGGCGACGCCAGCCAGCAGAAAATGATGCAGTTTATGCCGCTGATGTACCTTTTCTTCTTCTGGCAGGCATCGAGCGGCCTGGTGTTATACTGGCTCACTGGTAACGTGGTTGGCTTGGCCCAGCAGTGGTTTTTCAACCAGACGTCGGCCCCCGTGGAAGCGATGGCCCAGGCAAAGAAAGCGCTCGTAAAGGACGGCAGGAAGCGGGCTTGAATCCCAAGTATTCGGTGCATGAAACCGGTCCGCGGATCGAGCAGTTTCTCCGCCAGACCATAGCGGACGGCAAGTTCGATCTCGACTTTTCCATTGAGGCGGGCGACCACGGCCACCCCGACTTCGAGAACCCCGATATCATCGTCAAGTTCACGGGTCCTGACGTGGATCTGCTGCTGGCCAACCGGGCAGAGTTGCTGCTCGCGCTGGAACTGGTGGCGCAGGAGGTGCTGCGTCTGCACTCCGACGATCACTCCCGCATTAGTTTCGATGCCAACGATTACCGCGCGCTGCGCATTGAGGAATTGCGCGTCAGCGCCCTGGCCGCCGCCGAGAAGGTGAAGCATACGGGCACGCCGTTCCGGTTCAATCCGCTGAACAGCAGGGAGCGCCGCGTGCTCCATATCGCGTTGCGCAACGAGCATGAACTTCGCAGCGAAAGCGCCGGTTCCGGACCGTTCCGGCATGTGGTGATTTATCCCGCGGGCATGCCTTCGCTCCCGGATTTACCGGCCCCGCCGCCGGATCGTTTTCAACGCCCCCGCGACGGCGAGCGCCGCCCCGGCGGTAACAGACGCCCTCCTCCGCGCGGCCGCCGTTAAGCGGTTTTGAAACTCGCAGACACGATCGTGGCCATTTGCACTCCGCCTGGCCGCGGCGGCATTGGCGTGGTGCGCCTTTCCGGTCCGGATGCGCCGCGGATTGCGCGTGCCATCGTCGCCATCCGGAGCGAATTGCGCTCGTGGGGCGCGAGCTTCGGCGAATTGCTGGACGAAGAAGGCGGCACGGTCGATGAGGTCATCGTGGCCTGGTTCGCCGCGCCGCAATCCTACACAGCCGAGGACGTGATCGAAATATCCTGCCACGGAACGCCTGTCGTACTGCGGCATTGTCTCGACCGAAGCGTGCGCGCGGGCGCACGGCTCGCCGAACCGGGCGAATTTACCCTGCGGGCATTCCTGAACGGCCGCATCGATCTTCCGCAGGCTGAAGCCGTCCGGGATCTGATCGATGCCACCACGCTGTACCAGGCGCGAATCGCGGCGCAACAGACCCAGGGTTCGGTCTCCCGAAGGCTCTCGCCGGTCAAGGCGCAGTTGCTCGAACTGATTGCTCTGCTCGAAGCCGGCATAGACTTCGCGGAGGATGACATCAGTGTCGCGCCAGCCGCTGAGATTCTTCGCCGGCTGGCGCCAATGATCCAGCAGACCGGCGCGCTTACCCAAAGCTTCCGTTATGGCAATCTGGTTCGCTCCGGATTTTCGCTCGCGATCGTGGGCCGGCCGAACGCGGGAAAGAGCAGCCTGTTCAACCGGCTTCTGCGGCAGGATCGCGCCATTGTCACGGAAATTCCCGGCACAACGCGCGACCTTGTCTCCGAAATGGCGGAATTTTCCGGCATTCCCGTGCGGCTGGTGGATACGGCTGGAATTCGCGAAACGCGCGAGACCATCGAGCAACTCGGGATTGAACGCAGCTGGCAGGCGATGTCCGACGCGGATTTGACGCTCGTCGCCCTGGACGGCGCGGCCGTCTCCGAAAACGATCGCGATCTGATCGGGAAAGCGCGGGAACGCGGGCGTTGTCTGATCGTGGCGAACAAATGCGACCTGCCGGATTTCAAGGCCGGCGAGAATGAATTCGCGGTTTCCGCTCTCACGGGCGAGGGAATCGACTGTTTGCGAGAGGCGATCTTCGACACGCTGGCGCCTCGGGGCGAGCTGGAAATGCAGGGAGGGTTCATCACCAGCGTGCGCCAGGAAGGCCTGTTGCGTGAGGCACTTCGAATGCTGGAGAAAGCTGAAGCCGCGGCCAGGGACGGCATCCCGCACGAACTCCTGCTGCTGGATTTATATTGCGCGCTGCATCCATTCGACGCCGTTACGGGAGCGACAACCGCCGATGATATCCTGAATAAAATTTTTACCACATTTTGCATCGGAAAGTGAGGTATAGTACCCGATGGTTCCTATGTACACGACCCAGGAGGAACGATATTCCCGGCCTCACCGCTTTTCCCCTCTTTGTCCTCGATTCGAGCGGCAGGATTGTCCTTTGGAATGGAGCAATGGAAGCCCTGACAAGCATCGCGGCGCCCGATATTCTGGGACAGGCTTTCGCTAAAAGGTTACTTCTCCCGGAAAATGTTGAAGAATGGAAAGGGGAATTCAGGCGGATGGTGACAGGTTCGCCTCCGGTTAAAATGCAATATCGATGGAAAATCCGGGACGGGGTTACGATGGCTCCGGATTATTCGAATGCGGTGCTTCCCGGTGCGGACGGAACGGTGGCGTATATCGTCTCGACAGTCGCGGGGAGTGAGGCGAACGCGGGCGAATTGATCGAGGAGAGGCTTAACGAGCACCGGGAGCTTTCGCGTTTTCTTCATGACACCATCGCGCAGGACCTTGTCGCGCTTTCGCTGGGCGTCAGTGAATTGCAGCGTAACCTGGGCGGGCTCCCCTGCGCGGGAGAGGCGGCCCGCGCGGGGGAACTGATCGACCGCTGTTGCCGCGACGTCCGCGCCATCGGCTACATGCTGTCGCCTCCGCCTCAGAGCGAACCCGATTTGCTCGCGGCGATTGAAGCCTGCGCCGGATACATGCGCGAGGCCGGCCTGGAGGTGGTTATCGAGCCGCGGCCGGGCGTCCGGGATGTCTCGTTCGAAGCGGGATCGCTGCTTCTCGCGGTATTGCAGGAGTGGGCGGGGCGAACGATCCGGACTCGCGCAAAAGGGCAATTATTCGTTAAAGTGGGCGGCGGCGATTCCGGTATAGTCCTTGAATTAAAAAATATTTCTGACGGAAACACGCCCTCGCTGGATGAACGGGCCGCGATGATCGAGGGATGGGCAAGCCTGAGGACGCGCGCGTCGGCGCTCCAGGCCCTGTTCGAGGTTACGTCGGGTCCCGACGGAGCAGCCGCGCGGCTGGTGCTTCCCAAATCGGGGGCGAAATGAGCAAAGTCAGGATTCTGATCGCGGACGACCACGAGCTTGTCCGCAAAGGCCTGGTCAGCATCCTCGCGGCGAGTCACCCCGAATGGAGCGTGGTTGCGGAAGCCGGGAATGGCGCGGATGCCATCGAGCTGGGGGAAGCGCTGCGTCCTGACGTGGCCATTCTGGATCTCTCCATGCCCGATCCGGGCGGTTTTCAAACGGCGCAACGGCTGCGGGAATCGGTGCCGGGAATCCGCATTCTGATTCTGAGCATGCACGCGGCCGCGCCTATCCTGCACCAATTGAGAAAGGCGGGTGTCAATGCGTATCTGGTCAAGAACGAGGCGCCCAAAATGCTGGTCCTGGCCGTAGAAAGGATGCTGGCGGGAGAACCTTTCTTCGCTTCGAGTTCAGCCTCCCGGCCGGCCGACCAGCTGGAATCGCCCGAATACATTCCGGCGCAATTCCTTCTCACCCCGAGGGAACTGGAGGTGATGCGGCTGCTCGCGCAGGGGAGGAGCAACAAAGAGCTGGCGGCCGACCTGGATATGAGCGTCAGGACAGCGGAGAGTCACCACGCGAGCGTGCTGGCGAAACTGGGCGTCGGCTCGGTTGGAGAGATCGTGCGGATCGCGGTCCGCGATGGCGTGATCTGAGCCGTTACGAACGGCGCCCGAGCAGGCCGGCGATGCGCGCGCGAATATGTTTCGGGTCCGCCAGCAGCAGGTAGAGCGCGCCATAAGGGAGGAGCACGAACACGGCGGTCAGGACGGGATTGCGACTCCGTCCAAACTCCAGTTTGACTGCCCAGGCGGCGCTCGCCGCGGCGATTGCAGCGGCCCATAAACGCAGCAGGTAAGCTGCTCCGACCGCATGGGAGCCGATCCGCCTGCCCATGGACCAGCGGAGCAGCAGAAACTCGATCCAGCCGCTGACTCCCGCCGAAGCCGTCAAGCCCGCGACACCCCACTTTGGATCGATACCGATCATGGGCGGCAGAGGGATCGCGCAGAAGTAGCCGAGAACCGTCGTCAGAGCAACGCGCAGGACGGCGAATCCCAGAGGCGTGCGGGTGTCTTTCAGCGCGTAAAAGGCCGAAGAATAAAGCCGCCCCTGCGTGGATGCCAGCAGTCCGACGCCCGCGCCCGCGAGGATTCCCCAGGCATAAAGGGCGTCCGAATGCTTGAATGCGCCGCTTTGGTAGATTCCGGCCGCAATGACGTCTCCCAGAGTCACGAAGGCCACGACCGACGGCACGACGAAGAAAGCGATCCGGCGCAGCCCGTTCACCAGCCGCAGACGGAGTTGCGCGGCAACTTCCTGCTCCGCTCCGAGCGCGCTCGACATTTCCGGCAATTCGGACGCGGATACGGACATCCCGAACAGGCTGACCGGCAGCAGGTAAATGGTCTGCGCATATGCCAGGGCGGAGACGGCGCCGGTGGGTAGCCAGCTGGCGATGATGGAATCGACATAGGCGCTCAATTGCACCACCCCGCGGCTCACGAAAACGGGGCCGAAGTTGCGGATGACGGTCCGCACGCTTTCGAGCTGGGTTGCAAACCCGAGGCGTAATGCCGGGACGAGCCGCAGGACGACGGGCAACTGGGCGAAGAACTGCGCGGCGCTTCCGGCGACCGATGCGAGGGCGACGATGCTCGCAAGCCGGTCCTGCCCCGTGCGCGGACCGAACCAGACAAGAGCCGTAATCATCGCGGCATTCCACAGAACCGGCACGCTGTAGGAAAGAAAGAAGCGGCGATGACTGTTCAGAATGCCGAGACACCAGGCGGACAAAACCAGCAGCCCCGCGCCCGGAAACAGGATACGCACGAGCGAGATGGTGAGATCGCGCTTCGAGCCGTGAAAACCGGGTGCGATGGCGTCGATCAGCAGGGGGGTCGCAAGCACTCCGAGCAATACCAGGGTGGAGGTGACCAGAGCCAGAATCGCGAATACAGCGCCTGCCACGCGTCCGGCTTCGTCCCGCGTCTCGCGCGTGCCGCGTGCCAGCAGCCCGGCATAAACAGGGATGAAAGACGCCGAAAGGACGCCTTCACCGAACAGGTTCTGCAGGAAATTCGGAATACGCAGGGCGGCGCGAAAAGCATCCGCGGCGGCGGAGTTGCCGAAGTAATGAGCGAAGACGCGGTCGCGTATCAGGCCGGCGATCCGGCTGAGGAAAATGCCAGCCGCGACCAGCGATGCGGCGCCTCCGGAGCGCCGTGGCGACTCACTTCTCAAGGAGAAAGTTCCCGACCACCATCGCGTCGATGCCGGACGAATAGAAGCTGCGTACGGCGTCGCGCGGCGTGCAGACGAGAGGTTCGCCAAACAGGTTGAACGACGTGTTGTAGAGAACCGGCAACCCCGTTTTCTCTCCGAACGCGTGCAGCAATTGCCAGTAAAGGGGATTGTCTTCCCTGGAAACGGTATGCACGCGGACGAGGTCGCCGGCCAGGATGGCCCTGCGGAACTGTTCCTTATGGGGCGCGCGCACGCGGCTGACACTCGCGAGGTGCCGCGCGTTCGCGCCGGCCTCGAAGTACTCCGCCGCGAGTTCCGCCGGCACCGAAGCCGCGAACTTCCGCAAGGCCTCGCGGTGTTTGATAAATGCGTTCAGGTTTTCCGTGGAATACGGGTCCTGGGGGGAAGCAAGGATGCTGCGGTCGCCGAGAGCGCGCGGACCGAACTCCATGCGCCCCTGCATCCAGGCGACGATACGGTTTTCCCGCAACCGGTCGACCGCAGCGCCGATGGTCTCGGAAGTCGTGGACAGAAGCTTGAATCGCAGCTTGCAATTCTCAAGCGCCTGCTTGATCTCGTGAGCGCTGAACGACGGGCCGAAGCAGTAGCCCCCGCCATCGATTCTGCTCGTCTCGCCCAGCAGTTCATTCCAGACGCTTAAGGCGGCGCCCAACGCCGTGCCTGCGTTGCCGGCGGCCGGCTGCGCGAACACGCCTTTGAAGCGGCCCGAGTTCTCGAGCGCCGAAACCAGCAGAGCATTCCATGCGACCCCGCCTCCCAGACAAACGTTTTCGGCATCGCCCGCCAGACGGATTACGTATGCTTCCAGAGTCTTCTGCATACTGGACGCAATATCGGCACGTTCCCGGGGTTTGAGCTCCGCGCGGCTGTCGATTCCGATCTCTTCGAAGAACTTCACGCCGAATCCGCCGCGGCCCTGTCGGCCGGAATCGAAATAGGACTGGTCGATGGCGTGACCCTGGACCATGGCGCCGAATACCTTCTCAAAGCGGGGCTTGCCCGTGGCCGAAAGCCATTGCACGCGGTGCTCGTCGGCGCGGCGCTGAAAGCCGAGCAATTCGGTCACGCGCCCGTAGAGTTCGCCAATGGAATCGGGGTAGAGAATCTCTTCTTCGAGAACAAGGCGATTCCCTTCCCCGCGCCATCTGCAGCCGCAACGCAGATCGCCCTCGCGGTCGAGCGTGACGACCGCGGCGCTCTGAAAGGGCGACGTCAGATAGGCCGCGGCCGCATGGGCGGCATGGTGGTCGATCGAAACAACGCGCGCTTTCGGGAACATACGCAGCGCGATGGGCAGCGCGGAGCCCGGCGGCAACGGCCGCGCCAGCGCGACATAATCGATATCCTCAGGAATGATGCCTGCGATGCCCAGGCAGGTGCGAACAGCCGCTTCGGGCAGGCGCCCGGGCTGGGGACGCCGCGTCAGTTTCGCTTCTTCGACCGCGGCGGCAATATGGCCATCCTGAATTACCGCCGCAGCCGCGTCGCCCAGCACTCCACCGATTCCGAGTATATTCACTTACTTTTCCCGCGCTTCTCAATTTTGGCCCAGGTATCTTTCAGCGCCACGGTGCGATTGAATACGGGTTTGCCCGGAGACGTATCGGGGTCCGCGCAGAAATAGCCGAGCCGCTCGAACTGATAGCGTTCCATGGGAGATACCTGGCCCAGAGCCGGCTCCAGCTTGCAATCGGTCAGCACCACCAGCGAGACGGGATTGATGTTAGCCGTAAAATCCTCTCCTTCCGGAGTCTCATTCGGGTTCTCGCACATAAACAGCGTGTCGTAAACACGGACTTCGGCATCCACGGCGTGCACGGCGGAAACCCAGTGAATCGTGGATTTCACCTTGCGGCCGTCCGGCGCGTTGCCGCCGCGGGTTGCCGGATCGTAAGTGCAGTGAACTTCGATAATTTCGTCGTCTTCATCTTTGAGCACGCTTGTACAGGCGATGAAATAACCCCAGCGCAACCGCACCTCGCGGCCGGGCGAAAGCCGGTAATACTGTTTGGGCGGGTCTTCCCGGAAATCGTCCTGCTCGATGTAGAGCACGCGGGAAAAAGGCACTTTGCGCGTGCCGGCCGAGGCGTCCTCGGGATTATTCACCGCTTCCACCTCTTCCACCAGGCCTTCGGGATAGTTGTCGATCACGACCCTGAGTGGGTGCAGGACGGCCATCATGCGCGGCGCGCGTTTGTTGAGGTCTTCGCGCACGTGGTGCTCAAGGAGGCGCAGTTCGATGATGCCGTTGGTCTTCGATACACCCAGCGCGTTGCAGAAATTTCGAATGGCCTCGGGCGTATAACCCCGGCGGCGCATGCCGGAAAGGGTTGGCATGCGCGGGTCATCCCAGCCGCGCACGCGGCCCTGTTGCACGAGTTGCAGCAGTTTGCGCTTGCTCAGGAGCGTGTAAGTGATATTCAGCCGGTCGAATTCGATCTGCCGCGGATGATGGATTCCCAACTGCGCGATGTACCAGTCGTAGAGCGGCCTGTGGTCCTCAAATTCTAGGGTGCAAATGGAGTGCGTAATGCCTTCGATGGAATCGGATTGCCCGTGCGCGAAGTCGTACATCGGGTAAATGCACCACTCGTTTCCGGTTCGATGGTGCTCCGCCCGCAGAATGCGGTACATCACGGGATCGCGCATATTCAGGTTGGGCGATGCCATGTCGATCTTCGCGCGCAAGGTGCGCGAGCCATCGGGAAATTCGCCCGCGCGCATGCGATCGAGAAGATCGAGATTTTCTTCCACGGAACGGTTACGGCCGGGGCTTTCGATGCCAGGTTCGGTCAGGGTGCCGCGATATTGACGCATCTCCTCCGCGGAGAGATCGCAGACGAAGGCTTTGCCCGCGCAAACCAGCTGACGCGCCCACTCATAGAGCTGTCCGAAATAATCGGAGGCGTAGAAAGCACGATCGTCCCAGTCGAAGCCGAGCCAGCGTACGTTATCCATGATGGAATCGACATACTCCTGCTCTTCCTTCTCGGGATTCGTGTCGTCGAAACGCAGGTTCGTTTTGCCGCCAAATTCCGCCGCGAGGCCGAAATTCAGGCAAATGGATTTGGCGTGTCCGATGTGCAGGTAACCGTTGGGTTCGGGAGGAAATCTCGTCCACACCCGTCCGCCATACTTGTTGGTTTTCAGGTCTTCGAGAACGATTTCGCGAACGAAGTTCGTACGTGGAGACGCGGCTTCAGGCGCGTTGTCTTCGGGATTCATAACGATTTCAGTTTCTCAATGGCCAGGGCAATGCGTTCGAGGCATACCGGCGCTCCAAGAACTTCAAGCGTGCCGAACAGAGGCGGCGCGGTTTTGCGGCCGCAAACGGCAACGCGGACGGGCTCGAACATCTGGCCTGCTTTGATGCCCAGATTTCCGGCAGCCCCGCGCAGGGCGGCTTCGAGGCCGTCATGCGTGAACGCGGCGGAGGCCAGAACTTCCCGCGCCTTTTCGAGCACGCGCAAAGCCAGAGCGGCATCGCCTTTTTTCGGGATCAGTTCGGCTGTGTCGTATGGCGCGAGTTCGCGGGCAAAAAAGAAGTCGGCCACCGTTAACACATCGTTCAATAAACGGATGCGCTCCTGGATCAGCGGCGTAATTTGAGCCATTTTCGCGGGTTCGACGTCGAAGCCGGCCGCGCGAACAACCGGAAGGAGCTTTTCCGCCAGAACCGCGACCGGAAGCGTCCGGATGTGCTCGGAGTTCAGCCAGACGGCCTTCGGATCGAACGGATCTTCTTCGGTAAAGTTCACTACAGCGCTGCTGCGGTTCACGCCTTCGAGCGAAAAGGCCTCAACCAGCTGGCCCACCGTCATCTTCTCCCGATCGTCCTTGGGCGACCATCCCAGCAGACAGAGGAAGTTGATGTATGCCTCCGGCAGAAAACCGCCATCCCGCCAGGTTGTGACCGAAACCACGGGACCGTGACGGCGCTTCGAGAGTTTACTGTTATCGGGAGCGACCAGAAGCGGGAGGTGCGCGAACTTCGGCGCCTCAAGGCCGGCAGCGCGGAAAATCAGTACGTGCTTGAAGGTATTCGTCAGGTGGTCCTGACCGCGGACAATATGGCTGATCCGCAGATCCACGTCGTCGGCGCAGGAAGCCAGGTGGTAGGTCGGCGCGCCATTGCCGCGCAACAGCGCGAAGTCCTCAATATCGGCGGCCATCTTCGACTGCTCGCCGTACACGAGATCGTGAAACGTGACGGTCTCGCC
>Ga0208357_1002122_pt1 | contig 13550 bp, 12 predicted proteins | sample NGESurdeep092012_6_FD_184487 | JGI IMG/M metagenome (GOLD analysis project Ga0208357, IMG submission 184487) | Arctic peat soil microbial communities from Barrow, Alaska - NGEE Surface sample F52-2 deep-092012 (SPAdes) | ecosystem: Environmental > Terrestrial > Soil > Wetlands > Peat ... | reverse complement strand
CGGTGACACCATCCCCAGCCGACCACGTCGGCATCAACCTACCCAAAGAAACAGCCACAATCTGAACCAAGTGACTCCACACAGCTTGACATCGCTCGTAACCCGGACTGGCAACCGTCTGCCATTCCGGTCTTGCGCCAAATCTCCGGTTTGCCGCAAGGGCCGTCCCGCGCAGCCCTCCACTGAGTTGCCGCACGAAGGGTCATTTGCGGCAACTCAGGGGGAGTTCGGGACAGTTAAGGGCAGGGCAGGGCGGCGCAACGGGGACGTCAGCGCAGGTAGCCGGACTGAAAGCGCACCAACGGCGATCGTTCCGTCGGCTCGGTACGACCCATGGCCACGACCTCACCCACGAACAGGATGTGCGTCGCCACAGCGTGCATTGCAGTCGTGCGCAACTCGAACCAGCCGAGCGCGCCTGCGATGAGCGGCGGCGCGGCATCCGCCCGTCGAAAATAGGGGATCTGCGAGAGCAGGCTGTCCAGCGGGCGACCCGGCTCGCTCAGCACGTCGGCGACGGCACCCTGCTCGGACGACAGGATGCTCAAGGCCCACCGGTCGGCGTCTTCCAGCGCCTCGGCCATGCGGGAGAGCCCGTAGAGACTGACGACCATGGTCGGCGGGTCGTACGAGATCGACAGGTAGTCGGTGACGGTGGCCGCGTTGTCCCAACCGCGATGCACAGCAGAAACGATCGCAGTTCCCTTGGCGACGAGGGTGCTGAGCTGCTTGTAGGCATCCTGATCGGCCGGGGTCGCACCCGTCGGCGCGAGAACGTGTTCCGTCCACTTCGGCGCATCCGGCTGCATGCTGCCACACTAGCGAGCCACCGCAGCGGCCGGCTTGCGCGATTCCCGCACCGGTCCGCATTCATGGTGCACGAAATGTCGGAATCGCAGCTCATTCCGACATTTTGCGCGCCCCGAATAAGCCGATCCGCGCCGGTGCGGCCCGATGCCGTTTGCGACCGGGGCCGCAACGGTGCATGGTGAAGGCAGGCCCGGATTGGACAGGAAGGTCGTACACAGCATGAAGTTGACGATCCTCGGCGCGGGCGGGTTCCGCACTCCCATCGTCTATCACGCGCTTCTGCGCGACACGGGCACGCCGCGCGTCACCGAGGTGGCGCTGTTCGACATCGACGCCGGCAGGCTGGCCGACATGACCCGTGTGTTGCGTGAGCAGGCTGATGCGTTCACGGATGCCCCGACACTGACCGTGACGACGGATGCGCGCACCGCGATCGCCGGCGCCGATTTCGTCTTCGCCGCGATTCGCGTCGGCGGTCTGGCCGGTCGCCGCGTCGACGAACACGTGGCCCTGAATCTTGGCGTTCTCGGGCAGGAGACCACAGGGGCGGGCGGCATCGCCTACGCGTTGCGCACCGTGCCGGTCATGCTCGCGTACGCGCGACTCATCGCAGAATTCGCTCCGGATGCCTACCTGCTCAACTTCACGAATCCGGCCGGCATCATCACGGAGGCCTTGCAGAGCGTGCTCGGCGACCGGGTGCTCGGCATCTGCGACACCCCGTCCGGACTGGGTCGACGGCTGGCCACGCTCCTCGACCTCGACGCCGACCTCGGTAACGACCCCGAGCACGACCCCGCCCGCAACCCCAACGCCAGTCGCCTGCAGTTCGACTACGTCGGCCTCAACCACCTTGGCTGGATGCGCCGAGTACTCTTCGACGGCCGCGACCTGCTGCCGGGCCTCCTCGCCGACGACAGCCTGCTCAGCACACTGGAAGAGGCGCACATCTTCGGCATCGACTGGATCCGCGCGCTCGGAGCGATCCCGAACGAGTACCTGTATTACTACTATTTTAACCGCGACGCTGTCGCCAATGTGCTCGCATCGCCCGTGACTCGCGGCGACTTCCTGGAGACGACCCAGACCGCGTTCTTCGGCGCGCTGGCGACACGCACCCGCGACGCGATCGGACTCTGGCGAGCGGCCGTCACGGAGCGCGACGCCAGCTACATGGCTGAAGCCAAGGGCGGCGTGCAGGGCCACCCGGCCGCCCCACCGGAGGTCGAGCTCGACCCGGCGCAGCAGGGTTACGCCGGAGTGGCGCTGGCGGTGATGCGCGCGATCAGTCGCAACGAGCCGACAACAATGATCCTCAATGTGCGCAACGGCGGCACGATCGCCGGCCTGCCCGACGACGCCGTGGTCGAGGTTCCCACGCTCGTGGATGCGGATGGCGTGCACCCGCTCCCCACACCCGCCCCGCACCTCGAGCAGCTCGGTCTGATGCAGCAGGTCAAGGCGGTCGAGCGCCACGCGATTGCGGCGGCGACCACCGGCGACGCGAGCGAGGCGCTCAAGGCGTTCGCGCTGCATCCGCTGGTCGATTCCGTGACCGTCGGCGAGCAGTTGCTGGCCGGCTATTGCGCGGCGCTTCCCGAGCTCGCGGCGCTGTTCGGGCGCCGCTAGACGACTTCTGTCGAATTCGCAATTATCACTTGCATAATTGCGCAAGCGTGCTTATATTGAATTCGGCACAGTGCTTCTGGCAGCGCCCGTCCATCACCGCTCGGGCCCCTTGACAGCGTGTGTCGCGAGGAAAGGAGGGTACTGATGGACGACGACGGCCATAAACCCCCCTTACGCACCCCGCTCTCAACCATCTGACACCGGTAGCGCTTTCGCGCCGGCGGCGGATGCCCTCGGTGGTGCCGTTCGGCGCGCCCGCGGTCGCAGGCGTCCGCTGACGTTCACGATCCCTTGTCGATTTTCGATCCCTGTGGCCTGAACGGGGAGGAAGCGGTCTGCCATGACCCTGAACACGAACACCCAGCCCATCCCGCGCCCGTCAGCTGTACTGGACTCCGCACACGTGGGCAACATTGAAGGGGCCCTTGGCACGATCCGGGTCGGCGACACGGCTCCTCGCACAAAACTTTCGGCCAAACTTCGCACCCTCATCGCCATCATCGGGCCGGGCCTGATCGTGATGGTCGGTGACAATGACGCCGGTGCGTTCGGTACATACACACAGGCCGGGCAGAACTACGGCACAACACTGCTGTGGACCCTTCTGCTCCTGGTGCCGGTGCTGTATGTCAACCAGGAAATGGTGCTGCGCCTCGGTGCAGTCGCCGGTGTCGGTCACGCCCGACTGATCCTTGAACGGTTCGGCAGGTTCTGGGGCGCCTTCAGTGTTATCGACCTGTTCATCTTGAACGCGCTGACGATCATCACCGAATTCATCGGCATCAGCATCGGCCTGAGCTATCTCGGCATTCCGCAACTGCCCGGCATCATCGTCTCCGCCGCCATCGTGATCGGCGCGGTGAGCACCGGGTCGTTCCGACGGTTCGAGCGCCTCTGCCTGATCCTCGTCGTCGGGTCATTCCTCTTGATCCCAATCGTGATCATGGTGCACCCGCCGATCGGCCAGATCGTGCGTGACTTCGTGATTCCCGGGATGCCCGCCGGCGCCGAGCTGTCCACGGTGATGCTGCTGATCCTCGGCATCGTCGGTACCACCGTCGCGCCGTGGCAGCTGTTCTTCCAGCAGTCCTACGTGATCGACAAGCGGATCACTCCCCGGTTCATGGGTTACGAGAAGGCCGACCTGTGGATCGGCATCGTGCTGGTGGTGATCGGCGGGGGCGCGCTGATGTCGCTGACCGCGGCGACGTTCACGGGGCATCCGGAATTCGGCAACTTCACCGACGCCGGGGGCGTCGCAGCCGGGTTGGGCAAGTACGTCGGCCAGGTCGCCGGCATCCTGTTCGCCCTTGCGCTGATCGACGCGTCGATCATCGGGGCTGCGGCCGTGGGACTGTCGACGTCGTACGCGATCGGTGACGTGCTCGGGCTCAAGCACTCGTTGCACCGCAAGATCTCCGAAGCCAAGGGTTTCTACGCGGTCTTCGCCGGGCTGCTTGCCCTCTCGGCGGTCATCGTGCTGATTCCGGGCAGCCCCCTGGGATTGCTGACCGTCGGCGTGCAGGTGCTCGCGGGCGTGCTGCTGCCGTCTGCAACCGTCTTCCTCCTGCTGCTGTGCAACGACCGGGCGGTGCTTGGCCCATGGGTCAATGGCCGCGTGCTGAACCTGTTCACGTCTGCGGTGATCGCCGTGCTGGTGCTGCTGTCGATCGTGCTGACCGCCAGTGTGCTCTTCCCCAGCATCACCGGGGCGACGATTCTGCAGATCTTGGTCGGCGGTGCGGTCGTAGCGATCCTCACCGGCGTCGCCTTCGCCGTGTATCGGGTGCGCCATCCGACCGCGAAGGAGCCGATCGACCGCAGCCAGCGTGAGAACTGGCGGATGCCGCCGCTCACGTTGCTCACGGCGCCGAAGCTCTCCACCGGGCGCCGACTCGGCCTGAGCGTGCTGCGCGCGTACCTGCTGCTCGCTATGGTGCTCGTGATCGTGCGGGTCGTCCAACTCGCACTGGGTCACTGACCCCATACGGGCGACAATTGAATCAGCTTCTGACGACAATCGAGCAAGGAGCCATCATGACCACTACCACCCAGGGCACGCCCTCCGGCACGGACGCGGCGCGTGTCATTTACCTGTCAACGCTTCTGAAACATGCCGTGATCGATGCGCACGGACAAGGCATCGGTCGCCTTGCCGACGTCATCGTTCGGCTGCAGCCCAGCGGTTATCCCACCCTGACCGGCCTCGTCGCGCGTGTCGGCTCGAACACGGTGTTCGTTCCGATTTCCGACGTCATCGAGATCGACGCCGACCGGATCGAATTGCGTACCGCGAGACTCGACCTGCGCCTGTTCGAACGGCGCAGCGGCGAGGTGCTGCTGAAGCAAGACGTCTTGGGGCACCGGCTGATCGAGGTCGACCGCGCGACCCTTGTGCACGCGTACGACGTCGTGCTTCGGCCGGGCGCAATCGGATGGCTGGCGACCGGGTTCGACGTCCACAAGACCAGCCGCTTCCAGCGATCCGACCCGACCCTGCGCGACCTGCGCGATTGGGGTTCGTTCGAGCCGCTGATCGGGCACGAGCCGTCGGGCAGGGTGCGCTCCGGGTTCGGCCGGCTGCGCGCCCTGCGGCCGGCGCAGATCGCCGACCTGATCGAAGAGGGCTCCCCTGAGGAACGGGACGACCTCCTCGACCATCTGCAGCACGATCCCGAATTGGAAGCGGATGTCTTCGAGGAATTGGACGATGACCGCCAGACCCAACTCCTCAAGTCCCGAAACTTCGACGACATCGTCCGCATCGTGTCCCTGATGCGTTCGGATGACGCGGCTGACGCGATCGGCGATCTCCCTCAGGAACTGCGGCAGCAGGTGATGGCGGTACTCGACGAGCCGCAACGCTCCGCCGTGCTACGTCTGATGCGTTACCAAGACGCGACCGCCGGCGGACTGATGGGCCTTGACTTCGTGGCCGTGAACGAAGCCACCACCGTCGGGGTTGCGCTCGATCGGATGGCGAACGCATCCGCTCAACAGCCGGAGGCGCTGACGACCATCTTCAGCGTCGACGAGCAGGGGCGTCTGGTCGGCGCGCTCGGGATAGTCAGGGCCTTACAGGCCGACCGGTCGGCGCTGCTGCGTGAACTGACAGCTCCGAATCCGGTGCACGCCACGCCAGCCGACGACGTCATCGATGTCACGACCCAGATGGCCGACTTCAATCTGTTGACGCTGCCCGTGCTTGACGATGACGGACGCATCCTCGGGGTGATCACCGTCGATGATGCGCTGGAGGCCGCGATCCCGGAAGACTGGCGGCGCCGCGAGCGGCAACCGCATCCGACCGGGCGCGTAGATGCCGGCCTCGATCAGACGCTGGCGCCGTCCGTACGGCCGGATCCAGCCGAAAGCGGGGAAGGCAGCGTGTCATAGATCGCGCCCCACTCCGCCTCGTAGCCGGCCGGGCTGAGGGCGCCCGCCTGACGCCGGTCGTCGAGCGCGGCAAAGCGTGCGAGGGTGGCCGCGATCAGTTCGATGTCGCCATCCGCGTGCCAATCGCCGGCCGAGGCGGTGATCACGGCCGCGAGGCGGCGCATCCGGTTTCCGAACGGGCGAAGCAGCACAGCGCCGACCGCGAACCCCGCCGCGTACAGCGCACCGCCAGCACCGAGTTCGAACGCCGCCGGCACGGTGGGTCCGAGCGCGACCATGAGCACCATGCCGGCGATGACACCGGCGATCGGCCAGGAGTGCACGGCGTGGAACAGTCTGCGTTGCGCGGCGGTCGTGCCCGGTGGATACACGGTCAGCCGCACCTCGCACCACAGTCCGCGGTAGGCCGGAGAACGATCCACGACACCCCACGACTGACGCCCCTCAGTCAGTCTTCTGAACAGCTGAAGCATGATTTCAGGATGCGCCGCACGGCCGATCGATGGCAGGATCCTTACACAGTCCTTACGGCCTGCGAGAGAAAACTAACGATTCTTGCCCGCGCTCGCGGGCCCGCGCGCTCAGTTGTCGCGGTCACTGCCATTCTGACGGCGCGTCATGCGTCGATACATCCACCAGGCACCGAGCAGGAAGCCGCCGCCGACCAAGACCAGCGGAATCACGATGAATAACTGGAACACGGCTCGAGCGTAGCGGATCAGATCCTCATGTTTACCTATGCGTTACCTCCATTTCAGTCGAGCCCTGCGCTAGCATGACCGCAGGTGGTCAGCAGCGTGGCGACAAACGGTCCGTAACAGCGCGGACGGCCCGAGGTCGGCCTATGGAGGAACAATGTTCAAAACTCGAAGGGCCATTGCGGTCTTGTCGGTGGCCACGGCCGCAGCGCTCGTGCTCAGTGCGTGTGGTAGCGGATCCGGTGGCAGCAGTTCATCCAGCAGTTCCTCCGTCGACGCCGCGACCGCGACGAGCGCAGCCGCATTCGGTGGTATGAGTGGGCTGGTCGCCGCCGCGAAGAAGGAGGGCACCCTCAACGTGATCGCTCTGCCGGACTCGTGGGCGAACTACGGAAAGATCATCGCCGCCTTCAAGACGAAGTACGGGCTCACTGTGAACTCGGCAAACCCGAACGGGTCCAGCGCCGACGAGATCAAGGCCGCCGATGACAACAAGGGGCAGGATACCGCCCCAGACGTCTTCGACCTCGGCGCCGCTGTCGCGCTGGCGAGTACCGCGAAGTTCGCGCCGTACAAGGTTGCGAACTGGTCGCAGATTCCCGCGGCGAACAAGGAACCAACGGGACTGTGGGTCAATGACTACACCGGAAGCATGTCGATCGGCTACAACTCCAACAAGTACCCGAAGCCGAAGAGCCTCGACGACCTGTTGAAGCCCGAGTTCAAGGGCGCCGTCGCCATCAACGGCGATCCGACGCAGGCCGGAGCGGCATTCGCTGCCGTCGGACTGGCGACCGTGCAGAGTGGTGGAACTCTCGACAACTTCCAGCCGGGTATCGATTTCTACAACAAGGTCAGCAAGGCAGGCAACTTCCTCACCGTCGACCCAACTCCCGCGACCATCGCATCCGGTGAAACGGGTGTCGTCTTCGACTGGAGCTACAACAACCTCGCGGCTGCCGCGACCGTTCCCGGCTGGAAGGTGACGACTCTCCCGGGCACCGCCTACATCAGCTACTACAACCAGGCGATCAACAAGGATGCCCCGCACCCGGCCGCCGCTCGGCTGTGGCAGGAGTTCGTCTACAGCCCGACGGCGCAGAACCTGTTCCTCGCGGCCGGCGCGTACCCGGTCACGATCGACGCGATGACCTCCGCCGGCACGATCGACAAGACGGCACTCGCCTCCGTCGGCGCATTGCCAAAAACCCGGGTCTCGCCGACGACTGCTCAGACCAACGCGGCGGGTGCGTTGCTGTCAAAGAACTGGGCAGCGGCAATCGGCCAGTAACGCCAATTGCGCCAGTAACATACGAACATGACAGTCGCTGCTGCGCCAGCCAGCGACAGTGGTGGCGCCGGGGCCTCGTCCCGGCGCCACCACCCCGCTGGTTCTGCGCCCATTCGCCGTGCGAAACGCGGATGGTCTTTTCTCGGGTTGACACCGTTCGCCTGCTACGTACTGCTCTTTCTCGCGCTGCCCACGATCATTGCCCTTGGCACAGGATTCTTCGACAACAAGGGCACCTTCACGCTTGACAACATCGCCGCACTGTTCAATCCGGTCATCCTGAACACGTTCGTCGCATCCTTCTGGGTGTCTGCACTCACAGCGGTTATCGGCGCGCTCGTGGGTGCGCTGATTTGCTACGCCCTGCTCGGAACACGTTCCGACGGCCGACTGCGGCTGATGATCGAATCGGCGTCGAGCGTGCTCGCCCAATTCGGCGGCGTCATGCTCGCCTTCGCCTTCATCGCCACAATCGGCGTGCAGGGATTGGTGACCGTGTGGTTGCAGTCGATCTTCCACTTCAACATCTACGCCAACGGCGTTTGGCTCTACACGGTTCCCGGCCTGATTCTGCCGTACATCTACTTTCAGGTTCCGCTGATGGTGATCACCTTCCTGCCAGCCCTCGAAGGTCTCAAGCCGCAGTGGGCTGAAGCGAACGCGACCCTCGGTGGCAGCCGGCTCACCTATTGGGTGCGCATTGCAGCTCCCGTTCTCGCCCCCGCATTCTTCGGCAGCCTGCTGCTGTTGTTTGCCAACGCATTCTCGGCATACGCCACTGCTGCTGCGCTGATCAGCCAGGGCTCGCAGATTGTTCCGCTGCAGATTCGCGCAGCACTGGTCAGTGAGACGATTCTGGGCCGATCGAACATGGCAGGGGCGCTTGCGCTCGGAATGATCGTCGTGATGGTGGTCGTGATGACGGCATACTCGTTCCTCCAGGCGCGCACAACGAGGTGGCAGCGATGAGCAGCAGGCCGGTGCGGATCGGCGTCGCCCCCAGCAAGCTTGCTCGGCGCATCATCCTCGGTGTGATCGGTTTCATCTTCGCGATCCCGATCTTCTCGATGCTCGAGTTCACGTTGCGAAACGGCTTGGCCGGCGGCTACACGCTGTCGCACTGGATCGGACTGTTCAACCCCGCGAACGAGTCGCAATACGACGTGCTGTACACCGGCCTCGTCAACTCGTTGGTGTTGGCAGTCGTGACCGTTGCGATCGTATTGTGTGTGCTTCTGCCCACGATGGTGCTGGTGCAACTGCGCTTTCCCTCCCTTCGGCGCGTGCTCGAGTTCATCTGCATCATTCCAATCACCGTTCCTGCGATCGTGCTCGTCGTCGGACTCGCCCCCATCTACTCGGTTGTCGCGCAGATCTTGGGCAGCTCGGTCTGGACACTGGCGTTCGCGTACGGCATCACGGTCCTGCCGTACGCGTATCGCACGATCCAATCGAACCTGGGCGCCATCGACGTCAACACCCTGAGCGAAGCCGCCCGCTCGCTCGGCGCCAACTGGGGAGCGGTGTTCTGGCGAGTGCTGATCCCGAACCTGCGACGCGGCATCCTGGCCGCGTCATTCATCTCGGTGGCCGTCGTGCTCGGTGAGTTCACGATCGCGTCGCTGCTCAGCCGGCAGAACCTGCAGACCTCGATCCTGCTGATGTCGCAAACCGATCCATACGTTGCGGTGATTTTTGCGCTGCTCGCACTCATTTTCGTGTTCGTGCTCCTGGTCATCATCGGCGGCGTGGGTGCCGCCGGCGGCCGCGGCCGCAGAAAAAAGAAGGAGGCCCAATCGTGAGCTCAACCGCTGGAGTCGCCGTCGAGCTGACACAGATCACCAAGTCATACGCAGGTCAACGTGCTCTCGACGACCTGTCCATCTCCGTGGACCCCGGCGAGTTCGTTGCACTCCTCGGACCGAGCGGATGCGGCAAAACCACCGCCCTGCGAGCGCTCGCCGGTCTCGAGACCATCGACTCGGGAACCATCGCGATCAACGGCGACGACGTGACCGACCAGCCGACGAACAAGCGCGACATGGGAATGGTGTTCCAGTCGTATTCGCTCTTTCCGCACCTGACCGCAGGAGAGAACGTCGGATTCGGACTGCGGATGCGCAAGGTGCCGAGCGCGGAGCGCAAGCGCAGATCGGCCGAGGCCCTGGACATGGTCGGTCTCGACCGACACCTCGACCGCTACGCGCACGAGTTGAGCGGTGGGCAGCAGCAGCGCGTCGCGCTGGCTCGCGCCCTGGTCACGGAGCCTCGCGTTCTGCTCCTCGACGAGCCGCTCTCAGCGCTCGACGCCAAGGTGCGCGTGCAATTGCGCGAGGAGATCCGTCGCATCCAGACCGAACTCGGCATCACAACGCTGTTCGTGACGCACGATCAGGAGGAGGCACTCGCCGTCGCAGACCGCGTCGCCGTGATGCAGGCCGGTAACATCGAGCAGATCGGAACGCCGGAAGACCTGTATCGCAATCCTGCGACCCCGTTCGTCGCCGAGTTCATCGGGCTCAGTAACCGCGTGTCCGGCGTCGTAACCGGCGGCGTCGTCCAGGTGTTGGGGCAGCAGCTTCCGCTGATTCACCCGGAGACCCCGGGTGGCGCGGTGACTGTGCTGCTGCGCCCCGAAGACATCGACCTCGCCTCCGACGGGATCCCGGCCACGGTCGTTTCGTCCAGCTTCCTCGGGTCGCTGCGGCGCACAACCGTGCGCCTCGGCGATGACACCCTGATCAACGTGCAGCACGAGGTGCGGCACGCGCTCGAGCCGGGCTCCGCCGTGCACCTCACCTTGAACGGCATGCCCGTTTCGGTGCGGACGGAGTAGGTGCGCTGCCGCTGGGTCGAATTAATGGTTGCCGAATGCAGCAGTCGCGGGGTAACGTGCCCGCATGGCTATCGCAGGATTCCCGGGCATCGTCATCGATTGCCCCGACCCAGATGCTCTCGCGTCCTTCTATGGCGCCCTGCTCGGTCGGACCGTCAAACCTGACGGCGGCTGGACCGAGATCCGTCCGGACGACAACAGCGACTGCATCTCGTTCCAGCAGGTCGAAAACTACCGCGCGCCCGAGTGGCCTTCGCAGACGGTGCCGCAGCAAATGCACCTCGACCTGATGGTGCGCGACCTCGACGCAGGCGAGGCCGTCGCCATCGAACTGGGCGCGACCAAGACCGAGGTCCAGCCGGGCACGACATTCCGGGTCTTCCTCGATCCGGCTGGCCATCCGTTCTGCCTCTGCGCTGAATAGCTGCGCGGCCTTCGGGCGCATGCACGCCGATCCAGATCGGCATCGGCCGAGTGCGCCCGAGTGGTCGTATTGCTCGCCGTACCGGCCATCACAACGGCCACTCGGGCGCACTCGGCACGCGATCGGGCGCGATCGCGCGCGATCGCGAATTCAGCGCACGTGCATGAATTCCATGTCGCTGACGGGGCCATTCGGAGTCGTCGCATCGAACAGGCAGAACTGCACCCATGCCTCGCCCTTCGCCAGTGTGCCAAAGCCTTGCTCGGTCTGGTCGACGGTGAAGGTTCCGACATGGTTCATGCCGTCGCAGTGCAAGTTCAGAACGCCTGCATGGCTTTGACTCCAGGCCGCGGACACCTGCGACGAACCCCCCGTGGCCAGGATCGGATCGGCAGTGCGATCGGCGCTCTGCTTGACGGAGACCCACAGGTGCAATTGGTCGGCGGTGCCCGTGCAGGTGTATCTGGCCATGACTTCGGCCGTAGTGGCACCGGTCTGGTGAACTACACCGACGAGTTGCGCCGTCGTCTGCGGCGCAGGGGGCGCGGCTAATGCCGGACCGGCAGTGCCGAGCACCGCAAAGCCGGCCAGAGCGGCGAGGATGAGAAACTTGTGTGACGTGCGCATGAGGTCTCGTTTGATATCACGAATGCGGTCAACTACTTGAGTATTGCTCAGATTAGACCTGAAGGCGCCCGGAGGAAAGACCTTCTATCGGCGCGAACCGCACCGCAGGGTTCGGCCCGTTATGGGTGTCGGGCTCTGACCTTCCGATGAAGAGACGAAAGCGGCCCGCCTTCGCGAACCGCTTTCTACTGTCTCAACCAGTGTGCGCCCGAAGGGATTCGAACCCCCAACCTTCTGAATGAAATTTAGGGTGTTGCTCGATCCACTTCGTTGCACACTTTGTATTGAAAACCCCTGCACAAGAGCACTTTCTGTAACTTACGGTGCGATCATACCTCGGACAAACACGGAGTGCCACGGACTATTTTGGACGAGTTTATGACCCATAAATCGCCCCCAGCTTGCCGGAAGTGTCGCCCGTCGCGTTGTTTGACGATGGCGGCGTCATCCTCGGTGCCGACGGTCGGGCGTAATAGTGCCCCGCCGGTGGTTTCCGGCGGGGCGTTGGTCGTTGCGGTGACGTGGTGATCGTTACTCGTGACGTGTGGGGTTATTCGCTGTTCTCGGTGATCGCTGATTGTGCGGCGGCCAGGTCGACGATTGTCTTGTCGGCGGCGTAGGTTGCGATTAGCGCGGCGACGGCGAGGTTGTTGACCGCTCTGGGGTAGCCGCGTGAGGCTTGGTGGATCGCGGCTGTCGCGTCGTCGGAGAACAGCGGGTCGGAGCGGCCGGCGAATTTCAGGTGGTGGCGGATGTAGTCGCCGGTATCGGCAGGCCCCATTCCGGTGATCGTGTATCGGGTCGAGATGCGTTGGTCCAGGGCTGCAAGGACGGCCAGTTTCAACCGTCGTCGGAGGGTGGGTTGGCCGATCAGGAGCATCGAGAAGTGGGATTCGGTGTCCATTCCGGCGTTGGTGAGCATGCGCAGTGCTTCCAGGTCGGTGTTGGCCAGCAGGTGTGCTTCGTCGATGACGATCACTGGCAGCCGGGCGCGTTCGTCGAGTTCCCCGGCCAGGAGCGAGGCGGTTTGGGTGGCCAGGACTCCGGAGTAGAACGAGGCGCTCCCGCCCAACGCGGTCACGATGGCGGTATGGATGCCGCGCATCGTGATGGTGGGGTCGGCGATATAGATGATCTGGTGCCGGGAGGCCTCCAGCCCGGCCAGGGCTGCCCTGATGGCGACGGTTTTGCCGGCGCCGACTTCCCCGGTGATCACCCCGAGTTGGCGTTGGGTGACGCACCAGTTGATGCGGGCGATCGCTTCCCGATGGGCGGGGTGGGGGTGCAACGCTTGCGGTGGGATGTCCCGCGAGAAGGGCATGCGGGTGAATCCGTAGTGCGACTGCAAACGATCGATGCTCATCGGGTGACCTCCACGAAAACGGGAGTAGACGCGCTGGCGGCTTTGACGAAGCTGATCGGCGCGGTGTTCATCGTGCCCTTGTGACGGGCCTCGACCAGGCGCAGGTAATCGATGCCGGAGGCCACGGTTTTGGCCCCGGTGTCGGTGGTCTCGGCGGCCGCGTTCTGCGCTTTCTTGTGCACGTGCCGTCGAATCTCGGTCAGGGTTGCTTCCCCGGCCGGGACACCGTTTCCGGCGGTGACGGTGATGGTGCCGGTCAGATCGAACGGGTCGTAAACCAGCTCGACGCGTTTGCCGACCAAAAGCGGGTCGACTTCATAGGTGTTGGACTGCAGGGAAACGGTCGCCGATTTGCTCACCCTGCGGATCGCCGACCAACGGAACGCTTCCGCGATCTGCTCCTGAGACTTGCGGACCGGGCGACGGTTTGCCCAACCGGCGTCCCACCGGGCTTGCGGGGTCTGCCCGGTCGACGA
>Ga0208357_1002120_pt1 | contig 13556 bp, 26 predicted proteins | sample NGESurdeep092012_6_FD_184487 | JGI IMG/M metagenome (GOLD analysis project Ga0208357, IMG submission 184487) | Arctic peat soil microbial communities from Barrow, Alaska - NGEE Surface sample F52-2 deep-092012 (SPAdes) | ecosystem: Environmental > Terrestrial > Soil > Wetlands > Peat ... | reverse complement strand
GCACTTGTTGTTCATCTTCGTGCCGGATCAAACCCTGTTATTGAGAATGTTCACCCGTTTAAGGTCACTAATGATGTTTGGATGTGCCACAACGGATTCTTCAATCATGTCAAACTAACTAAAGAAGGTAGATCAGACACATGGCATTATGCTAAGTATGGTCTTAGGCAAATCGTTAAAGATAAAGAAGCTTTGTTAGATGATCCTTCGTTTATTGATGTTATCCGCAGGGACATTGGGCATAACAAAGTTGTTCTACTTCGTAGTGATGGCAAGCCATTTATCATTAACAAACAAATGGGGGTTGAATGGAAGGGGCTTTGGTTAGCCAATCATTCTGGTGTACCTAGCGGGTTTGAGTACTTTCAACAAAGACACCGTAGAGATGACAATACGTTGTATACAGGTTATAGTGATCTTTATGACGATGAATTAGAAGAACCGGAAGAGGAAAAAAAAATCCCAGATGTTTTTCAAGGAAATCTGTCTGGCGATCCGCTATTAGTCGCTTATTTGGTGAAAACGCCTGATTATTTTGGGCTAAATAAGAATTCTGCTATATTGTACCTTAATATGAATATAAAAGCAAGCTATGGTGTCAGGTTTGACGCTCAGTCAATTAAGTTTTGGAAATCATGTAAAAACAGAGTAATTAAGAATTTAGAGGAAGCAAACATTTTGCCTTCAAAAGTAACAGAATGGTGCAAAGGGCTGATTGCAATGTTCTTGATGGAAAGAACAAGTGAAGAACGAGTAAAGATACTGGATGCAGCCCCATTACTTAATACACCAGCCCCAGAGAAACCTCCAACCATTCCTCCTATTAAATTTAAATGCATGTTAATTGAAGATCATGGGTATAAACATTATTGCACAGAATGTAAGAAAACCCACCCTTCTAAGGTTATGTGGTTTACAAATGAACAAAATAAATCACCAATTGATGGGAGAGAAGGCACCTGTGATGATTGTTATAAAGCAGAACAGCCCCCTATTTTAAAATCTGATAGAACAATTAACCCTGTAAAAACTACCAGTTATGAGGGTCATGGGTGGGTTAATAACCACTATAAACAAGAAGTTAAATGGCATTGTATACGATGTAACGGAGATGGGTATACATTAGGTAGTTGGGCTAGTGGTGATAAAGATTCCCCTGTTTGCTGGTCCTGTGACAAAAAAGAAAAAAGTGAGCAAGAGCGTCAGGAATTAATAAATAACGCAGAGTTTTGTGGGCTTACAGACGCAGATAATATGAGTAAATTTGAAGTTAATTATTGGAGTAGTAAATCATTTATGAAAGACGTAATAAAAGTGGAGGTTAAAGCAAATGCCGTTTGATGAAGACGGGCTTGAGATAGATACCCAAAACTGGGCTATAGCCAATGAATTACCTGCTATTCAACCTGATCCAGACATATATAGACAAAATTACTACAGACCAGCAAGAAATCTTTTCACTTATAATGGGTTAAATAACCCACCTGCTACTGTTGAACCAATAGCTGCCCCTGCTGTAGTTAATGTTTATACAGAAAATCAGGATGAGCTTATTTCATATATAGAAGATATGATGGGAATAGATTTTATGTTAACAGATAAAGTAAAGAAACCAAGGGCAAAAGTTGTAAGATGCCATTTTTGTGGTGAAACATCAAAAAGTATAACAATAGTTCATACGAAAAATTTATGTGATAAATGTCTTGAAAGATACACCAAAATTTGCTCTGGGGGTTGTGAAGTAAGGTTACTAGGTAATGATTTTATTGAAGCTTATGATAAAAATTATGTGTTTAGAACCACAGTTGAAGATAAGTGGGGAGATGTAATGCGCGATGGCGGTGATCCATTCGGAATAGAATGGTATTGCGCTAAATGCGTTAGTACACAAGAAGAACTTGCCTCTCTGGTGAATAAGGCATGGGCCTGTAGTAATTGCGGTGCAAGGTATATTAAATGCAATTTTGCATTCAAAGACACTCGCGGTCGTGTTCGTTGTTCAGCTTGCCAGTCAGATTTTTTGGTTAAAGCGCAAAGAGAGCTTGCGTGGAATGCAAATATTCTTGATTTCCTTATGCCTTTCACCCCTCCGGTAAGTAAGTTACAGTTTGGTATAGAGCTTGAGGTGCAGATACCTTCCGATAAGAACATAAATACCAAGATTGCTATGATTAGAGAGTTACTACCAGACTTTGTAATCTGCAAGCATGATGGCTCTTTGTTGAAGCGTGAAGGATGGACTGGGTTTGAGATTGTTTCAGTTCCTGCTACAATTGAACAACATAAAGAACAATGGCCTAAACTATTAGGAACCAAACATGGTTTGGTATCATGGAAAACAGGTGATTGTGGTATGCATGTTCATATTACAAGAGCGGCGCTGACAGCTTTACAAATTGGAAGAATTGTTAAGTTCGTTAATTCTCCTGATAATGGCGCTTTAATTATGATGGTTGCTGGAAGGTACAGCACAGTCTATAGTACAATTCTTGATAAGAAAATCACAGAGGCTTGTACAATAAACAGAGATCGTTATGATGGAACTAATAGATTGTTGATAGGGCCAGCGCCACAAACAGGCGATCATAACTTCGATAGGCGTCAGGCAGTTAACCTTATTAATCCAAACACTGTTGAAATTCGTATATTCCGTGGTAATATGAAGCTAGAAAGTTTCTTTAAGAATCTGGAATTTGTGGCTGCATTAGTAGAATTTTGCAGAAATGCCAGTAATTCTGGCTTGAATTCAACAGAGTTCTTTAGGTTTGTAGATATTAACCGAAGACAATACCCTTATTTAACAAGATTCTTTATTAAGAACAAGGTATTGACTGAAATTATCAGGTCATCCAGAATAATTGACACCACAAAACCACTGCATGATAACTATAAAGCAGCTATAGCTAGGGAAATGACGTATACGTATGATAACCTATAATACATGTTGTGTTGCAGGATGTGTAAACAAAGCTTCTATCAATGGGTTTTGTTTTGGTCATTACAGTAGTATAAAGAATAATCAAGTGAGGGTGCCTTAATGTGCTTATTGTTGGTTAAATATGCTGGTAAAGAAATAGAAGATAATTTACTAAAACAGATGTGGTCCGACAACAAAGATGGGTTCGGCACATGTTATAGTAAAGATAATGAGTTAATCATTACTAAAGGTATGATTTTTGATGACTTTATTAAACATATTAAGTCAATTCCTATTGAACAGGAAATTGTAGTCCACACCAGATGGGGTAACATTGGTAGTAAAAAGTTGTATAACTGCCACCCATTCCGTATATCAGAAGACTTTTGCATGTTCCATAATGGTAGCATTACTATTGATCGCCCAATGAAAGAAATGTCTGATACATACTCTTTCGCGCACAATATTATTGCGCCACTGCTTAAAAGACGCCCTGAAATCTTTCTGGAAGATTCTTTCAGGAAAATAGTTGAAGAAGCTATTGGTGTTAATAACAAACTTGTAATGATGAGAAAAGATGGTAAGATTGTTATCTTTAATGAAAGACAAGGCCAGATGTACAAAGGATTATGGGTATCTAATGGTCGTAGTCTTTATGGTTCTCATTGGGGTAATGGGCAAGTAGTTAGTTGTACTTATACACCGGGCAATACAGCCCCAAACAGACCTACTACAACAAACACACAAAACCCAATCCCAGATACTGTATGGGATGGTATGGAAGGATATTACGGTTAATATGAATTTACTTTGTGTAGAATGTTACTCAATTATACCTGCAAAACGATTAAAGGCTGTACCCGATACTGAACTGTGTATTAATTGTCAGAGTAAAAACGATGTGTATGTGAAAAGATTCGACGATTCAACTAAGGATGGAGAAGTTCAGGTTAGTTCTTTCTTCTTTAAGAACACATACTTAGAAACGGCTATTAAGCAGTTTCATGGTTCAACACCATATGATAGTATGGGGTATCAAACACCGGATAACATTAAACCTATTGTATATACTGGCCCTGACAGTATATTTTCAGGAGAATAACTATGATTATAATTTTAGGTGTAGGTGATAATAGTAAGGTTATTCAAGAGTATTTAGGATTATTGGGTAAGAAATTAAACAGTAAAGACAATAATACAAGTATTTATAACACTAGTATTAGCCGTTTTAAATATGCTGATGAATTATCTTGTAAAGTAATTATTTTCACTGAACCACCGCTCCAAAAAGCACAGAATGTAAAAGCGTATGTTGATTGGTTTAAAGTCAGGTTTACTGAAGCTACATTTGTTATTGTCACAAACAGTCCCACAGTGTTTGGTGGTTTAGGAGCAACAACATTAAAATGGTTATTTACACCACCAGCGCCAAAACCACAACCAAGGGTTGTGTATAATGAAGATACTGCCATGTATCAAGCACTAGAGCCTTTAGTAGTAAATGCCCCAGAAGCCGCAGTATATGCAGCGGAATATGCAGCGGAAGAAGAACCAGAAGATTGGTATGATGAAGGAGTAGAGGACGAAGATGGAAATTAGGGTTAAAGATTTTTGTGATACACCTGGCCCTGCACTGGCTGCTGATGGTAACTCATCTGGTGAAGAGTTCAGAGAACTGGTGTTGCGCCCCGCATTTGATATTCTCTATGAGATAGTAAGGAATGATGAGAAATCAGAAGAACGTCTTATAGTGGATTTAGATGATGTTTACGGGTATGCACACCAATGGCTTGACGAGGTTTTTAGTGGTATTATTCTGTTTAATAGCTACCCTGAAATTAAGGTGTTTACAAATTTTGTAGATGTTAAATGTGAAAAAGAACCTTACTTAGTTGACGTAATTAAGGATATTATAATAGAAACTCTTGAAGTTATTGAAGAAGAGGAAAAAAAAAGTCAAAGCGACTGTCAAAGAAACAACGCAGACGTGGCAAGAAAAGGCGTGGAAGAAATCGGCCCTAGACAACATATTTATGTTGCTGACGAGCATGGCGTTTTACAGGAAATAATAGCTTGTAAGAACGATTACAGGTATCCTTGCTGGTGTTGTGAATGGTCCCCAGAGTTTAAAGGCACTAGAATCAACACTAAAAATTGTGAACATGGTTTTGAAAATGGGGCTGGTTGCGGTGTTTGCGATATAAATTGCCAGAATCTATGCCCACATGGATTTACTAATGCCGGTAAGTTTTGCACAGATTGTATGATACACAATAAAGCTATCATTACGGGTGTAAAAAAAGATAAAAAATGTATTCATGACCATAAAGAAAATGATTGTTCTATCTGCGCTTTGTGTGAGCATGGGTATTTTAAACAAAACTGTGGTGTTTGCAGAGAATGCAAACATGGTGTAAATCAAAGTGGTTTAGGTTGTGATAAGTGCGATACAGATGACGTAGAAGATTTATATGGGTTTATTCCAAAGGAATTCCTTGAGTCTGTAGATGTTGGTGAAGAAACAACTAATGAGGTTTCGGTTGGTTATTTAGAAAGTTTGTGTTTATGAGTGATAATTTCTTAGTAGAGCAATTGTTTTACAATGGCACTGTTACGCTTGTATATGATGATTTTGTACACACATACACTGTAGTAGAAGGTGAAGACAGATTTATTGTCCCCACAGCGACAGGTGTGTGTGCGATGATAGCCAAGGATGCTCTGGTTCCTTGGGCCGCGAAGATGGTAACGTCATTCATAAGTGAACACTCTAAATGGGTAGATAGTTTTAACGACGAAAATGATTGTTACTGGCAATCTAAACTAGAAGTTACTGGTGTCGATAGTCAGGAAACATGGGATAAGTTCTTACAAGAAGCAAAGACTAACTTTAGAAAGATCAGTGAAGAAGCTCTTGATGTGGGGAGTTTAGCCCATGCATGGCTGGAAGAGTACACTAAAGCTATGATCGAGGGGGTTGAATATAACGCCCCATTACCCGCTAACGATGCGGCTTGCCGCGCAATTACAAGTGCATTGGACTGGCACGCCAAACATAACTTCAGACCAATAGCGGCAGAAAAGAAAGTCTATAGTAGAGAACTAAACACCGCTGGTACGTTTGACTGGATTGCATTTATTGATTCTTGTGATGATCCTAAATGCTGCAAGATACAATTCAAAGATAAATTGGCATTAGGTGATTATAAGTCATCTAAAGCTATCTATGATGAATACAAGATTCAAACAGCGTTTTACAAGTTTGCTGTTGATGAAGAGAAAGACTTCATAGATGAAGGTGATACCCACATAGAAGCAAGGGTGATTCTTCGTCTAGGAAAATCGGATGGTGAATTTGAATCCATGATTCTTATGGATGAAGAAGATTATCAGCTAGACCTCGAAGCGTTTCTAGGAGCTTTGAAAATTTATAGCTGGAAAGAACAGAATTCATTAAACAATAAAGCTGAAAAACAGCGCCTTAAAGCTTTGAAGCCCAAGAAAACACCAGTAAAGCGTATAAAAATTCCGAAAGTAGAATCTATTCCGGTGGTAAACGCATGACACCAGAACAAAAAGTAGCGTTTATTTACGCTATGTGTATAAATGCCACAGCCAAAATAGAAGCTATGAAAGCACATAACGCCGGGTTAGCGTCTAATGACTATTCAACACGTTACGGGGCAGCAGAGTTTGAAGCTGTTCCTTATAATTTAGGTTTAGATCATAATAGTATATGTTCATTTTTTGAAGATTAAAATGACACCACCACAAAGAATAATTAATGCCGCTGAAAAATGCGCTAAACTGGCTAAAGATGTTAAACCTGTTCGCGGCGCTAAAATAGTTGCTTGTGTATTACGTGGAAAAGAGCGCATATTCGGTAATAATTCTAAAGTATCTCACCCTAAACAATTAAAGTTTGCCTATAATGAAGAGGCTATATTTCTACACGCAGAAATAGCAGCTATGATACGCGCTAATTGGGTAGCTAATGAAGTTGTGGTGGTTAGGGTAAAGAAGGATGGTTCTTGGGGGTGTGCAAAACCTTGTGATGGGTGTGAAACTGCTGTAAAATTTACCTATGCAGATGTATGGTATTCTACAGGTGAAGAGAAAGAGCTTATGCAGTTAGAGTATGGGCAATGGAATTAAAAAATAAAGTACAATATTTACTCAGCGCGGATTGGCATTTCGGGCATAAAAACATGGAGAAACTTTGCTACAGGCCGGAATTCTTTGAAGACTTAATACAGGAGAATTTAGTTGCTAAAGTTAATGCTCTTACAAAAGATGGGCATGAAATCATTCTATATAATCTTGGTGACGTGGTATGGAATAAAGGTGGGTGGGAAAAAGTTAAGAAAATTAACGAAGATTTAAACCAGTGTTGTCTGGAAAATATTCTAGTACGCGGGAATCATGACAAGTTGACTGTAGTACAGTTCACACAGATGGGATTTACAAGAGTTTTAGGTGGTGAAACAATATCAGGGCATAGAGTTGGTAGTAATAAATCTGTTAATCTTAGCCATCAACCAACTAAAATACCGGGGTATACTAATGTACACGGTCATCTACACAATAATCTACCTATAGTTCCTTCTGGTATATTAATATCACAGGAATTATGTGATTATCGTGCAATTACGCTGGAAGAAGTGCTTAATATCGGAGCAACACCTAAATGGAATGGGGAGAAATTTGTGAGTGCATATAATGACAAGTAAAGAAATTAATGATAGGATTGATGAACTGAGCCTCAGAGACGACAGGATTTATGAATCCATTTTAGGAGAAAAACTTATTCCTTATATTGGCTGGTTCTGGCGTACTGTGGATTTTGATAAGGACTATTGCTGGTTAGGAATCATACCTAATGAAGGCAACAGTGGTGCTAAAAAGCCTTTAATAGGGTTTATGGTTAATAATAAATGGGACTATGATTCAATAAAAGTTCACGGTGACCTATGGACAAGTATTAAAGATGCTATCATAACAGCTATACTTTCTGAAAATCCAGAAGATTTTAAGTATGTTGATGAGTTAATACAAAGTGCATGTGAGAACTAATTATGAGTAAACAAAAAGTAATTAAAGTAGTTATTAAACGAAGCAAATGGCTGCGTGGTACAGGAGATGGTACGCTTCTTAATGAAGACGGAGAACGATGTTGCTTAGGGTTTCTAGGCAAGGTATGCGGATATTCTGATAAAGATTTAAAAAGAAAAGGTACGCCAATGGATTTAAATACAAAAACATTTAAGAATGGTAAATGGCCAAAAACAATTTTATCGCCAGAGTATAGGTATAACACAGATTTAACAGAAGATTTAGTATCTGCTAATGATGATACAAATGTCTTAGGCGCTAACAAAGAGCGCCGTATTAAATCTTTAGGTAAAAAAGGTGGAATTGACTTCCAGTTCGTGGACTAATGAGACTACAGCCATGTTTGTGCAAAATTTGTACTTGGGCTAGGGAAAAAGCCTTAGAAGATGAAGCTGCAAAAGTAGTTACTGTGGTTAACACAGAAACACGTTTGCTGGTGCCTGAAGGCACCAAGGACGAATCGGAAGTGGTTGTTAGGGGGTACGGTGCGGACGAGTGCCCACAATTGCACCTTTAGGCTGTAAACGTTAAAAAGGATAGTTATGTGTGATTATTGTAGACGACCTTTAGATAAAGGAACTTTATTCTTTGATGACGACCATTGTAAAGTATTTTGTAGTGATGGTTGTTTAAAAGAATTTCAAGATGAAGCTTTTGGTGATGATTGCCTTTTTGAATAGTATGCAAAAAGAAACTAAAACAGTAAGATGTTCTTGTGCTTCTTGTGATTGTACCCCTTGGTACGCCCAACCATACGCAAATTATGGTCCTGCTACTCTGGAAGTACCTATAGACCACCCCGGTCCGTGGTTTTGCAGTTTGACCTGCGCGGCGCTTGCAACCAAGACTAATGTATGGACTGGAAAGAAAATAGAAGATGCCGACTAAAAGATTACCTGATGATGGGCGAGTACAAAACTGGTGTAGGTCAACAGATCATTTACCGCCCACAATGGTAGTGTGGAAACCAGGAACTTATGAGCATACATGTTGTGCATGTGGTAAGGTTACAATATTTGTAGTACCAGAAAAACCAACTTTGTGTGATACACACAGTTATTCTGATTTAGGTGGGTATGAGGAGTACTAACCAGAAACAAAAGGTTACCCAAAAGGGATACAAAATGGTAAAATTGGAAGATATAAAAAGTAAGAAACTTTTACATGAGTTTATTCTGCAATCTTTATGTGAGTTTATAGATGATTCTTATACACAATGGAAAAAGCAAATTGAAGATGGTGATGATGTGAATAATGCTAAATCTTTTTTTAGATATCTTAAAGAACAACTTAACAAAGAGATAACCACCCTAAAGACTTAGTATATACTTAGTTATATACAGCATATACCTCCCCGGTCTATGCTGTCTTTATTATAACAATATTTTTAGTGGTTGTCAACTATTTTAGTGTATAATTTACATATATTTACAATTATTTTAATTTAGTTTAAAAGTTGTAAACGATTTTGGTCGTTCAAATCGACCCTGTTGCTCGGTCAACAGATAGCTACCGTGGTAGGTAGAGGTAGTATTGCAAGCTACCATCCGAGCTTATTGAGAGAGTCACTGGCTCTTTTGTGCTAATCTTTTCTTAATTGATGAGGAAATTCTATCTTTAGTTTCTTGGGAATGTTTTTTACCTGTGTGCCATAATCTGTTGGCTTCTATTTGTGCAGTAGGTTGCTTTTTACCTTTAGCAGCAGCAGACATTTTCAATAAAGATATCTCAGAGTGTCTATACCCTAATAATGCCTTATTACCTAAATGTGACAAAGACATTCTTTCCTTAGCTTCTTCGGTATGCTTATAACCTAAAGTACCTTCTCCGCCTTCAGTAAGATTGGTTAAATTGCATCCATTCATACGAAAGAATGCAATCCAGAATATCTCTTCATCTTTATAAAATTCCCCTTCACACACCCAAATAAGTTTTATTATAGGGTGTAAATTTAGTTTTAATAAAGATCGTATCCAACGAGAAGAATACAAGTTATTGTGGGGTTCTTTTCTAGCCTTAGAAATGTGCTCTTTAAGCCTTCCTTCCAAAGTTCTTACTGTACCCCCGATATAACGAATATGGGAGTTTCTAGGATCAATAAGGGCATAAACTTTAGCTATTTTCATACAATAAACCTACTTTTGTTATTATAGCATAAATAATTATTAATATCAATATATAATTTCGGGGTCACTGACCGAAATTCCCTCTGGTGAACCGATTCCAGACTACACCGGCATGTGCTGAGAGAAATCACGCCATTGCACTACTGGGCAACAGTGGTACACGTCTAAACCTGACGATACAGGTGTGTAGGATGTTTTATCCTCAAAAAGGATTGAAAGCATCGTGACGTTTGTTTAAAGTCAGGTTAACAAACTACCTACACAAATAACCTACTCGGTTCGGTAGTGTCCGATTAACAAGCTACCGCTAAGGATTACAGGCAGATACGGTTAGCTGCGCTGGTCTGTAAAACCAGTTCCCCACCGGGGAGTGTAAGTTCAAATCTTACGTAATCCACCAATTTTCGCGCCCTGTCGTAATTAATGTAAGATACCGCCGACGGGTGGAGATACTGGACGGGTCCAGTCGGGGCGCACATTTATGGTAAGATAGTTTAATATAGGAAAAACGTGGGAGCTTATTGAACTCCATTCCAAACACATTCGGGTTCAAAGTCCGATCTTACCAAACAAACAAGGGGAAAGTATGAGTTCAAGTCTCATCCACAAAACGAATAAGGTGTCTGAATTGACGGCTTTCATGAGGCTGTTCAGGACAAGTAACTTTCGTGTGGTAAGTTAACGGTAGACTAGCCCCCTCGAATTATGAAACATCCACCAGAGAATCACCAATATACACTACACATAACGTATACAGGAGAGCATTGCGCCTTGTGTGGGCAACCGGAAGACAAACATGAGACTACAAAGAACGTTTCGTTTCCAGACAAAGGAAGCTCAGGAGAAAAAGCTCAAACAGCTTGAAAACTATATTTGTTACCCAAGTCAGGTTGGAGATTTATTTTTAATCCACTTGACTTTTGCAAAGCGTCATGGTAAAATGGAATTTCTAACTAGGAGTTAATTTTATGAAGGAACAGCGTATTTGCTCGTTTTGTGGTGAACTTTTAGATGAAAATGACCTGTGCTTAGACTGTGATCCACCTGAAGATTATATTGAAGAAGAGGAACATTACCCTGTGTTCACAGATTGGTTTTAAGTAAGTTATGAAAAATATAGCAGGAAATCTCTGGGATTATGCTAATGATCCTAAGTATATTCTTTGTATCACCACTAACGGCTTCGTAAAGAAGAATGGTGAGGCTGTTATGGGGCGTGGGTGTGCTTTAGAGGCAGCGCAACGATACCCAGACTTCCCCAGGGCATTAGGTGCAGTAATAACTATTGATGGTAACAAACCTAGTTGGTTTTATTTTGGGCCTGATCTTGGTGGTCGGGAAATAATAACTTTTCCGGTTAAGCATAATTGGTGGGAAAAAGCTGACTTAGAGCTAATAAAAAACAGTACAGAATGGCTTAATAAAGAAGCAACTACATACAAGCATAATATTTTTGTTTTACCTAAACCAGGGTGTGGTAACGGGCAATTAAGCTGGTCAGAAGTAGAGCCAATAGTTAGTGTGTTACCAGATAACGTATGGTGTATAGACTTTAAATGAAAAACTACCCGGAAGACTTTAAAACCCATGTAATACGAATTTTAAAAGATTGTTTAGCGATAACTAATCATTCTGAATATGCTTTAAAGATAGAGTGGAATCTCAACAATGAGTGTGATAATACTGAAGATCAGGCGCTACAAGCTTCTATTTTTATAGATCATGTATATTTGTTTGTCAAAGTAAGTGTTTACCCTGAGTTACTGTATGCATGGAAAAACAAAGACTATTACCACATAGCTGATACTTTACTGCATGAAGTATGTCATTTGTTTATAGAGCCTGTGTGGAAACTATTCTCATGGGATATATGTGTTTCTCAAAAAAGACAGTATACAGAAGTACTAGAACGCCAAACACAGAGGATAACAAATGCTATACTTGAAATTAGCGGGGATGAGTGGTTCCTGCCGGAGTAATTATGAACAATGCCTTTCTAAAAATAGAAGCTAAAAATCTTGGGTTTATACTTAAGTTTGGTGATTACTGGGAATGCCCAAAGTGTAGTGTGACAGTGAATATAATGGCTATAAAAACACACCAATGTTCGGCACAAAAAGGTAAACTTAAATGAATTGCACACAATGCAAAAATAAGGTTATTAACTATTTTTTATTTTGTTATCCTATTACAAAACTAGCTAAAGAACCTGATGACCTAGTATTTTGCACGAGAGAGTGTGCTTGTAAATGGGTTAATGGTATGTTGTTTATGGTGGTAACGTGAATATATTAAAAGTTGTTAAAGATTTTTTTAAAGGTAAAGTAACTGGTATAATTTACACAGATGAAAATAGAATTGGTTGGGGGCATTCATTTTATTTTCAAAATCCAACAACTATAGTGGGGTGGTTACCCAGAAAGCCTGAAAGAGGCGATGGGTTTCATGTGCCAATGAAATCTGGTAAAGTTATGGAATACTTGGTTACTTCTGTTAGATACCCGGCTTTTAATGATCCACCTGATATGTTTTTCGCTACAGTAAAGAAACTGGATTATGTTCAATGAGATGCCAGTACTGCGGTCTTCGTAAGACAGTAGGGGAAAGGTTCGTTCACGACCCTAAAAATAAGCAGGATTTCTGCTCTCTCTTATGTCTTCGCACCTGGGGCAAAAGACACACAGGTAGTAAGTATTTCAGCGCAATAAATAAGACGGTGACTGAATGAAACAAATTACATTAGTTGAAGCATATGATTGGCAAGCATTATATGTGGATGGTTTTTGTGTAGACCAAGGGCATAATATATCGGCAGATCAGGTATTAAAACTAATCCCCAATGTTAAAAAAGTTAAGTGGGATGAAGATAATTATAGTTTAGATGATTATATGCCGGATAATCTCAGTGAATGTAAACTAAAATGATAACCTGTAATGATGTACGTAGTGAATACACTAACTGCCCACAATGTTGTGATTCTTGCCATGATGACTACGAAGAATATGGGTATTAAATGTGTGGTGACGGGGAAAAATACTATGTTTGTTGCTCTATTGGTTCATTTTTACATGAGTTAGGGGTAGATATTTACATATGAGAACTATAATTGCAGGGTCACGTTCTCTTGGATACCCTGAAATTTGTAAAGCTATGGCACAATGCGGGTGGATACCAACAGTGGTTGTGTCTGGTGGAGCTACAGGTAGTGATAAAGCTGGTGAGCGTTGGGCTAATGAGCGTGGGATACCTGTTGTAGTTTACCCTGCGAATTGGCAGCGATTCGGTAGAAGTGCTGGATATGTGAGGAATAGTGTTATGGCAGATAATGCCGACGCCTTGGTTTTGTCTTGGGATGGTGTTAGTAAGGGTAGTCGCAACATGGCAGAGACAGCCAGACGAA
>Ga0208357_1002119_pt1 | contig 13557 bp, 13 predicted proteins | sample NGESurdeep092012_6_FD_184487 | JGI IMG/M metagenome (GOLD analysis project Ga0208357, IMG submission 184487) | Arctic peat soil microbial communities from Barrow, Alaska - NGEE Surface sample F52-2 deep-092012 (SPAdes) | ecosystem: Environmental > Terrestrial > Soil > Wetlands > Peat ... | reverse complement strand
CGTTCCTGTACGGGAATTTCACCACGCTGACCCGGTTCACCGAGATGGACCTGGAGCGGGTCCTGACCGAACGGCTCAGTCCCCTCTTCGTCTCCATCCACGCCACCGACCCCGATATCCGGGCCAACCTGCTGCGGAACCGGCGAGGGGCCACCAGCCTCCGGTGGCTGGGGGCGCTCCTCGAGGGCGGGATCGAGGTCCACGGTCAGATCGTGGTGTGCCCGGACCGGAACAACGGCGACATCCTGGCCGACACCCTGGCCGGCGTGCTGGACCGGTACCCGACCATGGCCACGGTGGCCTGCGTGCCCCTTGGCATCTCCCGGTTCTCGACCGAAGGGGCCATGCGCCCCCACACCCAGGAGGAGGCGGCCGAGGTATGCGACATCGTCGACGAGTGGCAGCAGACGTTCTTGTCCGCTCTCGGACGGCGGATGGTGTTCGCCGCCGACGAGTACTACGTCATGGCCGGACGCCCGTTCCCGGCCGCCGAGACGTACGAGGGATTCCCGCAACACGAGAACGGGCTGGGCATGGCCCGCGCCTTCGAGGCCGCCTTCTTCGGCGACGAGTCGACGGCCCTGGGGGTCAGGCCCGGGTTCTTCGCCTGGGTCGACGGGGCACCCCCGCTCGGTTACCGAGCGCCGCGGGGAGCATCCCCGGGTGACCAGGGGAGCGGACGGGACCCCATCGGCATCCTGACCGGGGAGTACGGCGCCGCCGTGCTGGCGCCGCTGGTGGCCGAACTGGGCCGTGACGACATCCGGCTGATCCCGGTGGCCAACGACTACTTCGGGGGCAACATCGGGGTCTCCGGGCTCCTGACCGGGACCGATCTCACCACGGTGCTGCGGGGCGAGCCCGAGGGCCACCGCTACCTGCTGCCCGACGCCTGCCTGTCCCAGGGCCGATTCCTCGACGACCTGACCGTCGACGACCTGCCCCGTCCGGTCGAGGTGGTGGCCACCGACGGCCTGTCCCTCCGGCGGGCGCTGACGGGCACGGCCCCGGTGCACGTCCCAGCGGCACCGCCGGACCGGGTCCCCGTGAGCATCGGAGCATCCCGATGACGACGCCGGCTTCGGTTGTCTCGGCCCGCCAGCGCCCCCTGGTGGTGATCGCCGGTCGTCCCAACGTGGGGAAGTCGACCCTGGTCAATCGCATCGTCGGTCGCCGGGCCGCGGTGGTCGAGGAACGTCCGGGCGTGACCCGGGATCGCAAGGAGCTCGATGCCGAGTGGTGCGGCCACCCCTTCACGGTGGTGGACACCGGTGGCTGGCTCACTTCCGATGATCCGCTCGACGCGCAGGTCAGTGCCCAAGCAGAGAAGGCCATCGCCGAGGCCGACGTGGTCCTCTTGGTGGTCGACGTCACCGTGGGGCTGACCGATGAGGACCTGGCCGTGGCCCGGTTCCTCCGGCGCTCCGGCCGCCCCATCCGGGTGGTGGCCAACAAGGTGGACTCCTCGCAGCGGGAGACCGACGCCTGGGAGGCGGTGTCCCTGGGGTTGGGCGACCCCTGGCCGGTCAGCGCCCTGCATGGGCGCGGCACCGGGGACCTGCTCGACGACGTGGTCTCCCTCCTGCCCGATCCCCGGGAGCGGGGAGCGGTCGATGACGGACAGGCCCATCCCACCGAAGAGGCGGACGACGAACCGCCCATGCCCCGCGTGGCCATCATCGGCCGGCCCAACGTGGGGAAGTCGACGCTGTTCAACCGGCTGGTGGGCGACGAGCGGTCGGTGACCCACGATGCCCCCGGCACGACCAGGGATGCGGTGGACACCGTAGTGGAGACGCCCGAGGGCACGGTGTGCTTCATCGACACCGCGGGCATGCGCCGGAAGTCGCGGACCGAGCGGGGAACCGAGTACTTCTCGGTGCTCCGGGCCCTCGAGGCCCTGGACCGGGCCGACATCGCCCTGCTGGTCATCGACGCCACCGCCGGGGTGACCCATCAGGACCAACGCCTGGCCGAGCGGGTAGGTGCGGCCGGATGTCCCACGGTGGTCGTGCTCAACAAGTGGGAGCTGGTCCCCACCCAGGACCGAGACGACATCCTGGAGGACATCGGCGACCGGCTGGCCTTCCTGGGCGAGGCGCCGGTGCTGAAGATGAGTGCTCTGAGCGGTCTGGGCGTCCACCGTATCCTCCCCGCGGTGGCCGCGGCCGAGGAGGCCTACCACTCCCGCATCCCCACCGGGGAGCTCAACCGAGCCATGAAGTCCATCCAGGCCGCCCATCCACCGGTGGGGGCGAAGATCCAGTACGCGGTCCAGGGGGCCAACGACCCGCCGACGTTCACCCTGTTCACCAACGGGCGGCTGCAGCCGACCTATCTGCGCTACGTGGAGCGGGGACTGAGGGAGCGGTTCGAACTGGGACCGACACCCATCAAGCTGCGGGTGCGAGCCAAGGGGCCTAACGGAGGTGGGGGGCGGCGGCGTTGACCGGCCGGCGGTCGTCGAGAGGGAGCAGGGACCATGCCCTGGTGTGAGACGTGCGACCAACGGGTGGAAGACGACGAGGTCACCGAAGACGGGGAATGTATGACCTGCGGTGAGCCGGTGGCCCAGCACCGGAAGATCCCTTTGGCGTTCAAGATCATGATCGTCATCACCATCATCTATCTGGGCTACCGGGCTTACCAGGGGGTGACCTGGGTCGTCCATCACGTCTAAGGTCGGCCATCGGAAGGGTGGGATGACTTTAAAGCGGGCGGATTTTGACCGCGATGGCGGTTGTGATCGGACTGGTGACGTCGGCGAGCGTCGTCCCCGTCTTGTTGCCCCTCAAAATGGTTTCTGCGTGCAAAATCCCTCGCCCATCAGCAGAGGTCCTCGCGTCCCGGATCTAGCCTCTGTCGATGGATCACTCCTGCGAGGCGTTCTACGTCAAGGTCGCCGATGTATCTCACCTGCCACAGTCATGAGCAAGTACACCCGCTCGTATTTGTTGGCGGCGCATGTCCGACCAAGCCCTTTCCCAGTAGCGGTCCAGAGCGCGAACCACCGCGGAGCACTGATCGCTCGGTTTGTGGGCCGTCGGCGATACCAGACGGTCGAAACTCTGCGCGAAGGCGGCGGGGTCGAGGATATGACCCAACCATTGGGCACCTCGACCGGGATCCTTGGTCATCTCGTCATATGAAATGAATCCGACCCGGTCAAGCGGAAGCTTTCGGATCCGTCGAATCAGGAGAAGGATGACAAGTCTTCGGCCCCACTTGCTCAATACGATAAATAGCCATCGTGCAGCCGGCCAACGTAAGACACGAGAGAGACCATCGAATAGCGAGTCGTTGTTCATGAGTGCCCCCATATACTCCTCAGATTCATAATATTGACCGGGGGAGGTATCTCTCTCATCTCTTGCTGGTGTGGCTCCCTCCTCAATGGCCTGTAGAGCGGGATCGTTCATGATCTGAAGAGAACTCGCTTCTATCGCCTGTAAGCTGCGGCGGATAACTATCGAACGTGCATCCGCGTATTCGGACAGCAGCGTTGCCTCGTTTCCAGTATCCCAGGGATTCTTCAGAACTATTCCATCCGACCCGGCACGGCGCATTACCTCATTCATGAGGTCGGTTAGTTGGCTGTGAAACTTTCGCTTGAACCCGAAAGAACGTTGGCCGCTGACCGAATAGAGGTACCACCCGTACTCAGTCGGAGTTGACTGAGATATTTCGCGGCCGTTCCCGTTCTGATTGGGAGTGGTTCCCGAGACATCCATATTGCTCACGAGTTCGTCCAGGCGAGGGATGTGCTTTGCCAGATCTGACACCGTGATCATGGACCCACTGACTGCGTCTGCGATGGCCTCACTGACGACCGTGGTTCCGCTGCGATGCAGCCCGGTGACGAAGTAGATCGAAGTCATAGTGAACCTCACTCTTGGCCAACAAAAATCCGGACGGGCTAGCTCTGTTCATCTGCCCCATCGACAGGTACGCATGGCATCTTTACATCGGCCGGACAGAGCGTCCAGCATTCAGCAGCCACTTCACCAGAGCGTTCACATGTCGCGTCCCGGTCCTAACCTCTATCGATGGACCACTACGCCGAAGCCTTCTACGTCGAGCCGGGTCAGTGCTGGCGGTACGTCTACGAGAGGGACGGGACCGGTCGGCCTACCAGTTGCCCGGAGCCCGTCGAGTGGCGCGGACGGTACCGGACTCGGCGGGGGAAGTGGTACGTGGTCGATAGCTGCGATGGGCACGCCGAGGGACCGGTCGGGACGAGGCGGGTCCGCCTGCCCGTCACACCCTGGTCGTAGGGTGACCTGCCAGGGGGACGTTGTGAATGGAGCGAAGGCGTGACAAGTTCCTCTTTGGCCCGCGTGGAATCTCGGCTGGCGCGTGCGCAGTCCCACCTAAGCGAATTCTCTCAGTGGGAGGACTTCGCCATGAAATCGGGCGTTTATGGATTGGTCCGAAAGCCCAACCTTGATGGATCGGAGCACTCTTATTTCATCAAGGCTCCAGATACGGTTTCCGAGCGATTCAGCACGATCGCTAGTGATTGCCTGCACAATCTCCGATCCGCTCTAGATAACCTGATCTATCGGCTGGCCGAGTTGAACGTAGAACGGCGCAAGGGGGGCAAACCCATATCGCCGGAGGATGCCGGGAAGATCAAATTTCCCATCTGAGCCTGCCCCGGCGACTACCAGGAGCGATTCACGGGGAACCTGGTCCGCACAAGCCGGGACGCCAAGCGGCTCGTCAAGCGATTCCAGCCATACGAGCGGTCTACGGTTTACGACGCCGACCCGCTCTGGATGCTCAGAGAGCTGCAGAACATCGACAATTACCGTTTCCTGGTTCGTTCCTCTGTCGACATTGACACCGTGAACCTTTCCGTCGTCCCTGGCACCACTGCCGATTTCGTTCCGGGTTCCGCATTCTTGGAAGGCAACTGCATACAGAACGACCAAGAAGTCGGTAAGTTCATCGTCAACTCCCCCGACCCGGACCTCGATCTGAATGTAGAGCCTGCGTTTTCGATAGTTCTCGATGGGGGACCGGGCGAAGGTCGCAGGTTACCGACCACCCTGATCCTCATACTCGCTCAGGTACGCGCAATCGTCGCCGCTGCCCATGAGTTGCCTGAGTGCCGAACGACGGAGCCACCCACGCATAGGTGAGCGCCCCGGCAGAGGTAGTGAGGGAGAGGGCCGGGTCCAGGGCGGGCTACGATGCTCCAGCTACCCCCAAAACTAGTTTCAGCGTGGTTACTTCGGTGGTTACCTGATTTGGGGGAGCGAGGAAGGGTGAGAGGGATAAACACCCTCTGACCTGGTAGTTAGTAGTGCGGGCTGTGGCGCAGCTTGGTTAGCGCGCTTGACTGGGGGTCAAGAGGTCCCGGGTTCAAATCCCGGCAGCCCGACCACGTAGGTGCAAGAGAAGGGCCATCTTCGGATGGCCCTTCTGCTGCCCGCGGCCAAGTGATCACAGGATGATCACAAGCGGGGAGCTTCGCGCTTCGCCAGTCGATCGGGTTTAGGCAGGAGGAGCGAAAAACTCGAGCGCGATGTTGTCTGGATCACGGAACGACAAACCGGATCCATAGGGTGCATCGACTATTCCGCCGTGTGGGACACCGATCTCATCTAAACGGTTCCTCCACTGTTCGAGCTCACTTCGGCTGACGCAAGCGAAAGCAAGGTGGTCCAGACCCAACCGATGTTCGTCGAAGGGAAGGTCGTCGGCCCGATCAGGGAACCGGTGAAGGCCCACGAGCGTTCCACCAATCTGCCATACCACGTGATGAAAGGTGCCGGTGTCCTCGTCTAATACCGGTTTCGAGTCGAATAAGCGCTCATACCACGGCACGCTTCGGCCGAGATCGCTAACGGTGAGTGCCACGTGCGTAATCGTCGGGAATTGCGACATCGACTTCCCCTCCTGGGCAGCTTCAAAAGGGTAGCTCTGCCAGGCTGACCGTGCTCAACATTTCGGAATGGCCCCCGGTACGGGTCATCCGCCGCCCTTTTCTGCTTCCCGCTGGTCGACTCCTGCCTGGCGGTGCGCGGTTCTTGTGGCTCTCACTGGAACTTCCCTGCAGCTACTCTTCCCTCCGAGGCGCACTCGAAGAGGAGTCACCGGTTCGGACCATGATCGAGTGCGGCACGGTGATCTCAGACGTGCAGAATCACCGTCGGCTTGATCGGTGCGCCCACTACGTTGCAGGACGTCGTGATGGGAAATTTGTCAGTGCACGCTGAGATGAAGTAGCGGGGACCCGCCTGCGTCACAGTCAGCCGAACGGGACCGTTGAACGTCGGACCTTTCGGTTCACGATCCATACTGATGTCGTACACGGCCTTCGACTGCACGCCGAAACAGTCCCACCCCGTGTCTACGGCAAATTTTGTCGCCGGGATGATGTGGGTCTTGCGGGTTCCGAACCTGTGATCCTCGGGTTTTTCATACGTCACTTTCATCTCGTAGTCGAAGTTGTGACCGGTTGCACACTTCGATGCGGAGGGCACGAACTTCCCTACGAGATAGCCACCCCAAATGAAGTTGTAGTCGATGTCGATGGGCACGTCGTACGAGCTCGACGCCTTCGCCTGGGCTGCGCCTGCCGCCGAAATGCCTGGTCCGCCAACCCAGGTGGTCAGCATGCCCATTGTGACCGCTAGCACTGAGAGGACGAGGCCGATCCGCCTTCGCATCCCGCTCGGACTACGGGTCCCGTCGACCGGTCCCTTGGCCATTGTGCATCCCCCCGTCGAGAAGTAACGGTCATGGCCCCGTGCCTTGACCGGTAAATTTCTTGCATATCCCGCCCTGGTGCGCAAGGACCCCCCTACGTTTCGACTACTCAGCGTCGTCACCCGAATCTGACCGACGCAGGGCGCCGGCACGTCCTTGCCTATCGATCGTGAGAACACGAACGCCGCCACAACCGGGGGAGTGGGGTCCGCAGGATGGCCATGAAGGCCCGATGAAGTGAACGGCTGGTGAACTGAGCGCGAACAGAACAGATGCTCAGGCAGCCCGAAAAACCACAAAACTCCCTGGACGATCGAGCGCATCGGGCCTACGTTTGTCGTTGTCGCAACCGACCGACAACGATCGACGTCGACCTCGAAACGAGCGATGTCGACGTCGAAAGGAGATTAGCCATGTCGAATCACTTCACCGGCCTCAGCCTTGGACCACCTCTCGGGGACCAACGACTCGACCTCTGTGATCTCTATGCCTTCCCGGGCTCCGATCCGTCACGGACCGTGCTCATTCTCAATGCCAATCCACAAGCCGATGCTCTCCACCCCGATGCCATCTACCGTCTCGCTATTGACAACGACGGCGATCTGGACAACGACATTGCCTTCAGCTATGTCTTCTCCACCCCGAAAGACGGCAAGCAGACCGTCGATGTCTTCATGGCCACCGGCGAGGAAGCCCGCTCGGTCCTAGCTGTGGGGAAGAAGCTCTTCTCCGATGTGGAGGTCTCTTTCGGGGCCACGCCCAACATCGCTACATCCGGTGACTACAAGTTCTTCGCCGGCGCTCGAAGCGACGCGTTCTTCTTCGACTACGACGGCATCAAGGCCTTGTACGACACGCGGGGCGGAAGGAACTTCACTTCCCTCAACAAGGGAGGGAAGGCGCCATGGACCGGGGTGGACTCGAACACGGAAGCCAACGTGTGCTCGACGGTCATCGAGCTGCCGACCAGCGAGCTCGGTGCCAATCCCGACATCCGGATCTGGGGTCGGTGCAGCGTGCGGAAAGGTTACGGGCTTCTCCATGTCGATCGGGCTGGCCATCCCTCGGTCAGCAGTTTCTTCAATACCGATGAGACCAAGGAGCAGTACAACTCCAGCGAGCCACGCGACGATCGCGATCGCTGGCTCGATCTGTTCGTCCACCTCATGGGACACACGGGGGACTACACCCGTGAAGAAGCCATAGCGGCCATCGACGCCCACGGCATCCTGCCTGACATGCTGACCTACAACCCGTCAAAGCCGGCGGAGTACCCCAATGGCCGGGTCTTTACCGACGATGTCATCAACCATCGCCTTTCGTTCCTATCGAAGGGTGACATCCCACCGACCGGCCTCAAGCCCCACACCGACACGCTCAAGGAGTTCCCGTACCTCGGAACGCCCCATGCCAACCCGAGTTAGGACATGGCGCCTGGGTGGTGATGTCCGGTCATTGAGAGGCTCTGGCCTCGGGGCATAGCGCCGGTTCGACCGTGCACTGGGACCCGACCCGGTGTCCCCTCGAACGCAGTAGCGGGCCGATAAGGTCACACCCAGTTGCCGCGGACCCGGAGGATGATCACGCTGACGCAGTGCGAGCGAGCTCGTATATGACCTCACCGCTTCCCGGTTGGCGAGGCTCCATCGTCCTGGGTCGAGGAGTATCGCGGTCGGATCGCGTGTCTCCGCCACTCAGGTTGAGCGGGGCAGAGGGAGTGCCCAAGCTCCGGGGCTGGCTGCACTTCGCCGCCTTCGTGGTCGCGCTCCCAGCCGGGGTGTTGCTGGTACGACGCTCTGGTGACCGGGCCAGCATCGTGATCTACGCCGTCACCTTGGCTGCTCTCTACGGCGTCAGCGCGGCCTACCACCTTCTTCCCATGACCGCCCGGGTCCGCTACTGGATGCGCCGGGCCGACCACGCCGTGATCTACCTCTTCATCGCCGGCGCCTTCACCCCGATGTGCCTGATCGTCGCCCCACCTTCCGAACAAGGCGCCCTTTTGGCCGTAGCCTGGGTCGGTGCCGTCATCGGGGTGACCATCAAGCTGGTGAGCCTCGAACGGACGCGAGTCTTCGCCGGAGCGCTCTACATCGTGCTGGGCTGGCTGGCCATAGCCATGCTCCCCTCGGTGCTGCGGGGGCTCGACGCCACCGAGCTCACCCTCCTGTTCGTCCAGGGATCGCTGTACACGCTGGGTGCGCTGGTCCTCGTCATCCGGCGGCCCGATCCCTACCCGGACGTCTTCGGATACCACGAGGTGTGGCATGCCATGGTCGTCGTGGCCACCGCGTGCTACTACGTCGTGTTGTGGTCCCTGGTCGCTCGGGCCGGCGGCTGGTAGTGCACTTCGACCATCCGCGGACACCGTGGAGCAGATGGGGCATGTCGGGTCCTCCGGCTCTACGATCCGGTCATGGACCTCACCTTCGCCACTGCGACTGAGCTCGTCGGGGCGCTTCGCGATCGGACGATCTCCAGCCGCGAGCTCCTCGATCACCTGCTGGCCCGTATCGATCAGGACAACGCCCGGCTCAATGCCATCGTGGGGCTCGATGTCGACCGAGCCGAGACCGCAGCAAAGTTGGCCGACGATGCCACGGCCAACGGTCGCGCCACCGGTCCGCTGCACGGATTGCCGATGACGGTGAAGGACGTGTGGGAAACCGAGGGACTGGTCACCACGTCCGGGGCCACCGAGCTCAAGGACTATCTGCCCCACACGGATGCGCTCGCCGTCGCTCGCCTGAGACAGGCGGGCGCCATCATCTTCGGCAAGACCAACACGCCGCCCTACGCCGGTGACTTCCAGACGTTCAACGACCTCCATGGCATCACCAACAACCCGTGGGACATCACCCGCACGGCCGGCGGCTCCTCAGGTGGTTCAGCGGTCGCGGTTGCCGCCGGCCTGACGCCGCTGGAGATGGGCAGCGATATCGGCGGCTCGATCCGCAATCCGGCCCACTTCAACGGCGTCTACGGCATGAAGCCCTCCTGGGGCCTCGTGCCCAACCGGGGCCACATCCCCGGTCCGCCGGGAAGCCTGGTCGAGACCGATGTCAACTGCGGCGGTCCCATCGCCCGGAGCATCGACGATCTCCGTACCGCCCTCGGCATCATCGCCGGACCCGTCCCCGAGGAGGCAGTGGGTTGGCGGCTCGAGCTCGACGCCGGACCCGCGGTCGATGACGTCCGGGCACTCCGGGTGGCCACCGTGTTCCATGAAGGAGCCGATCTGGTGCCCATCGCCTCCGACGTGCGTACCAACCTCGACGCGTTCGCCGGCCGCCTGACCGATGCCGGCGCCCAGGTGGATGCGGTGTCGATGCCCGTATCCCTGGCCGACGGCCTCCGCACCTGGCAACAACTGGTCCTGCCCATTATGGGCATCGCCATGTCCGACGATGACTTCGCCTCCTTTGCCGAGCTCGAAGCCGTCCCCGGGGACGACCCCCTCTTGGATGCGGGCCGGGCCATGGCCAGCCGATATCGCACGTGGGCTGTGGCCAACGGGCTCCGTCAACGGCAACGGGCCCTGTGGTCCACCTTTTTCGAGGACTACGACGTCGTGCTCGCTCCCGTCATGCCCACCGCCGCCTTCGCTCATGACACCGAACGTCCGATCATGGAACGGGTTCTGGACGTCGATGGGACCGACGTGTCCCATGCCATGGCCATGGCCTGGTGCGGCGCCATCGGGGCCATGTTGCTCCCAGTGGTGACGCTGCCCACGGGTCCAACGGCTGACGGTCTGCCGGTGGGGGTCCAGGTCGTCGGACCGTATCTGTCCGACCTGCGGTTGCTGGCCGTGGCCGAGACAATCGACACCGCAGCCGGTCCCGGATTCATCCGGCCACCGGCCTGATCGGCCCGGCCGCGCGACGAAGGTCTTCAGTCCTCCTCGGAAACACCGAATCGTTCGACGTAGAAGGCCATGGACTCTCGGAGCTGCTTCCCGTCCAGACCGAACTGGGCCAGGTCGTAGAGCACACCTCCGTGGCGGCCGCGGGGATGGTCGGCCATGAAGGCGGTCGTCGCCGCTTCGGCCTCGCCGGTCATCGGTTGGCCGGCCAGCTCGTAGATGCGCCCCACCATGCCCATGTCGTCAGCCATGAACTCGTCAAAACGCACGTCCATGCTCCGGTCGGCCGGCAGCACGTCGCGGTCCCGGACACAGGCGCGGAGCATCTGCTCCAGTCGGTCGGACCAGTACCGCCCGATCCAGGGCAGATCGACGTGCTGGTGCCCGACCCGAGCCGAGTAGGCCAGCATCGTGATCATCGAGGCGGTCACCGACACCGGATCGCGATGGGTCACGACGAAGGTGGCATCGGGGAATGTGTCGACGAGCGCGGGGAACTGCTCGAGGTGCTGGGGTGACTTGAGCACCCACCGGGTCCCGCCCCGCAGCCATTGCATCGCTTGGAGGATCCGCTTCAAATAGGCGTAGCTCGGACGCTGGTCTCGGGCCAGGTAGTCGTCGCGCCAGGCGGGCATGGGGGCGACGGTCTCGAACAGCATGGTGGAGAAGTCGATGGCCAGGAGCTGGATCTCCTCGTGGACGTGGTCGACGGTCATCTCGTGCATGCGCTTGAACTCCGGCGTGACCACGTCCAGGACCGAGAGGGATAGTTCGGTCCGCTCCCGCCGAGGGTCGACACCGCCGGCATCCGGGCGTTCCGCCCTCGGCCAGGACCGGCTCCATGCTTTCCCAGTAGGGGAGCGACCGCAGTGCCGTGTCGGCGGACATCAGGTTGTGGAGATGGGTGGTGCCGGTACGGGGTAGGCCGCAGATGACGATGGGCCGCGCCACCTCCTCCTCCAGGATCTCGGGATGTCGCCGGATGAGGTCCTCCAAGAGGAGCCGATTGCGCAACAGTCCTGTCACCAGGGTGGACTGGGCCAGGATGCCGGCTTGGTCGAGCCTGGCCTGGTCGGCCAGGGCGGTGCACAGGATGTCCAGACGGCCGACGAAGTCGGCCGACCCGAAGTCGTCGAGGCCGGTCTGGTCGACGGCCGCGGCCATCAAGGCATCGGCGCGCAGGGAGACATCCGCCCCGGCCTCGGCCATCACGTTCAGGATGGCCCGTGCCTCGTCGGTGAACCGCGGCTCGGCCAGGTCGTCGAGGGCGATGGCCGGTGGCCGGGGGTTCGAGCTCATCGCAAGGACTCGACCGGGACCAACTCGACGTCAGGTTGTTCTGGCGTCTCGTCGGGCAGGAACCAACGGAACCAGATGCGGCCCCGATGGTGGCCTGCCGTGGACACCCAGTTGGGGTGGCCGGGATCAGTGGGGGAGATGACGATCACCCACGAACCGTCCGCCTCGTAGTGCACCTGGGCCCCGTTGATGGTGACCCGTTCGTAGTCGTAGTTGTAGGTGTGCAGGAACGGATTCCACAGGCACAGGTTCCAAAAGGCGCATTCGGGTGACCGGCCCCGGATCACCAGGGCTTGGTCGTCTTGGAGCTGGTAACTGCCCATGGCATAGGCGGCGTCACCGGCGGCCCAGCCCACCGTGGCCGTCGGGACCGGGTAGGGGGGATCAACGGTGTTGGGCGTGCCCAAAGACAGGGGAACCATGCGAGCCTGGTCCCGCACCCAGGTGAGCGCGGCGCGGAACCGGCGGGCCAGATCGGCATCGTCTTCGCGATAGGTGGCCGGAGGGCTGTCGGTGGCGATCTCCCACACGGCCCTGACGTCTTGGACCGGGTCGTTCAAATAGTCGCGGGTCACGATGGCCACTGCGTCGGGCTCGAGCTTGATCCATGGTGTGCCATCGCCTGGATCGTCGGTGGAGAGCACCATGTCGATCAAACCGTCGGGATCGGGAGGGGCTTCACGAGAGTTGAGGCTGCCGACGATCCGATCCGAATAGCGACCATCGTTGGGCCCGCCGTAGACGGTGAGGGACAGGTAGACGGCGTCACCCCGCTTGACCCGGACACGGTAGTTCCGGGCCGGGTCGACCGGTGCGAAGCAGTAGAAGGCGTCGGCGTTGTCTCCGCCCCACTTCTTGTAGGGCCCGACGATCTCGATGAAGCGAGGGTGGGCGGAGTCGGCCCAGACGTGCACATCCGTGGCTACCTGCAAGATGGACAGGATCCACTTGTGTGCCTCGAGGAGACTCTGTTCGTCACCGGGTCCGGACAATTGTTCGACCAACCGGCGGTGCTGTTCACCTAACTCGGCGAGCAGCTCCGCGAACACCACTGCGGTTTCCGAGGCCATGGCGGATTCTTACCATGCCTTACCCACGGCCGCTCAGAGACAGTCCCGGCTCCTCCGGCAGGTTGCGGGATCCACGCCCCGGTGGTCAGAAACGGACCTTGTCACCCCATTGGGCGAGCACGCCCGGATCACCGCGGACCTCTCCCTCGTCGGATCGGTTGAGGAGACGGAGAAGAATCCCCGATGCCGGCCCACGAAGTTCGGCGTCGGCATCAGCACTTGCTCGTTGGGTGGCAAATGCGGCCAGGTCGACGGTCCAGTCTCGGTTCACATCGGTGCAGTGGATGTGGACCGTTCCCGTCAGCCCTTCGGGCGGTCGCATCGGCCCCATCACCGTGAGCCATTCGTCGATGGCATCGGCGGCCAACTCAGCCTCGATCGGTTTGGGATCCCCGGCGGCGTTCCGGGCGTCCCAGGCGTGCACGGCGACCTCGTTGCCCATGCGCCGGAACCAGAAGGCGGCGACCGGCGCCTGTTGTGCCCAGTTCGTGACGGGGGCGGTCGGACCCGCCTCGGTGCCCACCGCGAACAGTTCGTCGGCCCCGGCTTCGACCCATTCGAACAATTCGGGACCTCGCGGTGCGGTGCCCTCGGGCCGGGGTGCGT
>Ga0208357_1002118_pt1 | contig 13565 bp, 13 predicted proteins | sample NGESurdeep092012_6_FD_184487 | JGI IMG/M metagenome (GOLD analysis project Ga0208357, IMG submission 184487) | Arctic peat soil microbial communities from Barrow, Alaska - NGEE Surface sample F52-2 deep-092012 (SPAdes) | ecosystem: Environmental > Terrestrial > Soil > Wetlands > Peat ... | reverse complement strand
CCCCCGAGCTGTTTGAGCAGGCCTCCTGCGCCGCCGAGCGGCGGGGCGCTTCCCGGCGCCGCCGGCGCGGTCGCCGGTTCGGAAGAGCCGCCGATGATTGAGGTCGGCCGCCGGTCGACACCGGCGAGGATCGACAAAATAAGGCTCGTCACGAAGAATAGTCCGGCCAGGATCGCGGTCGCTCGGGTAAGCACATTGGCGGTGCCGCGGCTGGACATGAAGCCGCCGCCACCGCCAATTCCAAGACCGCCGCCTTCCGAGCGCTGCAACAGCACGACGCCGATGAGGGCGAGGACCAGCATCAGGTGAATGACAATGACGACTTGCTGCATGAGGCCAATATTTCCACTCGAACCCATCGGCGCGGGGGCGGGCCCGACCGGTCATTCCTGCTCCATATAGGGAGACGCGGCGGTCTCTACACGATCAGGATCGTTTTTTCCACCCTCGGAGCGGTCATCGATAAGCCGCCGCAATCGCTAGAAAATCCTCGGCTTTTAGGCTGGCGCCGCCGACCAGGGCGCCGTTAACATGACGTACGGTCATGAATTCGGCGGCGTTCGCCGGCTTGACCGAGCCGCCGTACAAGATCCGGATATCGCCGCCGGCCGGACCGAAGCGCCCGATCAGGCGCTCGCGGATGAAGGCGTGCACCAAGGCGACGTCGTCCGCCGACGGGATCAATCCGGTCCCGATCGCCCAGACCGGCTCATAGGCGACGACAAGATTGTCCCCCGCGCCGCCGTCGGGGAGCGAATGGTCGAGTTGGCGGCCCACGACGTCGAGGGTATCGTCCGCCTCGCGTTCCGCCTGGGTTTCGCCGACGCAGACGATCGCCGTGAGCCCTGCCCGCCAGGCGGCTTCCGCCTTGGCACGGACCTCGTCGTCGGTCTCGTGATGATCGGCCCGCCGCTCGGAATGACCGACAATCACGGCGGTGGCGCCGGCATCGGCGAGCATCTCAGCAGCAATATCGCCGGTATGGGCGCCGGAGGCCTTGGCATGGCAATCCTGCCCGCCAATCGCGACAGCCGACCCGCGCGCGGCCTCGGCAAAACGCGCGATCAGGGTCGCCGGCGGGCACACCATCAGATCGGCCGTGCCGGCCAACGCACCGGCCCCGGCAATGATTTTCTTGAGTTCGGCCGTCGACGCCGAGAGGCCGTTCATTTTCCAATTGCCCGCGACCAGGGGGCGTAATCTTGTCGCCGCCATGCGTATGGTTCCCTTTTGCCTGCGGTTAGCAGACCGGCAGGTGCGGCGCCAGAGCCGATCCCTCTTGTGTTGCAGGGCGTTGGAGGGCGGCTTAAAAGGACCGGGTCTCCCGTCATTCACCGAAAACTTAAGACAGGACGAAGTCGCGCGCCCATGCTCCGCAACATCCACAAAGCTTCCTCGACCTGGCTCGGCAAAACCATCATGGCCGTGGTCATGGGCTTTCTCGTCGTGAGCTTCGCGGTGTGGGGCATCGCCGACATTTTCCGCGGAGGCTTCGGCCAGAACGACGTCGCCAGCATCGGCAGCAGCAGCATTTCGATCGAGCAGTTTCGCCAGTTTTATAACGACAAGCTTCAGCAGCTCGGCCGCCAGACCGGACGGGTGGTCACGCCGGACCAGGCCCGCGCCCTCGGCCTCGACCGCCAATTGCTCGGGCAGTTGATCGCGCAGGTGACCCTCGACGAGCAGGCGCGCAATCTCCATCTCGGCCTGTCCGATCCCGAGATCGCCAAGCGCATCACCAACGATCCGAACTTCAAGGGCACGAACGGCCAGTTCGACCGCAACAGGTTCGTGCAGGTCATCCGCGAGGCGGGCTATACCGAGCCACGTTTCGTCGCCGAACAGCGCAGCGTGCTGCTCCGGCGCCAGATCGCGCAGACGGTCGGCGGCGACATCCAGGTGCCGACGGTCGCCATGCAGGCCGTCAATCGCTTTCAGAACGAGCGCCGCGACATCGATTTCGTCGTGCTCAGCCCGGCGCAGGCCGGCGATATCCCGGCGCCGACCGACGAGCAGCTCTCCAAGTATTTCGATGAGCGCAAGGCTTCGTTCCGCGCGCCGGAGTACCGCAAGCTGACGCTACTGCCGTTGTCGCCCGCCGAACTGGCCAAGCCGGACCAGGTCAAGGACACCGACGCGAAGGCCTATTTCGATCAGCACCAGGATCAGTACGGGACGCCGGAAAAGCGCGAACTGCACCAGATGGTGTTCCCGGACGAAGCCCAGGCGCAGGCTGCCCACGACGAAATCGCAAAGGGCAAGTCATTCGCCGACGTCGCGAAAGACCGTGGCTTGAAGGCATCCGACATCGATGTCGGCACGGTGACGAAAAAGCAGGTCATCGACCCGGTGGCGGCTGCGGCCGCGTTTTCGCTGCGGCTCAATGAGGTCAGCCAACCGGTCAAGGGCCGCTTCGGCACCTTGCTCCTTCTCGTCACCAAGATCGAGGCGGGCTCGCAGCAGTCCTTCGACGACGTCAAGCCGCAGATCAAGCAGACGATCGCGGAGACTCGCGCGCGCGGCTCGATCAACGATCTCCGCGACAAGGTCGAGGACGAGCGCGCAAGCGGCGCGACGCTGACTGAAACGGCAAAGAAATTCGGCCTCAAAGCGATCACCATCGACGCGATAGATCGCTCCGGCCGCGGTCCGGACGGCAAGCCGGTGGCAATCATGGCGAGCTTTCCGAAGAACCTGCTGACGTCGGTGTTCTCGACCGACGTCGGCGTCGACAATGAGGCGCTGCAACTGCCGAATGGCGGCTCCGTCTATTTCGACGTTTCCGGCGTGACACCATCGCACGATCGCAAGCTCGAGGAGATCAAGCCGCAGGTCGAAGCGAGCTGGCGCGATGAACAGGTCTCGCAGGCACTACAGAAAAAGGCCGACGCCATGCTCGACAAACTCAAGAGCGGCACGAGCCTCGAGCAGGCCGCGACCGAGAATGGTGCGACCGTGCAGAAGGCGATCGACCTCCAGCGCGGCAAGGCCGCACCGAATGTCCCCGCCTCCGTCGTCGACGACGTTTTCAAGACGGCCAAGGATGGCACCGGCAGCGCCGTGGGGCAGAACGACACCCAGCGTTACGTGTTTCGTGTAGCGCAGATTACCGATCCTGCGCTGGACGCCAGCGCGGTCACGGTGCAGCAGGTGAAGACCCTGCTACAGAATTCGTATTCGGACGATCTGGTCGGCGAATACCTGGCGCGGCTCGAAAACGAGTTCAACGTCAGCATCAATCAGTCGGCGGTGAACCAGGTCGTCGGCAGCCCGACCGAACAATAGCCATGCAGATCGAGCCGTCCGAGGGCGCCTTTGCCGCGCGTTACGCGCGCGGCGAGGCACAGGTGGTTTGGACGACACTTGTCGCCGATCTGGAAACCCCGGTGTCCGCCTTTCTCAAGCTCGGCGGCGGCAAGGCGATGAGCTTCCTGCTCGAGTCGGTCGAGGGCGGCGCGGTGCGCGGCCGCTATTCGATTATCGGGCTCGAGCCTGACCTCGTCTGGCGCTCCCAGGACGGCAAGGCGTCGATCAACCGCGCCGCACGGACGAGGCCCGACGCCTTCGAGGCCTGCGCGCCGCCGCCACTCCAGGCGTTGCGCGCGCTGATCGCCGAGAGCCGCATCGCGCTGCCCGATGCTCTGCCGCCGATGGCGGCGGGCGTGTTCGGTTATCTCGGTTACGACATGGTCCGCGAGATGGAGCATCTGCCGGCGAACAAGCCGGATCCGATCGGCATTCCCGACGCGGTCATGGTGCGGCCGACGCTGATCGTCGTGTTCGATGCGGTCAAGGATGCGATGACCGTGGTGACGCCGGTCAGGCCCGAGCGCGGCGTCGACGCCACGGCGGCGCTGGCGCGCGCAATGGAACGTCTCGCCGGTGTCGTCGATGCGCTCGACCGGCCGCTCGACAAGTCGCTCGCCGAATATGTCGAGGGCCCGATCGACGTTCCGCCGCAGTCGAACACCACGCCGGCCGAATTCGCCGGCATGGTCGCGCGGGCGAAGGAGTACATCGCCGCCGGCGACGCCTTCCAGATCGTGCTGGCGCAGCGCTTCGAGGCGCCGTTTTCGCTGCCGCCCTTCTCGCTCTACCGCGCGCTCCGGCGCACCAACCCGTCGCCCTATCTCTACTTCCTCGATTTCGGCGGTTACGCCATCGCCGGATCGAGCCCGGAGATCCTGGTGAAAGTGGCGCACGACGTGGTCACCATCCGTCCGCTCGCCGGTACCCGACCGCGCGGCGCCACGCCGCACGAAGACAAGGCGCTTGAAGAGGAATTGCTCGCCGATCCGAAGGAGCGCGCCGAGCACCTGATGCTGCTCGATCTCGGCCGTAACGACGTCGGGCGGGTGGCGAAGATCGGAACGGTCACGGTCACGGATCAGTTCTTCGTCGAACGCTTCAGCCACGTCATGCACATCGTCTCCAATGTCGAAGGCAAGCTCGACACGAAATACGACGCCCTCGATGCGCTCGCCGCCGGCTTTCCGGCCGGCACCGTGTCCGGCGCGCCGAAGGTGCGGGCGATGCAGATCATCGACGAGCTCGAAAAGGATAAGCGCGGCCTCTATGCCGGCTGCGTCGGCTATTTCTCCGCCGCCGGCGAGATGGACACCTGTATCGTGCTGCGCACCGCTTTGGTGAAAGACGGCAAGATGTACGTGCAGGCCGGCGCCGGCATCGTCGCCGACAGCAACCCCGCCTCCGAGCAGCAGGAATGCGTCAACAAGGCGAAGGCCTTGTTCCGCGCGGCGGAAGAGGCGCGCTGCTTCGCCAGCGCCGCCAAGCGCGGACAGTGAAAGGAGATCGAGCATGGGCCATGATCACGACCACAGCCACGATCATTCGCACGAGCCGAAGTGGAAGCACGACGGCGTGCGCGTGATTCCGGGCAATACGCTCGATCCCAACACGGCGCAGACGCCCGGCATGGACCGCAAGACCGCTATCAATGCCGCCCGCGCCGGCGCACAGAAACTATGGGCCGGCACCGTCGCCATCCACCCGAATGCCAAGACCGGCGCGCATCACCACGGCGCGCTCGAAAGCGTGATCTTCGTCGTCCGCGGCAAGGCGCGCATGCGCTGGGGCGAGCATCTTGAATTCACCGCGGAGGCCGGCCCGGGCGATTTCATTTTCATTCCGCCTTACGTGCCGCATCAGGAGATCAACGCCAGCCGCGACGAGGTACTTGAATGCGTGCTGGTGCGCTCCGACAACGAGGCGGTCGTCGTCAATCTCGACATCGAGCCCGTCGAAAAGCCCGAGGACGTGCCGTGGATCGATCCGATCCATAAGGCGTGAGGCAGTTTGAGCTGGCGGTGTGCTCGTAAATCGAGATTTGTGAACGCGCCTCGATCCATGTCCGCTGTCGCTTAACTTCAAATCTTGCGGCTGTCGTATGCCCAGTGCAGCAAAGCCTGCCCCTGACGCGGGTCGCACATGGGGTCGCCGACTTCGCAATGGCGCCTGATCTGCGCCACGTGCCGCCGCATCGCCTTCAAGCGCTTGATCTGACGCGCGTCTTCGACCGCCATCCGCCGACCGAGATAATAGCGGCAATACCATTGAAACCAACCGCGTGGATCATCGGGGTGGATCCAACCTTTGTTTCGCCAGACGGACAAAGGCTGGCTGGCATTGACGCCGAAATAATTAAGTGCCGGATCGGTCCTGGACGGCGAAAGCTTCGCGCGCCGAAACCAGTTCGCAGGAAACTCGCCGCGGCAATCGGTCATGTATCTTCCCCCGAAGACACCGACGGCAAGCATCTCTTTGGGGGAGAGCTCAGGGCGAAATTCCGGATCGAAGTTGCGGCCCATCGGCGCGGTCAGTACGTATCGGTAACCGAGTTGCATTGTGTCATTGACGCTGACGGTCTTTGCTCGTTTCGTCATTGAGCGCCACACTGCGATGTCGCGTGCGTCACGGCACTTCCGCACAGCCAGGTGTTTGGCTACCCGCTTTATGAGTCCGCGCGCTACCCAAGCCAGCCCGTCGCCGACCCGGCGAGGATGACGACGCCGAGCAGCAAGCGGTAGGCGACGAAGGGCCAGCTCGAGAACCGCTCGAGGATGCGCATCAGCCCCCAGATCGCGAAGAAGGCCGAGATCGACGCCACCACAAGGCCGACCGCGAGCACGGCCCAGCCGTGCATGCTGAGATGGATTTTGTGCAGCTCGTACAATTCCTTCAATCCGGCAAGGGTGATCGCCGGCACTCCGAGCAGGAACGAGAAGCGCGCCGCCTCCTCCCGCTTGAAGCCGAGCGCCAGCGCGGCGGTAAGGGTCGATCCCGAACGCGATACGCCGGGAATAAGCGCGCCGACCTGGGCGATGCCGATGAGGATCGCGTCCCAGAAGGTCGCGCGCTCCATCGTGCGGCGGTGCCGCGCCATGACCTCGGCGAAGCCGAGCAGGACGGCAAGCCCGACGCAGGCCCAGCCGATCACCTCGATGCGGCGAAGCGGCGAGTTGCAGGCGTTAAGCACCGGCGACAGCGCGAGCCCGGCAAGGCCGATCGGAATCGTGGCAATGCCGACCCAGATGACGAAGCGCAGAGAGTGATCGGAAAACCGCCGATGCGCCAATGCCGACACTGAATTGACAAACAGGCCACGCACGTCGCCCCAGAAATAGCTGACGACCGCGGCCAGCGCGGCGAGTTGCATCGCGGCCGAGAAGGCCGAGCCAGGATCGGGCCAGCGGAGAAAGGCCGGGACGAGGCGCATATGCGCCGTCGAGGAGATCGGCAGGAGTTCGGTGATGCCCTGCACTACACCGAGGATCGCCACCTTCACATAACCGAGCGCGACGAAACCGGTATCGAGCCCCCGGGTGCAGACATCGCTCATCCGATCGTTCTCCTGCGTGAATTCCGGCATCGGCGGTATTAGCCGCCGAAAGTGCGGTGTTTACGGGGTATTTATCGCGAATCTCGTGCCTCACTTTCTATTATCGGTTTCGGGCGACAGCTTGAAGATTTCCGGCGTCGAATGTGGCGCCGGCGAAACGGATTGAGATGAAGCCTACACAAGCGGCCGGACTGATAGCCGGATTACTGTGCCTCCACGTAGTTGCCCACGCCGCCGACTGGAGCTATTGCATCGCCCCCGCGGATGCCGACAAACGCATCTTCATATCGCAGCCGTTCCGTGCGATCGGACCGGGGGCGGAGGGCGATTTCGACGTCTCTCTCGCGCGGCGGCATCTTCGCCATGACGCGGTCCAATGCCCGCGCGCGGATGGTGAGGCGTCCGCCGTCGTTATGCGCCAGCACGCGGTCGAGGTGAACCGCCAGTGGGGCCGGCAGGTCGTCGATATGCCATGGCACACGCAGCAATAATGAGCTTCGGCGGCAATCAGGGGCGCGCTTGACCCCCCTCCTGCCCCGCCTTAAGACCTTGAGCGGGCAGGAAAACATGATCGTTCTGATCGACAATTACGACAGTTTTACCTTCAACCTCGTCCATTATCTCGGTGGGCTGGGGGCGGACGTCGTTGTGCGCCGGAATGACAAGATTTCATCCGAAGCCGTGCTCGCCATGGCCCCTGACGCGATCGTGCTCTCACCCGGCCCGTGCACGCCGAACGAGGCGGGCATTTGCCTCGATCTGATAGGCAAGGCTGCGGGCTCGGTGCCAATGCTCGGCGTTTGTCTCGGTCATCAGGCGATCGGCCAGGCCTTCGGCGGCAAGATCGCGCGCGCGCCGATGCCGGTCCATGGCAAGCTGTCCGAGATCACGCACACGAATGGCGGCGTCTTTCGCGGCATCAACGGCGCCTTCAAGGCGACGCGCTATCACTCGCTCGTTGTCGAGCGCGCCGGCCTGCCCCGCGAACTGACCGTCAACGCCGAGACGGAGGACGGCCTCGTCATGGGGCTGATGCATGCGAGCCTGCCGATCCACGGCGTGCAATTCCATCCCGAGAGCATTGCCTCGGAACACGGCCATCTGATGCTGAAGAATTTTCTCGATCTCGCCGCCGCGTGGAACGCGCGCACCGGGCGGGGTACGGCGTCGTCGCTGAAGGCGGCTGTGTAGAAGGGGCGGACATGGCCGACGAATTCAAGGCGCTCATCGCCAAGGTCGCGACCGGCGCAAGCCTCACCCGCGAGGAATCCGCCTCCGCCTTCGATCGGATGATGTCCGGCGAAGCGACGCCGTCGCAGATGGGCGGCCTCTTGATGGCTTTGCGCGTGCGCGGCGAGACCGTCGACGAGATCACCGGCGCGGTCACGACCATGCGTGCCAAGATGCTCGGCGTGAAGGCGCCCGCCAACGCCATCGACGTGGTCGGCACCGGCGGCGACGCTTCGGGCTCCTACAACATCTCGACCTGCGCCGCCTTCATCGTCGCCGGCGCCGGCGTGCCGGTCGCCAAGCATGGCAACCGCGCGCTGTCGTCGAAATCGGGCGCGGCCGATGTCCTGCGATCGCTCGGCGTCAAGATCGACCTCGATTCAGGCAGCGTCGGACGCTGCATCCGCGATGCCGGCATCGGCTTCATGTTCGCGCCGGCGCACCACCCGGCGATGAAGAACGTCGGTCCGACCCGTGTCGAATTGGGCACGCGCACGATCTTCAACCTGCTCGGGCCGTTGTCGAACCCCGCCAGCGTCAAGCGGCAGATGATCGGCACCTTCTCGCGCCACTGGACCGAGCCGATGGCGCAGGTTTTGAACAATCTCGGCTCCGAGTCGATCTGGGTCGTGCACGGCTCCGACGGCCTGGACGAGATCACCACCACCGGACCGACGGCGGTTGCCGAGTTGAAGAACGGCAAGGTGCGCAGCTTCGAGATTTCGCCGGAAGACGCAGGGTTGCCGAAGGCAAAGCCGGACGCACTGCGCGGCGGCGACGCCGACCACAATGCCAAGGCGCTGCTCGACGTGCTGAAGGGCAAGAAGGGCCCCTTCCGCGACGTCGCTGTGCTCAACGCCGCGGCTGCGCTGATCGTCGCCGGCCAGGCGAAGGATTTGAAAGAGGGTGCGGCGCTGGCCGCCAAGTCGCTCGATTCCTGCGAAGCGGAAGGTTGCCTGGACCGCCTGATCGCCGTGTCGAACGCCTCCCCGGAGGGATGACGTGGCCGACATCCTGAAAAAGATCGAGGCCTACAAGCGCGAGGAAATCGCCGCGGCGAAGCGCGCCAAGCCGCTATCGGTGATCGAGGCCGAGGCAAAGGCGCAAGGCGCACCGCGCGGGTTCCTGCGCGCCATCGAGCACAGGATCGCAGGCGGCGACTATGCACTGATCGCCGAGATCAAGAAGGCGAGTCCGTCGAAGGGGCTGATCCGTGCCGATTTCGACCCGCCTGCGCTCGCACGCGCCTACCAGGACGGCGGCGCGACCTGCCTTTCGGTCCTGACCGACGCGCCCTCGTTCCAGGGCCGGCCGGAATTCCTCGCGCAGGCGCGAGACGCCGCCAAGCTTCCGGCGCTGCGCAAGGACTTCATCTACGAGCCCTATCAGGTGGCCGAGGCGCGCGCCTGGGGTGCCGACTGCATCCTGATCATCATGGCCGGACTCGATGACGCCGCGGCCCACGAGATCGAAAGCGCCTCGCGCGACTGGAATATGGATGCCCTAGTTGAAGTTCATCAGGAAGATGAGCTTGAGCGCGCCCTGAAACTAAAATCCAGGCTGATCGGGATCAACAACCGCGACCTCCGCACCTTCGAGATCACGCTCGCCGTGTCCGAGCGACTCGCCCCGCGCATCCCCAAGGGGCGCGTCGTGGTCGGCGAAAGCGGTCTCTATGCTCCGGCCGATCTCGCCCGGCTCGCCAAGGCCGGCATCTCGACCTTTCTCGTCGGCGAGGGCTTGATGCGGCAGAGCGATGTCGCTGCCGCCACGCGCGCGCTTCTGGCGCGGCAGACGGCTTCGGCGGAGTAACGCCAATGGCCGCCCGCAAGACGCCGTCGTCGCGGGGCCGCAAATCCCGCTTGCCGCCCTCGCCGGCTTTAAAAGGGCCGTCGCTCAGTCACATCGATCAGCGCGGCGAAGCCCGCATGGTCGACGTTTCCGGCAAGCCTCAGACACAGCGCATCGCCGTCGCCGAAGGCCACGTCATCATGCGCAAGGAGACGCTCGACCGGGTCATCGCCGGCAACGCGCTTAAAGGCGACGTGCTCGGCGCCGCGCGGCTCGCGGGAATCATGGCGGCCAAGCGCACGCATTCGCTCATCCCGCTCTGCCATCCGCTGCCGATCACCAAGGTCGAGATCGAGATCGACCCGGAGCATGCGCTGCCCGGCTATCGCGTGCAGGCGACCGTGAAGGTGACCGGCCAGACAGGCGTCGAAATGGAAGCGCTGACCGCGGTGTCGGTCGCCTGTCTGACCATCTACGACATGGTCAAGGCGATCGAAAAAGGCATGCGCATCGAGGGCATCCGCCTGCTCGAGAAACGCGGCGGCAAATCCGGCGACTGGCGCGCGGAGACGTCATGACATGCCGTTGATGCCGGTTGCCGAAGCGCTGCTGCAGGTGCTGGCCGGAACGGCGCCCCTGGGCACCGAGACAGTGGCGCTCGACGACGCGCTCGGGCGCGTCCTCGCCACGGATCTCGCCGCCAGACGCACGCAGCCGCCGAACGACGTCTCGGCCATGGACGGATACGCGGTCCGCGCCGAGGACACCGCCACAGAACCATCGACACTGACGATCATCGGCGAGGTCGCGGCCGGCCATCCCTTCGAGGGCAAGGTGGGCCCTGGGCAGGCGGCGCGCATCTTCACCGGCGGGGTCGTACCGGAGGGAGCCGATTGCGTCGTTATCCAGGAGGTGACCGAGCGCGACGGCGACCGCGTGACGATCCAGCGCCCCGGCATCAAGGGCCGCAACATCCGACTGAAGGGCATCGACTTCAGCGAAGGCCAGATCCTGATCGAGCGCGGCCGCCGTCTCCACGACCGCGACGTCATGCTCGCCGCTTCGATGAATTACCCGCAGGTCGCGGTCTTTCGTCGGCCGAAAGTGGCGATCGTCGGCACCGGCGACGAACTCGTGATGCCCGGTACCGAGCCGAAGCCCGGCGAGATCGTCTATTCAAACGGATTTGCACTCACCGGGCTCGCCCGAAGCGAAGGCGCCGAGGCCCGCGACCTCGGCATCGCCCGCGACCGGCTCGATGACATCGCCGCGCATGTGCGGCGCGCCCGCGACTGGGACGCCGATATTCTGGTGACGACAGGCGGCGCCTCGGTCGGCGAGCACGATCTGGTGCAGCAGGCGCTCAAGGCGGAAGGCCTCGACCTGTCCTTCTGGCGCGTGGCGTTACGTCCCGGCCGACCGATGATGCATGGCCGCCTCGGACAACTTCAGGTGCTCGGTGTGCCGGGCAATCCGGTGTCGTCTTATGTGTGCAGCCTGCTGTTCCTGGTGCCGCTGATCCGCAGGCTGTCCGGCCGCAGCGATATCGAGGCGCCGCGCGAGACCGCCCGTCTCGGCCGCGCTCTGCCGGAGAACGATGAGCGCGAGGACTACCTCAGGGCCGTCCTCACCTTCGGTCCGGACGGGCCGGTGGCCACCCCGGTCTCGTCGCAGGACTCGTCCCTGATGGCCTCCTTGTCCCGCGCCGGCTGCCTCGTGATTCGGCCGCCGCACGCACCGGCCGCGCCCGCCGGTTCACCCTGTGTCATCCTTAAGCTTGCGCTTTAGCGGTCTTTCGACTTCTTCACCTCAAATTAAACGGTTGCGGAACACATATCGAACAGATAGTGTCTGTTCATGATTTGTTTCTGACCTGCCCCTACCCTGCAAAAGGCCGGGCGGGCCGACGACCGGGGAAGACGAGATGCTGACACGCAAGCAGTTCGAGCTCCTGCGTTTTATCCACGAGCGGTTGACCGAGGCCGGCGTGCCGCCCTCCTTCGACGAAATGAAGGATGCGCTCGACCTGCGCTCCAAATCCGGCATCCACCGGCTGATCACCGCGCTTGAGGAGCGCGGCTTCATCCGCCGCCTCCCCAACCGGGCGCGCGCCATCGAGGTGATCAAGCTGCCCGACTCGGTCGGCCACGGGATGAGCTCGTTTCGCTCCCGCGGCTTCACGCCCAGCGTCATCGAGGGCGACCTCGGCCGGGTGCGGCAGGCTTCGGAGGACGACAATAGCGGCCGCCCGATCGCCGTGCCGGTCATGGGCCGGATCGCCGCCGGCACGCCCATCGAGGCGATCCAGCAACGCAGCCACGTCATCAACATGCCGCCGGATTTGCTTTCGGCCGGCGAGCACTTCGCCCTCGAAGTGCGCGGTGATTCAATGATCGAGGCCGGCATTCTCGATGGCGATATCGCCCTCATCCGCCGCTCCGAAGCTGCCGAAACCGGCGACATCGTCGTCGCCCTGATTGACGACGAGGAGGCCACCCTCAAGCGTTTCCGACGCCGCGGCGCCTCGATCGCGCTGGAGCCGGCGAACACGGCCTACGAGGTGCGAATTCTGCCGCCCAACCGCGTACGCATTCAGGGCAAGCTGGCAGGACTGTTCCGCCGCTATTGATCGCCGGGATCGAGATCGTGCAATTGCGGCGTCGCATCCTGCGGCGCCGTTTTTGTTTCACGGACGCGCCGCTCTGGCGCCCACGGGCGATCGCTCCCAGGGGGCCGGGCGGCCGCCGCCTCGAAGTGGTCTCCGACCCAGCGCAGCGCGATGGCGCCGCGCTCCTGCCACACCGGACGGTCGACCAGCATCGCCTTGCAAGGGCCTTGCGCCGCGCGCGGGCTGACGACGATGGCGGCGCGGGCGCAGTCCTCGTCGAAGGCTTCGATCGAGAGCACCATCGACGCGAGACGGCCGTCCATGAGCGCACCGATGCAGCCCACAGTGTCGCAATGCGCGCCGCTCTGCAGCGTCTTGTCCTTCGGCGTTCGCGGGTCCGCATCGGCCGCCAGCCATTCCTTGACGGCGAAGCTGTCGCGGCCGCTGTGCAGCACGGCCAGCCTGCCATCGACGCCGCGGATGGCTGCCGTCTCGCCGTCCGCCGAGATCAGGACGTCCGGCCGCGGCGTCATCACTGCCCAAACGCAGGCGATTACGGCCAGGACCGCTCCGCTCCAGCGCAATGGCGTGCGCAGCAGGCACAGGATCAGAATGGCGAGCGTAGACAACAGCAACGGGCCCGTACCGAAGGCATGCACGTGCCCGACGGCCCCAGGCAGGCTCGCTACCCACAACACCACCTTGATCATCCAGTCGATGCCCCAACCCATCACCGCCCAGCATGGCGCGTCGAACCCGAATGGGACCATCACCACGCCGAGGATGCCCATCGGCATCACCACCGCCGAGACGACCGGCATGGCTCCCAGATTGGCAAGCACGCCATAAGGCGCAAGCCGGTGAAAATGATAGGCCGCGTAAGGCGTGGTGGCGAAGCCGGCGACCACTGACGCCAAAATCAGGCCGGCGATCTCGCGCCCACCCCACAACGCCACCCGCGCCGCGAACGGCGTGTCCTTGCCGGATTTCCACGGCAGGCCGTGCTGATAGCCGGCGACGAGCGCGAGCGTCGCCGCGAACGACATTTGAAAACTCGGATGCGCCACCGCCTGCGGC
>Ga0208357_1002117_pt1 | contig 13568 bp, 9 predicted proteins | sample NGESurdeep092012_6_FD_184487 | JGI IMG/M metagenome (GOLD analysis project Ga0208357, IMG submission 184487) | Arctic peat soil microbial communities from Barrow, Alaska - NGEE Surface sample F52-2 deep-092012 (SPAdes) | ecosystem: Environmental > Terrestrial > Soil > Wetlands > Peat ... | reverse complement strand
TTCTGCACGTAGACGCGAAGCCTGTCACCCGAATTGACGCGCGCCCCGAGGAAGCTCGAGCAGACGCCGAAGCGCATGCGTTTCTCGACCTCGTAGCGTACGACGTCGACCGTGAGCGAGACGCAACCGGGCGAGGTCTTCAGCGACGACGAGATCGAGTAGACGCGCGGCTGCAACGGATCGAGCGACTCGATGAAGGCTTCCGGATCTGGGCGCAGCCCCGGGAATTTCTGAAGCGCCGCGAGCACGTCGAGCGTGCCGGCGTCGCCATCGGGATCCTTGCCCTCGCCCAGCGCCTTGGCCTTGAGCTTGCGGTCGCCGCCGGTGATGAAGGAGATGAGCTGGAACAGCATGTCGGGCGCCGGCGACAACGACACGCCGTCGGTCAGCACCGCGCGCAAGGTGCGATCGCCGATCGGAAAGTGGCCCGGCGCGCCGAGCGCGGCGATCACCGCGTCGACCAAAGCCGGCTCATTCGCCGGGAAGATGCCGAAGGAATCGCCAACGTCATAATCGAGGTCGCTGCCGGCAAGATCGATATCGATGTGCCAGGTTTCCTTCTCCGAGCCGGGCTTGTTGAGCCGCCGCCGGGACAGAAAGGTGGCGTAGACCGGATTGTCGCGCGAGCGACCTCGCGGCGACACGGCGGCGCGCGGCGGCTCCGCCACCGCCTCGACTGCCGGCGCCGCAGCAGCGCCGTCCAGCTCGGCATAAAGCTGCTTGAGCATGCGGGAGGTCTCCTTGCCTCCCGGCACGCACAGGTTCAGCCGCTTCTCCGACTTGTCGAACAGCTTGTCGGCGTAGTCCTTGCAGTTGTAGCCGCACTGGCCGCAGTCCTGCTGCGCCATTGCCGCCATCATGCGCCGCGGCAGTGGCTTGCCGTCGGCGAGCTTCATGCGATCGGTCAACGGCATCGCCGGGTCGTGCCACGGCGCACCGTCGTCGGCCTCGACAGGCACCCGTGCCGGAGCATCGAGCAGGCCGGGCAGAAGCCTCGCCGCCTCGGCCGGCAACAAAGGGGTGATGCTCTCCTGCAACCCGAACACGCCGGCGAACAGGCCGTTCAACCACGTGCGCTGCTCCGGCGTGAACGGCGCAGACTCCGGGATGAACGACGGGATGGGCGGCCGCGGCGACATGCTCATTCGGCGGCCTCCAGTTCGGTCACCGCCTTCAGCGCGTCGATGTCGTGCCGCCGCGCAAAGGACAGGAAGCTCTCTTCGGCTGAGGAGCGGTGCGCCAGATAGGCCTTGAGGATGCGCTCGACCATGCGCGGCGTCTCTGTTGCGGTGACATCGCGATAGAGTTCGCGCCCAATCGCGGCATGCGGCCCGAAGCCGCCGCCGATGAGGACGTGATAGCCCTCAACCGGCTCGTCCTCCTCCGTCACCTGCACCTTGCAGGCCAGCAAGCCGATCTCGCTGATTGCATGCTGCGCGCAGGAGTGATGGCATCCGGTCAGATGGATATTGATGGGCGCGTCGAGCGCGACCCGTGGTTCGCACCATGCCGCGATGTCCTCGGCGTGCTGCTTGGTGTTGGCGGCGGCGAACTTGCAGCCGGCGTTGCCGGTGCAGGCGATCAGCCCGGCGCGGATGGCGCTTGTCTCGGTGGCGAGACCGAGCGAGGCGATGCGATCACAGGCGAGCGCGACCTTGTCGTCCGCCACGCCGGAGATCAGCAGGTTCTGCCAGACCGTCAGCCGAAGGTCGCCGTCGCCGAGGTCGCGCGCGATCGCCGCGAGGCCGCGCATCTGCTCGACGGTGAGTTTGCCGACCGGTACGACGACGCCGATCCAGTTCAGCCCCGCCTGCTTCTGTGCATGCAGGCCAATATGTGCTGTGCGGCTGAAGGCCGGTCGCTCCGCGACTGCCCCCGGCACGGCGCGGTCCAACTTGCGGCCGAACTTCTCTTCGGTGAGCGCCACGTACTTTTCGATGCCGAAGGCCTCGAGCACGTATTTCATGCGCGCCTTGGTGCGGTCGGTTCGATTGCCGTGCTCGATGAAGACGCGCACCACCGCGTCGGCAACCTTCGTCGCGTCGGCGGGCTTCACCAGCACGCCGGTGTCGCGAGCAAAATCGAAATGCCCGGTGATGCCGCCGAGGCAGAGCCTGAACCAGACGCCGGGCTCGATACCGAAGCCGACCTTCACCGTGACGGCCTGGAAGCCGATGTCGTTGGTGTCCTCCAGCACCGGAATGGTGCCGGCGCCGTCAAAGGCGACGTTGAACTTGCGCGGCAGGCCGGTGAGCGAGCGGTCGTTGAGGATATGGAAGTGCCACTCGCGCGCGTAAGGCCGCGTGTCGATCAACTCCTGTGGATCGATGCCGGCGGTCGGCGTGCCGGTGACGTTGCGGATGTTGTCGGCGCCGGAGCCGCGTGAGCACAGGCCGAGGTCTTGAATCGCTTCGACCAGCGCCACGGCGTTCCGCGCCTCGATTTCGCGAATCTGGAGATTGGCGCGCGTCGTCACATGCGCGTAGCCGCCGCCGTAACGCTGGGCCAGATCGGCGAGGCCGGCGAACTGATACCAGGTGAGAACGCCGTTCGGAATGCGCAGCCGGCACATATACGAGTTCTGGTTCGGCGCGACGTAGAACAGGCCGTAATAGCGCCAGCGGAAATTGTCCGCGGGCTTCGGATATTCGTTGGCCGCCGCCTGCGCCTTGAGCTTCGCGTAGACGTCGAACGGATGCTGCTCGCGCTTGAACGTCTCCGGATCGGACAGCTTGCCGCCGGATGCGACGACGCGGTCCTGCGCCTTGAGCGCCGCCGCATCGGGACCCATCGGCTCCGGCGCGGCAGCGCCGCCGGGCACGGTGCCGGCGACGCTGTTGGCGGCCTTGGCAATCTGGATGCCGGCGACGAAGCCCTCGAGATAACGCTTCTGCTCGGGCTCGAAGTCGCCGGCGGTCAGATCGGCCGCAGGCAGGAGATCGGTCTCGCTCATTCCGCCGGCACCTGGCTCGGCGCCGCGAGCGGGGCCGGCGCGGAGACGCGCGGTCTGTGCGTGATGTAGAGCGCGAGCCCGGTGAAGATGAAGCCGCCGACCAGATTGCCGAGCGTCACCGGGATTTGATTCCACAGCCACCACTGCGCCACGGTGACCTTCGCGCCCATCAGGATGCCGGTCGGGATCAAGAACATGTTCACGACCGAGTGCTCGAAGCCCTGCCCGAAGAAGATCAGCATCGGCATCCAGAGCGCCGCGATCTTGCCCACCGTCGATGCGCTGGTCATGGCCATGACGATGGCAAGGCAGACCATCCAATTGCACAGCATCGCCTTGACGAAGACGGTTATCATGCCGGCCATGCCGAACGCCGCGTAGCCCGTCGTCTTTGCCTGCGCCACCGCGATGATCTGCGCCGCCACGCCCGACGGCGCCACCGAGCCGAACATGGTGAGCGCGATCGCGAGCAGCGCGCCATAGGCCATGCTGCCGATCAGGTTGCCGGTGAAGACGTAGACCCAGTTCATCAGCATGGTGCGCGGGTCGCCGGTCTTCTCGATGCAGGGCAGCGGCAGGAGTCCGAAACTGCCGGTCACCAGATCCAGGCCGAGCAGCACGATGATCGCGAGGCCGACCGGGAAGATCAGCGCCCCCACCATCGGCACGCCGGTCTGCAACGCAGCGGTGAAGGCGAGACTGGTCGCCGCGCCGAGAATGCTGCCGGCAAGCGCGCCGCGGACGATCAGGTCGGCCGGCGCAAGACCGAGCTTGGTCCGGCCGGTATTGACCATGGCCGCGGCCACGTCGGCCGGCTTCACGTAATCCATCTCTCGACTCCCTGTTCTGGGGGCCGCGGGGAGCGTCGATCGATGCTGCCGGGCGGCCAGGACTAGCTTAATGCTGCAAAGCAGCAAGGAACGTGCCAGCCGGCAAGATATTGGTTTTGCTTATGTTTTCGAATGAGACCGATTTCGGCCGCGAATGCCGTGGCGGCGAAATAAGCGGCGGCGGTCGAAACTTTGGGCACCGCGCGGCGTGCCGCGGTGTCAGGCAGACGCGGCGGCCGGCAGGCGCACATTGGCGTGGAAGTCGAGACCGTTCGTGGTCTTCGCCACATAGCCGCCGCGGATGCAGAAGTCGCCGAAGTGCTCGCCCTTTTCCCGGTTGGCGGCGTAGGCGGCGAAGATCGGATCGAGCGCGGTGAGGATGCCGCCCTCGTCGAGGTCCTCGGCGTAAAGCTTGGACAGGCGCGAGCCGTCGAAGGCGGCGCCGAGATAGAGGTTGTAGCGGCCCGGCCCTTTGCCGACCAAGCCGATCTCGGCGATGTAGGGCCGCGCGCAGCCGTTCGGGCAGCCGGTCATGCGCAACGTGATGTCCTTCTCGGCAAGCTTGTGCGCGGTGAGCCTCGCCTCGAGCTTGGTGATGAGGCTCGGCAGGTAGCGCTCGCTCTCGGCCAGCGCGAGGGCGCAGGTCGGCAGCGCGACGCAGGCCATCGCATTGCGGCGCAGCGCGCCGGCCTGCTCGCCCATGCGATGCTCGGCGACCAGCGCCTCGATCTCGGCGCGCTTGTCGTCGGCGATGTTGGCGATGATGAGATTCTGGTTCGGCGTGATGCGGATTTCGCCCGCATGCACCTGCGCAATGCGCCGCATGCCGGTGAAGAGCCTGCGCCCGTCGGCGAAGTCGCGCAGGCGGCCGTTTTCGATGAACAGCGTCAAATGGTGCTTGCCGTCGTCGCCCTGCGTCCAGCCGTAACGATCGCCGTTCGACGTGAACGCATAGGGCCGCGCCTTTTCGAGCGGCTTGCCGGCGCGCTTGGCGATCTCGGCGCGGAAGGCGTCGAGGCCGTGGTCGTCGACCGTGTATTTGAGCCGCGCGTGCTTGCGGTTGGTGCGATCGCCCCAGTCGCGCTGGATGGTGAGCACCGCCTCGGCGACCGCCATCAAATCCTCCGGACGGCAGAATCCGATCACGTCGCCGGTGCGCGGATAGGTCTCCGGCTCGCCATGCGTCATGCCCATGCCGCCGCCGATCGAGACGTTCCAGCCCTCGATCGTGTCCTTCTTGCTGAGGATGGCGATGAAGCCCAAATCCTGCGCGAAGACGTCGATGTCGTTCGACGGCGGCACGGCGAAGCCGATCTTGAATTTCCGCGGCAGATAGGTCTTGCCGTAGATCGGCTCGACGTCGTCGCGCTCGCCCTCGCCGGCGACCTTCTCGCCGTCGAGGAAGATTTCGTAATAAGCGTGCGTCTGCGGCTTGAAATGCGCCGAGGCCTGACGGGCGAGATCGTAAGCCAGAGCGTGGATCTTCGACTGATGCGGGTTGGCGACCGACATGACGCCGCGGTTGTCGTCGCCGCAGGCGGCGATGGTGTCGAGCGCGACGGCGTTGATCTCCTTCAGCGCCGTCTTGACGTTGAACTTGAGCACGCCGTGCATCTGGAAGGTCTGGCGCGTGGTCAGGCGCAAGGTCTCACCCGCGTATGTCCGCGCGACGTCGTCGAGCGCGAGCCATTGCTTCGGCGCGATGACGCCGCCCGGCAGGCGGATGCGGATCATGAAGCCGAAGGCCTTCTCCAGCATCTTCTTGGCGCGCTCGGGCCGGAGGTCGCGGTCGTCCTGGAGATACATGCCGTGGAACTTGAGGAGCTGCGTGCTGTCCTCGCTGACGCCGCCGGTCATCGGATCGGCCATGTCCTCGGCGAGCTCACCGCGCAGATAGCGGCTGCGCGCCTTGAGGTGCTCCATCGACGACAATTCTTTTTTGTCGGCCATTCTCGATTCTCCAGCGCCGTCCGGCATCGCGAACCGCGCCCAAAGCGCTCACCCGCGCCGCAGGCTCCGGTCAGAGGGCGATCATAGCGGAGGCGGTCAGTACGTGTCCTGCAAGTAGCGCTTGTCGCGCTCGAGCGCTGCGACCGCCTGCTCCGCGCCCTCGGGCGAGAGCACCTTCACGTCGGCATAGGCGTTGGTCAGCATCGTCCGCACGTCCTTGGCCATCGCCTTGGCGTCGCCGCAGACATAGAAGTGCGCGCCGTTTTCCAGCCAGTCGACCAGCTCGCGCCGCTGCTCCCAGATCTTGTGCTGGACATAGACCTTGTCGAGCCGGTCGCGCGAAAAGGCGACGTCCATGCGGGTCAGCGCGCCGTCCTTGAGCGCATCCTGCCAGTCGACCTGGTAGAGGAAGTCGTGCGTGAACGAGCGGTCGCCGAAGAACAGCCAGCTTTTGCCGGTGGCGCCGACCGCGCGGCGCTCCTGCACGAAGGCGCGGAACGGCGCCACGCCGGTGCCCGGGCCGACCATGATGATGTCCTTGTCGGGCAACGGCAGGCCGAAATGCTTGTTGGGTTTCAGCTTCACGCGCACGCGGCTGCCGCGCTTGAGCCGGTCAATGACGAAGTTCGAGGCGACGCCCTTGCGGTCGCGGCCGTGGCTCGCATAGCGCACCGCCGAGACGAGAAGATGCGCCTCTTCGCCGACGTCCTTACGCGAGGATGCGATCGAATAGGCGCGCGGCGCCAAAGGCCGTGTCAAGGCGCGCAGCCGCTCGGCGTCGATCGAAATCGGGAACGTGCCGATCAGGTCGATGAGCTGACGGCCGCTGGTCCAGTCGCGCGCCTCGCCGTCGGCGATGAGCCGCTTGACATATTGGTGGCCGGTCGAGGCGGCGTAGTTCTCGATTGCCTTGACCGACAAGGTCGTCACGTCGCGCGTGGTCAGGAATTCATGGCGCAGCGCATCGTCGTGCGACAGACCGGCGAGCTTGAGGAGATCGTCGACATAGGCCGGATCGTTCTCGGGATAGAGGTCGAGCGAAGCGCCCGGCTCGTAGGCCGGCGCCGTGCCCTCGAAGCCGAGCGCGAGATGGATCGTCTCCTTGGCCGAACGCGACGAATTGAGATTGACGTGCTCGAGCACCTCGGCCTCGACGACGTCGGTGTTGGGCGAAGCAGCCGGCTTGCCGCTGAAATCGACCGAGATCACCTTGGCCTGGCTAAGCCCGGCCGGCGCCAGCGCCTTGAGCGCGCCGCTAATCCAGTTCGAGGCCGGCTCGGCGAAATCGAGATCGCAGTCGACGCGGTCGGTGACGCGTTTTGCCCCGAGCGTGGCAAGGCGATCGTCGATCTTCTTGCCGACCGCACAGAACTCCGCATAGGCGGTGTCGCCGAGGGCCAGCACGCCGAACTCGACGCCATCGAGGCGCGGCGCGCCCTCGCCCATCAATTCGTTGTAGACGCGCATCGCGCGGCCGGGAGGATCGCCCTCACCCCAGGTCGCCGCGATGACGACGAGACGCTTGGCCTTCGCCAGACTTGCGACCTCGAGCTCGGCCATGTCGACGACCGACGGCTTGAAGCCGAGCTTGCGCGCCGACTTCGCCATGTCGCTGGCCAGCTTTTCGGAATTACCCGACTCGCTCGCATAAACGATGGTCAGAGGCTCCGCCGCACGCGGCGGCGCCGCCGGCTGCACGGCCTCGCCGCCGTTCGCCGCCTCGACACCGGCGAGGAAGCCGGCGAGCCAGGCGCGCTGCACTTGCGTCGCCGGACCGACGACGCGGTTCAGCAGATCGACGTCCTCTTCGGAGAACGGCGCCGTCTTCGGGATGCCCGAGAAAATACCCATGCTTAGCCCCAAAGCCGCGGAAGCACGCCGATCGCGATCAGCGCCACCAGCGCGCTGGCGATGGCGATCAGCCAGCTTTCGAGCGACTGCTCCGGCCAGAGGCCATGCGGCTCATGGGGGAAATCGGTCATCGGAGGACGCTCCAACGGAAAACAGAAGCTTTAGATAGAAGGGCACCCTCCCGAGCGGCAATAAGTGTGAGAAAATAAGAAGATAACTGTCCTCCGGGGTGCCGGCGGGAAACGGCAGTCCTGCGGAACCGGCTCTGTGGAGAACGCCGCTCTCGCGTGTTTCGCGGTCCGGACCGTGGCAAACAGGCACTCGGCCCTTTGGGCCCGCAGGAGAGTCGGCCTTCGATGAGTCCGCCGCGCGCCATAACCGACCTGCTCACCCCCGCCGAGCGCCGGTTGTTCGCGCGCCTCGATACGCCGCAGAAGATCCAGGACTATCTCGACCGCCTGCCGGTGAACTTCGAGCCGGACGGCGACACAGTGATGTCGCCGCGCCGCATGCTGGAAGCGAAGGTGGCGCATTGCGCCGAGGGCGCGCTGTTCGCCGCCGCCGTGCTGATGTTTCATCGCAAACCGGTGTGGCTCGTCGATCTGCGTGCGCGGCCGAGCGACCAGGACCATGTCATCGCGCTGTTCAAGGAGCATGGCCGCTTCGGCGCCATCAGCAAGACCAATCACTCGATCCTGCGCTGGCGCGACCCGATCTATCGAAACGTGCGCGAACTGGCGATGAGCTACGCCCATGAATACTGCCTGCCGAGCGGGCAGAAGTCGCTGCTCGCCTTCTCGCGACCGTTCTCGCTCGCCCGCCATGCGCCGTCGCGCTGGGTGACGGCTGAGGTCGATCTGCACTGGCTGATGGAGGCGCTCGACGATTCACCGCACGAGCAGGTGGCGCCGAAGCGCGTGAAGCAGCGCCGTTCGGCGAAGATCGAGATCGCGGCGCAGGCGACGATCGAATGGGAGAAACCGCGCGACGGACGCAAGTTGCCGCGGCGGGCGAAGTTGTGACTACGCTGGCGTTGACAGCGATGGCGCAGCACGCTTGGAGAGAGCGACCGAGCCCCCGATGACCACCTTCACCTACAGACGCGAGATCAGAATCGCCTGGGCGCATTGCGACCCGGCCGGCATCGTATTCAATCCGCGCTTCTTTGAATTCTTCGACACCAATACATGGGGCCTGTTCGAGGCCGCGCTCGGCGTCACGCAGCAGGACCTGGCCGCCACCTATGGCATCGTCGGCATCGCGCTGGTCGACGCGCGGGGCAATTTCATGAAGCCGGTCGCCTTCGGCGACACGGTCGAGATCGTCTCGCGCGTGTCGGAATTCCGCCGCGCAAGCTTCGACGTCGAGCACAGGCTCATCAACAAAGGCGAGGTGGCGGTCGAAGGCCGCGAATCGCGCGTCTGGGCCGTGCGCCACGCGGAGGATCCGGAAAAGATCGCCACCGCGCCGATCCCGCCCGAGGTGATCAAGAAGTTTGGGTGAGCTCTTCGGCGAGCAGAGCGCAACGCTGACCCGTCTCCCCTGGGGGGAGAGGGCATTGATAACTTCGCCGCGCATTCTGTTGGGTGAGGGGGTCCCCCTCACCCATTCTTTATCGCTTGTATGCTGCGGAAGCCCTCTCCCCCGAGGGGAGAGGGCACAACACAAACGCCGCACAGTAAAAGATCAGGCGATCTTCACGTACTCGAATTCGCCGGGCTTGTTGTCGATGCCGACTTTCGGCGGCGCGATCCACGAGGCGAATTTGCCGGGCTCTAACTGCGGCTGCATCAGGCTCTCGATGAAATCGCGGTCGGCATCCGACGGCAGCACGTCCGAGCGCTTTGCCTGCCACTCGGCATCGCTCAGCGCCTTGCCCTCAATGTCGGTCTTGATCTTCGAGAACTCGCCGATGTGGCGATGGAAGGCCACGTGCGGCAGTTTGATCTCGAACGGAATGCCGAAGCTCTCGATCACCTTGTTCCAGCGGCCGACGCCGACATTGGCGTCGCCGACATAGTCGTCGCGCAGCCGCATGTTGAGCGCGGCGAGCGCCGGCGCGTCCTCGTTCTGGATCTTGCCGTCGATCAGCCGCAACACCGGATAGGTCGAAGACTCGAGCTTGTGGTCGTCGGCGAGCCGGGTCTCACGGTAGCGGCCCTTGAGGCCGGCGTGGAACGCGTTCGCCGCGTTGGTCGAAATCTCGTTGCCGAAGAGGTCGAGCGTCAGCGAGAAATGCAGGTTCGCCTTCTTCTGGATGGTCGGCAGGTCGATGACGCCGAGCTTGCGCACGCGCTCGATGTCGTATGGATCGCTGATGCCCGCCTCTTTCATCGCCTCGCAGGTGCGCTGGATGACGCGCGTGACGCCGGTCTCGCCGACGAACATGTGGTGCGCTTCTTCCGTCAGCATGAAGCGGCAGGTGCGCGACAGCGGATCGAAGCCCGACTGCGCCAGCGCCTCGAGCTGCATCTTCCCGTCGCGGTCGGTGAAGTAGGTGAACATGAAGAAGGACAGCCAGTCCGGCGTCTGCTCGTTGAAGGCGCCCAGCATGCGCGGCGAGTCGGCGTCACCGGAGCGGCGCTCGAGCAGCGCCTCGGCCTCCTCGCGGCCGTCGGTGCCGAAATACTTCTGCAACAGGTAGACCATCGCCCAGAGATGACGGCCCTCCTCGACATTGACCTGGAACAGGTTGCGCATGTCGTAGAGCGAGGGCGCGGTCTTGCCGAGATGGCGCTGCTGCTCGACCGAGGCCGGCTCGGTGTCGCCCTGGATGACGATCAGGCGCCGCAGCATGGCGCGGTATTCGCCGGGCACTTCTTGCCACGCCGCCTCGCCCGCATGCGCGCCGAACGGAATGGTCCGTCCCTCCGCCTGCGGCGCGAGCAGGATGCCCCATTTGTAATCCGGCATGCGCACGTAATCGAACTTGGCCCAGCCTTTCGCATCGACACTCACTGCCGTGCGCAGATAGACGAGCGATTCCTGGAAGCCTTCCGGCCCCATGTCCTTCCACCAATTGATGTAGCCGGGATGCCACTTCTCCAGCGCGCGCTTGACGCGCACGTCCTCGCCGAGACCGACATTGTTCGGGATCAGTCCGTCGTAATCGACCTTGCCGATCGTGGTGGCGACATTCATGGCCATTGTCCTTTTGTCAGCGCGCGCGTCGCGCAATCTTTCTTTACCCTCCCCTGGAGGGGGAGGGTCGCGAGCGACAGCGAGCGGGGTGGGGTGAACTTCGTCAATCGAGCTCACCCCACCCCGACCGCCTTCGCTTACGCTCGGCGATCGACCCTCCCCCTCCAGGGGAGGGTAAAGGACACGGAGTGTGCGGCACGCCATCACACCCTCTCTTTGTTATAGGTCGGCTTCACGCCGCTGCCGTAGAGCTTGAGCGCGCCGTGCTCACCGACGGCGTTGGGCCGCTGGAAGATCCAGTTCTGCCAGGCGGTGAGCCGGCCGAAGATCTTGGTCTCCATCGTCTCGGGTCCCGCGAAGCGCAAATTCGCTTCCATGCCGGTGAGCGCGTCGGGCGATTGGCTGGCGCGTTCCTCGACCATCAGGCGCAGTTCGTCGTCGAAATCGAAATCCTCGCGCGCGAAGGTGACAAGGCCGAGCTCATCCGCTGCCTCCGCTTCGAGGCGCTCGCCGATGCGGCCCTTCAGCGTGTCGAGCGTCTCCGGCTCGCCTAGAAAGCGCGTCTGCAAGCGCGTCAGCCCATTGCCCATCGGATAGAGGCCGAAATTCGCCTCGCCGAGCGCGATCGCCGCCGGCTGCCGGTTGTCGCCCTCGCGCGTGCCGATCAGCATCATGGCGCGGTCGGCGGCGAAGACGAGTTCGGCAAGCGTGCCGGCAAAGCACGAGCCCGGCTCGATCAGCGCGACGAAGGTCTTCGGCGTCACGTCGATGCGCTTGAGGACGCGCTTGAGATAATGGCGGATTTCGCGGAGGAGCCAGTCGTCGCGGCCGGCGATGAGGAAAGCGTCGTGGTCGAGCACGGCTTTCGCCTCGCCGTCGGTGCGCAGCAGCACGACGCCGATCGACGCTTCGTTCGCGCGCAGATGCAGTATCGCGTCTTCGAGCCCGCGCGCCACCGCCAGCGGCCAGAATGCCGCGCCGAGCGCATGCGCCGCCTCCGCCGATGACGGCACCGCCTGCGAGGGGCCGCGCACGGTGAGTGTCGCGGTGCCGCGCGCGCGGTCGATCTCGACCTCGACATGCGACCAGGAGATGCGGTCGCCGTCCATCTGCCGCGCGAGCGGCGTCAACGCGATGCCCTTGGCGCCCGCCGGCCGGTCGGAGCGTTGCGCGAGGTCATGGGCGCGGGCGCGCACGGCGTCGTCCCATTTCGACGGCGGCACGATTTCGTCGACGAGACGCCAGTCGCGCGCCTTGGCGCCGCGCAGGCCCTCTTCGGTCGAGCAGAACACGTCGGCGCGGTCGCGCCGCACCTTGCGCTTGTCGGTCACGCGCGTCAGCCCGCCGGTGCCGGGCAGCACGCCGAGCAGCGGCGTTTCGGGTAGCGACACGGTCGAGCGGCGGTCGTCGATCAGCATGATGTGGTCGGTGGCGAGCGCCAGTTCGTAGCCGCCGCCGGCGCAGGCGCCGTTGACCGCGCTCATATAGATCTGCCGCGAGTTCTCGCTGGCATCCTCCATGGCGAGCCGCGTCTCGTTGGTGAACTTGCAGAAGTTGACCTTGTGGGCGTGCGTCGCTTTGCCGAGCATGCGGATATTGGCGCCCGCGCAGAAAACGCTGTCCTTGCCCGATTTCACGATAACGCACCGCACCCCCGGCTGCTCGAAGCGCAGCCGCTGCACGGCGTCGTTCAATTCGATGTCGACGGCGAGGTCGTAGGAATTGAGCTTGAGCTCGTAATCACTCGACAGGCCGCCGGCCGGATCTACATCCATGACGAGGAAGGCGATCTCGCCATCCGTCTCGATGCGCCAATGGCGATAGCGCGACGGCTCGGTGCGGAAGTCGATCGCGCTCATGGGCGATCCAGTCCTTGGCTGTGACCTGCCGGGGATCGAGGCCCCTATGCATTATTATGCACATGGCCCTAACATCCAGCCTTGAAGGCCGCAAGGCGGCGCAGACGAAATAGGCTGAATAGTCCTGCAAAATTGATTGCTTTTGACACCGCGGCGGGTCATATTCCTTTGGAAATATAATGCATATGAGACGATGACCAATCCACTCTCCGCCCCCGGCGTCCGCGATTCAGAGACCTATCTCGCCAGGCTCGGCGAGCGCGTGCGTCTTCTCCGCAGCCGGCGCGGCATGACGCGCAAGGCGCTGTCGCAGCACGCAAAAGTGTCGGAGCGTTATCTTGCCCAGCTCGAGGCCGGCAAAGGCAATGGCTCGATCGTGCTGCTGCGCCGGGTGGCAAAGGCGATCGGCATCTCGGTCGCGGAACTCGTGCGCGAGGCACCGGAGCCGCCCATCGAGCTCACGCTGCTCACGCAATATCTCGAACGGTTGCCGCTCGAAACACTTGCCGAGGTGCGCAAGCTCGTCACCGAGCGCTTTCGTTCGCCGTCCGAGCAGGACCGCTCGCGCCGCATCGCGCTGATCGGCTTGCGCGGCGGTGGCAAGTCGACACTCGGCCCGCTCCTCGCCGAGACCCTCGGCGTGCCTTTCATCGAACTCGACCGCGAAATTGAAAGCCGGGCCGGCACCTCACTCAGCGAGATTTTCGAGATGTTCGGCCAGCAGACGTTTCGCCGCGCCGAGCGCGAGGCGCTGGAAGACGTGCTCGCCAGGCACCCGCAATTCGTCATGGCCACATCCGGCAGCATCGTCACCGAGGCCGCGACGCTGGAACGCCTGCTCTCCTCCTGCCTGACGGTATGGGTGAAAGCCGAGCCGGCCGAGCACATGCAGCGCGTGATGAGCCAGGGCGACATGCGGCCGATGGCCGGCAGCCCGCGCGCCATGGCCGATCTGCTGTCGATTCTCGACAGCCGCAAGACGCT
>Ga0208357_1002114_pt1 | contig 13582 bp, 7 predicted proteins | sample NGESurdeep092012_6_FD_184487 | JGI IMG/M metagenome (GOLD analysis project Ga0208357, IMG submission 184487) | Arctic peat soil microbial communities from Barrow, Alaska - NGEE Surface sample F52-2 deep-092012 (SPAdes) | ecosystem: Environmental > Terrestrial > Soil > Wetlands > Peat ... | reverse complement strand
CCAAGCTAAAGAGAGGAGGGCCAAAGGGTGACCATACTGCTAGGACGATCGAGAAAAAATGGTGCTACCTGCCCGCGCCAGTTCAACGACGGCGAACAGCGCGGCGCGCTGCTATTAGATGGCAAGCGCTGGTGCCACGGCATGCCGCCGGTCAGTAACGCCGAGGTCGTCAGGGCGCAGCGCTTCCGATGATGCTGTCCCCATACCACGCCAAATATTTCGCGCATGACCTGACCCGCAAGGCTGCGGGCGGCATGGATCGGCTTTCCATGTCGCTGTTCGACGCGGCGGTCGATCTCAATCCGCACCAGATCGAGGCGGCGTTGTTCGCCCTCGAATCCCCGCTCTCCAAGGGTGTCATTCTGGCCGACGAGGTCGGCCTCGGAAAGACGATCGAGGCTGGTATCGTCCTTTGCCAGTTTTGGGCCGAACGCAAACGCCGCTTGCTGGTGCTCTGTCCTGCATCGCTGCGTAAGCAGTGGGCACTGGAGCTGGGAGAGAAGTTTAACCTGCCTACTCGGGTGCTGGATGCGAAGACCTTCCGCGATGAGCAACGGAACGGGCGGTCGCCGTTCAGCGAGAAGGCCATTCTCATCATGTCCTTCAACTACGCGAATGCCCTGCGCGACGAACTGAAGGCCATCGCATGGGATCTTGTGGTCGTGGATGAGGCCCACAAGCTCCGTAATGCCTACCGGCCGAGTAACAAGGTTGGCCAGGGCATCCGGTGGGCTACCGAGGATTGCCGGAAGCTATTGCTCACGGCCACGCCGCTACAGAACTCGCTCCTCGAACTGTTCGGCCTCTCGACCCTGATCGACGAGCATCTATTCGGGGATATCAACGCCTTCCGAGCCCAGTACGCCAGCGCTGGTGGCAGCATCAACGATCTGCGTCAGCGCCTCTCGGGGTTCTGCAAGCGAACACTGCGCAACCAGGTCACTGAGTATATTCGGTACACCGAACGGCGGACGATTACGCGACCGTTCACGCCAAGCGACGACGAGCACGCGCTCTACGAGGCGGTGTCTGGATTCCTACAGCGCCCCGACAGCTAGCCGCCCTCGTGCGCGAGCAGGCGCCGCAGCGCTTCGTCATAGGTCGAAGCCGTCATTGCATTTCTCCAAATAAATAAGCCGCCCGGAGGCGGCTGTCGGCGTGGTGGTTGGTGGCAGGACTCAGGGCACGTAGTGGCCCCAGAAGTGCGACTGGTCGCTTTCGATGTAGCCGTCGTTGGTCGCGAAGTTGACGCGCACGTCGATCACGTCGTTCAGCGCGAGCGGCGTGAGGACCGTCAGGTTGTAGGTGGTGACATCGTCGACCGGCGCGCCGGAGACGGCCCGGCCGCGGCCGAGCTCGGCGCCGTTCTTGTAGAACGTGGCGATCACCTTCGTCGGCACGGTCGCGTTGGCTTTGAACCGCAACGAGAACCCGAAGACGTGAACCCCGGCGAACAGGGCGGTGAAGTTGTTGTTGCCGCCGTTGAAGGCGCTCTGGTCGTTGGAGTCGGCGTTGTTGAACTGGACCTTGGTCCAGGTGTTGGCGGCGATGTAGTTGTCGAAGTTGGTGGAGGCGGAGAACTTTGGTGCAAGCGGGATCTTGAATTGCCCGTTGTCCCCGCGCTTCTTGTGCAAAAAGGCGGAAACGATTCGCTCACATTCCCGATCAAGGTCCTCAGGCGAGTAATGAGGCCGTTCGGCGAAACGCCCGGTCTTGTCCGGTACCATCTTCACCATGACAGCCTCCACTCCTATTTCGTGAATGTTTTCCGGAAATTGGCGAAACTCGTCACTATCTGATCGCGATTCTTGGCTTTCTTGCGGAGGTCATCGGGAAACTTGCCCGCGAGCACGAAAAGATATCCTTCGTCTTCTCCCAGGATCTTGGCGAACTGCTTGATCAGGTGGTCGGACGTCGGGCTGCGACGATCATGCTCAATGTCATTCAAGTACTGCGGCGAAATAGCACCGCCGTCTTCGTCCTTCACGACCAGCGCGGCGAGCTCCTTTTGACTCAATCCCTTGGCTTTGCGTGCCTTCGAAACCGCCTGGCCGAACGTCATCGCTTGAGCTGACATGGCTGTCCCATCTAGCTTCCCTTGCTGGGTTAATACGCTTGTTCGCGGATCAGCGGATGGATACGCTACCTTGCGTACATGATCAACACTGAAGGACGGTCGCGGCTCACGTCGTGACAAGGGGGCGAAAATGCACATCGTTTTTGGATGGAAGCTCGACGGCCCCTGTCATCCTCAGACAGCAAACGGAGCGGCAGCGGCAATTGGGGAACCTGTCGTTGGGCCCAACGGCTTTCTAGGTTTGCTCGAATCCGGCCTCGGTCTTGTTGGCCCCAATACGCCTGCGGCAGTTCGCATTGCCCGATATCAGGGACGGTTGCGTTCGCTTGATGATGGGGCACGCTTCTATTCCCGCTCCTTCGCCCGGGATGCCTGGGCGACAGCGAAACAGATACTGGCCTGGCGCGACGATCTCTATGCGTCGGGATGGAAAGGCCAGACGATCGAAAGCGCGGGACCGCGCCTCGAAACGATGGCGTCTCTTGAAAGAGCCGAAGGCCAACCTTTAGGAAACAGCACAGGAGAAAGACTTCACGCCGTCTTGGAGGCCTTGGCGACCGGGCGCGCCGTTCCGATTGAAACAATCGATGTCGTTTCGTCTGAAGAGCGGCTCCCTTTGATGTGGCGGCGCTTATTCGCCCGTCTCCGCGCCGGGGGGATCACCATCCGTGACATCGCGCCTCCGACGCAAACGGGAGATTCCGATCTTGTCGCCATTCAATGCGCGCTCCGTGGCGACAAAGCGGCAAAATTCGTTGGCGATGGAAGTCTCATCATTCTTGATGCCGACGATGAATGGCAGGCCGCCGATGCGGTCGCGGCATGGCTCTCGTCCGGAGACAATCGGGAAACCGTCATAGTACGCGGAGCCGGGTGCCCGGCACTTGATGCGGCTTGCCGCAGGCTGGGCCTTCCGCGTCCGGGCTGGACCGAAACATCACCGCAACGCAGCGCACTTCAGGTACTGCCGCTCGCGCTGGAGATGTTATGGGAACCGCTCGAGCCAGCGCGGGTTCTGGAATTCCTGAACCTGCCGCGATCCCCCCTTCCTCGATTTGTGGCTCGTCGATTTGCTCGCGCGCTGATGGATGAACCGGGCATCGGCGGGGAGCGATGGATCGAGGCATGGCAAGACTGCACCAAAGATTTGGAAGGCTGGCGACGTACCGATGGTCTGGATGATGCCGCCATCAAGAAAGAGGTCGGGAAGGCCCAGGGCGAGTGGCGGTTCTGGCTCGAACCACAGCGGTTTCGCCGATCCGAAGGCATTCCCGTTCAATTGATCCAAGACGTATGCCATCGCATCGCCCAATGGGCGGGAGGTGTCGCGCAACGCGACAATGACTACCTCTTCCTGACCGCGGCAGCACATTCCTCCGCACTCAGCGATTCCATCGCGGCTCTTGGCGCATCTCATATCCCCGCGATCCAACTTGGCCGCATCATCGACGCGGTAACCGCGGAAGGTGTTTCAGCGCCGGCAGCAACCGAGGAGGCCGCCCCCTGGTCCGTTGTCGATGCGCCGGGGCAGGTTTGGGGAACGGCCGATACAATAGTGTGGTGGGGATTCTCCGGCGATGTCAGCTCGCCGCCTCGGCAGCCTTGGTCGAGCGCCGAAATTGCGGCGCTGGAAACGGTCGATGCCCATGTCGAGCCGATCGAAGACATCGTGCTGCGCGAGGCCGCTAGCTGGCGCCAAGCGCTGCTAGGAGCGCGGTCTCGGGCCATCCTTGCAATGCCTCGCCGTCTACGGGGAGAAACTGCGACGCCGCACCCGCTGTGGCACGAAATATTTGCGCAACTCGAGTCGCTGCAAGCCGTCACCAAAGCGCGCATTCCGGCACAGACGATCGCAACCAGCGAAACAGCTCATCTGGGCGATCGCGCCATCAAGCGGCAAGGAATTAGCCCCCTCGCTTTACCGACCGCGCGACGACGATGGGTCGTACCCGCATCGACGATCGCCCGCCGGCCCATTGAGTCGATCACCAGCATAAAAACTATGATCGAGTGCCCGCTCGCTTGGGCGCTGAACTATGGCGCGCACGTGCGTCCCGGCGCTCTCGATGTCTTGCCCGACGATGCCAATTTGATCGGCGTACTCGCCCACGCCGTCGTCGAAAAGCTTTTCGACCAACGAAAGAGCTGGCCTCCGGACGAAGCCGCGAGCGCGGCTGCAAAAATGTTCGATAGCCTTGCGGTCCAAACGGCCGCGCCTTTGCTGCGCCCCGGTTACGCCGTCGAGTACGAGAGAGCCAAGGCGCGAGTATCCGATTCAATTCGGTTGCTTGTTCAGATGATTGCCGATGCCGGCTTGAGCGTTAGAGGGGTCGAAGAAGAAGTCGTTGTCACATTCGCGCCAGGGCAAGACTTCGGCGGCTATCTGGATCTCGTCCTCGAGGATGCAAAGGGCCGATCGGTCGTCCTAGACCTCAAATGGTCGTCACGGGACAAGTACCGTCGCGAAGAGGTTCAGGAAGGCCGGGCCCTTCAGCTAGCCGCCTACACCTGGCTGGAGGAACAGGCCGGGCGCACGTCGCTGGGCGCCGGCTATTTCATGCTGCGCCAACAGAGCCTTCTTTTCACGGACTCCCATCCCTTCTCCGCGGCGCACCATGTGCCCGGCTCGGATCTAAAACAGACCTGGGCGACGGTGCGTGCTGCATACGACCACCGCATGCAGCAGCTGGAACACGGCGATATTTTGGTGAGAGGGGTCCCGGCCGGAACCGGCGAAACGGATGTCGATCCGATGCCCCAGGTCGAACCCGGCTGCAGATTTTGCGACTACAGCTCCCTTTGCGGCGCCCCGAACGACGGAGGCGGGCGATGACCGACATGGGACCGATCTCCGTCGTCAGTGCCGGCGCTGGGACCGGGAAGACGTGGCGACTAAGCACAGAATATGTGAACGCCGCCCAAAGCGGCGTGTCTCCAGCTCGCATCATCGCGACGACCTTCACCATCAAGGCAGCCGCCGAATTGGTGGAGCGGGTCCGCGCTCGCCTTATTCAAGAGGGCTACCCCGAAGCGGCTCAAAGCGCGCTGGCCGGGCTCGTCGGCACCGTGAACAGCGTCTGTGGTCGCTTGGTAAGCGACTTTGCAATCGACGGGGGGCTTTCGCCGGTCGCAGAGGTAATCCCACCGGAGATGGCCACCTCTCTTTTCGGTTTAGCAACCGGGGAAGCGATCCAAAAATTCTCGCCAAAGATAGACCCGATTGCGGAACGGCTGCGGCAGGACGACTGGCGAAAGACCGTATTGGAGATCGTCAATCTGGCGCGCGGAAGCGGTTTAGCGCCCACCCAATTTGCCGATTTCGCCCTCAAATCCTGGCAAGGCATCGAACCACTGCTAGCCCCGGTTGCCGCCAACGAAACCCCAGCCGACCTTGACCGTGCCTTGGTCGATGCCATTCGGACTTGTATCTCGCAGATCGACGTCGGCGGCGATGTGACCAAGACAACGAAAGACACTTTGACGACGCTTCGCCAGATCGCGTCTCAGATGTCGAATGGACGTCCCTTGGCGTGGGATGCCTGGGCACGGATTTCGAAGCTCAAGGCCGCGAAGGCATCCGAACCCTTCCTTCAAACGGTTAGGGCGATTGCCGCGCGCCATCCGACACATCCACGACTGCATACGGATCTTCGCGAATTTATCGATCTCGTTTTTTCCTGCGCGGCAGATTCGCTCGATTATTTCTCGGAGTTCAAGCGGGCTCGCGGGCTCCTCGACTTTACCGACCAAGAGGCACTCGCTCTTGAGCTTCTTCGACAGCCCGAGGTGCGCGCTCGGATGCGCGAGCGTTTCGACCTTTTGATGGTCGACGAATTTCAGGACACCAGCCCCATACAGCTGGCCGTATTCCTGGAGATGGCAAAAGCCGTCAAGCGCTCACTTTGGGTCGGCGACCAGAAGCAAGCCATCTTTGGTTTTCGGCAGACCGACCCCGCGCTCGTAAACGCAGTGATCGAGAAGATTAGGCCGGCAACCGGCGGCACCGAGGAATCCCTCGATACGTCGCGGCGCTCGCGTCCCAGTCTGGTTCGATTTGCGAACGCAGTTTTTGGTGCAGCATTTCCGCCAAAAGGTGTCCCTGCCGACAAAGTCATCATTCCGAATTTTCATCGTCCCGAACCAGCTGACTTCGGACCTGGCCTGCATCATTGGAAGTTAGAGGGAAAAAACTGGCCGTCCGCACTGCAGGCGCTGGGTGGGCGTATTCAGTCAATGCTGGCATCGCCGGACGCGACCCCGGTTATCAACCGCGCGGACGGAGCGAGACGGCCGTTGAAGCCGAGCGATATAGCCATCCTTTGTCGGCAGAATGACCGCTGCAAAGCAGTGGCCGATGTCCTCGGCACCTTAGGCATCCCTGCTGCCATGCCGAGAAACGGTCTCCTCGATACCCCGGAGGCGGTTCTGGCCTGCGCCGCATTACGCTACTTGGTTGATCCAGCGGACTCCTTGGCTGTTGCCGAACTTGCCCATTTCAACGAAGGCAATGGCGACTGGCTGAACGTCTGGCTGACAAAAGGCGCCGATGTGCTGAAGGCACAATGCGAGGCGGTCGTCGCTCTCGATGAACAACGCGTCAATCTCGCTCATCTCACACCTGCGGAGGCGCTCGAAACGGCGATTGCCGCCGCTCGGATCGATCAGCTTGTCCACCGGTGGGACCGCGCGGGCGAGCGCCTCGCGAATTTAGATGCGCTCCGTAAAGTTGCGCTTTTGTACGAGGATGCCTGTCGAGCGACGCGTGGCGCCGCCACGGCTGCAGGCTTGGTCGCCTATATCGCGAAGGGTTTGGACAAGGGTGGCGAACGCCCGGCCTTCGAAGGTGACGATGCCGTGCGCGTGCTCACCTATCATCGCGCCAAAGGCTTGGAATGGCCGGTCGTGATCTTGCTTGACCTGCAAGATGGAGCAAAACGCTCGCCCTTCGGGGCCTACTCCGAATCCCCTGCCGGCGGATTGGATCCCTGGGATCCATTAGCGGGTCGTTGGATCCGATTTTGGCCTTGGCCGTATGGCGACCAGGAGAAAGATGTACATCTCGACGCTACGGCATCCGCCAGTCCTCAGGCTCAGGCCCGAGCTGAAGCGGAGCTCGCTGAGCTGGTGAGGCTCCTTTACGTGGGAATGACCCGGGCGCGAGATTATCTGGTATTCGCCACCCGACCTTCTGCGTCATCGGCCTGGATAGACATCCTGACGCGGGCAGACGGCACGCCCGTGCTGACGCTGCCGGCAACGGATGGCCCAACCCAGGTGAACGTCGATGGCGAAGCCTTCACCATGGTGGTGCAATCAGCAGGTCCTCCCCCAGCAGCCACTGCTCAGGACGAGGCTCCCGCGGTCGCCTGGTTCGCCCCGCTTCCTATCTCGGGAGAGCAGCCAAAGTACCCCCCGGCACGGCTGTCGCCGAGCACGGCCTCGCAAGACAGCAACGACAATGGCGCCCCCGTCGCCGGTACGCCGATCGAAATCGGACAGCGCTTGCCCATCAGCGGCAACCCGGACATGCGCCTTCTCGGCGAGGCGGTTCACGGCTTCCTGGCCGCGGACAACATCGACCGACCGATCGCAGAGCGCGAAGCCATGGCGAAAGAAGCACTCGATCGCTGGGGCGTCGGCGGAGCCTTATTGCCCGCGTCGCTAATCGAGGCCAGCAAGAGACTCGACCGTTTTATTGCGGACCGGTGGCCTGGTGCCAGGCAGCATCGTGAGCTGCCTGTGTTCAGCCGTATCGGCGATCAACGCGCGAGCGGCCGAATTGACCTGTTGCTCGAGACAGCTGAGGGTTTCGTGATCATCGATCACAAGACCTTCCCTGGCGTGCCGGATACCTGGGTCGAGAAGGCAAAGGTATTTACGCCTCAACTCTCCCTCTACAGTCAAATGATCGCCCATGCGACGGGACGACCCGTTCTACAAAGTTTCATACACATGCCGATCGTGGGGAGTCTAATTGGCATCGGATTAAAGGCCCCCTCTGCGATCCAAGCAGGTCAGGCATGACGACCAGTGCCCAACAAAACGCCGAGGCTCAGGAGGGTAAGCCGTCGGAAGCCCTCCTCAACAACATCAGGATCGAAAACCTGAATGTTTATCGCGCGAGCCCACAACGCCTCCGCGAGGATGTTGGGCAGGAGAGCCAAATTGCCCAGGACTACCGTGGCCGCCTTGTCTACGAGCTCCTCCAAAATGCTGACGACGCAATGGCTGCTGGAACAGCATCCGCCTGCATTCGTTTTGAACTGACGGATACCGATCTTTGGGTTGCCAATTCCGGGCGCGCGCTGGACGAGGCCGACATCCGTGGCCTTTGCGGGATTAGCGCCAGCAAGAAGTCTCTGCAGCACGGCCAAAAGCGCCGAGCATCCATCGGCCACAAGGGTATGGGCTTTAAATCGGTGCTGGAGATCACCGATGCACCCGAAGTCTTTTCCACGACGGTCTGCTTCCGCTTTAGCCCTGAAGCCGCCGTTCGCGGCGTACAGCCGCTCGTCACCGAAGGAAAGCTTGAGCAGGTATTGCGCGCACCGGCAACACGCTTCCCCTGGCCCGCGAACCGAGAAGACGCCGAATGGGAGCGCCTACGTCAGCGGGGCATGAACACGGCATTCCGATTTCCGCTGCGGGATAAAATGAATGTCGAACAACGCGACCGCCTTGCAACGGTTCTACGAGAACTCCCTGTAACATCTCTAGTATTTTTGAAAAATATTGGGCGCGTTGAAGTCGACATTAGGCGTTCCAACGATGCGATATCCTTCGCATGGTCTGTACACCGCCAGCATGCGGACAATCTTGGCTGGACGGATGTACATGGGTTTTCTGATTCTGGTGACTACCTCGTCACTCTTGCGCCTGATACTGGAGCGATCGAGACGTTCGTGCTGGCTTATGACTCTGACATAGCTATTGGGGACCACAGGGGCGGTCTCGACGAATTTAGCTGGGAAGGAGTTGAGTACTCAGAGATCTCCGTGGCGGCTCGGGTGCGCGATCAAGCACCAATAACCCTTCATGACGAATGGAAGCGCATCCACGTTTTCCTCCCAACCGGCGAGCCGTGTCCGTACGATCTGCTGGTGAGCGGTGCGTTCGGATCAAACCTGTCGCGTCAAGAGATCCGGGTCGAAGGTGATTCAACAAACTACAATCGGTTCATGTTTCGTGAGGCGGCGCGTGTTTTTCGTGAACGCCTGCTCCCTAAGTTGATCGCCGGCGGCGCATCAGTCGTTGACTGCGTGCGGCTACTGGACCGACGGGTTGATCCAGGCAAACGTTGCGCTACAGCGGCTGCACAAGCTCTGTACGAGGAGGTTGCCGAAGCGCTAGCCGATCTGCCGTTCTTGCCCACGGCGGATGGTGATGTCGTGGCCTTACGTGATTGCGCTGTACCGCCCATTGTTTCAGACGACGACGTCGGGCGCTCCTTCCGCACATTGCTTCATCCCACCGCTTCGTGCCAAACAAAATTGCTCCCGCAATCCGACCTATGCGGCGCTGCTATCGGACGCATTCTTGCCGATCATGGTGCGTACATGATTAGCGCCGACGAAGCGGCGTCACTGCTGGCGTCTGCTGATCCATCGAGGTCAGAGCTCCGCGTACATCAAAACGGGAAGATTTTTGTAGACCCCGTTCTGAGCGTACTCGAACAACTCTGGCGCGGCCTAAATTGGGAAGGCCAATCGCAGTTAATTTCTGCTGCGCGCCGTGAGCCTTTATTTCCAGTAGCCATTGCTGACGACAACACCGCCAAGCGTATCAGCACGCAGGACGTCACATGTTTCTATCCCCCACGTTTCCTCCATGGGGAAGTCCCGTTAGCGGGATTATCTTTTCTCCTCCAGGAGATCTGCTGGGGAGATCTAACGCCAAAGGAACGCAATACGGAACTTCAATACCAAATGGACGCATGGAAGGCTCTATTTGATATTCGAGAGTTTAAGTTCCCTGAAGTTATGCGCGCGAGCGTACTGCCTGCACTTGATTTGGAGCGCGACAGCGACCAGCAATCAGACCGCGCAGCACTCCAGGACCTCGATCGTCTTGCTGCCATTTGTCAATTGGCCGGTCGGACTCCGAATGCGAATGCTCCCCTGCCTTACGAACGACTGGGACCGAATCGGGCACTTTTTAATCTCAGCCGCCTCGATGTTCCTTGTCGAGGACATTCAGACGGAGAGGTAAAATGGGTTCCCGCTTACAAAGCCTATTTCGGGTCAGAGTGGCTTAATGTTGGTTCTGTGGAGAACGTCCTTACTGCCGGTCGCGATTCAGGGGTCAATACACTACCAAAAATTGATTTCATTTTGGGTCCAGATCGCTTCGGCCGCTTGCTCGAAAAGTACCGTCACCTCAAAGAGGATGAAGAAGACAAGGATCAGACAGGCGATGTCGGTGAGGATGAAGTCAGCGTCGACGAGGACGAGGATGCCGCACTCGACGCGGATGACCGAGAGCGATGGCTCCGGTTCTTCCAATGGCTGGGTGTCAACGCATCATTGCGGCCTGTCCACTTTCATGATGTAGAGGACCGGGCCTCAGGTTGGCTCAAGACCTGCGACCTACGCCGGCCAGATGGCTGGGCGTTCCAGAATATCCCAGTCGATCTCTGGGATCGGTTCACGCAAAATGTGCGGCAGCATCTGACCGAAATCGATCCTGCGCGGGCTGTAGATACGAGCCCATACTTTTACGAACTCCACGACCTTGAACACCTTGTCGCATTTTCGAACATTGCATCAACGGAGCCGTCGGCAAGATTCGCCAGGGCGCTTTATGAGCACTTAGCACGGCACTGGGCGGCTCTCGAGAAATTTTCGCGGGTCCGCATCGCTCAGGTGTCTGCTGGTCAAGAGCCCACTCGACGAACCAAACCCCCGCGGGCGAAGGATGATGAACTCGCGGATGGAGGACTGAACCTCTGGCTCTTTCGCTTACAAAACGTTGCGTTCTGTCCCACAGTCCATGGTCCGCGCATCGCCGCGCAGACGTGGTTGCCTACGCCCGAGGTCCAGCGCCGCTTTGGCCGGCGCGGCAGAGCCGGAAACTACCTGATACCAGCTCTCGATGTGGACGCATCCATTCTGAAAGGTAAGGCGCGAGCATTCGCGCAAGCGGTCGGGGTCCGTGAGGAACTCAGCCCCACGACCTTTACCGTTAACGATGCAAGGGTTCTGTTGGAAAGACTGCGACATCTCTATCAGGAAAGGTGTGATGCCAATGAGGATCTCCGACTCGATCTCCGCGAGGTGATCCGTCCTGCGTACAGAAACCTGATAGAGCTACTTTCGGGCAAGGCTGAGGACGAGGGCGATCGATCTCAGTTGAACAATGCCGTCGTTTTGGCATCCGACAACCGTGGTGCGTTACGGTTTTTCGATGCTCAAAGCGTCTTTTATCTCGACCGAAGGGACACGAGGGAACGGCTGGTGACCGCCGCATCTATTTGGACGTTTGTAATTGAGGCCTCACCAGCAGCTCGCGTCGTTCTCACCCAGCTATTTGGCATGCGGATACTTGAAAATTCGCTCTTTTGGGCACCCAAGCCAGGTGACCCGTCGCTTGACTTTGCAAGGGTAGAAGAGTTCAGGGGCGGCCTGCGTCGCCTCGCTCCATATCTTCTGGCGCGCGTCGGGGCTGATCGTGCGGATGAAAGGTTGGTTCGGCAGGACGCTCGTAGGCTGCGGGATTTCATCAACAACGTAGAGCCAGTAGCTAGCCTTGATCTTAGTTGCAGCCTCGATGGCCAGGAGATTTCCGTCGATGAGGGCAGCCGCGAGGCATTCGTGAATCTTGATCCAAATGATTTGCCTAAAGCCTTCGTCGTCTGGGGGGAGAATCCATGGCCCCCCACTCAACATGAGGCAGAAGTGCTGGCCGGCGCGTTGTGCGACGTTCTTGGTTCTGGCTACTTCGAATCTTTCATCGCACTTCTTCAGTCGGAGTCTAAGACTCTTCGCGAGAGGATACTGCGTCGCGCCGGCGCGCCGCTCGACATTGAAGAGAAATTAGCCCTTTTTGAGACAGTCGGCGAAGATGACGATGAACTGAAGGACATTGGGTCGGAACAAGGCGCAGAGACTGAAGAGCCAAGGAACGCTGTTCCTCCTGCGGGAGATACCGAGGAGCCGGCCAAAAACCCAGCGGCGTCCGACAACTCCACCGGAGACGCGACTGTCCATCCACACGTGCCTTTATATGATCCGTCCGATCTGCGGATAGACGGTGTGCCCGTCACTATCACGGGAAATCCAATTGATGATGGCCATCGCAATCGAAAAACGCCTTCTTCTGGGAACCACAAGAATGGACCGGAGGCGGGCAATGGACGCTTTGGGGGGAATACAGATTTAGACGAGCTGGACGCTCTGGGGATGTGGGTGGCGCTCTCTTTCGAACGAGGACGGTTGCGCCGTATGGGCCTGCCGGATGCTGAAATATTCGATCCCGAGAACCTGATCAGCATGAAACATGCGTTGGTTTTCAACGTCTCGAGTCCCGATTTTGTCGAGAGTGCGCGTTCAAAGTCCGTTGAATTTTCTACAGCCATGACTTGGCTACATGAGTCTTTCGGAGTCGTTCCCGACTGGCCGGGATTTGACATCCTGACCCTTGATCCCCGCGAACCAAACTCTATAGGTCGCATGATCGAGCTTAAGTCATCGGGAGTTGCATCACGCTTTCAAGAGATGACTTGGAACGAGTGGAAAACCGCGAGGTCGAGCACTCTCCGAGAACGTTTTTATCTCTACCTCGTTGGCAACTTGCGGTCGGACTTGATGTCGGCCCAACCATATATCCGCACCATCAGGAACCCGTTCGAGCAGATAGCCGCTGACGTACAAGTATCCCGAACGACCCAGAGGAAAGTTCAGCTTGCTGTTAGCGAATTCCGAGAGGCCGAACACTTGGACCTCATGGTCCAGCATACTGAAAAGACCGCGTTAAATGGGTGATCATGGGAACCCATCGAAGGAGAGCCCGGCGGTCGGCGAGGAAATCCCGTGAGTGACTGCAAGATGCATGAGATCTGGAAAGAGCAGGTTGCAGCGGCTCAAGAAATCAAACTCCGCTATGGCCTTCAGGCGGCGTTCGATTATGTCGTCACCGAGAAATTATTAAATTTCATTAGCGCCGCCGCGGACCATCCCGAATTCGCGAGAGAACTGCCTCGCTTCGTTTCCGAGGTACGGCGAATGTTCACACCAGCCGAGATTTTCACCCACATAGCTCGGATTGAGCGTGAGCAGCAGGCAAAAGACGCGGACGCCTCAGAAGATGATGAAGATGACACATTCCGTGAAAGTCCGGCGACCGTGGCCGCACGAGCGCGGCAGTTCGCCATCATCAAGGAATTGTTGACGGCGCCGGAGCTCGGGACCTCGTGAGCATCTCGGCGAAGCCGCAGGCGGAATCATCGACCCAAGAGGTACTGGCGGGCCTCGTCGAGCGCGTCACCTATCACAATGGCGAGAACGGCTT